>Ga0335078_10006770_pt1 | contig 16970 bp, 19 predicted proteins | sample Lox_Sample_32_FD_206711 | JGI IMG/M metagenome (GOLD analysis project Ga0335078, IMG submission 206711) | Soil microbial communities from Loxahatchee National Wildlife Refuge, Florida, United States - Lox_Sample_3.2 | ecosystem: Environmental > Terrestrial > Soil > Wetlands | place: USA... | reverse complement strand
GGTGGAGGCGCGGGCCCGCGATGCGGGCCACGAGATCACCGGCATCTTCACGGACCGCGATGCGGGCCGCACGCCCGAGGACCTGGCGCACGCCCTGAAGGGCGCCGACACGGCGGTGGACTTCTCGGTGGGCGCGGCGGTCCCGGGCACCGTGAAGGCGTGCGTCCTGGCGGGCGTGCCGCTGGTCGAGGGCACCACCGGCTGGCAGGCGCAGCTCGCGGACGTGCGCCGCACGGTGGAGCAGGGCCGCGGCGCCCTGGTCAACGGCGCCAACTTCTCCGTGGGCGTGAACCTGTTCTACCGCGTCGTCGCCGCCGCGGCGGCGCAGTATGCGCGCGATCCGTCGTATGCGCCCTTCCTCGAAGAGGCGCACCACGCGCGCAAGAAGGACGCGCCGTCGGGCACCGCGCTGAAGCTCAAGGACGTCGTGGCGAAGGCCTACGGCGTCGCACGCGACATTCCGGTTTCCAGCACGCGCGCGGGGCACATCCCCGGCACGCACCTGGTGGGCTTCGACGGCCCCGCGGACCAGATCGTCCTGACGCACACGGCCCGCTCGCGCGAGGGCTTCGCGGCGGGCGCCTTGCTGGCGGCGCAGTGGATCGCCGGCGGCGAGCGGCGTGGCGTTTTCGAGTTCGCCGAGGTCCTCGACGACATCCTCGGCTCCGGGAAGGAGCGGGCACGATGACGATGCAGCTGGACTGGATGAAGGGTTGCGCCACGGCCCTGGTCACGCCGTTCACCGCCAGGGGCGCCGTGGACGAGGCGCGGATGAAGGCCCTGGTGGAGCGGCAGATCGCGGGCGGCGTGAAGCTGCTCGTGCCCTGCGGCACCACGGGCGAGCGCGCGACGATGAGCGACGACGAGGGCAAGCGCGTCGTCGCCGCGACGATCGCCGTCGCCAAGGGGCGCGCGAAGGTGGTCGCGGGGGCGGGCAGCAACAACACCGCGCACGCCGTCGAGCAGGCCCGGGAGGCGAAGGCGCTCGGCGCCGACGGGGTGCTGATCGTCGCGCCGTACTACAACAAGCCCACGCAGGAAGGGCTGCTCGCGCACTTCCGCGCCGTGGCCGAGGCCGTGGCCCCCCTGCCGGTGGTGATGTACAACGTGCCGGGGCGGACGTCCTCCAACATCGCGGCGGAGACCACGCTGAAGCTCGCGCGCGAGGTGCCGAACATCGTGGCCATCAAGGAGGCCTCGGGCAACTTCTCGCAGATCATGGCGATCCTGCACGAGCGGCCGGCCGGCTTCCGCGTCCTGTCGGGTGACGACGCCGTGACCCTGCCGCTCATGGCCGTCGGCGCCGACGGCATCGTCTCGGTGGCCTCGAACGAGGTGCCCGACCTGATGGCGAAGCTGGCGGACCTCGCGCTGGCGGGCCGCTGGGACGAGGCGCGGGTGCTGCACTTCCGGCTGCTGCCCCTCATGGAGGTGAACTTCATCGAGTCCAGCCCGGGCCCGGTGAAGGCCGCGATGGCGCTGATGGGGCTCCTCGAGGAGCAGTTCCGGCTGCCGCTGGTCCCCATCAAGGACGCGAGCCGCGCGCGCGTGCGCGAGGTGCTGAGTGGGCTCTCGCTCCTCGCGTAGCCGGGCCGCGCGCCCCCGCAGGGCGGCGACGCCGCTGCGGGAGCGGGTCGAGGCGCTGCTGGAACGTGCCCCGTCGCGCTTCAGCCACGCGGACCGCGCGCTGTTCGACGCGTTCCGCGCCGCGCTGAGCCGGGGCGAGGTCCGCGCCGCCGAGCCGGCGGGCGGCGGCTGGCGGGTAAACGCGTGGGTCAAACGGGCCATCCTGCTCGGGTTCCGGATGGGGGCTCTGGTCGAGATGTCGGAGCGGGAGACGCTGCGCTTCTTCGACAAGGACACCTTTCCTCTCAAGCCGCTGACGCTGGGTGACGCCGTGCGGGTGGTTCCCGGCGGATCGTCCATCCGCGACGGCGCCTACGTCGCTCCCGGCGTCGTGTGCATGCCGCCGATGTACGTCAACGTCGGCGCGTACGTGGACGAGGGGACGATGATCGACAGCCACGCGCTGGTGGGCTCCTGTGCCCAGATCGGCCGGCGCGTCCACCTCTCGGCCGCGGCGCAGATCGGCGGCGTGCTCGAGCCGGCCGGCGCCCTGCCGGTGATCGTCGAGGACGACGTGCTCGTCGGCGGCGGGTGCGGCCTCTACGAGGGCACGATCGTGCGGCGCGGCGCGGTGCTCGCGCCGGGAACCATCCTCACCGGCTCGACGCCGGTCTTCGATCTGGTGCGGGGTGCGACCTACCGCCGCGGCGCGGACGCGCCGCTCGAGATTCCTGCAGGCGCCGTGGTCGTGCCCGGCTCGCGGCCCGCGGCCGGCGCGCGGGCGGCGGCGCTCGGCCTCTCCCTGTACACGCCCGTGATCGTGAAGTACCGGGACGAGAGCACGACGGCCGCGACGGCCCTCGAGGAGGCGCTGCGGTGACGAAGACGGTGGTGGCGAAAACGAAAGTCGCCGTGCTGGGCGCGACGGGAGCGGTCGGCCAACGCTTCGTGCAGCTGCTCGACGGCCATCCGTGGTTCGAGCTGGCGGCCGTCGCGGCGAGCGAGCGGTCGGCCGGCCGCACCTACGCCGACGCGTGCAGCTGGAAGCTCGACACGCCGATGCCCGAGGCCGCGCGGTCGCTCGTGGTGCAGCCCGCCGAGCCCGGGCTTCCCGGCCGTGTCGTCTTCTCCGCGCTCGACGCCGCCGTGGCCGGGCCCGTCGAGGAGGCCTTTGCCGCGGCCGGCTACGCGGTCCTCAGCAACGCACGCAATCACCGCATGGCTGATGACGTCCCGCTCCTCGTGCCCGAGGTGAACCCCGATCACGCCGGGCTCATTCCGGTGCAGCGGCGGCGCCGCGGCTGGAAGGGCTTCATCGCCACCAACCCCAACTGCTCGACGGCCACCCTGGTGCTCGCGCTCGCGCCGCTCGAACGCCGCTTCGGCATCAAGGCCGTCGCGGTGACTACCCTCCAGGCCATCTCCGGCGCCGGCTACCCCGGGATCCCCGCGCTCGACATCGTCGGCAACGTCGTGCCGTTCATTGCCGGCGAGGAGGAGAAGATCGAGCGCGAGACCCGCAAGATCCTCGGCGCCCTCGCCGGCGACGCCGTCGCGCCGCTGGCGGCGGTCGTGAGCGCGCAGACGACCCGTGTCCCCGTCGTGGATGGCCACACCGCCGCGGTGTTCGTCACCCTTGGCACCGATCCCGGCGTGGAGGCCGTACGCGAGGCGTTCCGGACCTTCCGGGGCACGCCCCAGCAGCGAGGTCTCCCGAGCGCACCCCAGCACCCGGTCCTCATGATGGAGGGCGACGACCGGCCGCAGCCTCGCCTCGATGTCAACCGCGAGCGGGGCATGGCATCCCTGGTGGGGCGCGTGCGCGCCTGCCCACTCATGGGCTACAAGTTCATCGTCCTCGGCCACAACACCATCCGCGGCGCGGCCGGCGCCGCCATCCTCAACGCCGAGTTGCTGCAGGCCGACGGCTACCTGGCCAGTGCGGGCAGTGACTGAGCACCGTCGGGCTACGGTATCAACATCACATTCGTTGTCATAGGCATTTGCTATTGATAGTTTGTATTCAATAGAATATGCCTATGGACAGGCGAACTCCTGTCACCCTGCAGCGACTTCGCCTGCTCGTCGCGCTGGCGGAGCATGGGACCGTGACGGCGGCCGCGCGCGCCGTTGGCATCAGTCAGCCGGCCTTCTCCGAGCAGCTGCGAGCCATCGAGCGCCACTATGGGTTCCCGCTGCTGATGCGGGCGGGGCGGCGCCTGGTGCTGACACGGCCGGCCAGGGTCGTGGTGGATTACGCGCGCCGGATCGCACGGCTGGCGGACGAGTCCGAAGAGGCGGTGCGGCAGCTACTGGAGCTGGAGTCCGGGCGGCTCGCCGTGGCCGCGAGCCCCACGCCCGGAGCCTACCTGGTGCCGCCGCTCCTGGCCGGGTTTCGGGCCCGGCACCCCGGGGTGGAGGTCCGCCTGCTGATCGGCAGCGCCCGTGCGGTGGAGCGGTGGATCCTCCGCGGCGAGGCGGATATCGGCGTGATCGGGGAGGTGTCCGACGACCTCGAGGTGGTGACGCGGCCGATCCGCCGTGACCAGCTGGTGGCGGTGATGGCGGCCGGGCATCCGCTGGCGGCGGTGCCGCGGCTCGACGGCCCGGCGCTGGCGGCGCATCCACTGATCGTGCGGGAGCGCGGATCGGGGACGCGGTTCGCCCTCGAGCGCGCGCTCGCGGGCGAGGGGTTGACGCTCGAGGTGCTCTTCGAGCTCGAGGGGACGGACGCGATCCTGCAGGCGGTGGCGGCGGGACTCGGCGCCACGGTGCTCTCGGCGCTGGTGACGGCGCAGGCGGCGCCGGGCCTGCGGCTGCGTGAGCGGCGGATCGCGGGCCTGGACCTGACGCGGTACCTTGCCCTGGTGACGCACCCCGACGCCCGGCCCGGTCCGGCGGTGGCCGAATTCGTCGCCGCCCTGGAACGCGCGGGCCCGGCCCCCGTGATCCCGGCCGCGTGATCCGTCCCCTGGTGCTCGCGGGCGTGCTCGCCTACTCGATTCTCGTGGGCGTGCTGCGCTACTTCGGCGTCATCGGCACCAGGGGGACGGCCGTGCTGCTGGCGGTGATGGTCGCGGATCTCGTGGCCACGCATTGGCTGATCCGCCGCGCCGGGCGGCGCCGGTGAGCCGTGCGCCCGCTCTTGCCCCCCCCTCCCTGGCGCCGTACTTTGCCGCCTCCTATGGCAGTCAGGGCTTCGTGACGGTCGGCACACCCTCCGATTTCGTTTCTCTGGACGCCATTCGCGACGCCGCCCGGCACCTTCAGGGCGTGGCGGTGCGCACGCCGCTGCTGCCGGTGGACGACGTGGCGGAGCGGCTCGGCGTGCCGGTGTTCGTGAAGCCGGAGAGCCTGCAGCGGGTGGGGGCGTTCAAGCTGCGCGGGGCGTTCACCTTGATCCGGCAGATCGCCGCCTCGGGCGCCCGCGGCGTGATCACGTATTCCTCGGGCAACCACGGCCAGGCGGTCGCCTGGGTCGCACGGCGCTTCGGCCTGCGCGCGGTGATCGTGATGCCGGAGACGGTGAGCCCCGCCAAGCGCGCCGGCGTGGAGCGTCTGGGCGGCGAGGTGGTGCTGGCGGGCCGCACGTCGCAGGACCGCTACGCGCGGGCGATGGAGCTGGCCGAGCGCGAGCGCCTCGCGGCGGTGCCCCCGTTCGACCACCCGGCGATCATCGCGGGCCAGGGCACGGCCGGGCTGGAGCTGGTCGAGGACTGTCCCGAAGTGGCCGTGGTCGCGGTGCCGGTCGGCGGTGGCGGCCTCGCGGCGGGCGTGGCGACGGCGGTGCGGGCCCTGCGGCCCGGCGCGGCGGTGGTCACGGTGGAGCCGGAGGGCGCACCCACGTTCGAGCGGGCCCATGCGGCGGGCGCGCCGGTGACGCTGGAGCGCACGGGCAGCGTCGCCGACGGCTTGCTTCCGCTCCGCGTCGGCACCATCACCTTTGCCCACCTGCAGCGGGCGGGGGCGAAGCCGGTGCTGGTCTCGGACGCGGCGATCCTGCGCGCCGTGCGCTATGCGATCGACCGGCTCAAGCTGGTGGTGGAGCCGTCGGGCGCGGCGACCCTCGCCTGGCTGCTCGGCCTGGCGCCGGGCGCGACGGCGGGCGGGCCCGTGGTGGCGGTGCTCTCGGGCGGCAACGTCGAGTGGGAAGGGCTGCAGACGCTGCTGGGGTCCGTGGCGTGACGGCGCCGAATCAGCTCGCCGGCGCCAAGGTCCTGGTGGCGGACGACGACGACGCCCTCGTGGGGACGTTGAGCTGGATCCTGCGCGAGCAGGGGTGCCAGGTCGTGGCGGTGCCCGACGGGCAGGAGCTGCTCGAGCGGCTGCGGGAGACGGGGCCCGATCTCGTGCTGCTGGACATCATGATGCCGAAGGTGGACGGGTTGCAGCTGCTGGAGCGCATCCGCAGCGAGCCGCAGTGGCGGGACCTGCCGGTCCTCATGATCTCGTCGATGGATCCCGAGGACGGCACGGCCAAGGCTCTCGGCCTCGGCGCGTCGGACTTCGTCGCCAAGCCGTTCCGCGTCAAGGAGCTGCTCGCGCGCGTCGAGTCCCAGCTCAGGCGGGGCCGGGAGCTGCGCACGGCGCGCGAGGACGCGCGGGCGCGGGGCGCGATCGCGGACATCCTGCACGAGCTGACCGACTCGTTGAAGCCGGACGAGATCTACCACATCCTGTCGCGGCGCGTGGCGCGCGCGCTGAACATCTCGCGCTGCTCCCTGGTGCTCGCCAAGCCCGGCGACGTGTACGGCACGGTGGTGGCGGCCTACGAGAATCCGATGCTGCGCAACCTGCGGATCGAGCTGGTGCGCTACCCGGAGATCCTCAAGGCGCTCGAGACGGACCAGCCCGTGATCGTGACCGACGTGCCGAACGATCCGCTGTTCGACGACGTGCGCGCGACGTGGGCGAAGAGCGGCATTCCGGTGCCGACCAGGTCGGTGGTGGCGCTGCCGTTCCGCATGAAGGAGCAGCAGTGCGGGGTGCTGTACCTGCGGACCGTGGAGAACGAGACCGCGCTCACCCGCGAGGACGCCCAGTTCGCCGATACGGTGATCAAGGCCGCCGTCGCGGCGATGGAGAAGGCGCACGATTTCGAGACGGTGGTCTCCGACAAGGAGCGGCTCGAGTTCCTCGCCTCGACGGACGCGCTCACCGGGTGCCACAACCGCCGGGCGCTGCTGGAGGCGCTGGAGCGCGAGGTGGACCGGGCGCGGCGCTACAACCTGGTGCTCGCGCTGCTGATGATCGACATCGATCACTTCAAGAACATCAACGACACGCTCGGCCATCTGGTGGGCGACACGGTCCTGCGGCAGCTCGGCGAGCTGCTGCGGCGGGACGCCCGCTCGGTGGACACCGTGGCGCGGTACGGCGGCGAGGAGTTCGTGATCCTGCTGCCGTAGACCGCGGTGCACGGCGCCATGATCTTTGCGGACCGGATGCGCCAGCGCCTCGCGAGCTTCGCCTTCGGCGACGCCGCGCAGGCGGTGCGGCTCACCGTCTCCATCGGCGTGGCCTGCTTCCCCGACCGCACCGTGGACTCGCCCGAATCCTTCATCGCGCTCGCCGACGCCGCGCTGTACCGCGCCAAGGCGGACGGGCGCAACGTGGTGCGCCAGTGAATCAACGCCGCTGCCCTGCCTGCCACGCCGTCTACGCCGGCGACGCCCGGTTCTGCCCCAGGGACGGCTCCCCGCTGGTGGACGTCGCGGCGGCCCCCGCGGCGGCCGCGGCCGGCTCGACGCAGATCCGCCAGGCGGTGAAGCCCAAGGCCGCCGCCGGCGATCCGGCCAAGACGCTGAAGGACCAGGTCCTCGACCAGCGTTACCGGGTGGTCCGGAAGCTGGGAGAAGGCGGGATGTCGTTCGTGTACGAGGCCAAGGACATCTCCACCGGCGAAGCGGTGGCGGTGAAGATCATGACCCCCAAGCTCGCGCAGGACAAGACGGCCGCCGAGCGGCTGCGGCGCGAAGCGGGGCTGGCGATGCGCCTCGACCACCCGAACATCTGCCGGATCATGCGGCTGGGCGAGACCGAGGAGGGGCTGATCTACCTGGTGATGCCGCTCCTCAAGGGTGAGCTGCTGTCCGACAAGGAGGTTCGCGACGGCCCGATTCCCGTGGACGTCGGCGTGCCGATCATGCGCCAGGTGTGCGATGCACTCGACTTCGCCCACCGTCAGCAGATCATCCACCGCGACCTCAAGCCGGAGAACATTTTCATCTGCCCCGACGCCGAGGGCCGCCTGGTCGCCGTGGTCACCGACTTCGGCCTGGCCAAGGAGAAGCGCGCGGAGCCCGGCATCGCCAAGCTCACGGCCACCGGGATCATCCTCGGCACGCCGGAGTTCATGAGCCCCGAGCAGATCCGCGGCAAGACGCTCGACGGCCGCTCGGACATCTACGCGCTGGGCCTGGTGGCCTACGAGATGTTCACGGGCAGGCTGCCCTTCGAGGGGAAGACGGCCCAGGACATGATGATCGCCCGGCTGCGGGGCCAGCCGCTGCCGCTCCGCAAGGCGCGCGTGGACCTCGAGTTCACGCCGCAGTTCGAGAAGGCCCTGATGAAGGCCATCGAGGGCGATCCCACGGCCCGCTACCAAACCGCCTCGGAGTTCGGGAAGGCGCTGGAGGACGCGGTGGGCCCGGGCGCGGCCGGCGGCATGATGGGCAAACTGAAGAAGCTGTTCTGAGGCGGGCCGCGGTGTCGCCCTCGGCGCCGGGCTGTCCGAACACCCGGGACCCTGCACCCTGCACCCGTCGTTGTCCGTGAAGCGCTACCCCGCCTTCGATCCGCCCGAATATGTGGCGTGGGAGCCCGAGCCGGGCCTCGTCGCGGCGTTCGCCGAGACGCCGCGGCGCGATCCGGAGCGGCGCCGCGTGGTCGAGGGCCTCGACGAGGCGGCCCTGCTGGGACTCTACGCCGGGCTGCTGCGCACGCGCCTCCAGGACATCACGCTCAAGCGCTGGGTGAAGACGGGCGTCATCTCGAAGGCGTGGCTGGGGACCGGCGAGGAGGCGATGACCGTCGGCCCGGTCCTCGCGCTCGAGCGCGCCCGCGACTTCGTCGTGCCGATGATCCGCAACGCCGGCGCGTGCGCCGAGATGGGGATGCCCATCGCCGACAACTTCCGCACCTACCTGGGCACGGGGGACGCCCCGTCGGGCGGACGGGACCTGCACGCCGGCACCCTGGCGCACCACGTGCTGCAGCCGATCTCGCACGTGGGCGACGTGGTGCCCGTGGTGGCCGGGATGGCGCTCGCCGGCGCGATGCGTGGCGACGGGGCGGTGACGCTCACCTGGATCGGCGACGGCTCGACCAAGACGGGCACGGCCCACGAAGGGCTCAATTTCGCCGCGGTGCGGCGCGTGCCGGCGATCTTCGTGATCCACAACAACCAGGTCGCGCTCGGCACGCGCATCGAGCAGCACCACCTTCCGGGCGAGTTCGAGGCCCTGCCCGAATCGTACGGCATGGCCGGCGCGGCGTTCGACGGCAACAACGTGCTCGACGCCTACGCCGCGGCGCGGCTCGCCGCGGCGCGCTGCCGGGAAGGCCGCGGCCCGGTGATGCTGGTCGGGACCACGTTCCGGATGGGCGGGCACGCCACCCACGACGAGCGCGAGGCGCGCGAGACGTTCCCCGCCGAGTGGTTCGCGACGTGGGGGAAGCGCGATCCGATCGGCCTGTACGAGGCGTATCTGACGGGCCGCGGCATCGCGGCGCCGGCGCTCGAGGCAGTGGAGGCGGGGGTCGCGGACGAGGTGGCGCGCGCCGAAACCGAGGCGCTCCGAAGCCGCGAGGAACGGCCGCCCGAGCCGGCTTCCGCCGTCCGGGGCGTGTACGCGCACTAGCCGCGCCGCCCTGCTGCTCGCCGCGCTGGCGGGGGGCGCGGCCGCCGGAGGCCGCGCCCAGGCCGTCCCGCGGCCCGCGGCCCGGCCGCTGTCCTACAGCTTCCAGATCGTGCTGCCGGACACCGGCGGCACGATCACGGCGCAGGCCACGGTCGTCTTTCTCCGGCCCCCCGGCGCGCCCGACTCCCTGACGCTCGACCTCGTCGGCATGACGGTGGACTCGGTCGGCGCGCGGGTGAACGATCCGCGGATCCCGGAGCCGTTCGCGTGGCTGCGCTGGGTCCACGGCGACAGCCTGCTGCGGATCGCGCTGCCGCCGCCACGCGGGAGCGGGCCGGCGAGCGTCTCGGTGTTCTACCACGGCGCGCCGCGCGACGGCCTGCTGATCGAGACGGACGCCCGCGGCCGCCGATCCATCTTCGCCGACGATTGGCCCGAGCGCGCACGGGACTGGCTCCCCACCGTGGATGCGCCGGCCGACAAGGCGAGCGTGCACTGGTTGATCGACGCGCCGGCCCGCTGGCGCGTCGTCGCCAACGGCCGCCTGGTGCACACCGCACCCTCGCCCGACGGCAGCGTCTGGTGGGAGTACGACGAGCGCCACCCCATCCCTACGTACACCATGGTGCTTGGCGCCGGCCCGATGACCGTGAGCCGCCACGCGCCCGCCGTGTGGGCGGGCGACACGGTGCCGATCACGGTCTGGGCGGAGCCGGAGGACTCGGCGTTCGCCGATTCGGTGGCGTTCCGTCGGGTCACGGCCGTCGTCGAGACACTGCAGCGCCTGGTGGGCCCGTTCCCCTACGGGAAGCTGGCGCACGTCGAGTCCTCCACGCGCTACGGCGGCATGGAGAACGCCAGCGCCATCTTCTACGCCGAGCGCGGGTACGTCACCCGCCGCATGAGCGAGAGCGTGGTGCGGCACGAGACGTCGCACCAGTGGTTCGGCGACGCCGTCACGGAGCGCGACTTCCACCATCTCTGGCTGTCCGAGGGCTTCGCCACGTACTTCGACCTGGTGGTCGGGGCGGCGCTCGACGGCGACTCGGTGCTCGCCCGCGGCATGCGAGGCCTCGCGCGCGGCTTCTTCCGCTCGGACGTGGTGGACCGCCCGGTGCTCGACACCACGGTCACGCGCCTCACGGACCTGCTGGACGCGAACAGCTACCAGAAGGGCGCGTGGGTGCTGCACATGCTGCGTGGCGTGATCGGCGATTCCGCGTTCTTCACCGGCATCCGCGACTACTACCGCACTTACCGCGACTCGTCGGTGCTCAGTGCCGACTTCCAGCGCGTGATGGAGCGGGCGTCGGACCGCCCCCTCGGCTGGTTCTTCGACGAGTGGCTGCGCCAGCCGGGCTACCCGCAGCTCGACGTGGCGTGGCGGGCCGGCGGGGGGTCGGTCACGATGACCGTGCGCCAGACGCAGCCGGCGGCGTGGGGCCGATACACGATGCCGGCGGTGCCTGTGGAGTTCCTGCGGGGCGGCGCCGTCCTGGCGCGGCGGACCTTCGACCTCTCCGCGCAGGGCGGGCCGCAGACCGTGAGCTTCCCGCTCGAGGCCGCCCCCGATTCGGTCGGGGTGGATCCCGGGGGAAGCGTGCTCCTCACCGCGGCGACGCATCACGGCTGACGCAGCCGGCGTCGGCGCCTGGCCGACCGCCCGGGCCGCCGCTTCTCGCGCCGCCGCCTAGTCCGCGCGGATGGCGAGCCGGGAACCTCCCTTGAAGCATGGACCGCGCGAGGAAGTGTGAGGTTGGGAGGACCGGCACGGGCGGCGCTCGCGCGTCCTTTGCTCCATTCCCGGGCCGGCGGCTAGCTTTCGCGTCGCACGGCCGCCGCGGCGCCGCCGGCAGCGCGGCGGACCCGATCTTACGGCGCTGGCGAAGCACGGAATCGCGGTCGAGGAGACGCGCGGCTCGTGGACGAAATCCTCATTCAGAGCTTCGTGGCGGCGCCGCCCGAGCGCGTCTGGGAGCAGCTGCTGGCCCGGCCCGATCTCGTGCTCGACGCCCTGCCGCTCCACGCGTGGCCCGTCGAGCGGGTGGAGGAGCGCCCGGCGCGCCTCGAGGTGCCGTGGCCCGGAGGCGCGGGCCGGCCGGCGACCCGAGTGACCATCACGCTCGCGGTGACGGGACCCGGAACCACGCGCCTGGAAGTGCGGCACGGGGGCTGGGAAGCGGGGGCCGGCAGCGAAGATGCCATCGCCGGACATTTTGCTGGCTGGCTCCAGGCGGTCGCCGCGCTCGGCCTGCTCGTCGAGACCGGCCGGGACCCGCGGGCCACGTCGCCCCAGCTGGCCCAGAGGGAGCGGTACTTCGCCTCGGGCGAGATCGCGGCCGAAGCCGACGCCGTGTTCCGCGCGATCACCGATCCGGACGTGCTCGCCCGCTGGGCGCAGGGCGCGCTCGACGGAGCGGCGCCGGCGGACGCGGTGGCGGGCCGCTATGTCCGGTGGACCACGGCGTGGTCGGGCGCGGAGCCCGGCGAAGCGGTGATGATCCTGCGCCCGACGCCCCGCGGAACCCACTGCGCCGTGGCGGAGTACGGTGTGACAGGGCGCGCGGCCTCGACCCGGTGGCCGAAGTTGCTGGAGCGCCTGGCGCAGTTTCTCAGGTAGAGGAGCCGCCCCGATGCCCGATCTCGCCCGCCTCTTCCGGTACGACCAATGGGCCAACCTCGAGGCGCTGGCGTCCCTGCGTGTCTCGCCTCCGCCTCCGCGCGGCCTGAAGCTGATGGGTCACATCGTGGGCGCGGAGAGCTTGTGGCACGCGCGGCTCACCGGTGTCGCGGGGCCGCTGGCGGTGTGGCCGGACCTCACACCCGCGCAGCTCGACACCTGGCTCCACGACCTCGGTGGCGCCTGGGTCCGGTACCTCGACCACGTGGTGCCGACCCGCCTCGGCGATCGCGTTACGTACACCAACAGCAAGGGCGAGGCGTTCACCAGCGCCGTGGAGGACGTGCTCACCCACGTCGTCTTCCATTCGGCCTATCACCGGGGACAGATCGCCGCGGACGTCCGCGCCACCGGCCACGAGCCCGCCTCCACCGACTTCATTCACGCCGCCCGCACCGGGCGCATCCCCTAGCGCGCGCCCTCGCGGGCCCTGGCCGCCGCCAGCCTCCTTCTCCTCGCGCGGGCTGCCCGCGCCTTCCATCGGAACGCCCCCCCTGAGCCCCCGGCTCGCGCCGGGAACGGAGCTTGCGTCGCCATCTCCCAGGCCCAGGCAGCCAGGCTAGAACGCCATGTGGCACAGACGAAAGGGGAGCCGTTCGATGGCAGATAAGAAGGCCGATCTCGCGGGACCCGGGATCAGCACGTACGAGGAGGTCGCGAAGATCCTCCCGAAGGACTACAAGTCGCTGCTCGATCCGAAGGAGACCCAGATCGCGGTCAGCGCGGCCAAGCGGTACATCGAGGACGGGCTGTGCCGCGAGCTGAATCTGATCCGGGTCGAGGTGCCGCTGATCGTGAGCCGCGAGAGCGGCGTGAACGATTACCTGGACCGTGACGGGTCGCGCACGCCGGTCGAGTTCCCCTGCGGGCTCGGCCTCGAGAAGCGGCTCAACGCGCAGGTCGTGCAGGCGGCGACGAAGTGGAAGCGGCTGGCCCTGAAGCAGTTCGGCATGAAGCCCGGCGAGGGGCTGGTGACCGACATGCGCGCGGTGCGCAAGGACTACTTCCTCGACCACGACCACTCGTCGTACGTGGACCAGTGGGACTGGGAGCGGACGGTCACCGCGGACCAACGGAACCTGGTGTTCCTCAAGGACGTGGTGGGGCGGATCTGGAAGGTCATCGTGGGGGCGGAAAAGCACGTGATGGAGATGTTCCCGAAGCTGCGGGACCCGCGCTATCCGCCGCTACCCGACGAGTTGAAGTTCCTGCACGCGGAGGAGATCCTGGAGATGTACCCGGATCTGCCGCGGAAGCAGCGCGAGACCCAGGTCCTGCAGAAGTACCCGGCGATCTTCATCATCGGGATCGGCTGGGTGCTCAAGGACGGCTATCCGCACGAGATGCGTGCCGCGGACTACGACGACTGGGTGACGCCGACGATGTCCGATGCGGGCAAGCCGACGCACGGGCTGAACGGGGACATCCTGGTGTGGAACCCGGTCACGCGGCGCCGTCACGAGCTCAGCTCGATGGGCATCCGGGTCACCAAGGAGACGCTCAAGCAGCAGCTGGAGATCAGCGGGCAGCTGGACTTCCTGAAGCTGCCCTATCATCAGGCGATCCTGAAGGACGAGATCCCCCTCAGCGTCGGCGGCGGCATCGGCCAGTCGCGCACGGTGATGTACCTGCTCCGCAAGGCGCACCTCGGGGAGGTCAGCGTCACGGTGTGGCCGGAGGAGCTGAACCGGATCTGCGAGGCGAAGAACATTCACGTCCTCAAGTAGAAACGGGACGGGGCGGTGATGATGTGATGCGGGTGATGATGCGATGGCGCGAGGCCGCCGGGAGGCGCGCCTCACCTCACCGCATCACCCTCATCACGTCATCACCGGCCTGTTAGTATTCACACATGACCTGGCCCTTCGCCTTCCTCTGGGGTTCCGCCCTCAGCTACGACCAGTTCGTAAAGGCCTCCAAGGAGCACTGCGAGCTGTGGACGGGCGTCTATCGCACCGCGAAGATCCCGGACTGGGCGGTCGAGGATGCCACGAAGCTGGGGCGCCGATTCCGGTTCGTGGCCCTCGCCGAGGACTGGTGCGGCGATGCGTCGAGCACGGTGCCGGTGGTCGTGCGGTTCGCGGAGGCGATCGGCGCTGAGCTCCGGGTGCTGCGCCGCGACGAGCACCCGGAGGTCATGGATCGCTACCTGAGCCCCACGGGTGCCCGCGCGATTCCGGTCGTGATCGTGCTGACCGAGGCGATGGAAGAGGTCGGCCACTGGGGCTCGCGGCCGGCGGAGCTGCAGGCGTTCGTAGTGGCGCAGCGCCGGGAGGGCCGCGCTTCGAAGGAGTACTTTCCGGAAGTCCGCCGCTGGTATGCGAAGGACAAGGGCGAGTCCACCCTGCGGGAGATCCTGGGGGTGATGTCCGGCGGCGCCCGGTAGCATCACCCCGCACGCTCCCTCCCCGCTCTCACCCGTCCCTCGCGGAACCCTCGACGCCCGTCCCGGGGTAGCTATCTTCCGTCCGTTCCCGGTCCACGCCGTCGTCCCTGTTCCCGCGAGGCATCGCGCATGCGTGCTCGCCCCTTCGCCCCACTGCTCGCCGCCGCCGCGCTCGCGCTCGGCGCACCGGCGGCGCAGGCCCAGCAGGCCGCGACGTACCCTCCGCTCGCCGTCGGGCAGCAGGCGCCCGACTTCGTGCTGACCGGCGCCACGCGCTACGGCGTCCTGCGCGACCCCGTGCACCTGAGCGACTTCCGAGGCAAGACGGTAGTGCTCGCGTTCTTCTTCAAGGCCAGGACCAAGGGCTGAACGATTCAAATGCACGCGTACCGTGATCAGTACGCGACGCTGTTCCGGGGCGGGAAGAACGTGGTTCTCATCGCCATCAGCGCCGATCCCGCCGATACGCTCGCGGCGTGGGCGCACGACGACCAGTTTCCGTTCCTGATGGCGAGCGATACTGCGTCGGTGGTCGGAAAGGCCTACGGCGCCTATGTGGCGCAGTACCACCTGGACAACCGCACGCTATTCATCGTGGGGCCGGACGGCAGGATCGCATGGAGGGCCGCCCCGTTCCGGGAGTTGGACCCCACCGCCTATGCCGATTTGGCTGCCGCGATCAACCGCGTGGCCGGCCCGGATTCGACGTCGGGCAACTGACGATGCGGGGCCGGATCGGATGCGGCGGAGAGCCCGGCGGGCGCCGGGCCCTCGCCGCCTCCGGCCCGTGGCGCCGGGCTCAGCCGCCCGCGACGCGGCGGACGGCCGCGGCGATGTCCTGATCGGAGCCGCTGCCCGTGTAGGCGACCTTGCCGGACGCGTTCGTGATGACCACGAACGACGTGGTCGGCACCTGATAGGCCCGCACGGCGGCACCGGTCGCGTCGAACAGGAATCGGAACGGGTAGGCGTGCTCGGCGAGGCTGCGCTGCACGGAGGCCCGGGTCTCGTTCACCCCGACCGCGACCTCGACGAAGTCCACCCGGTCGCCGTACGTGGCCTGCGCGGCCTCGATCTTCGGCATCAGGGCCCGGCACAGCGGACACCAGGTGGCCCAGAACTCGAACACCACCGGCTTCTTGCCCACCAGGCTCGCGAGGTCCACCGACCGGCCGTCGAGGTCCTGCACCAGCGCCGCGGGCGCCGCGGCGCCCACCGCCAGCCCCGCGTCGTCCTGCGCGCGGGCAGGCGCCGGCGCTGCGAGCACGAGCGCCGCCAGCAGCGCCGCCGCCCACCCGGTACGTGTCACCATACCTGTCCCGCCTGCACGAGGTAGTATTCCGCCATCAGGAGCAGTACCACGCCGGCCCCCTTCTTGATCCACGCCATCCACCTCCCCGAGCGCGGCAGCGCCGACAGGGTTCCCGAGAACAGGCCGGCCACGACCAGGATCGCCGTCATCCCCAGCGAGAAGGCGAGAAGGTACGCGAAGCCCAGGACGCCGCTGCGGGTCGTGGCCACCCAGGTCAGGACTGCCGCGAAGGCCGGCGCACCGCACGGCGCCGCGACGATCCCGCTGGTCGCGCCCATCACGAAGACGGCGGGGTAGGTGCCGCCCGACAGCCGACCCGTCCACGCCAGCAGCCGCGCCGGCGCCACGACCGGAAACACGTCCAGCATCGCGAGCCCGAACAGCAGCAGCAGGTTGCCGAGCAGCAGCCGCGCCCACCAACTCGCCGACACCGTGCCGAACAGAGTGCCGGAGAGCCCCGCCGCGAGGCCCAGGAAGGCGTACAGCAGAGCCAGGCCGGCGGCGTAGGTCAGCGTGAGGCCGACGACCCTGCCCCGACGCGGCACCCCGGAGGCGCTCTGGACCCCGCCGATGACCCCGACGGTGATGGGGATCATGGGGTAGACGCAGGGCGTCAGGCTCGTCGCGAGGCCGGCGAGGAAGAGCGCGCCGAGGGCCACCACGGGGTGCCCGTGGAGCAGCTGCGCGATGTGCGGCATGGCTGGGAAGATACACGGAGACGTGAGGGAGTGAACCACGTCATCGCCTTCCCGTCAGTACCCCAGCGTCGTGGTCGTGCTGAATTGCAGGTGGGCGTCGGGACTCCATCCCAGCTCCAGACCGAACATCGCCGACCTCCCGAACTGGAAGATCGCGCCGGCGCCGTAGCCCGTATGCAGCCCCGACCAGGCAAACCGCGCCCCCGGATCCCACACGCGGCCGACATCGACGTGCAGGACCGTCCACAGCCGCATCGGGCTGACGCCGATCGCCGCGTCCCAGTACTTGTGCCGCAGATCCACGCTCGCCAGCGCGTTGTTGGCGGCGAGCCAGCGGCCGGGGAAGTTCTGGCGCAGGGTCGTGGTCCCGCCGAAGCCGTCCTCCGGCAGCCAGTCGGTCAGGCGTTCGTAGGCCACGTAGAAGGGCAGCGGGCCGGCCGCGAGCTGGACCGCCTGGCGGAAGGTA
>Ga0335078_10006769_pt1 | contig 16970 bp, 10 predicted proteins | sample Lox_Sample_32_FD_206711 | JGI IMG/M metagenome (GOLD analysis project Ga0335078, IMG submission 206711) | Soil microbial communities from Loxahatchee National Wildlife Refuge, Florida, United States - Lox_Sample_3.2 | ecosystem: Environmental > Terrestrial > Soil > Wetlands | place: USA... | reverse complement strand
TGCCAGGGATGGTTCGCCAACAAGCACCACTATTGCCGAGAGAGTCCAGTCCATTCTTGATGGCAAGGAACTCACTCTCTACCGGGTTTCCCAGGAATCGTCCCAATTGTATGGACGCTCCTCGCCCTATTTCCTCCCGCACAATCTCTATTACGATCTCCGCGCCGGATTATTTCGACCCAGTATTCATCAGGTTGCAGCCTTAAGCCGGATTTCCGGTTATCGAGTGGCGGACTGGCTGCGAGTGTTTGGATTCAATCTCGAGGACATTACACGGCTGCAGGTTTTGCTGCCGTCGAAACGCACCATTGTCCTCGATGCGTCGCTCACCGATCCCAACGAATGGGTTCCCTGGTTCGACGACCGCGACAGTGGAGTTTCCATACCAGCGCTCGCGCCACTGGCAACGCTGCTGAAAGGGGCGCGCGCGGAGCGGATTGGCTCTCTCCAGTATCCGCGCGCCGGCCATTTTCTCTACGCCAAAATCGGAACCGAAGACGCTCTTGCCTATCCCGAATTACTTCCGGGCAGCATTGTGCGCGTGAATCCAGGCACCCTGGATAGTACCCGTCAAGACGATTCCCTGATCTCCGATCGCATCTTTCTCGTCGAGCACAGCAAGGGTTTCTGTTGTTGTCGCATACGAGTGCTAGCGAACGGGGTCATCGTACCCTTCGACAATGGGCTATGTCATGCACAGGTTGAGTTGCGTGCTCCTCAAGAGGTAAAGATCTGGGGCACTGTCGATGTCGAGTTCCAGCCATTGCTGCGGGTGGAGCAACCTGTAGTTCCCAAGGACTTGGCGAGGCGCTGGAAACCTCAGCCGCTCCCGGCACACGAAAGCTTCGGGCAACTGCTCAAGAGAGCACGCAGAAGCAGGAACCTATCTGTTCGCGAAGCTGCCCAACTCAGCCGTGTGATTGCTGAAATCCTGGAGGATGATCGCTACGCCACTTCGCCAAGCTCGTTTAGCGATTACGAACTGCACAGTTCTACTCCGCGGGATTTCCATAAAATTGTTACGCTGTGTTCGGTCTACGGCCTACAGTTCGAATCCGTCGTGAGATGCATTGGAGTGAATACCGCGGAAACCGGAATGGAATCGATGCCGGACCGCTACCTGTCCCGTATCAGTCCTCCGGTGGCGGCCAAGAACTCCGACACTCGGAACATCCACGCCCGATTTCTTCAGAAACTGCTGGAAGAGGGCCAGGAAATACCCTTCTTCTTGCGTCATTCCCTGGCACATTTCTGTGGTTCTCTGCACGTTTCACTGGATGACTTCTTCTGGGTTGGCGCAAACGACAGTCCGTTTCACCCCAGTCTCGAAAAAGCACTGGTTGTGATGGTCAACCGCCGCCGAAAGGCACCTATTCACTTTATGTCGAAGCCGTTTTGGCAGCAGCCAATCTACATCGTCCTCAAGCGAGACGGGACTTATCTTGCTGCGTGTTGCAGCGTCGAAAATGGCGTGCTCGTCGTCCATCCATACGTACAGGACTTTCGGCCCGACGAAGAATACCGGCTTCACCAGGACGCCGAGGTCATCGGCCAGATTGTTGCGATTGCCCGGCAGCTTTCTTAATCCGATTTGGGGCCCGTTCCATAAATTCCCAGATTCGCTGTTTGTTTACTTCCAGAGAGAGGCATGGAGGTAAGTGATCCTATAGCCTAAGCGGTACCATCTATTGGAAGAAATCGGGATGAGTTTATGAGCAGAACTCGTTCCAGATACACAACTGCGCACTCACTCGTCGCTGTCGTCAACATCGTTGCAACAGACGCGACGGCGAAATAAGATACTGGACCCAGAGCTTGAAGGGGGGTACCAAATGGACGCTCGCGCGGCCGAGCCAGAAGCACACCATGAGGATTTGTCGTTTCTGTGGCTCGAAATAACTCCGAGATGCAACCTTGAATGTGTCCACTGCTATGCGGATTCCGCACCGCAGCGCCCTCTCTACGGGGAATTGACCATAAAAGACTGGTGCGCTGTTTTGACGGAAGCCGCGTCACTGGGGTGCAGACAAGTCCAGTTTATAGGGGGTGAGCCCACTCTACACCCCCATCTCGCTGACATGATTTCGTTTGCCGCCTCACGAGGTTATACCTTTATTGAAGTGTTTACGAACGCAACCCGAATCGACGATAGCCTCTTGACGCTTTTCAAGGACAGGCATGTTCACGTCGCCGTTTCCTTTTATAGCGACGATCCTGACGTGCACGATTCAGTCACAAGAAGCGCTGGCAGTTTCAAGAGAACGATCTCGAATCTAAGGAGGTTGGTGTCCGCCTCTGTGCCTATACGTGCCGCGGTCATCGAAACGCATGAGAACATCGGCCACACTGAATCCGCTAAGGCTTTCCTGCAGACGATCGGGATTACAAACATCGGATCAGATTTGTCCCGGGCTGTTGGTCGTGGAGCAACGAAGCTCGCAAACCCTGAGCCTTTTGCTTCCCTCTGCGGCGAATGTTGGAAGGGCAAATTGTGCGTGACTTCATCCGGGGATATATTCCCGTGTGTGTTTTCTCGCTTTGCGGAGGTAGGCCATGCTCAAGACGGAGTCTGGGCCACGTTAAAGGGTGCGCCGCTTTCCGACTTTCGAACGACTTTCAAAGCCTATTGCGAGACCCGGCGGCATAAGGACCCAACGGTAATGCGACACGAATCCTGCAATCCCACTTGTTCGCCCTGTTCTCCAGACGCGTTCATTGAATGTGCTCCTGGAGGCACAAGATGTCAGCCCGCAACATCGTGTGCACCGTCGTTGTCGAAGTGCTCGCCTTCAGTTCCCAGTCCCTGCGGGCCCGATACAAGCTGCGGTCCGAACTGTGCGCCCAGCAGAAGTTGTGGGCCGAGCGACTGAAGTTTCCTCACGATTGCAATCTGGGGTGAGCTCCTGGCCTTTGCGCGAAAGGAAGGCGGAATACGTATGAAAGTTGGCGACGATAAAGTATTCGTGAGACTACTGCGCAGGCAGTTGTTTATGTGCGCGACCGTGGTCCTATTGTCGATCGGGAGACCCTCTGCCGAGCAGAGCCGAAGCTTGAACAGAGCCCCTGTCGGAGTCAAAACTCAGCAAGGTGGCTCTATCAAAGGGTCCGTCGAGGAAGAGCGGTTGCAGGTCGATAAGGACAAGCTTGCAGCTGAAACTGAATTGGAACGTCAGAGGCTGGAGATCGAAAAATCCAGACTGGAGCTTGATAAGGCAGCTGCAAAATGGTCGGCAATGGGTCCGTCTATACCACTGGTCGTGGCTCTCCTCACGTTGGCGTACAGCATTTGGAGCTTTGGAAAACAAGGTAAGCAGCAGATTGAGCTCAAAGCGATGGAGTTCGTCTTTCAGGGCAAGACACCCGAAGCGCTACAAAACAGGTGTCGAGCAATGGTGTCTCTACTTGGTGGGCGCCTGCCCAAGGACTTTGGAACCACTTTCAGCCCAGTCGATCACGGTGGCGGTAAAGAAGATCCGGAGAGCAAGAAGTTTTTCCTCGAACTGCTGCTGAAGTATCCGACACAGCGCAACGAGACGCTGCAATACTGGAGAGCACTTTTCGGTGACGCTTGGCTCGATCGTGTGCACCTCGACGGCAAAGTGACCCTAGAGCCAGACTTGCAAGGCGGTGGCTCCGTGAAGAGCAACGAAGAAAAAAGATCGCTCTCAGACGTCACTGCCCCAAAAGCCTGATTAGACCCGATCCTCATGATCAGTCAAAGCTAACAAACAGCCGATTTGGTTGCTCTATTCAAAAGGCTTAATGCTCAGCTGATTCTAGGTTCGAAAAATTAGTTCTCGATGCTTGAACAATATGTAGACCGGGTGGTGGAGAGATCTGCAGGTTGAAGTTTGAAGCACAGTCTGACGAAATGCGTTCATGTAATGTGCAAGTAATACGCTGCAGGCAATTCCTGATTGTTTTCCGGACACATCGCTGCACAAACCAACCTCGAAAATGCCTCGCTTTCGGGAAAACCTTCTCCAATTGATCGAAAGATGCACAGAGCACTGATTTTCTGGACAAACGAAATCGGCACTCCTAGGCTCAATCTGGTTCTGATCACACCGCATTTGGTGGGTGGCCGCACGTTTGTCTTCTGTCACAAAGCAACGAGAGTCTGCCCGGCTTCGACTGCCGGTCGAATTCGTCTGGCTGTTCAGGCAGATTCGCCCGCTACTTCATTGGCACCTGGCCAGTTTTCTTTCGATCACCGCTGGTAGCCTTTTGGCTCTGGTCTCACCATTCCTCCTGAAGTGGCTGATTGACTCGATCATTCCTCGAAAAAGCATGGGACTGTTGCTGCTCGCCGTGGCCTTGATTTTCATCGGGCATCAAGGCAGGGTGGCGCTCACCAGTTTGGGCAGTTACCTGATGCTCAGTGCGTCGCAGAAAATGGCGCTCACGCTCAGAATGACTCTGCTCGAACATCTGAATACATTGTCCGCGGACTACTACGAAGAAACCCCTGTAGGCGCGGCGATGTATCCCCTCAAGGAGCCGGTCGAAGAGATCGCATACTTCGGATCCGATCTTCTCCCAGCCATTCTGCGTATGTTGCTCACGACGGCGTTTACCTTGGCGGCCATGTCTGCGTTGAGCCCAGTTCTAACGCTGGTTGTCGTTCCGCTCATCCCTGTGTTCCTGGTGACGAGGCAGTACTTTCGGAAAAAGCTTGCGACCAATGCCAATGCCGTCGAGAGTGACCGACTCGCGTGGAGTAATTTCCTCGAAGAACACCTGTCGGCCGTGATTCCGGTTCAACTCCTGGGCCAGGAAAAGCGTCAAGAACGAAGAGCGTTCCGGCTTCTCGCGCGCTCCGTACAGTCACAGCAGCGCTTATTCCAGACAGCTACCTGGTTCACCGTGTGGAGTTCCCTCGCGATTGTTTTGGCAATGTGCGCCGTCATCGGCTATGGAGGCAAGAGCGTGCTCGCGGGCACACTGAGTATCGGGAGCCTGGTCGCTTTCTACGGTTTTGTGACCCAACTTTTTGAACCGCTAAGTGGCGCCTCAGAGCTCTACGCCAGAGCCCAAAAGACCTTCGCCAGCATTCGGCAAGTCGAGGCTGCACTGAGCTTGCGACCGAGCGTCACGAATGCCGCGGGGGCGCTCGTGCTTTCCAGAGAACATGCAGCGGATGTCGAGTTTCGAGCCGTCGAGTTTGGATACTCCAGGAACAAAGACCTCCTTCGCGTCCCCTCGCTTCGAATCAACGCTGGAGAACAAATCGCCATCGCCGGTGAGAATGGAGCCGGAAAGAGCACCCTCGTCAAACTGATGGCCAGACTGTACGACCCAGCTTGCGGCTCGATTCGGCTGGGCGGCGAGGACATACGAAATATTCATCTCAAGAGCCTGCGTCAGAGTGTTTGTTACCTGCCGCGCGATCCAGCGCTGTTCGACGGCTCGATCGCCTCCAATTTGCGATTCGTCCGGCCCGCTGCCAGCGAACAGGAGCTCGACGAAGCCATCCAATTGGTGGGTCTGTCGAGTTTCGCGGCATCACTGCCGCATGGCCTTCGCCAGCACATTGGACCGGATGGCTGTCAGCTTTCCGGAGGCGAGCGCCAGCGCCTTGCGCTCGCGAGAAGCTTTCTGCAGAAGCCGCGAGTCCTCATTCTGGATGAGGCAACCTCCTGCCTTGACCCGTTAGCAGAGGGGACTATTCTTCAACGGCTGCGGAGCACCCTTAGTCTTTCCACTTTCATCGTTATCTCTCACCGGCTCTCCACATTTTCGACGTTTGGCAGAATACTTTTTCTCTCGCACGGACGCGTTGCGAGTGATGGGGATTGCAGCTCTCTTCTCCTCATGCGCGCGTCCTCTGACCGTCGGATGATTTCCACAGACTGAGTTCAACGCGAACATTATTCGTCGCGTCGTGCGGCTAAGTGCCAGAAGACGGCGGCTTTACGGCCTGCGCCGTTCGTCCTAAATGCTCCAATTCAAGCCAAATAGGACGCAAAAGCGAACACGCCATGGTGTTCGTTCGTCGAGCTCTCCGGAAATCGACTAACCGCAGCAACAAGATGCGCGCAGCTAGGTTGCTTTTCTGGAAATTATCAACTTTTTCTGGCGTTCGATATGCCTGTGGTGTCAAAGTGCGCGCAGACATCACGACTTTATCCTGCAAGCCGACCGAGTGGGGCTTTTCCGATGTATCGAGTTGCAGAAGGCGTTCGCAGTACACATGGCCAGGATGGCGCCATCGTGCTCGATATCCGACAAGGCCAGATGTTCAATCTCAACCTCGTCGGCTCGCGAATCCTCGAGCTTCTTGAAACAGGGGCAACTCGATCGGCAATCGTGGATGAAATCAGCCAGAAATTCGACGTGAGCAGAGATGTCGTTAAAAGCGACTTCGAGGAGTTCATTGAATCCTTGAAGCAGCATTACCTGCTCGAAGATTCCGAACCCAATAGCCAGCACTGAATTGCAGAGAGATCATGGAATCGCAAGAACAGTCCGAGCGCCAGACTTGCCGCGTGATTGTATTCGGGCGGGATGGCGGCGACGTTCTGCTCAAGGTCACTGAGGCTGGTTTCGTCTTTCCCTGCGTCGAAATTCCGCGCTGGGAGCGGCTGGCCGAAAACCTCACGGCTGCTCTGAGAAGAGATTGGGGCTGCGATGCCATTTGCCTGTTCACTGCGAACGTTTCGTCGCAAGTCGGCAACGCAGATGGCCATCACTGCGAAGTGATGGAATGCTGGCATGACCAGCACACTGGCGAAACGGATTGGAAAAGGATCGGTTCGCTAACGGCAGATTCATTTCGGGACGAAGCCGAGTTCCAAACACTCACCCAGTGTCTTCAAGAATTGGATGGCTATGAGCACGACCCATCGTCGCCCTTTGCCCAAAGGGGGTGGATCGCCAGAGCGCGGGCCTGGGCAGCCGAGGCAATCCGCCCCTTGGGGCTCGAGCTCGAACCGTCATTCCGACAATTCAACGCCAGTTCGTCCTTCAGCCTCATTCGCTTGGAAACCAATGGCCCCGCGGTCTGGTTCAAGGCGGTCGGAGAGCCCAACCTGCGCGAGTTTCCCATCACGCTGGAACTCGCGGAACTGTTCCCCGGGTTCCTACCCGAAATCCTTGGTACTAAGTCTGAGTGGAATGCCTGGCTCTCGCGTGAGGTCGAGGGCACGAACCTGGGCGAGGCAAGCGATTTTGCTCAGTGGAAGAAGGCAGCAACCGATCTTGCCAGATTGCAACTTGAGTCGCTTTCAAAGTCAGATTCGATTCTTAGTTCGGGTGCGCATGACCTCAGTACCGAGAAGCTCGTGGCCTCAATTGATCCCTTATTTGACCTTGTTGCACGACTCATGGAAGAGCAGCCCAAGGTTCCTCCACCTACTTTAAGCCGGCAGGAACTGAGCCTGCTGAAGCTGCGAGTCGAGGATTCGCTCGCTCTTCTTCAAGATCTCGGAATCCCGAATACTCTGGGACATCTGGATCTGAATCCGTGGAACATCGTTGTCTCGGTGGATCGGTGCGTGTTCCTCGATTGGGCCGAAGCCTGTGTCGGACATCCGTTTTTCAGCTTGGAATACTTGCTCCAACATTTTCGCCGGCAGGTCGGCGCAGACGCTGTGCGGGAATCGGAATTGGTCGACGCGTACGAAGCACCATGGCGTCCGTTGCTCCCGGACGATCTAACGAGTGAAGCTCTGGCTCTCACACCACTGTCAGCAGTGTTCGCGTACGCGGTAGGAACAAGCGCATGGAAGGACGAGGAAAGACTGCGTGATCCAAAGACGCGTGCCTATTTTCGGAGTCTAGCCAGGAGGATGAACCGGGAAGCGATCCAGTTCATCGAGCGGAGGCCGGCATGTCTAAGTTAGCCACGGCTCCGCCGTACTCCGCCATTGAGCCCGTGACCGAAGTTCTGCATGGAGTGACGGTTACAGACCCCTACCGTTGGCTTGAGGATCAGGACTCACCGCGCACCCGCGAATGGCTCGCGGCGCAACGCGAGTATGCGCGCTCGTACCTTGACGCTATTCCTGGCCGCGACCGCATCCGAAAGCGCATTCGCGAGTTAGTGGACGTTGAAACCTACGATTCCATTCAGAAGGCCGGGCAGAGATACGTCTTTCGAAAACGCCTCCCGGGACAGGAACAACCGTGTATCTATTTCCGGGATGGCGCAGAGGGCACGGATCATCTTCTGATCGATCCCGCAGGTCGCGGCACCGGAGCATACACGGCGGCGAATCCTCTGCTTGTCTCACCAGATGGACGACTGCTGCTGTACGAAGTGAAAGAGGACGGTGAGCGCACAGGTACATTTGAATTTTTCGATATCGAAGCCCGAACCAAATTGCCGGATACTCTCCCGCGCGGATATTTGCGCGGGTTTGCGTTTGCCTCAGACTCAAGGAGTTGCTACTACGTTCACGAAGCGGTAGGAGCCAAACGGCCACACTATCGAGCGGTGTATCACCACATCCCGGGCACCAATTTCGATGAAGACGAGGAGATTTTCTTTGCTGGCGACGATCAACGCCTGCGCCTGCAGCTGGTTTCCGGGTCGGAATATCTCGGCTTTCTAGTCCTGCATTTCCTTGAAAAGACTCTGACGGATTTCTCGCTGTGGGCCACGGAAAGAGGCGGCAGTCCCGAACCGGTAATCCTGGGCGCCGAGTACAAGTTCGGGCCTGTCCTGCTTCGGGGCGGTAGAACACTGGCGATTACAGATCGGGATGCACCCAACTTCAAGATCGTCGAAGTTCGTCTCCGACAAGGTGAGGAACCAGAGTTCGTCACCATAGTCCCCGAGAGTGCTGACGTCATCCAGACCTGTGCCGCAGCAGGAGATCAGATCGCTGTCTCCTATGTGCGTAACCTCAACACAGAGGTCGACCTTTTCGATCTCACCGGCAAACGAGTTGGACACTTACCGCTCGAATTAGACGGGACCATTCGTTTGATTGGCGGTGTCGAGGCCAGTGACGAACTGCTGTTCGAACACGAGTCCTTCACCCAACCCATTCGGATTTGCAGCTATTCACCGGGCATCCATGAGACGGAGGTATGGGCGAGGCGCCTCGTGCCTTTTGATGCCGATAACTTCAGTCATACCCAAGTCTGGTTTGCGGCGAAGGATGGGACCTGCGTTCCCATGTACCTGGTCGCGCGCCGGGGCGTTCTTGAGAGTGGGTCCCATCCGACCATTATGACCTCTTACGGTGGCTACGGCGTCTCGATGACGCCGCAGTTCAGCGTGTTTGTCGCCTTTCTAATCGAGCGAGGCTGCTTGTTTGCGCTCCCAAACATTCGTGGAGGCTCGGAATTTGGAGTTCACTGGCACGCGGCCGCTAAACGGCGAAATCGGCAGGTCGCGTTTGATGATTTTCTCTGCGCAGCGCAGTGGCTGATTGAGACGGGGCGGACAGAACCAGGGAGACTTGCGATCTTCGGTGGATCAAATTCCGGATTACTCGTCGGCGCGGCGATGACGCAGCGCCCGAACCTATTCCGAGCTGTCGTATGCATGGTCCCCATGCTCGACATGCTGCGCTACCACCTGTTTGATAACGCCCATGTGTGGAAAGAAGAGTTCGGTACAGCAGACAATCCTGAGGATTTTGCTGTTCTTCTCCGCTATTCGCCTTATCACAACGTGCGTGAGAGTAGTGCCTATCCGGCAAACATGATCGTATCCGGCGATGCCGATCAGAATTGCAATTCGCTTCATGCACGAAAAATGACGGCCCGACTGCAGGCCGCCAATAACTCGGATTCACCAATTCTCCTTGATTACAGCCACCATCGGGGGCATTCGCCAGTGTTGCCACTGAGCGAGCGTGTAGAAGCGCTGACTGACAGAATGGCGTTTCTGTGCGATCAACTCGGCTTGATTGTTTAGCGGGAGACTCTACCATGAGGTTTCTGGTGTTACACGCGTATTGGAAGCTGATCTATTTCGATTTTTATCTGGCACGAGGAGATTTTGCCGCCCTCTACGAAACGGTGCGGAATTGCGCGTTTCGCAGACCGATTGCGATTTCTGACCCAACTGAACAAATCTGTACGGCCGTGGATATGGCCTGCATTTGGTACTGGAAGGAAGTGCTATGTCTGCAGAGATCAGCCGCAACCGCGTGCTTGCTGAAAGAGTACGGGGTGCCGGCTCAAATGATGATCGGCGCGCAGCAGATACCGTTCAAGGCGCACGCATGGGTTGAGGTGGGCGGGCGAGCAGTTAACGACAAACCCTATATCCGAGAGATGTACGCGGTACTGGATCAGTGCTGACTTAGGACCGTTTGTTCGGGGGTTAGATTCATGAGCGTCCAATTTGGAAAGTGCAATTTCGATGGCAAACCAGTTGATCCCGAAGATCTGGCTGAGGTTCGCCCCGTACTGGCTCCGTATGGACCGGACTGGGAAGGGTTCATTTGCAAAGACAATTTTGCCATCCTTTATCGCGCGTTCCATACGACAACAGAGTCCAGCCGGGAGATCCAGCCGCATGTCTGTTCCTCCGGGGCGGTTATTACATGGGACGGCCGGCTCGATAATCGTGACGAACTCATTGGCCTGCTTTCTCGCGACACCTCGGCGACATCGACTGATGTTCAGATTGTTGCTGCAGCTTACGAGCGCTGGGGAACAGATTCGTTCGCCAGGTTGCTTGGGGATTGGGCGCTGTCGATTTGGGACACCAGGACGCGGTCTCTGCTGCTAGCGAACGACTTTCTGGGCACCCGTCATCTCTACTATTCGTTCGACGAAGAACAAGTCACCTGGTGCACAATTCTCGATCCCCTGGTGCTCTTTTCCGGACGCTCTTTTGAGCTCGAGGAAGAATACATAGCCGGCTGGTTGTCTTTCTTTCCAGCGACGCACCTGACACCCTATGTTGGCATCCAGGCGGTTGCGCCGGCTACATTCGTGCGGATTTCTCACGGCTGTCGGCAAACCGTCAACCGCTATTGGGATTTCGATGCTTCAGCAAGGATTCGGTATAAAACCGACGCCGAATATGAAGCACACTTTCGGTCAGTCCTTTCCGAATCCATACGTCGACGGCTGCGTTCAGATAGAGCGGTGCTGGCGGAACTCAGCGGAGGAATTGACTCATCCTCGATTGTTTGTGTTGCGGACCAGCTCTTGTCTTGCGGGCTGGCAGAAACCCCGAGACTCGACACGGTTTCATACTATGACGACTCGGAACCAAACTGGGACGAGCGGCCATTCTTTACAAAGGTCGAAGAGCATCGTGGTCGCATTGGCTGCCACATTGATGTGAGCCGCGAGAGATCGTTCAGTTTCACTGCCGACAGGCAGTATTCTGCCACCCCAGCGTTCTTGCGTCGTTCTTCGCGGGAAGAAGAACGATTTGCCGATTGCGTTCGCTCGCACGACAGCCGAGTTCTTCTTTCTGGCATAGGCGGCGATGAAGTAACCGGAGGGCAGCCGTCGCCCAACAGCGAACTGGCAGATCTCCTCACGACGTTCCAGTTCCGGTCGCTGGTCCATCAATTGAAGCTTTGGTCGCTGAATAAGCGGCGACCGTGGCTTCATCTCTTGGCGAGTGTGGCGCGAAATTTCTTTCCGACGACCGCAACCAACGCTCTGCGACAAATTCCCTTTACCTCGCTACTGCGGTCCGACTTTGTCTGCAGAAACGGCCGCGCTGTTCTCGGGTATCCGCAACGGTTGACTTGGTTTGGTGGATTGCCAAGTTTTCAGGAATGCCTGGCCACTCTAAACATGCTGCAGAGGCAGCTTGCTTCTTCTTCAGTATCGAAAGAGCCGACAATCGAGATGCGATATCCCTACCTCGATCGCCGCTTTCTTGAATTCCTGTATGCGATTCCACATGAGCAACTGGTGCGGCCTGGCCAGCGGCGATCTCTGATGCGGCGCTCCCTGGCTGGAATCGTGCCTAAGGAGATCCTCGACCGGAGGAGGAAGGCATACAGCGCGTGCGCGCCCCGCGCAATCATCGCTTTTGATGGAGCGGCTCTACTTGGCGAACGCTCTATGCGCAGCGTACAGCTTGGTATTGTGGATCGCGATGGCTTCTCCGCAGCCGTCGAGCGCATTCAATTCGGGCACGACATTGCCCTGGTGCCATTACTGCGCCTGATCGTGGTCGAATCTTGGTTGCAAAATCTGGCCCGCACCGCCCCTCGCGTTCTCCAGTGCTCATATCGCTCTGAATCGCAAGTCAGTTCTATCCAGATCTCAGCTGAGAAAATCCAAACCTGAAAGGAGGTGAGTACCGTGAATTACTCCAAGCCAAAGATCGTCCTCAGCGTTTCCGCCATGAAGACTATTCAAGGCAAGGGCAAAATTGGCAATCCCACGGACAACAAACCGGCAGCCAGACTGACCGTGCCCGCGTACGAAGCAGACGAGTAAGCAAATGCCAGGGTGCTGAAAGCTTCGGCACCCTGGCTTTTTAATCCCTGCTCACCGAAACCGCGCCATTAGTGCGGCGAATCTGGCGAGTAACTGTTGGATGATATGGTCAGTGCACTAGGGCGAATTCCCTTCGCCCTTGAGCCAAAAGCGAAACCAGTCCACTACTGCTTGTTCCGAGGCCATTCGTTCCGATGGCCTTTCCAGAATATGCGTTCCGTTTGGGAAATATAGCAACTCGACCGGTTTATGGAGTCGCTTCAGACCCACAAACCAATCCCAGTTACCTAGCAGCGACCCGCTGTCATTGACCTGAATTTGAACTGGAGTGTCGACCTTTTCGAGCAGGAATCCAGACGAGCGATTCAGCCAACTGTTTAGACCTTCGCCAAACGGACTGGCGCCATTCAGTTCTTCGAGTTCAGACGCAAAGTATGAGCTTTCATTTGCATATGCAAGATAAGTCCAGAATCCGTCGTCAAAGCCATCTGCGATGACGGCGGCCGCGAGGTGATGCCGCTCGTGAGTGAGCATGTATCGGACATACAGGCCTGTTCTGCTGAAGCCGACAATTCCAACCCGTTTTGGATCTATGATTCCTTTGCTGTCTAAATCGTCAATTGCATTCTCGTATGTCGCAGCCATTTCCACCGCCTCTTCCGGAGTGTCCATCGAGTGGTGGCTGTCCGGAACTTGCAAGACGACGAATTCCATTCCTGCCAATGCCTGGGCGGCGAACGCCGTCGCGAACGGTCCGGCGATCCAGAATTGGCCCGGGTCGAATCCGTGAGTCTGAATCACCAAAGGGTATCTCTGGCCAGGTACATAGTCGGGAGGCAGATACAGCCCTCCCTCCACTTCGGACCCGTCTCCACCTCTCCATGCGATTTTCTCGACCTTTCCGAAGCTGATCGTACGGAACTGTGGATTCAGATCGAGGAGGGTCGCTCTCCGGCCTGTACTCGGGTCCGCGGCGACAATGCGAGGCGGCGAATTAAGGTTTTGGTCAATTGTTACCTCGGGTTCGTTCGGTGTTTCAATCCCACAGTCGACCTGTATCCAGCGTCCCTGTTGCCTTCGATAGCAGGTTACTTCTACATCTTTTTCAGCTTGAGGAATCCGTTTGCTTAGCTTCAAGAAATAATTCGTTGGCTCCCAATTGATCAACTGCAGCGCCTGGTCTGAGATCTCCGTCGTTTGGAGGCCGGGCAGCCTAACCTCTGCCACGAAGGTATGCGATTCTCGCCTCAACGCTTCTACGGAATCGCCAACATCGAGCGGGAGGTAGACGCCTGTGACAACCACAGCCAACGAATCTGCTTCCCAAGCGACCTCTGATCCGAAGCCGCTGATTGGCGCATCCAGAAGCCATCGACTAGAGCCGGTGGCGAGGTCCACCAATTCGTAACGAAATAGCCAGCTGGGTTCGCCCCGATCGCGATTGCGACGAACCAACTTCTGAACGGTCGCGTCCTTGTACTCGATCCAGCTTCGGGGTGGATCGCCTACGTTCGTTCTCACGACCACATAGTGGCCATCGGGCGAGATGAATAGCTCGACCGGATCATCAATGATGATCCCCTCGGTGTGCAGATGCCTCGCCCTCGTAGCCCCAACTTTCAAGAGGTAGAGGCTGCTCTTCAGAGACGTGAAATAGCCAGAAACGAGATCAGAGAGGGACTGATTTGAGATACGAAGCCCGTGTGTCGCCGCTGGCCCGAACCCGGTCACTGGCTCTTCGGCGGCGTACACGATGCGATCACCCCTCGGAGTTGAGGAATACGATTTCACATTTGTAGGGTGGTGCGACAACTTTGCGAGACGCCCTGACGTGCAGGCAACTGAATAGAGTTGCGTTTTTTCTCCCCGGCGTTCACCAAGGAACAAGATGGTGTCGTTATCCTCCAGCCATGTAACCTGGTTGATAGCCTCATGATTGGAAGAGGAAGAGAATGAGGCCAGGCGTTTGGGCACGACGGTCCGCAGCCCGCTTCCAGTATTGAATACGAACAACGAGTAGTCATTCGTATTGCGTCCGAGATTGCCTTTCTTGAGCACAATCGCAAACCGTTTTCGGTTGGGCGAGAAGAAAGCGAAATCAGAGGATAACGAACCGCTGTAGGACGACCTGGCATAGCTGGAACCTGCCACGCGAGTCATCTCGATCATGTCGGCGACCGTCGCTCGCCTTCCAACTTCCTCAAGCGACCGATAGTTGTGATTCCGCTGGTCCCCAAGCACTGAAGCTTCTCGGTTGGGGACTGGCGTACGATTGCTCACCCCTTCGCGCGGCTCAAGAGGCCCAGATATGGCAAGAATGAGCGCAATATGGCCAGCTGTCCTGCTGAACATTGGGAGCATTCCTTTCAGAAGGACAGCCGCAGGGAAAGTTGCAGAGACCGTGGCCCGCCCTGCTGGAAAATCGGGTTCAAACCACCTAGTCCGTTGTTCAACATCTGCTGGGACTGGAACCCGTATTGACCAAACTGGATGTAACCCGGTGGATTTGTAAAATTTGGGTGGTTAAGCACGTTAAACGCATCTGCCCGGAATTGCAGGTTGAGACTTTCATGAAGCGGAAAGGTGCGCGCAATTGATAGGTCCACTTGGGTCAATCCAAAACCCTTAATGCTGTTGCGCGCCTCCGTCCCTTGGCGCGGACTTTGTGGTGCTACGAAAGCGTTGGAATTGATTTCCTTTCCGCCGGGAGCAGTCGGAGAGTTAATCCAAAACGTCTGTCCGGGAACAATATCCGGGCGCGTGTATACAAAACCGGTAAGGGGAGAATTCTCGTACACAAGCATGTTGAACGGGAACCCGCTCCTTGCTATTGCGACCCCATCGATAGACCAGTCACGTAGCAGGAGAGAAACCAAGCCTGAACGTGTCGCAGCGGGCAGGGTGTATGTCAAGGCGCCTGAGAAGCTGTGGCGAACATCGAAATCTGATGAGGCGTAGTCACTTGCCCCCGAAATCACCGTCGAATTCGCTAGGCCGATCGCAACATCATTCGAGACATTGTCGAGTGAATGCGAGTACGTGTAGCCGAGCAAACCTCGGAGTCCACCAGACAGTGTCCTGCGGAACTGAAGCTGCAAAGCATTGTAGTTGGACCATGCGTCATTCTTGGTGAGATCGAAAGCGCCAAGAAAGCTCCCGTTCGGCTGATACAGAACTTCTTGCCTCAGCAACTGCCTCCCAGCTTGCCCCACATAGCTGGCCGAAAGAGCCTGTTTTCCCGCAAATGATTTTTCGATGGCAACATTCCACTGGTATGAGCGTGGAAGAACGAGCGTGGGCGAATATGCATAGATTCCGTCCGGATATGGTGGCTGCAAGGTGGGTGGGCCCGGTAAATAGTTACCGATATTGGTCAGAGGCAGAGAAACCACGCCGTACACGGAACTGTTGTTGTTCGGATATGACGAGCTTGTGTTCGCCGAAGTGCCTAAACCAGAGTCGTAGAAGATTCCCCACCCGGCACGGAGCACAAAGTCTTGGTGTTCCCCAAAGGCATACAGAACTCCCAACCGTGGCGCAAAGTATGAATAACGGGTCTTCCATATGCTGGTCCCCACAGGAGCTAGTTGCAGCCGCTCTGGATTGTCGATGTTGAACCAGGAGGCCAGTTCTGTGGCTCCCTGCGGTGTGGGCGCAGGCCGCAATTCCCAGCGCAGACCGTATGACAGCGTCAGTTTCCTCGTTGGTTTCCACGTGTCTTGCGCATACAAGCCGAGAGCCCGGCTGAGAATCTGGGAAGACCGATTGAACAGCGCAATCAGCGAACTGGAATCGCTAGAAACAAAGGACCCAACATCGGGAGGAAAGTATTCCAGATAATAACTTGGACGCGCCGCCCCGAGCAAAATCGTCCGATAATCCCCTCCTACCTTTAGTTGATGAGTCCCGATGACCCATGTCGTATCGTTGTTAATGTCGAATTGGCGGCTTCGGTTCTTCGCATTTAACCCGACCGAATAATACGTGAGGTTCGCGGGTTCGAAAAATGCAGCGTTGTCCCGACTCGACAGCGACCCTAAGAATATGCTCGAAGGCGGCACAACGGCGCCCCCAAAAGAGTCGAGGCTATCGATGCTGCTCGACTCCTGGACCGAGTAGTTGAAGCGCGATGCAGTCGAGAGCCTGCTGCTAAACAGCGCGTTTACCCCTGCCGTTAAAGTCTGAGTGTTCACTGGATCAGCTTCCAATGTACTCAGGCTGGCGATTCGGTTCAGAGTTTTCGATGGAGCATAGTTGTAGCGACCAAAGACGCTTACCATTCCATTAACGACATGATCGATTCTCAAGCTTGTCGCGTTGAGCGTTGCGCGATTGGCATAAGAACCGGTGAATTGCGCGATGGCTGGATCCTGGCTAACGGGGCCGTTAGGCTGCGGATAGGCATTCAAAAACGGCGCAATGGCAGGATCTGCACTCTTTCGCGCATTATCAGATGGAACTTGGATTACCAAGGTCTGGGGAAGGTCGAGGCGAGCGCCCTCGTACGAGAAGAAGAAAAACGTTCTATTTTTCCAGATTGGGCCTCCCAGAAATCCGCCAAAATCGTTGTGGTGTTCGGGAGCGCGCTTTTGGCC
>Ga0335078_10006768_pt1 | contig 16970 bp, 15 predicted proteins | sample Lox_Sample_32_FD_206711 | JGI IMG/M metagenome (GOLD analysis project Ga0335078, IMG submission 206711) | Soil microbial communities from Loxahatchee National Wildlife Refuge, Florida, United States - Lox_Sample_3.2 | ecosystem: Environmental > Terrestrial > Soil > Wetlands | place: USA... | reverse complement strand
TCCATATGTCCGTATGCGCACACCTTCATCTCTCCATCCAGAATCGACGATTCGTATTTCGCGTCATCTTGGGCCACCCGAGCTTCCTAAAAACAAGTAGCACAATGAACCCGTAATACACGCCATTGGTAGCAGCAGCGATGACTCCAAAGCTAGTGACACGGCTCAGCCACTCATCACCCCAAGCGAATCGAATCCCCAGCAAGAATCCTGGCGAGATCACATACCTCACAAACTCGGGCGTTCCCTGATGGTCCGAGATCGCGAGGGACGCGTACGTCAGCAGAAAAGTAAGCAAACCCCCGATCACCACCCGGCCATGGAAACGATGAGGCTTTTGATCGAGTGACATTCGAATTCTCCGTGCCTCTGTGTCTCCGTGGTGATTCGCCTTTCAATCGGCGGAAATCGTGCCAATCCGTGGCTATAGTTTCTGCGCCCGCGGCTTCTCCGGGTCCGAATAATCATAAAACCCGCGCCCCGACTTCCGCCCATACCATCCCGCCATCACCAGCCGCTTCAGCAACGGAGGCGACGCAAACCGCCGCTCCTTAAACTCGTCATACATCACGTGCGTGATGTAGTAAGTCGTATCGAGCCCGACGAAATCGAGCAGCGTAAACGGCCCCATCGGATACCCGCAGCCCAGCTTCATCGCGTTATCGATATCCTCAATCGACCCCACGCCCTCCTCGTACGCCCGAATCGCATCCAGCAAATACGGCACCAGCAGCCGATTCACGATGAATCCCGTCTTGTCCGACGTCCGAACCGGAACTTTGCCCAGTTTCTTGCCAAACGCATAAGCCGTCTCGTAAACGTCGTCGGCGGTGGCAATCGTGCGCACGACTTCGACCAGCTTCATAAGCGGAACCGGATTAAAAAAATGCAGCCCAATGAACCGCTCCGGACGCTTCACCGCCGTCAGCAGTTCGGTCACTGAGATCGAAGATGTATTCGTAGCAAAGATCGCATCTTTCTTCACGATGCCATCGATGGACGCATACATTTTTTTCTTCTCTTCGACGTTCTCGATGATGGCCTCGATCACGATGTCGCAATCGGCCAGATCCGCCCTGGAAGTAGTCCCGTGCAGCCGAGCCCGCGCAGCGTCCTTCTGCTCGACAGTAATCCCACCCTTCTCGACAGGCCGCTCAGCAAACTTCGCCAACGACTTCTCAATCCCGGCAAATCCCTTGTCAAGAAACTTCTGCTCAACCTCAAGCACCGTGACATCAAACCCAGCCATCGCCGACACCTGCGCAATGCCAGAACCCATCAGTCCACAACCGAGAACCCCAACTTTCTCAATTTCCATAAATTCCTTTGCGCGATCAACGCGGATTCTCATGAATCAAAGACCAATCTCACCACGGAGGCACAGAGACACAGAGAACTTCATAGCGAAACGGTTTTCTCCTGGCCTCCGTGGTGAAAACGGTTTCAAAAATTCATCAAGTGCTCCACCACGATCGCAATCCCCTGGCCGCCGCCGATGCACGCCGTCGCCAGCCCATACTTTTTCTTCCGCCGCCTCAACTCAAACAATAACGTGATCACCAGCCTCGTTCCGGTCGCGCCCAGTGGATGCCCCAAGGCGATCGCTCCGCCGTTCACATTCACCTTCTCCCGATCGAGCCCCAGTTCCTTCTCTACCGCCAGATACTGTGCCGCGAACGCCTCATTCACCTCAATCAGATCCATGTATTCGAGCGACATTCCTGCCTTCTGCAGCGCGATCTGCGACGCTGGCACCGGACCGCGCCCCATCACTTTCGGGTCTACGCCGGCCACTCCCCAGCTCACAATCCTTCCCATCGGCACGATGTTGCGCTTGCGCGCCTCGTCGATCGACATCAGCACCACCGCCGCTGCGCCATCCACAATGCCGCTCGCGTTCCCCGCCGTAACCGTTCCTCCGCGGCCAAACGCAGGCTTCAACTTCGCCAGCCCTTCCATCGTGGTCTGCGGACGCCGGTGGTCATCCTCCGTCAGCAACTCCCCGGTCGCTTCGCCCTTGTGACTGCGCAGCGGCACCGGCACAAGTTCCTCCTGGATCCTCCCCGCTTTGTACGCTTCCTCTGCCAGCTGCTGCGATCGCAGAGCCAACTCATCCTGCATCTCTCGCGTGATCCCTTGCTGCGACCCGTAGAGTTCTGCGGTATTCGCCATATACGATCCGCAATACGAATCGAGCAACGCCACCATCAGCGAATCTTCCAACTTCCCGCCCGGCGCCAGCGTAAACCCATCGCGCCCGCGGATCACAAACGGCGCCTGCGACATCGCCTCCATCCCGCCCGCGAGCACGATCTTCGCCTCGTCGGTCTGGATCATCTGCGCCCCGCTCACAATCGCCTGCATCCCCGACCCGCACAGCCGATTTACCGTCAGCGCCGGGACCTCGATCGGAATCCCCGCACGCAGCCCCACGTGACGCGCGCCATACAGCGCATCTCCCGAGGTCTGCTGAGCATTTCCCATGACGACGTGATCGAACTCTTTGGGATCGATCCCCGAGCGCTCAATCGCGCCCTTCGCCGCCACTGCGCCCAACTCCTGCGCCGTAAAGTCCCTCAACCGGCCGCAATACCGCCCAAAAGGCGTACGCGCCCCAGTGACAATCGCAATATCTCCGGCTTTTAGCATGGATGTACTCGCAGAACTCCGCCCGGAACCGGCCAGAGTCAATTCGCCAAACGTGTCAGTGTAGCAGCGAGCGGATGAGGTTGACCAGAAGACCCACGGTCCGGCGGTGCCTGAAAAGTCAGGCACCGCCCACGGTCCCGACACGATCGATTCCCGGATAAGGTCTCGAAAGCTACAATTCGGGGAGAGGTTTTCCCGATGAAATGGTTCCTGCTGATCGCGCTTCTTGCTACGGCCGCCTTCGCCGCGGATACAACCTACGAAGGTTGGGTTTCAGATTCCGGATGTGCGATGGCGCGCGCCTCAGGTGGAAAGTTCACAGCGACTAACCCAGATTGTGCCCGGCGGTGTGTCAAGGATGGCAAGAAGATCGTGCTCATCAGCCAGGACCTGAAAACCGTCTTCACGATTGATAATCCCGAGGCCCTGCGATCTGAGGTCGGCAACAAAGTTCGGCTCTCGGCCACTTCTGCCGGAAGGAACTCTCTGCACGTGAACAAAGTGATGTTTTCAGAGAGGTCCAACCCGGAGTGCGAACGCCCGCCTCTGAAGGAGTAAACCTGAAGAGTTCTACGCTACCGCCCCAGCAGCCAGCGCCGCCGGGCCTAGAGCCACAACTTTTCCCAGACCCTGAGTCATCGCTTGCCCCAGAGCGTGCTCTGCGCGATTAATCACTTCGGTCACAACGTCGACCGGATCATATTCGGTACGAATTACGGCCTCCGCTAACCCAGCGGAAAACTGCGCCGCCGCCCCCTTTTCCGCTCCATCTTTCGCCGCGAACCGGACCTCTGCGATGATCTTGCGCAGCTTCTCGACCGCGAGCATGCCTTCCTTTTCCGCCGTCTCACCGAGCAGGATCGCGATCGTCGTGTTGTCATAGCGGAACGCCAGGTCGTTCGAGCGAATATTCGCCGCAAACAACTGCCCGGCGCGCTCCATCACCGCCTGCACGCCCGCCTCGCCGTGCTCCTTGATTAGCGCCGAATTCTTGCCGAACTGCATCAGCAGAATCGAAAACGCCGACGCATTCTGAACCGCACGCTTGCTCTCCGCCAGCAGCAGATCAATATACGACGCTCGCTTCAGCAGACCCGACTTTTCGTCGGTGACGGAAAGATTCTTCACCAGCCGCCGCAGCCCGGCGTTGTTGAGCGCGATCACCATCTGATCGGCGAGAGTCTTGAGAACCACCAGGTCAGCCGACTGCCAGACCCGTCCGCGATTGTGCAGCAGCGTTAGAATTCCGACCGTCTCCTCGCCATCAACCAGCGGAACCGCCAGAACCGAGGATGGCGCCAGCTCCGTCAATGCTTTCTTCGCCCCCTGCAGTGCTTCAGCCTTCGGCGCATCCTGGATCGCGAGCGCTTCATGCCCCGGAACCGCTTTGTGCAGACACGCTGTCAATTCCGCTATCGCCGATGGGCTCGCCTTCTTGTATCCCTCTGCCACGAATTCATCCATCGCTGTCGCGGGCAAACCGGCTTTGCCCATTACCGCGATGCAGCGCGTCGCCTCCCAATGCCCTCCAATTTCTCTGACCGCCGTATTCAGCACCGCCGCTGCTGTGCCCTGGTGATACAACTTGCGCGTGATTTCAGCGACGCGCGTGAAGCTCCGCACATCCGCCGCCGGATCAGGCGCAGGTGCGGCAGCTGGCGCAGGCGCGGCAGCCGTCGGTGCAGGAGTCACTGCCGCTGGCGGCAACGGCGCCGAACCTGCATACCGCGGCGTCACTCCCGCAGACATGTACAGCCGCTGCAGATCCTCGTTGCGTTCTTCCTCACGCGGAAACAATTCCTGGATTCTCTGCAGCCGCTCGACCGCCTTGTTCCGCATCCCGTACTGCACCAGGATTTCCGCCTGCAGCATCAGATCCTGCAACGTCGAAGCGCCCAGAGTCGGACTCTCGGTATGCACCGGCTCTTCCGCAGGCTTAGCCGCCGAACTGAAGCGCGATGCGATCACCTTGAAGCGTCCATCGTCGACCTTGCCCTTCAGCATCTCGAGCCGCTTCAGATGTCCCGGCTCGTACGGATCCACCTCCGCCGCCCGATCCAGACACTCTGCCCCCTTCGCAAACTCTCCCGTGCTGCAATACAGGTCAAACAATTTCAGCAAAGTCTGGCAATAGTCGTTCTCGCGATTGGATGAGTTGTAGAGCTCGCTCAGGAACTCGAGCATCTGCGACGAGGCCCGCCGCGGCCCGGTCACATCCTCCATGATCGCGATGAACTGCCGCCGCTCTCCGCGCCGCCGTTGGAACTGCTCCAGCTTCCGCGCGAGTCCGACCGCTTCGTCGTCCTGCTCGCCGTCAATGAAACTTCCGATCAGCGCGATGACCTGCTGCACGCGTGCCGGATTCTGCTCAAACAGCTGCCACACCAGCGGCTCCGCCTCGGCGAAGCGTCCTGCTAAGACCAACGCATCGGCATAGGTCTCGCGAAACTCCGGTGTGACCTGTCCGGCGTTGAGCTGCGGCTCGAGAATGAAGATCGCCGCTCCGACCTGCCCCTTTCCCATCAAGCTCTTGGCATAGGCCAGCGCAATCCCTTGGTCGGAAGCATCCTCTTGATAAGCTCGCTCGTACCACTGAGAGGGGTCTCCCCCCTCATTCGCAGCTGCCAGCGCGACGCGCTGAAATGCTCCAGCAGCCGCCTTCTGATTCCCCAGTTCGGACGCGAGTTCCGCCACGCGCAACAGATTCGCCTGCGTTGGTTCGATCGCCACGATCCGGTCCAGAACATCTGCCGATTCCTGTTTCTTCCCCAGCTTCGTCAGATCGAGCAATGCCGCTTCATACGTACCCACTGCCAGCTTCTTGTTCGACCCCTCCAGCAATTGTCCAAAGCGGAATTTTTGCTGCCAAGTCGGACTTCCGTGCCGCGCCAGCTTCTTGTAGGTCAGGCTGGCGCGCGTCGCATCCCCGGCCGTAACCTGGCGTTCGAACAACTCGCCCAGCAACTTGACCGCATCCGCATTGCGGCTCAGCGACAGACACAAATCCGCCGACAACTGCCGCACTACATCATTTTCCGGATCGTCTTTCAGAACCAGCAGATACTCGTCGAGCGCTTCGGCGGTCTTCCCTTTTTGCAGCAGTTTCTCCGCGCGTTCAATGCGCTTCCCCAACTCGGCTCGGTCCAGGCGTCTTGTGATTTCAGGCATGCGAAAATCGGGCGGAGTAACCCTGCTCCGATTCTAGGAGCGCCCCCGACCCCCAGCAATGCGGTAACGGCAACCCGCGATTACGAAGGTCACAGAAACCCTTCGGATCCTCTTAATTGTTTGAGAATTCAACAAGTTCAAGCACGCTCAGATCAGGATGTTTCCTGGATTCAACGTCTTGATGTCGCGATACCAGCACTGTTGCCGCCGATCCCAAAGAGAAGCACGATTTTCGCCATCCGACGATGACCATGCTTATGGAATTCGTACGATGCGAAGACTTCGCCGGCGAACATCAAGCCCTGCGATGCTCCCGCGATCACAGGACCGTGCGTAACAAATGGCCGCGCCACCGGATCGTATTCCTGGAAATCGGGCCGGCCTGCATTGCGCATCGTGAAGAACATGTCACCGGATTTCGCCAATGCGTCCGCCACAACCAAGGCAGTATTGCTCGCCGTCCAGTAGCGTGAATGGGATGGATGGCTTGACGGAATCTCGTAGATCGATACCGTACCCGACCCGTCGCTGGCTTCGGCCGCTCCGCAGATCAGCAGAACAAGCAAGACGACTACCGCAAACCGCATAGGTATCACATCCCCCGATTGGACTTGGGGTTTTCGACGTGAACCCATCAGCTGGCAGAGAACTGTTAAGCTGCGCCGAGTCAATCCTTGGATTCTTCCGGCAAAGTTGTAGTTGGCTGGAAAAACGTCGACAGCAATGGGGTCAACGGATGCGAACGCTCAGTTCTAGTCTTGCGGAAAGCCGCTGACCCGGAAGCCCAGTGCCCGAAGCCGGAAGCCGCGCGGCCGTCTCCGCGACAATCCACTCGTTCTCTGCTAAGGTGCTGCCTTGCCCGACACTCCCATCCACGAAGAAGGACTCCGCCACCAGCTCTCCGCCGCACAAATGGCCATGGTCGCCGTCGGCGGTTCGATCGGCACGGGACTTCTCCTCGGCTCCGGCGAGGCTATGAAAGTCGCCGGGCCCGCCGCCATTCTCAGTTTTCTCGCCGCCGCCTTCATCAACTGGACCGTCGCCATGGCTCTCGGCGAGCTCGCCTGCGCCCATCCCGCCGCGGGAAGCTTCGGCGTCTACGGCGACCTCTACCTCAATGCCTTCGCCGGATTCATCGCCCGCGCCGGATACTGGATCGGCCTGGCTCTCGCCATCGGCGCTGAAATGGTCGCCGCCGCCACCTACATGGCGACGTGGTTTCCGAAAGTTCCCTCCTATATCTGGATTATCGTTTTCGGCGCAGTGCTTCTGGTGATCAATCTCCGCAGCGTCGGCTCCTACGGTCGCTACGAATTCTGGCTCTCGATGATCAAACTTGCCACCATCGTGGCCTTCATCCTCATCGGAGCAAGCCTGCTCGCTTCCGGCCATGCGGTCCCGCAGTACACCGCCCATGGCGGATTCTTCCCGAAGGGCATCTGGTCCCCTCTGATCGCCATGACGTACGCCGTCTACAGTTTCGGTGGAGTCGAAATGGTGGCGGTCACCACAGGAGAGTCGCGCTCTACCAAAGAGACCCCGCGAGCAGTCTGGCTCACATTCTTAACCCTGACCTTCGTCTACGTCGGAGCAATGGTTGTGCTGCTGGGCCTAATGCCCTGGAACGGAGCCGGAGTCACCGAAAGCCCGTTCGTCACAACATTCCGCACGGTGAGAATTCCCCACGCGTCGGGCATTATGAATTTTGTGGTTCTCACCGCGGCGCTCTCCGGAGCCAACGCAACTCTCTACGTTGCCGCCCGCATGATCTTCTCTTTAGCCCGCACCGGCTGGGCTCCGGCAAGCCTCGGCCGCCTGAATCACGAAGGCTCCCCGCAAAACGCCGTCCTGCACTCGTCCTTCGGAATTCTCTTCGCACTTGCGCTGGTCCTCTTCGCCCCTGAAAACGCCTTCCGATACCTGGTTGGAGCCGCTTTCACCGGAATGATTCTCTCGTGGCTAGTCTCGCTGGCCGCTCACGTCGCATTTCGCCGTGTACGCTCCGCAAAAGACCTGGGCTCGCTCCCGCTGCGTTCTCCACTGGGCATCTGGGGCTCAATCGTTGGATTCCTGGGAACCTCCGCCGCACTGCTCCAAACCTGGCTCTATCCGCGTATGAATCTGGTTAGCGGCTTGGCTTGCATCGGAGTGCTGGTCGTGGCCTATCTGGTGGCAAAGGCCGGAAGAGCGAACAAACTTTAGGCACATTACCCCCGTGCCACCCACTCCGGAGCCATTCCCAACCCGCCATTCCTCCGGCAAACTGTCTCCATCATGTCAGCCGAATCCAGCCCGCGGAAAGACACGATGAAGGTCGAGAAACTCTCGATCCTCATTCTGACTCTTTGCGTCGCCGTGCTGGTCTACGTCCTGGTGATGCGTCCGTTCTAAGCGAGCCTCGCCGACTCCTCTTAAGCTTCCTGCAAAAGTCCCCTGTTACCAACGTTATTGATCCGCTATCGAAAGAATGTTGACCGCCCTTCTTTCCGCTAGACTTAGCCCATGCGCTCCGCTCGCTGTCTTTCGCTCCTGCTCCTACTGCTGCTTCTGTCTGGCTGTAACCCAGTCAATCTTGTCTGCGGAAGCGCGCGGCCCAGGCCCACTCTCTCCACAATTACTCCGTCGACCATCGCCTATGCGCAGATGCCAGGCGCCTTTCAGATGGTTTTGACGGGCGGCAACTTCGTCGCTTCTTCCGTTGTTCTGTTCAATGGCAACACCATCGCGACCACGGTCAACACCAGCGCGCAAATCACAGTGACGATCACCACTTCCATGATTGCCGGGCCCGGCTCCTACAGCGTGCAAGTGCAAACTCCAGGTGGGAACTCCGGAACCATCGGCTGCAGCAGTGGCGGCGAGAGCGCAACTCTGACCTTCACAGTCACGTAGTGTGGTGCCCGCAAACCCGCAACCTAAAATCCGATTGTCATCCTGAGCGAAGCGAAGGACCTATGCATTCTGCTTGCAGCGGCACAGACTTATGCCGCGAACTTCGGGGACACGACAAACAGGCTGGCGCCCCTTCACGGCCGGCACTCCCCATTCTCCTCGCCCAGATGTTTGAGCAGTGATCTCCCCTTCCCGTAATCGGGATTGAATTCGAGCAAGCGGTCCACATACTTCTTCGCTACATCCCGCTGACCTGCGGCACAAAACACCATCGCCAGATTCATCCCGATAACACTGCGCTGCGGAGCCCGTGCAAATGCCCCCTGCCACAGTTCAACGGCGCGCTTTGCATCTCCGGCGCGCGCATCCAAGACTCCCAGGTTCACCGCTGCATCGATCAACAACGGATTGATCTTCAGCGCCCTCTCGTACAACTCTCGCGCCACCCCCTCGTGGAAATGGCGCTGTTCGACGAATCCCAGCGCGGCCAGCAATTCCGGGTCCTCGGGATTCTCCTTCACCGCCTTGCGCAGCGCCTCTTCGGCCGCCTGCTCCGCGCGATCCACGCCCTGCTGCGCCAATGTCTCCCACGCCAGTGCGTAGTCGCGCTCGGTCACCAGTGATTCATCACGCTGCGGAAACGACTTCAGCCGTTCCCCGCGAGTCTGCAACTTCGGCAAGAGCGCCTGATTCGGATACCTCATGATCCGGTGATCCGTTGCTTCTGTGTGGGCCACGTCCTTCGACGGTAACGACGGCATGTGGCATTCCGTACAATCCGGCTTTTCCGCATGATGCTTCGCCGCAAACTCCGCCCCCGCTGCTCCTCGACCATGGCACGCCAGACATTTCGCGCGATAGTATGCCGCTTTCTCTGAGGCTGGAGGTTCGGCATGCGGATCATGACAAGTCCCGCACCACATCTTTTCGCCCGACTTCCGCTGGCAAGCGCTTAGCGACAGTGCTTCGTACTGGCTCAACGCATGCGGCGACCGCTCCTGATTGTCGCTCAACAGGAAATAGTGCACATAGTCTGAAAGCCGCTCGCCTGGCTGAAACGCATAAAGATGCTTTCCCGGCTGCTCCACCGCCGCCGCCCCTTCAAAGTGGCACTCCATGCAAATCGAGTCCCGCCGTTCGGGAGTCAGTTTCGCCGGATTCACAATCGCTGCCAGGCCTGAAGAATCGCCCTTTTCCCCATGCTTCAAGTCCGCCCCATGGCACCGCTCGCACGTAATTCCTCCATGTTGAAACGGTTTCCCCGAAAACTTGCTGTCAGTTCCCGGATCCGGCGCTTGCATCCCGCTGGTATGACAATTCAGGCAACTCGGATACGCCGGCAGATTCATTGGAATCTCCGCAGTTCCGATATATGCGGGAGTCAAGTTCCATCGCCGCTCTTGCGAATACCAATTGATCGGCGTCTCAAACAAAAATCCATCTTCGGAAAAAAGATAGGTCCGCCCCTTCTTGCCCGACCCAATGAAATACGATAGTTCGCGCTCGCCGTGCAGTGCGTTCTTGCCGGCTCTGGCGAAACTCATCCATACACGCCCGTCCTGCTGGTACACGCGATAGCGAACACCCGAGTCCTTGTCGTCGAAACCGCCCGTCACAAGCCCGTCCGCCGCCGCGCCGCTGGCGGTCGCCATCACGGTATTCGAATAGGATTTGTAGATTTCCGCGTGGCAGGACGCACAAGCCCCATTGCCCGTTTCGGCGACGCTCGATGGCTTTCCTTCCGCGTTGGAGACAGGCTTACCAGCGCTCTGCGCGAAGCTCAGGGTCGTAAGGAGCACGATCCACCACTCCACAAGCCGAATCCTCGTCCGCATGCAGGAGAGATTCTAGTCGATGCAGCCAGAACCCGATGAACGTGCGGCAAGAACAAATCGTCAGAAGGCCCGCTGGTGTCCTTCGTGGACCTTCGTGCCCTTCGTGGTTATTGTCTTGGAATTTGCTGGGAGGGATTCAGCGATGTCTCAGAAAGGCCTGCGGCGGATAGTGCGTATTCTTCTTCGATGTCTTCAGCATCTTCTTCTCCGCCTTCTTCTGCTGTTTCGCGTATTTCTTCTGCGCTTTAGCCTGCCGCTTCTCTGCCTTCCGCACATTCGTCGGCTGAGTGTACGTATTTTTCGACCCGCCGAAGGCGGGCACACCGAGCCCGACGCTCAAAGCCGTAAGCAGGAATACACTGAGGACCTTCTTCATAAGCGCAAATCTCTTGGTCATCATTCTACCAACCAAATCGGGCAAGTGTACCTTACCTAAGTATGGAACGCCGCACGGACAGTTCCTTGCGCTGATTCCCACGGTCTGGCTTTTGTCATGCTGAGCGGAGCAGCGGAGAGCGCAGCGATTCTCGCTGCTCGTCGAAGCATTCCTACCTGACCGCAATAATTCACGCGCATAATGCGACCACGCGAAAATGTGCGACCGGCCCATACTCCCCGGTTACTCCCGTAAGCCGTATCCCAGCCGAGAAGATGCTCTAATCCCCCTAGGCAACCGCCGAAAAAATGTCCAGATGCCCCTATTGTCGCCGTGAACTTACCGGCTTCGACACGATCTGCAAAGACTGTTGCGAAGCCGGCTATGACCGCGTCACCGACATCAGGCCTTGGTGGCGACGACGGCAACTCTGGCACCGGCCCCGGTTTACGTGGACGAACATCCTCTCTTCTCTGTTCTTTTTCGTGTACGCCTTCCTCGTTTTCCGGATCGACGCTTACCACCCTCTGACGTGGATAGAACTCGCGGTAGTCGTGTTCGGGCTCGCACTGTGTGTCCTGCTGATGGGAAGCAATACGAGGAACTCAAACCAGACCACCCGGAAGCGCAGCAGCCTTTGGGGATTTCTCAGTCTCGTCTTCTATTTAGCAAGTCGCCTCGGCCCCCTGTCCTACCGACATAGAAGTATGCGGAACCCAGCATTGTGGGCATTTGTGGGCACAGCGACCGTCTTCCTCATAGAGAGCACCCGAAGAGACCCGAAAGAAGATTCCGCGAAAAAATAGGCACCGGAATGAATCCGGCGCCTATGAGATACGACTCGCGAGATGCGGTCTAGCGAGAAGGTTTTGAAACTTGAAACTTGAAACCTGAAACTGTTCCTACTTACTCTCCGCCACCCCCGGCGAAGGCGTCCCAAAGTCTCTCCGATTGTTCACGGCCGTCCGTGCCGCGCGGGTTGTGGGCTGCGTCGTGGCCGCCGCTCCGTAGCGCTCCAGCAACATGGGAGCCATCGCGTTCTCGGCTTCTTTCACGAAGATCATCTGGTTTTCCGAAGCCATGTCGATACGGACAAAATCTCCCAGCTTCACCTGGCCGGTTGCCACCAGATTCGCTAGCGGGAACACCAGATTGCGTTCAATCGCCCGTTTCAAGTGCCGCGCGCCATACCGCGGATCGGTGCCTTCCCGAAGCAGATACTCCTTCACGGCAGTCGTGCAGTTAAACACAAACTGATTCGTTCCGGCAGCCATCAGCACGCGCTGCTGCACCATACCCAGCTCGATATCCAGAATCTGTGCCAGATGCTCATCGCGCAGCGTCTTGAACACCACGGTCTTGTCGATGCGGTTCATGAACTCGGGCGTAAATTTCCGCCGCGCCGCCTCGACCGCGGTGCGCTGGATCTTGTCGTCAAATGACTCATCAACCTCAACCACCTTCGGCGCAAATCCGAACCCGCCGTCAACCAGATTCATCATCTCCCCGGCGCCCAGGTTCGAGGTCATGATGATGATGCACTGCGACAGATCGACTCTCCGGTTGTCGCCCAAGGTCAGTGTCGCCTTGTCGAGAATTCCCAGCAACAACTGCCATAGCGAGTCCGAGGCCTTCTCGATTTCGTCAAACAGCAGAATCGAGAGTTTCAGCTTCTCGGTGAACCACTGATTCAGCGCTTCCTGCGTCAACAGGGGATGCGTCTCGCGGTGTCCCAAATATCCCGGAGGCGATCCAATCAGCTTCGCAATCTCATGCGAGTGCTGGAACTCGGCGCAGTCAATTTTGATGCACGCGCGCGAATCCCCAAACAAAGCCTCAGCCATTGCCTCGACCACACGCGTCTTGCCCGATCCAGTGGGCCCCAAAAACAGCAGATTCCCCACCGGACGGCCAGGAGCGTTCAAGCCAGCCAGAAACATCTGATAAATTTCGACGACCTTCTCGACAGCCTGGTCCTGCCCTACAATGCGCCGGCGAAGGGCGGATTCAAACTCTCCAGCATCGTTGCTGCGACGGTTCGGATCGAGCACTGTTGCGAGGTTCGTTCTCATAAGATCGATCGCCCGGGAGATCCGGACATCTTCCCTTTCGGCCGTTTCAGGCTCTTCTTTGTTTCTGTTTCCGGACTTCCAGGCCAAACCTTGTTGTGTCTCTGGCCTGTTCCCTGGAATCCCCAACCCTGTTCCAGAGCAGTGGCGCGTCCGGCTGCCCTTGAATAAAGCAAGCGGCTGGCCAAGCCGCAAGTAGAACTCGTCCGCTCCCGAACTTATTCATTCACTTGGAGTTAGCGCTAGTCCAAGAGTCGATACGTTCCTCTAGAGTGCACCACCGCAGCAAGAATGCGAAAAGGTTTGCACCATGTCGGAAGGAACCTCGACCTGGTAATAGCCTGTCTCGATCTGACACACCTGTGTCGCCCAAAACACGCAACTCGCGGACCGTGGGTAGGATTTCACCGCAAACGCGGAGTCTGTAAATAGTCCATTCAGCAATGCTTTGCCGCCTGGGGTGTTTCTTCAGTTGAGTTTGGAGCGGCACCTGCTCTTGCGTGGCCGAACCAAAAAGATGGGTAGTTGTGCAGTTTCAGCCTTGTCCTCGACATGTCGGCGTCATCCCGAGCGGAGCCGTTTTTCAGGCGGAGGGAGGGATCTCGCGCGGAGTGCGACGATGCTACACGCGCGATTCCTCCGCCCGCTGGCTAAAGCGCGGGCGTTCGGAATGACGACCGAACTCAAACCGCATCACTACCAAAAGATGAGGCCCTTTGCGCGCACCAGCCGGGTAGTACAAAGAGTCAACCGTATTAGTCCGCACGTAACTAGCGGTAACCAATCACCGCAGCTACTATCGAAATTGGGTAGGGATTTTCGGGGAGGATTCGCTTGCGCCTTTCGTCTGTCCGCATTCTTACAGGAATATCCTGTCTTCTCTTCGGCGTCGCCGCTTGGCGACTGGGATCACATTCAGCCGCCAATTTCACAGCGCAAGCGCAAACCGCAAAACCAGCTGTCGCTAAACAGCCGACGCCGCAGTTGCACCCAGTGACGGCTTCGGTTTCAAGCGCCGTAAAGACCACCATCCCCGAACCCAAACTTGTGGCCACCCCGGGCACCGAGGTCTACATCGGCAAGCGTGGAGAAGCGATCATCACCGTCGCCCGCCACTACCTGGGCAAGACTTCGTATCTGACGTCCTCCGAACTGGCGGAAGCGATCCGCGGCCTGAATCACAAATCGGCAACCGCGAACTTTCTGAAGGCGAACGAACAAATCCTGATTCCCGGAATCCTCCCAGCACCGATCGTCGAGCACACCGTCCCCGTCGCCAAGGACTGGGAAGTACGCGCCATCTACCTCACTGGAATCATGGCCAACAGCGACCACGGACTCCGTATCATCAAGCACTGGCGTGAAGTCGGCGGCAACACGGTCGTGTTCGACATCAAAGATTCCGACGGAAGTGTTTCTATTGCATACGAGCATCCGCTGCTCGGCGAGCATCACGTTTACATTCCCGATCTGCAGAAGTTCGTTCACTTCCTGCACAGCCAGAACATGCACGCCATCGCCCGCATCGCGATCTTCCGCGACGAGCGCCTGGTCGTCGCGCACCCCGAATTGGCCGTCCAGTCGCGCAAAAACAAAACCGCGTGGCGCGAAAACGGCAAGCTCGTCTGGACCGATCCTTCCAACCCCAAAGTTCAGGACTATGACATCGCCCTCGCGAAACACGTAGCCCAGCTCGGCGTCGACGAAATCCAGTTCGATTACGTCCGCTTCCCCGCCGAAGGCGACCAGCAGGACGCCCAATTCGAATACCAGAAGGATCAGCCGAAAGCTGTCGAGCAACAAGACACATGTGGAAGCACCAAACCCGCGAAGGCAGAGCCGAGCGCAAGTGTAGGAGCGGACGATTTCGCCCGCCCCGCGACCCTGAGCGAAGCGAAGGAGAGCGTGTCGGCAGCCGAAAGCGTAACGCCCGGGTCCCTCATTCAATCCGGAAACGCAACGCCTGGCCAACCTGCCAACAACGCCGCGGACGCAGCTCCCAAGGGGCAGAAAAATGCAGCCCACGGCGCAAGCCGCAGGCCCGCCGCCAAGGGCAGCACCAATGCCCATAAGGACGGCAAAAGTGAATCCTGCCACGTCCCCCATGGCCCGCAGCGCTCCGACGTAATCGCCAGCTTCCTGAAGAAGGCGTACGCCGAGCTCCACCCCACCGGCGTCCTTCTCAGCCTCGACGTTTTTGGCGTGATGGCGTGGCAGCGCCAGGTTGATCTCTCACACACCGGCCAGGACATCGTGCAGATGGCCAAGTATTGTGACGTCCTCAGCCCCATGATCTATCCATCGCATTTCTTCGGCATGGACGGCATCCCGCACCCCGGCGACGAACCAGCACACTTCATCGGCGAATCCATGGACCGATTCGAGCTCATCACCAAAGGCAGTGGCGTCGTGATCCGCCCGTGGCTGCAAGCCTTCCACTGGCGCACCAAGACCTACTCGCCCGAATACATCAAAGTCCAGGTCGAAACCGCAAAGACCAAAGGCGGCATCGGATTCTTGTTCTGGAACGCCGCCAACGACTACTCCAAGCCCTACGAAGCCATGCCGGAAATGAAGTCCGCGAACTTCAAAGACGGCGGCTCGAAGGACAACCCAAAGTATTTCCGGGGCGACGAACTGCCGTCCACCACTGTCCAAGCTTCGCTGACCCCCTCGGCGACGGCCGCAACCGGGAATCGTTAAGAACCATCTGTCATCCTGAGCGAGGATTGACCTTCGCGCCAAGCGCGAAGGTCAACCGCAGTCGAAGGACCTTGTGTTCTGATTCAGAGAGACGACCGCCACTCCGCGCCCCCATGAGCCGACCCAAGTACCTCAGCTATAATGAGATGAAACACAGACGGGGTTCTGCCTGAGTTCCTTTGCCCAGAGGAAGGCCGCCCCGCGACTTATCCATATTCAGTACCTTTAAGGAGTTTCGATGCCCATCCAGAAGACCGACAAGATCTGGCACAACGGCAAGCTCATCAATTGGGACGACGCCCAGATTCACGTAATGTCCCACGTCATCCACTATGGCTCCTCGGTCTTCGAAGGCATCCGCTGCTATGAATTGCCCACCGGCCCTGCCATTTTCCGCGCCGTCGAACACATGCAGCGCCTGGGCGATTCGGCCAAGGTCTATCGCATGGATATTCCCTTCACCCGCGACGAACTCGTGCGTGGCATGGTCGACACCATCGCCCACAACGGTGCCTGGCCCTGCTATATCCGGCCCATCGTGTTCCGCGGATACGGCGACGCCGGCGTGAATCCGTTGAATTGTCCGGTCGAGGCCTACATCGTCAACTACCCATGGGGCAAATATCTCAGCGGCGAGGGTGATGGCGTCGACGTCTGCGTGTCGTCCTGGACGCGCCTCGCGCCTAACACTCTGCCTGCTATGGCTAAAGCTGGCGCAAACTACATGAATTCGCAGCTCATCAAGATGGAAGCCATCGCCAACGGCTACGTCGAAGGCATCGCACTCGACAAGAACGGATTCGTCAGCGAAGGCTCGGGTGAAAACCTGTTCATCGTGCATCGCGACAAGCTGATCACCGCTCCCCTCGGTAACTCCGTTCTGCCCGGCATCACCCGCGATTCCGTCCTGCAGATCGCACGCGATCTGAACATCTCCATCGTCGAACAGATGATCCCGCGCGAAATGCTCTACATCGCCGACGAAGTCTTCTTCACCGGCACCGCCGCAGAGGTCACGCCCATCCGCTCCGTCGACAAGATCAAGGTCGGCAAAGGCGGAATGGGACCGATCACCAAAGCCTTGCAGAAGGAGTTCTACGCCATCGTGCACGGCGAGAAGAGTGACCGCCACGGCTGGCTGACGCCGGTTCCGGTGCGCAGCAAGCAGCCGGTCGGCGTATAACTTTGCCGGATAATTTGCGACGCCTGCTCAGGCAGCGTCATCTATGCGGAGGGGCGTGATCATCCATTGGCGCCCCTTCAGCCGTTTTAGCCCGG
>Ga0335078_10006767_pt1 | contig 16971 bp, 13 predicted proteins | sample Lox_Sample_32_FD_206711 | JGI IMG/M metagenome (GOLD analysis project Ga0335078, IMG submission 206711) | Soil microbial communities from Loxahatchee National Wildlife Refuge, Florida, United States - Lox_Sample_3.2 | ecosystem: Environmental > Terrestrial > Soil > Wetlands | place: USA... | reverse complement strand
CTCGCGTGCAGTGCACGACAAGGTGGCGGGCAGAGCGGCGCGGTAGGAAAGCAACTGGACCCCCTGGTACTGGTGGAGATTCTTGGGCTCTGTCGAACGGTTGCCTGACTCCGCTCATATGATGCGAGTCGGCCCCGCCGCCTGATGCGGGTGCTGAAGTTCGGCGCGGAGGTAGGTGGACGTGGCTTGGCTCGCGGCTAGGTGCCCGGTTTCTGCTGAGGCCCAGCGGTGGATTCAGAGCTCGCTTCAGTGGCTGCTCGGAGAGTTCGGCGGCCAGGCGCTTAACGGGGAGACGCTGCTGCCGGCATCGGTCTTCCCGCCGGGGAGCCTCTCCGGCACTGAGGTGAACCTTCCGCCGGTGCTGCGGCGCTTGTGTACCAGGGTGGGCGTCGATATCGATGCAATCCAGGTCGATCTCAGCGATGACCCTGACATTCCCGACATGGGGCCGGGCGTGCCCATCGCAAGTCAGTTCAGCGGGGCGGCCGGCCATTTCCAGTGGGACGGAGGAGTGCCCGTCGTAGCGCTTCGGCGGCATCAGTTGCGCCACCCGGTGGCACTGGCGGCGACGCTGGCACATGAGCTGGCCCATGTGCGCCTGCTGACCGAACGGCGGATCGATCCGGCTCGTAAGGACCACGAGCAGCTGACAGACCTGGCGACGGTCTTCTTCGGCCTCGGCGTCTTCACGGCGAACGCGGCATTCGACTTCTCTAAGAACCAGCACGGCTGGCAGACGTCACGCCTTGGTTACCTCGGCGAGGAGCTGTTCAGCTACTCGCTCGCTTACTACGCGTACCTCCGTGGCGAGAATGACCCTTCCTGGGCGCGAGCGCTCGACACAAACCCGCGGGCCTACATGCGCAAGGGCATGCGATACCTGTCGCAACGCTAATGCTGAATGTGCCGCGGCGAGATCGTCAGCGTTGCCCTCGACCCGGCCCGTGCGGCGTCTGGCCGGCATCAGAGATCACCCGGTTCGTCCCGCAGGTGGTGCGGAACCTGCCGGATGACCCGCGACTGGTCGCGCAGCTGTGGAGGTGCAGTGAAACGCGCCGATTTAGGCCAGGAGTCCACTAATTCGGGACGTTGCGCCCTGTCATTACTGAAAGTAATGAGGCGAGACTAATTCCAGAATAATAGGCGGGGTCGGCAGGGGGGAATCATGGCCCTTGCATCTTTGGCTGACGACGCGCGGTGCATAGCAGGTGCCACGCGAGACCTAATGCGCACCATTGAGGACGCGGGCGATGTCGAGGAGGCCGTCGACGCGCTGGAAGCGTGTGCCAGACGGGCAGTCGACGTCACAATCCACGGGTTCGATGCCGGGCAGGTAAGAAGGCAGCGTCCGGAGGACACGCTTGGCGCCGCGCTGACCGAACTGGAGATCGGCAACACCCTGCTGGCCGCGCAGCACGCACTCGCGGCATCGGAGAAGGCTACCCGACTTGGCTTGGCGGCCACGTCACTCGAGGACGCAGCGGATTTCGCTGACCTTCTGGGCGCCGCCGCCCCGGAGGTGCACGGGTTCGACGCTGCCCCGGCGGCGGTCACAGGCGTGCAAGATGCGGCCTGCGCCGCCCTGGAGAACATGGCGGGCGCCGCGGCCAGCGTGCTGACCGCTGTGCTCGGCAAGGAGCTCAAGCCCGCCGTGGACCGCGTGCCCGACGGCCTTACCGACCTGCTGACAGACCGTGGCGTCGATGTTACCGGACGGCTCGCCTGCTGGGGACTCAAGGCCGTCCGCCAAGGCCTGAAGCTGCTGACCGCGGTGATCTGCCTGCAAGAGTTGGAACGGGCGGGTAAGCGGATTGAGGAGATTCTGGCCAGGCTTGGCCGCGGCGAAGACCGGCAGGTGCTCGCTGGATGGGTCATCGGGGCCGACGTCGTCCGGGATCGCCTCGCCGATCGCGCGCTGGCCGGTGGCGCCAGTGACTCCGGGGATCTTGGCGGCGCTCGGGGCGAGAGCGCTGGAGTGACGGCCAGGGTGGCGGCTGAGCTTTCCCGGCTCACGGATCAATTCGGTCGCCTGTGTCAGATCCTGCGCCGCGTCGCGATGGCGGCGGTGGCACTGAGGGCGACGATGGTCTTGCTGCCGGTCGCCATCCCGCACGCGGCGCTGCTGACGGCCGGCTTGCTTGTACTGATCATCGCCGCGGTAATCCTCGCTGGCCGCCAGTACACCGGGGCATGGGACTTGCCTGGCCCGTGGCCGGCCGAGGGAGTTTTCCTCGTCGCCGCTTGTGAGGCACGCACGGAGGGACAATCTGTTGCGAGAGACTGACCGCGCGGCCATCGCGTCCATGCGGGCGGCCAGGGAACAGGCCCGCCTGGATGACCTGGACCGCCTGCTGTGTCACGCGGTGCCCGAGGCCGGCGAGCTGCAGGGAAGGCTGAGGACCAGTCTCGAGCAGTGCCACCGCCCGGTCGACCAGTTCGCGAAGCGCATCGGCGAGGGAGCGGCTGACCTGGCGCCGCCGGGCTCAGGCGTCGAGGTGAACTCGCTAGTCAACGAGGTCGTCGCCCTGCTCCTGACACGGCTGCTCCGGGAGCGCGGCATGGACTCGGACGCCTTCGACGTCGCGGAGGCGCTGCTGAGCGAGCTCACGGCGCTGGCGGCCGTCCCCACTCTCGTTCTTGGCCATAGTCAGGACCGGGAGCAGCATGACTGCATCCATGGCCGCGCTGACCTGCGCTTTCCTGGGTCGCGGGTCTGGGACGTGCCATTCCTGGCGCACGAGTTCGGTCATCACGCGGTCGCCCACCTGCCGGACCGTCGGCCGGAACTGCGGGACCGGCGGCCACTCCGGGACTCCGTACGCGATCGCCTCAGGGACCAGTTGGCCAGGCAGGAATGGCCGCTAGCCGCGTCTGCGAGTGAGCACGCCGACGAGCTAGTCGCCGATGCCGTCGCCACGGTCTGCTGCGGTCCGGCCTACGTAGTGGCGACGCTGTGCCTGCGCGTCCCGGAAGAGCCGGAAGCATCGGTTCCCCGGCCGAGCCATCCGGCGTGGCGGGACCGCGTGGCGGTCATGCGGGAAACGCTCAACGAGCTCACCAGGCAGACCTGCCTGGGCCGGTACGCTGCGCAGCGCGAAGACCCGGTCGACCTGCTCGCGGTAGCCGTGCTTGGTCAGCCTCCGGAGGCTCGCGGCGTCTATCGCGACGCGGCCAGGCAGACCGTCGAGAAGATCCTCGCCCACAGGAAAGACCTTGTTTACCGGGACGGCGATGCCGCGATCGATGTGCAGGAGCGCCTCGGCCAGCGGAAAGAGAATCCGCCTGAACGCGCGACCGTTGCTGCGGTCCTCGACGGTGGCTGGCGGTGGCGGCTGGCGCATCCCGCTCGCACGGAAGACAACACGACCGCCCGGCTTATCGCGCAGTACTGCCGCGAGATAGCGAAAGGACGACGCCATGGCTGACTTGGACTTGCTTTACCTGCGGCTGCAAGCGCTGGCGCTTGACATCGAGAAGGTGGACGGCGCGGTCAAGCGCGCGCAAGCCCGTGGCCGGTTCCTCAACGGTGCCCAGCAGGACATCGAGCCGTGCTCGGGGCACATGCAGGCCATTCAGGCGTGGACGAAGAGCCTGGTGAGATGCCTTGACAATGTACCGGACATTGAAAAGGAGCTGCACCACGCGCATTTCGGCCTCCCCGACGACCTGCGGAAGATACCCGCACTCATCGACGAGATCATCGACCACGTTACGGCGACCAAGAGGGAGGTGGACCTGGCGCTTGACACCACCGTCAGCCTCAGCGAGCAGTCCGGGGCGCTGGAGTACAGCCTCCATCGCCGGTGCAGGCGGGTCAGCACGGGGATAGGCGACCTGCTGGACAAGATCGGCAAGGCCACGGCGGGCGAGCGCGGTGAGTTGTGGCGCAAATACCAGGCGCTGCTCGATGACGAGGCACGGCCGGTCTTCACCGAGTATGTCGACTTCCTGGGTGGCCTGGCAGTCCGCGACGCCGGCCTGGACGACCGGGTCTGCGGCATGACCGCCGAGTTGCTGACCCGGTTCACGAGTGTGACCCACCCGCTGCCGCTGCCGCTCCCCGCGCGGCAGGCGGCGCTAGCCCTGGACAGCGTGGTGTTGCTCGGGTTCCCCGAATGGTCCATCTGGGGCATCCCCCTGGTCGGACATGAGGTCGGCCTCGCCTACGCCAAGATCCGGAAGGACGAGGACTTCGACATCCTGATCAAGAAGTACCTCCCCGAGGTGCCGTGCGCGGGGCAAGGAGGCGACGACCTACGGCGCGCGAAGGAACACCTCCACCTGTTGCTTGCCGACGTGTTCGCGACGTACACGCTGGGCCCCGCCTATGCGTGCGCGGCGATGCTCCTGCGGCTCAGCCCGCAAGCCGGCCAGCCCGCCGAGCCAGGCAAGCCCGGGGACATCGAGCGGGCGCGCGCGATCACCGGCACCCTAAGCAAGAAGGGCGGCAACGCACCGGGCGGCGGCGCTGACTTCACCGACCACGTCACCGTGCTGACGGCAAAGTGGAACGACGCGGTCCTGGAGTTCACCACGCCGGGGAGCCAGCCAGCTGCGGGCCAGGACGACTGGCTCGGTCGTTTCATCGACGACACGATCGAGGATCTTCGCGGGCAGTACCTCGTCCCAGCCTATGACCAAGAGCGGTGGCGGGCTTCGGACTACTGGGTGGACTTCCTGAACGACGCGCTGGCCGGCAAGAAGCCCCGGCCGGTCTGGGGACCCAACAGCGTACCGGACGTGCTGACTGCCGCGTGGCGCCTTCGGCTCGGCGGCACCGACCCCATGAAGCTCGCGGACTGCGTCACCGGGCTGTGGCCCGGTGACCGGGGAGGGGAGCACAGGCCATGACCGGGATCCAAGGACCCCAGACCGAACGCCCGCTGGTCACGCCGCCCGGGCTGCCGGTCACGAAGCTGCCACCGCCAAGGCAGGCACGGCCGACCGCGGGCGCGCCTGGCAGGCCCGGCCCTGAAGGACTGGCGCGCCGCGCTGTCCTGCACGCGAGCAAGGGCGACCATGAGGAGGCCGGGCGCCTGCTCAACGAACTGCTCGCGTGCCGCGATCATGAGCCGCTGCCGGCTGCCGCCAGGAAGATGCTGGCGCCGCTGTCGAGTGAACAGCGCCTGCCCGCAGACCTGCGGGCGCAGGCCACGGCGATCCTTGCCGTGCTGACCGAGGATGCCGATGGTCCCGAGGCGGCCGCGCAGCTGCTCGACGACGGCCTGGCGCGATGGCCAGAGAGCCCCGTGCTCCTCGCGGTCGCTGCGGCAGCCGCGTACCGCGCCGACGACCCGAAGCGGGCTGGTGATCTTGTCACCCGGGCGCTGGCCACGGACCCTGACTGTGCCGATGCACTCAGCGTGCGAGGCCGCCTGGAGTTGGACGATGAGCACCCCGACATGGCGATCGAGACGGCCAGGCAACTTGCTGCCACGCGTCCCCGCCTGGGGCGGGCCCTGCTGGCCGTCGCCATGCAGCGGGCGGGCCGCATCGATGAAGACCCGGGCCTGGTCGCCGCCGTCCTGGCCGACCTGCCGTCTGATGCGGGAGCACTGGAATGGCTGGCCGATGCGCTCGCGGACGCCGGCCGGCTCGGTGACGCGCGCGATGTCCTTGACCACCTGCTGCGGATCGCCCCGCGAGATGCGCGCGGCCACTGGAGCCGCGGTGACGTGCGGTACCAGCTTGAGGACTACGAGGGTGCCGCGGCGGACCTCGACTTCGCGGCAGCCCGGATCTCTGATCCCGCGCTGACCGCCCTCCGCGGTCTCGTGGCCTATGCTGCCCGTGACTACCCGACCGCGGTGCAGCTACTGGCGTCCCTGGACGCGGCGGACGAACCCTCGTGGGTGCCCACCGTGCTCGGCTGGGGTCAGCTGACGCTCGGCCAGGCCGACGCCGCGCGCAGTGCCTTCGGCCAAGCGCTACGGAATGATCCCGATGACCTGGAGGCGATCAGCGGCCTCGTTCGGCTGGCTCTTGATTCCGCGGGCGCGGACCTGAGTGCCGCCGAAGCTCAGCTCCGGCACGCCCTGGAGATCGATGCAACGGATGAGACCGTCCATGAACTGCTTGGTGAGGTTCTGTACCGCGCGGACAGAAAGCCGGAGGCGCTGGAATCGTTCGGTGAGGCACTGCGCCTCGACCCGGCGAACGCGACCGCGCTGGCGAACATGGGCGTGACCGAGATAGAGCTGGGGAACGCGCCGGCCGGCATGGAGCTACTCACCAAGGCTGCACGGCAGGCACCGGCCAGCGAGCAGATCCTGGGCGAACTCACCAGCCAGCTCGCGTCCCGCGACCCGGACCGCGGAGACTGCGTACTCCAGGACGTGCAACGCGCGGCGGCGGACGCCGACGCCAGCATCCTCGTCGTGGTCAGCTGTCGTGCCGGGCTGGCCGCGCGGCAGCACCGCTTGGAGGACGCGGTGCTCCTCTACCAGCAGGCTCTCGAGATGGCACCGGGGGACGAGGGTCTTGCCTACGGGATCGCATGCGCGCTCAGCGAACTCGGCCGTCCGCACGATGGGCTTGCGGTCCTTGACAAGTTGCCTGCCCCGCTCGGGGCGCAGCTCACGGAGTTGCGGGTTGGGCTGCTTTTGGACCTTCACGAGGTTACCGCCGCGCGCGAGGAACTGGCACGCCTCGGTGCCGATGAGCGGGTCAAGCCCTGGGTCCGGTGCGCGACTGGCGAGGTCTACCGGCAGGAAGGCCGTCGCGCAGCGGCACGGAAGCTGCTGGCAGAGGCCTATCAGGACGTACGGGATGACGAGTACTGGGCCGCGCGGACACTCTCTTCGCTCGGCACCGCTGAGGTCAGCGATGGCAGGTTCCGGGCGGCGCGCAAGCACCTTAGCCAGGCCCTTGCCATCCGGCCAGGCAACCAGGACACGCTCAACGGCCTGCTGTGGCTCTACCGGATCGAGGGCGCCGTCGGCGACGTGACGTCACTGCTTGACGACCTGGACGCGCGGATACACGACGATCCGCAGCTGGCCGGTGACCAGGGACTGGCCCTGGTCCGCGCCAACGCCCTGCACACGCTAGGTGACTACCGGGGTGAGCTGAATGTCCTCGAGGAAGCCGTCGCGCAGGCCGGTGCGGGCAAGTCGGCGACATACCGGGCAGTTCTCCTCCAACGTGGCTGGGCCGAGCTAGCGCTTCGCCAGCGGGACAAGGCGGAGGCCAGCTTCCTGGCGGCGGCCGAGGTGCCAGGTCTACCCGAGACCGTGGTGGACATGGCGAACGCGCTGGCACGCGTCGGCAACTTCCGTGCCGCCCTGCTGGCAGCGGCACGCGCGAACGATGCTCACAACCCCTTCGCGAGCACTGCGGTGGCCGTGATCTGGCTACGGCTTGGAGCGTGGCAGGCGGCGGCGCGGTATGCCCTGCCCGACGGCAAGCTCGTCCCACGGACGGAACGGACCGCGTACTTCGCGGCCCGCGCGCTGCGGATGGCGGGGCAGCCGGAGAAGGCCCTGGAGTACGCCAAGCTGGCACGCTCGCTTGAGCCCCAAGGTGTCGAGGACATGGCCGAGGTAGCCGAGTGCCTGCTTGAGACGGGCCAGACCGCGAAGGCCATGGCGGTCTTCACCGACGTCATCAACCGCCTCAGCAGGCGTGTGCGGCTGGACGCCGATGACCTCGCCCTGCGAGGCTGGTGCCTACTGCGCGGCGGTAATGCCTCCCAGGCGGGCGCTGCCTTCCTCAAGGCCCTCAGCGCGACCGACAAGCCGGCCAAGATCCTGCTGGACCTCGTGCTGGTAAGCGCGATCGCCGGTGACCTCGGCCAGGTCAATGTGCTTATCGGCCGGGCACGCGAAGAGCTTTCCAGGCTGGCGGACCCTGCCCGCAGGGGGACGATCGCGATGCTGCTTCGTGACCTGGCCGACATCAGGCCCGCGCTCGGCAACGACGTCCTCGAAGCGATCGACAACTTCGCCGCCGAACTCAGCGCTGAGCAGGCCACGCTGGCGCCGGTACTTGACGAGGTAAGCCAGGCGCTGGCTGGCACATCGGTCACGAATCGAGAAGCGCCCGCGGCGGCGGCGGGCTTAGCCCTCAGTCAGCTGGCCGGCACCGCGCCGAGCCTAGGGAGATGGCGCCGCGAACCTCGATGACGAGGAGCCGTGGCCGTCATCCCGGGTCCGGCGCTGCGGGCGGCGGCCCGGGACGGCGCCGGGTGGCCCGTATCACGATGTCGGGCAGGAACGCGATCAGGATCCAGAGGTACTTGGCGTAGTCCGCGTTCTGCCACGCTACCGCCATGGACACCGCCATGATCGCGGTCACGCTGAGGGCCCGGATCCGGCCCGCCCGCGCCTGCTCCTCGTTATAGGCCGCCGCGTGGAGCCCCTTGCGCTTGATGAACCCGGTCGTGGCGTGCGAGACCAGGCTGGCCAGCAGGATGTTGGCCGCGAAGATGTCGACCGCGAGCGGGTTCTCGGCGTACAGGCCGAGCAGGCCGCTCGCGAACGGAACCAGCGTGATGCTGAACAGGAACGCGAAATTCCACCAGGCCAGCCCCTCGCTGTGCCCGGTGACCACGCGGAACACCCGGTGGTGCGTGAGCCAGAACTGGGCGATGACGTAGAACGACACCACGTAGCTGATCAGCTGGTCGGTGTCGTTCCCCAGCTGCGCGGCCAGGCCTGCGGCCGAGTCGGGGTGACGGAGCAGGCTGATCGCCGGCACCCGCAGGTCCAGGACCAGCAGGGTCAGCGCGATGGCGACTACCCCGTCGGACAGCGCGAGCAGCCGCTCTGGACCGGGCGGGCTGTCATACCGCGCCGCCCCGGCCGGGGGCGGCGCCTCCTGGCCGGGACCGGGAAGACCTGATTCGGCGGACATCGCGGCCATCATTGCAGACAAGCCGGCCCGATGGCACCTCAGGCGCCGGGAGGCGGGACCGTGTCGTGCGGTGTGTACCGTGCTCAGTGGCGGCGACAACGACCACATGCCCGAAGTGCAGCAGTGCAGCAGTGCCTTCATCACTGTCACATCGGTCACGAATCGAGAAGCGCCCGCCGCGGCGGCGGGCTTAGCCTTCAGTCAGCTGGCCGGCACCGCGCCGAGCCTATGGAGTCGAAAGGCGGGATGGCAATGCCCGCGAGGAGTTCCCAGGCCGGATCTGGCGGCTTCACCGCCGCAGAGCGTGCCGCGATGAAGCAGCGCGCCGCGGAGCTGCGCGCCGAGGGCAAGAAGGGCGCCAAGAAAGCCGACGGGCTGCAGGCGCTCCTCGACTCCATCGAGAAGATGGCGCCGGAGGATCGGGCGGTCGCCGAGCGCGTCCACGCCACGGTGAGCGCCGCGGCGCCGGAGCTGTCGGCCAGGACCTGGTACGGGATGCCCGCCTACGCCAACGCGGAAGACAAGGTCGTCTTCTGCTTCAAGAACTCGGGCAAGTTCAACACCCGGTACTCGACGCTGGAGTTCCAGGACGCCGCGAACCTCGACGACGGGGAGCTGTGGCCGGTGTCGTTCGCGCTGCGGGAGTGGAGCCCGGCGGTGGAGCAGAAGGTGACCGAGCTGGTGAAGGCCGCGGTCTCCTGACGCGCACGCGGCCATCAAGCTGCCGCCGGCTGCGAGCGGACAGGCCCGGCCCGCGGCTGCTTCATGCATCCTGCCGGACACCCCGGCAGATGTTGCCAGTGAACGAGCCGTGCCGGGCTTGCCCTCCGGTGAGGGGCATCCGCTCAGCCGGAGACAAGTAGTTCTGCGGGCTCGCGGCGGGTGTGAAGGTCCCAGTAGAGGCGTGCGATGTCGTCGGGTTCCTTGAGCGGGGCGCCCGCCGGCGCACCCGGCGTGCCGGCGATCCACGTGCCGATCGCGACGTGGCCGGCGTAGACGCCGCTGCCGGCCAGTGTGCCGTTGAGTGCGAGTGCCCATTTGCGCAGGGCCGCGCCCGCCATGCCGGCACTGACGAACACCGGCGCGGGTGTGACCGAGGAGCCGCCTGTGGTGTACAGCAGTGTCCCGGTGCCGGCGGCCAGCATGGCAGGCAGCACGGCGCGGGTCGCGGTGATCGCGCCGTAGCAGATGCTTTCCAACTGCGGCATGAGGTTGTCCACGGTGACGTCAAGCGCCCCGGTACTGCGCAGGGTCTCGACGCTTCCCGCGCCCGGGCTGGAGTAGTGCAGCACGTCCGTTCCGCCGAACCGTCTTGCGGCGCTGCCCAGGGCCGCGGCCAACGCGGAGTGGTCGGTGACGTCGGCAGGAAAGCCGGCCGCCGTGACTCCCTCGGCCGCGAGTTTCCCGGTGAGCTCGCCGAGTCGCTCGGTCGAGCGGGCGATCAGCGCGACATCGTAGCCGTGACTGCCGAAGACCTTTCCCAGGGACAAGCCGAGGCGGGGCCCGGCTGCCACGAGCGCGATTGCGGGCATGGTGATCTCCTTGGCTGAGGTTCGTGCGGTGGGCTGGCCTCAGCTCATCACCGCTGGGAGCCGTACGTCCAAGACCGGCCGGGCTGCGACCGATAGCCTGGAGGAATGGACCGGCTCGAGACTAGGGAACTGGCGTACTTCCTGGCGGTCGCCGACGAGCTTCACTTCGGCCGCGCCGCGGCCCGGCTGGGCATCGCGCAGCCGTCACTGTCCAAGACGGTCCGGCAACTGGAACGCAGGCTGGGCGTCACCCTGTTCGAGCGGACCAGCCGCGCGGTCGCATTGACCGAGGCCGGGCAGGTACTGCGCCGCGAGGCGCGCGTCGCGCTTGAGGCGGTGTCCGCCGCGGCGCTGCGAACGCAGCGGGCCGGCACCCGCGAGCCGCGCCTGATCCTGGCCATGAAGCCTGGCGGCGACGCGGGCATGCTCCCTGCCATACTCGCCGCATATGAACGTGAGCCAGCGGTGTTGCCTGCCGAGGTGGTCTTCGGGGCCGGACCCTCTCGCATGCTGCGTGAAGGCCAGGCGGACGCCGCGCTGCTTTACGCGCCGCCCGACGAACTTGGCGGGCTTGACACAGAGACACTGCTGACCGAGGCACCGGTTGCCGTGCTGCCGGCGTCCCACCCGCTCGCGCAACGGGCGAGCCTGGAGATGGCCGACCTGGCGGGCGAGAACCTGCACCGCAAGCCCGCCGATCCCGACGCGATGAAGAGCATCGCCGAACTGATGCACCTGATCGCCCTGGGACGCACGGTCGCCGTGCTGCCCCGGGTACTGACCAGGCCGCTGCGCGACGACCTGATCACCGTTCCGGTCGCGGACCTCCCCCCGGTCGCCCTCGTGCTCGCCTGGCCCGCCCACAGCACGTCCCTGTCGGTCGCGGCCCTGGCCCGCGCCGCCGCGGCCGCCATACGACCCACGGCCTGCGCCCGGACGTAGCGCCGCCACGTCCATCTCGGGCCTGCGTAAGGCTGGCGGCTTAGTACTACAGCCGCAGCTCGTCCCCTTCATTCCCGGGGCGGCCGTGCTGCCCTGAGAGGTTCCCGTGACTGCCGTTGCCGGGCGGGTACGCGAGGATCTCAGGCCGCCCGCCTCGCGCCCGCTTCGCCCCCGGCCACGGCGCGGGAATCCGCGGACCGGCCGCCCCGGTCGGCTTACGGACCCAGGAGGGCGAGTGGTCCTTGATCGCGAGGGACTGTAATATGCCGGAGGAATAAAGGTACATTCCGGCCAATTGGCTTCATCCGCCCGGCCGGGCCGAATCCCGCATGTCATCTATTCGGATGAGGGTGCAACGTGGCAGCACGAAGCGGTGACGGGTCCCAGGCCGCCGAGGAACCGAGGCAAGTCGATCTCGACACGTCGGTCGCGCACCCGGCGCGGGTCTGGGATTACTGGCTTGGCGGCAAGGACAACTACGCGGCCGACCGGGCCGCCGGCGATCACGTGCTTGAAGCGGCGCCCATGATCAGGCAGGTCGCCCTCGCCGATCGCGCCTTCCTGGCCGGCGTGGTCCGTCACCTGGTGACCGACCAGGGCATCCGTCAGTTCCTTGACGTCGGCACCGGCCTGCCCACAGCGAACAATACGCACCAGGTCGCCCAGCAGGCAGCGCCTGAATCGCGGGTCGTGTACGTGGACAACGACCCGATCGTGCTCGCGCACGCCCGGGCGCTGCTCGTCAGTTCCCCGCAGGGCGCCAGCGACTACATCGAAGCCGACGCCCGCGCCACCGGCACCATCCTCGCCGCGGCGGCGCAGACCCTGGACTTCAGCCAGCCGGTCGCGGTCATGCTGCTCGGCATCCTGCTGTTCATACCGGACGAGGACGATCCGTGGTCGGTCACCGCACGGCTCATGGACGCGGTCCCGCCCGGCAGCTACCTGGCGATCTCGCACGGTGCGAGCGACATCCAGGAGCTTGGCGCCGCGAACAGCCGCTACAACGAGCGCTCGGCCGTCGCGATGCGGCTGCGAACCAGGGATGAGTTCACCCGGTTCTTCGACGGCCTCGAACTCGCGGGGCCGGGCGTGGTCCCGATCAACCACTGGCGGCCCGGCCCGGCGCCTGGTACGCCGCAGGAGCCTGGTACGCCGCAGGAGCCGCCCCTGCCCTGTTACGCGGCCCTCGGACGCAAGCCCGCACGAGCCTCATCCCGCGTGTTACGTTCCTGGCGGCTGTTCCGTCGTACATGACGTGAGGAAATCAGAGCGGGCCGGCATGAAGAGGCCCTCCAGGAGCCTGGTTATCGCGCTCGTTCTCGTCGTTGCACTGGCCGGCTTCAACATCACGTTCCCCACGGGGAAATCAGCGAGCAGCAACTGGACGTTCGCGCTCACCCGCCCGACCATACTGCTCCACATCATCGTGGCCACGGCAATCCTGGTCATGGCCGTGATCACGCTGATCAGATCGGTTCGCAGCCGCGACGGGACATGGACGGCCCTGTCGGCTACCGGGCTGGCGTTCGTCCTGGTGGCGTTCGCCTCCGGCGAGGACTACGTCATGTCATTGCACAAGAGCGCGCTCAACTACATGAGCATCGGCTGGACCGGTGCTGTCATCGCTTACGGAACAGGCTGGTACCTGGGCCGCAGGCGGGAGCGCCGCGAAGAGACGGCCCCGCTGCCTGGACAGTAGCAGCGAAGGCTCGGGTGCCGCAGGCGGGGTGCGCCACCTGCCCATGCTCCCATCCGCTTGCCGGGCATCCGCGAGATTCCTGGTGAGGGTAGTCAGCAGAACGGAAGCGGCTGACTCCGCAGCCCACAGTTACCACGCGGCCGTGGCGCCGGACGCCATGATCGTACGGTCATCAGCGCCCAATTTGAGCGCCGTTGTCCTTTGGCCGGCCTACGTCGCATCGATCTTCGTGCCGAGCCTGGGTCTCAGGCTCAGCCAGACGTAGCGGGCGCGCGCCGACGTCACTGAGCCCGCCGGAGGCGCGGAACAGACGTCAGCGCGGCGGCGGCTTGGGCAGGCTGATCAGCACGTCCAGCCCAAGGTACTCCTTGCACAGGTACTTGACGTGCTCGCATTCCATGATCTCGATGCGGCCGTGCCTGGTAGCGAAGGCGTGGCCGTCCTTGGTGACCCAGGACGTGGTGACGAGGATGCCCTTGGTGGCGTGCTTGTCCTCCATGACGCCGGCCAGCGCCCGGACCGCCTCGACGCCGACGGCGCCGCGGTAGCGCTTGGCCTGGATGACGCACATGCCGCCGAACACCGCGTTCGTGTTGACCGCGACGGCATCGACGCCGTCGTCCTTGATTGCCTGCGTGTTCCAGGCTTGCATGCCCATCTCCTCGAAGATCTGGCGCACCAGGTGCTCGAACTCGTAGGGGCCCATGGCGAGGAGGTCACGGCGGCTGTCAAGCCCGGCGATGACGTCCATCCCGGCCACGAACTTGAACTGGGTCAGCAGGTAGTCGAAGTCCACGGTGGGCTGCACGGGCTCCAGGTCGTAGGGGTGCGGTGAGAACAGGGCGTTGAGGCGGCCGAGGCAGGCCACCGGGTCGAGTTCGGCGAGTACGTACGTGCTGAATACCTCGCGTTGCGCGCTCACCTGGAGCAGCAGCGGCCGGACCGGCTGGCCTGTCGCGGGATCGGTGCTTGAGACCTTGCCGTAGAAGGACACCACTTCGATCGCGTAGTCCGGCGTGGAGACGAGGATTTCGTGGATCGTGCGCAATGCCACTTGCGCGATCACTGCCTTGTAGAGCTCCTTGATTTCCCTCTCTGTGCGCGGGATGGCGTCAATGGCATCCCTGGTGACCACGTACTTGTAATCACGGTCCAGCGGGATTACCGATTGCGGCGGCAGTTCCCACTCAATGACGGCCTCCTTGGGATCTGGCCGGTACACGGCGCGCGTCTGGTGCGGGAACCCCTCCGGATAGACGGAGGAGTCCAGGACGAGTGTGCAGAACGTGGCGACAGCCTCCGGTTCCCCGGCCTGACAGTCCCGCTGGAACTGGTCGATCCCCGCATTGTGCTCGGCGACCGCGGCGGTGAACGCGGTGACGGCCGCGTCGTAGGCGGCGCGCTGCCCGGTCAGTTGCCGTCGCCGTTCGGCCTCCGCGGCCGTGTACCGCTCGACCGCCTGGGCGTAGTCCGCGCGGGCGCTGTCGAGCTGCTTCGCGAAGCGGCCGGCACCGCCGAACATCTTGCCAAGGCCGGAGGGCGCTGCCGGGGCGAAGTTCTCCCACAGCGGCGGAGGCACCGGCCTGCCAAGCGGGCCCGCGTCGAACGCCGGGTAGCTGCCGGTGCGTCTGAGCGCGGCGAAGGTGACGACCGGGCGGTCACGGACGCCGGCCTTGAGCAGCCCGCCGAGTTCGGCGACGCGGGCCCGGACGCCCTCCGCCATGGCTGCCGCCTCGGCCTTGCGGCCCTCAACGTAAAGCTTCTTCCGTTCCCGCTCATCGGTGGCCGCCTGCCGCTTTCTGTCGCGCTCGGCCTTGGCAGCCTCGCGGGCCGCTCGCGCCTCAGCTCGCTGGAATTCGCGGAACTGCTGCTGGCGGGCACGTGCCTGCCGCGCGCGCTCCCGCTGTACCTCTGCCCACATCCCCTGCCGCTTGGCCACCCCGACCCCGACCCCTAAGACGGCTATGCCCGCGCCCGCCGCACGAGCTCTAATACGTACTGTGAGCAGACAAAGCCGAATTGTGAAGCCGTATTCGGGCACGGATTAAAAATCCCCGCTAAAAGCCATCACGAAGTAAATTCCTAATCGGCAACCTCTCCAATTCATCGCATAACAATCCGTCCCAATCCGGTCTTCTGGCACCACACGCCTCCGTTCTGAATGATCCTCCCAGAAGCTGGAGAATCTTGGATTCACGACCGCGTGAGGGTGAATGGAGTGCCGCAGGAGGTGATGGTGCCGTTCAGGACTTTCCCGCCCGCGCTGGGCGGGGCGGCGCTGATGTCCACCATCTCGTACCCGGCAGGCTGGCTGATCCACTGGTCTTGCGTGAGTTGCACTCCTGCCGAGGAGTAAGTGCCGGTCATCGTGTAACTGCCCGAGGGGACGCTGGGGTTGCTCGGCACCGCGAAGAAGTTGAACGTCGCCGTGAGCTTGCCGCCGGCGGCCGCCTGGATCACGAGCCTGAGCCCCGTCTCGCCCTGCGCGCAGACGTAGGTGCCCGCCCAGGTGCCGGTGAGGGAGCTTGCGGATGGTGCGAGGGAGACCGGGTACGCGGCGAGCGCCGGGTGGGCCGCCAGGCCCACGCCACCGGGTGGCGGGTGCGATCCGCTGGTGGCGGCCACGGTGATGCCGGCTGCCACCACGACGCCCGCGGTGGCCAGCAGCGCGGCGTTGCGCAGGCGCCTGATCTGTCTTGCGTGCTTGAGATGCTCAAGGTGCAAGATGTGCTTCAGGTGCAGGCGGTGCTTCGCTGCCCGGGACATCAGGCGGTGCCTGATCCCGTGGGACAGCCGGACCTGCTCCACCGTTGTCCCGGTGAGCGCCGGCCCTCCCGCGGCCGGCCACAGGGCCGCGAGCAGCAGCGCCACCTCGCCAAGGTAGGACCGGCCGCGTTTTTCCCAGTCGCGGCCGTAGCCGCGGGCCGCGGTGGTGCGGAGCTCGGCGGCGAGGGCGGCCGCGTCGGCGGGGCGGGACCCGGGGTCCTTGGCCATACCGCGGGCGACGAGGGGCCGCAGCCGTTCGGGTACCTGGTCGAGTGGCACGTCGGCGAAGCGGTGCTGGTGCAGCAGGTCCTCGGTGGTCTGGCCGGTGAACGGAGGGTGGCCGGCGACGCATTCGTAGAAGGTCGCGGTGGCGGCGTAGACGTCGCCGGCCGGGCTGGCCGGCGAGCCGTCGAACTGCTCGGGCGGCGCGTACCTGAGCGTGCCGGCCGCTGGCCCCCGCGCCCCGGCTCGCCCGGCGATGCCGAAGTCGGCGAGCTTGCTCGCGCCGGAGGCGTTGACCAGCACGTTCGCTGGCTTGTAGTCCCGGTGCACGACCCCGCGCGCGTGCGCGGCGGCGAGCCCGAGCAGCGAGCCGTACAGCACCACGAGCGCCGCCTCCGGCGTGGTCTTGCCCCGGCTGGCCAGGATCTGCTGCAGCGAGACGCCGTTGACGAGCTCCATAACGATGGCGGCTCCGTCCGGCCCCTCGACGTACTCGTACAGGCGGACCACGTACGGGTTGTCAAGCGAGCTGAGGGTGACCGCTTCCGCGCGGAACAGGCCGGCGAAGTCCGGGTCGTCGAGCAGGTCGCCGCGCAGGTACTTGATCGCCACCGGGGTGCCCGTCGCGTCATGGGCGGCCAGCATCACGGCGCCGAACCCGCCCGAGCCGACCGGCCTGAGCTCGGTATACCCGGGAACGGTCCACCTGTCCATGCGTGCCTCCTCGGGCGGCTTGGCTCAGCAGCTGAGAACGACCCGGGCCGACGCGCTCGCCTGCCCGTGACCAAGCGTCCGCAGGGTCGCCGTCTGGGTGAGAGTGCCGTGCCCCTGCCCCTCGACCGCGGCGGTCACGTAGACCGCGGTCTGCCCGGCGGCGACCGACTGGCTCAGCGGCCGCGGCGCCGCGGCCTGCGGCTGGAACGTCCACTCGTAGGAGACGGTCCCTGCACCGCC
>Ga0335078_10006765_pt1 | contig 16974 bp, 12 predicted proteins | sample Lox_Sample_32_FD_206711 | JGI IMG/M metagenome (GOLD analysis project Ga0335078, IMG submission 206711) | Soil microbial communities from Loxahatchee National Wildlife Refuge, Florida, United States - Lox_Sample_3.2 | ecosystem: Environmental > Terrestrial > Soil > Wetlands | place: USA... | reverse complement strand
CAAGCGCCCCTCGAACGGATAGCAGATCAAATAGTGCTTGTTGGCGCGCGGAAAGGTTTCGACCAGAAGCTCGGTTGCGCCCGGCATTTGCGAGCGCCACGCCTGGATTTCGAGCCACTCGCGCACCTGGGCCGGCAATTCGCGCCACTCCTGCGGATGAGCGACGATGCCTCGCACCCGCGCCGCCAGATAAGTCGATAACGGGAATTTTCCGCCTTCATAGCCCGGCACTTTCGGATCTTCGGCGGTCGAGCGCGATACATAGACTTCGTCCTCCACGATCGCTTCGTATTTGAGGATCTCTCCGGCGAAGACGAAGGTGTCGCCGGGCACCATGGTCTCGACGAAATATTCCTCCACTTGACCGAGGAGCCGGCCGCCGCGCGGAATGACTCTTGCCGCGCGCGAGCGTACCAGTCGGACCTTCAACATGTCCGCCTCGACGATGGTGCCGACGTTGAGGCGGTAGCGCTGGGCGACATTCCGGTTGGCGATCCGCCAACGGCCATCTTTGTCCTGGCGGATGCGGGCAAAGCGCTCGTAGGCCTTGAGCGCGTAACCGCCGGTGGCGACAAAATCGACCACGGCGTCGAAATCCGCCCGCGTCAATGCGGAATACGGCGCGGCGGTCGTCACCTCGGCGTAAAGTTCGGCACTCGTGAACGGGCCGCCGCAGGCGCAGCCAAGCACGTGCTGCGCCAAAACGTCGAGCGCACCGCTGTGTAGCGGCGGGGTGTCTTGCGCGTCCTCGGCGATGGCGTCGAGGGCGGCGCGGCATTCGAGCACCTCGAAGCGATTGGCGGGAACCAGCACGCCTTTCGATGGCTCATCCATGCGATGATTGGCGCGGCCGATGCGCTGGAGGATGCGCGAAGCGCCTTTCGGCGCGCCGACATTGATGACCAGATCGACGTCGCCCCAGTCGACGCCGAGATCGAGCGAGGAGGTGCAGACGACCGCGCGCAGCCATCCGGTCGCCATGGCGCCTTCCACCTTGCGCCGCTGCGCCACATCGAGCGAGCCGTGATGCAGCGCAATGGCGAGATTGTCCTCGTTGATGCGCCAGAGTTGCTGAAACACGGCCTCGGCTTGACTGCGGGTATTGACGAACACCAGCGTGGTGCGGTGCGCTCGGATCAGCCGGTATATCTCGTCGAGCGCATGCCGGGCCGAATGCCCGGCCCAAGGGAGCCGCTCGCGGGTGTCGAGCATGGTGACGTCGGGCGGCGCACCGGCGGCTGCAAAAATGATGACCGCGCGCGCAGCGCCGCCCGCGGGTTGCGGCACCATAAAGCGCGCGATCTCCTCCGGCTCCGCCACTGTCGCCGACAGGCCGACGCTCGTAAGATTCGGCGCGATACGAAAAAGGCGGGCCACTCCGAGCGAGAGCAGGTCGCCGCGCTTTGAGGTCACGAGCGCGTGCAGCTCGTCGAGAATGACGCGCTTGAGCGAGCCGAACAGATATGGGGCGTCGGCGGAAGCAAGCAGCAGCGCCAATTGCTCCGGCGTCGTCAGCAGGATTTCCGGCGGATCGCGGCGCTGCCGCTGGCGCTTCGATGCAGGCGTGTCGCCGGTCCGGGTCTCGATGCGGATCGGCAGCTCCATCTCGGCGACCGGCTGCTCCAGATTGCGCGCGATATCGACGGCCAGCGCCTTGAGCGGAGAGATATAAAGAGTGTGCAGTCCGCCTTCGCGGCGCACGGTGCGGCCCGCGGAGATGAGCCTTCGCGATGGCGGTGCCGCTCGCTCATTGCGCGAGAAGTGAAGCAGTCTGCTCAACTCCACCAAGGTCGGCAGAAAACCGGCAAGTGTCTTGCCGCCGCCGGTCGGCGCGATCAGGAGGACCGAGCGGCCGGCTTGCGCTTTGGCGAGGAGCTCGAGCTGGTGGGGACGCGGCGTCCAACCGCGGCCGGCAAACCAGCGGGCGAAAGGGTCAGGAAGAAGAGCGCTGCGCTCGAGGATCGTCATGCGCCGGGACCATCCGGCGCATGCGATCCGGCCGACTTTTGTGCGACGACGACCAGGCTGTCGACCGGCCGACCTTTCTCGCTGCGCACGGCCGCCTTGGCTAGATGCGCGACCGCAAGGTCGGCATCGGTGAGTGCGGCGTGGACATACGCCTCGCCGTGAGCATAGCGCAGCGTCGGCAATAACTTTGCTCCTGCGCCGGCGTGGGTTTCCGCAGTGAAGACGAAAAGGCCGTCCGGCGCGGCCACGCGCGCCACGGCGGCGAAGATCGGCAACAGCTCGTTCACATAAACGAAGACGTCCGCCGCGAGGACGAGATCGTATCCTGCTTCGCCGCGGGCCTCCTGCTCAAGGAAATCCGATAGGTCGGCGGTGATAAGGCGGTCGTAAAGGCCCTTCGCTGCGGCCTTGGCCCCCATCGCCGCGGAAAGATCGACGCCGGTGAGTCGCCCACAAACCGGACGGAACGCGGCGCCGGCAAGTCCTGTACCGCAGCCGAGGTCAAGCACCGAGTCGAAGTGGAACGGCCGGCGTGCGGCATGCATCACCCGCTCGGCCGATTCAAACAAAGCGGCTGGTCCCCGATAGGCCAGATGTTCCGTCAGCGCCGTGTCGTAGCGGGCGGCGTATTGATCGAACAGCCGCCGCACATACGCGCGCGTCATCGCCGGCGCGGTTTCTCCCACGCCGAGACGGGCGAGCTGCAATCGCGCCCCGTGATAGTCCTGCGGATCGAGTTGTCGCGTATGCTCGAAGGCGAGCGCAGCGCCGACATGATCGCCGAGCCGATCGCGGATGGCGCCGAGAGCGAACCAGGCGGTGGCAAAGGCCGGCGCCAAGGCGACCGTCTGCATCAAAATATCGGCCGCGCCGGAAAAATCACCCTTCGCCGCGCAATCAAGCGCCCAGTGGTAACGCCGATCGGCGACGATATCGCCGGAGGAGACAAACAGCGGGCCGGTTTGCGTCATCGCTCGCGCCCATCAAAGAAATGATTATTTACCACGGACAATGCGCGCTGAAGATATCCTCGCGCCGACTCCGATCGGCACATTCTGCGAGCTCGGCTCCTTCTATATCGATCCGACCCGACCGGTAGAGCGGGCGCTGATAACGCACGCGCATTCCGATCATGCGCGGGCCGGTCATGGCGCGGTCTTGGCGACGGAAGAGACGCTCGACCTGATGCGGTTGCGCTACGGCGACAATTTTGCCGAGGCCACGCAGGCGGTGCGCTACGGCGAAAGCGTGAGCGTCGGCGGCGTGAAAGTGACGTTGCATCCGGCCGGTCATGTGCTGGGCTCGGCGCAGGCCCTTGTCGTGGCCAACGGGCTGCGAGTTGTTGCTTCCGGCGATTATAAGAACGTGGCCGACCCGACCTGCGCGCCATTCGAGCTGGTACCTTGCGATCTTTTCATTACCGAAGCGACCTTTGCCTTGCCGGTCTTCCGACACGGCGACCCGCGTTTAGAGATCGCGAAACTGCTGCACTCGCTGGCCCTGTTTCCCGAGCGCGCCCATCTCATCGGCGCTTATTCGCTCGGCAAGGCGCAGCGCGTGATCGCGCTTTTGCGCCAGCAGGGTTATCAGGCGCCGATCTACCTGCACGGCGCCATGGAGCGGATCACGCAATATTACGCAAGCCGCGGCGTTGCGCTCGGCGAATTGCGCGTCGTCCGCGGCGCCGCCAAGTCTGAATTGGCGGGAACGATTACGCTGTGCCCGCCCTCGGCGTTGAGCGATCTTTGGGCGCGCCGGTTTCCAGACCCGCTCACCGCCATGGCGTCGGGATGGATGCGCATTCGCGCGCGGGCCCGGCAATATGGCGTCGCGCTGCCTTTGGTGATTTCCGATCATGCCGACTGGGACGGACTCACCTCGACCGTTGCCGCAACCGGGGCCGAGGACATCTGGGTGACGCACGGCCAGGAGGACGCCCTGGTGCATTGGTGCGCCACGCGCGGGTTGCGGGCGCGACCGCTCGACATCACCGGTTATGGCGATGAGGACGAGCGTGACGATGCTTTGCAAACGGCCGCCGAAAGCGACGGTCAAAAAAACGCATGAACCGCTTCGCCGAACTTTTGGATCGCCTCGCCTATGAACCGGCACGCAACGCCAAGCTGCGGCTGATAACCGACTATTTCCGCTCGACGGCCGATCCGGAGCGCGGCTGGGCGCTGGCGGCGCTCACCGGCGAACTGAGTTTCCCCTATGCCAAGCCCGGTCTCATCCGCAATTTGATCGCGGAGCGCACCGATCCGTTGTTGTTCGAATTGTCCTACGACTACGTCGGCGACCTTTCGGAGACGGTGGCATTGATGTGGCCGGCGCCGAGCGAAATGCAGAAATCCGATCATAGCCGCGGAGAGCTATCGCTCACGACCGTCATTGAGACGCTCGCAACGCTCGGCAAGGCCGAGCTGCCGTCGCGGCTGGCGCGCTGGCTCGATGCGCTCGATGAAACCGGGCGCTGGGCGCTGATTAAGCTCGTCACCGGCGGGTTGCGCATCGGCGTGTCGGCTCGGCTTGCGAAAGCGGCACTCGCCGCGCTCAACGGCACCGACGTCCAGGACATCGAGTTGCTCTGGCCGGGTTTGGCACCACCCTATGCCGATCTGTTTGCCTGGCTTGCAGGACGCGCCGAGAAACCGGCGAGCAGTGAGCCCGCGCCTTTTCGGCCCCCGATGCTCGCGCACGCCATCGAGGAGCCCGACCTTGCGGCGCTCGATCCGGCCGCTTTCATGGCCGAGTGGAAATGGGACGGCATCCGTGTCCAGGCAGTCGCTGCAGAACGCGGCGGCAGATTGGTCGCACGGCTTTATTCGCGCACCGGCGAGAATATTTCCCGAAGTTTTCCCGATTTGACCGAAGCAATGCGGCTTCCGGGGGCTATCGACGGCGAACTTCTGATCAAGCGGGACGGGCGCGTGCAATCTTTCAACGTGTTGCAACAACGGCTCAATCGCAAAAGCGTCACCGACAGGCTGATAGCAGAGTTTCCGGCGCATTTGCGCGCTTATGATCTGCTCGCCGACGAAGAGGAGGATTTGCGGATGCTACCATTCGCGACGCGGCGCGCCCGGCTTGAGCAATTTATCTCTCGGCTCGATGAGTCGCGCATCGATCTTTCTCCGCTCGTGCCGTTCGCGAGCTGGGCCGATCTGGCCGACGCGCGGACGAACCCGGCCGCCGCCGGAATTGCGGCCGACGCCGATGCGGTCGAAGGCGTCATGCTCAAGCAGCGCGAGGCACCCTACCTGCCCGGCCGGCCGAAAGGGCCGTGGTGGAAATGGAAGCGCGATCCATTCGTGATCGACGCCGTGCTGATGTATGCCCAGCGCGGGCACGGCAAGCGGTCGTCTTACTATTCCGACTACACGTTCGGGGTCTGGACGCGCGCCGACGAAGGCGACGAGCTAGTTCCGGTCGGTAAGGCCTATTTCGGATTCACCGACGAGGAGCTGCTGCAAATCGACCGTTTCGTGCGAAGGAATACAATCGACCGATTTGGTCCGGTGCGCGAGGTCGTGCACGAGCAAGATAAGGGCCTTGTGTTCGAGGTCGCCTTCGAAGGACTGCAGCGTTCGACGCGGCACAAATCCGGATTGGCGATGCGCTTTCCGCGCATCAATCGGCTGCGCTGGGATAAACCGCCGGGTGAAGCAGACCGGCTCGAACGACTCGAAGCTATTTTGGCGCAGAGCGAACCGGCGGAGCCGCGGTAATCTCGTCGCGGCGAAAATCCGCTTCCGGTGTCTTCGGCTGTGGCGCCGGCGCCTTCCTCACGTCTTCCAGCGGCCAGCGCGGCCGCGGCGCAGTGTTCAAGGGATCGGCCAGTCCGGCCGCGAGCCGCTCGGCGCCGGCCCACGCGATCATGGCGCCGTTGTCGGTGCACAAAGCCGGCGGGGGGGCTACCAGCGACACGCCGATCTCAAAAGCGGCGCGGTGCAAGACCTTACGGATTGCCTGATTGGCGGCAACGCCGCCGGCGCAAACGAGCGCGGTCGGTGTCCCGACGCGCGCACAAAACATCTGCAGACCGATGCGCAGCCGGTCCAAGATTACGTCGCTCACCGCCTGCTGAAACGAAGCGCAAAGATCGGCGACATCGGCGTCGCTCAACGGCGCGATTTTCTCCGCCTCCAGCCGCAGCGCCGTCTTCAGGCCCGACAGCGAGAAATTGGCGTCGCGGCGCCCGGCCATCGGGCGCGGCAAGGCAAATCGCTTGGAGTCGCCGTTGGCCGCCTCCTTTTCCACCAATGGTCCGCCCGGAAATCCGAGGCCGAGAAGTTTGGCCGTCTTGTCGAACGCTTCGCCGATGGCGTCATCGACCGTGCCGCCGAGCCGCAGGTAATGCCCGATGCCGAGCACGGCGAGGATTTGGGTGTGGCCCCCCGACGCGAGAAAGAGGCAATAGGGAAAGGGTGTGTTGTCGGTCAGCCGGGCGGTCAGCGCGTGCGCTTCCAAATGATTGACCGCGATCAGCGGCTTTTGGTGCACGAGCGCGATCGCCTTGGCTGTGGTGAGGCCGACGATCAGGCCGCCAATAAGGCCCGGACCGGCGGCTGCGGCGATACCGTCGAGGGTGTGAAAGGAACGTTGCGCCTCGCGCATTGCCTTGGAAATCAGGGTATCGAGCGCCTGCACGTGGGCGCGCGCCGCGATTTCAGGAACGACACCGCCAAAAGCGGCGTGTTCGGTCGTCTGCGAAAGGACGAGATTCGACAAAATCCGGCCGCGGCCGTCGACCAGGCGCTCGACCACCGCCGCGCTGGTTTCGTCGCAGGTCGTTTCGATCCCGAGGATGAACATCGGTGTATTATAGGCTCCCGATGGCCCACTCTTCGACAGAAACCTCTATTTTGCGTATCGGGTCGCGCGGCTCGCCGCTGGCGCTGGCGCAAGCGCGCGAGGTTAAGGCCCGGTTGGCAGCGGCCGCTGCGCTCGATCCGGCTCGAATTGAAGTCAAAATCTTCCGTACCACCGGAGACGTCGTCATCGACCGGCCGCTCGCCGACGCCGGCGGCAAAGGCCTGTTCACGAAGGAAATTGAAGAGGCGCTGCTGGCCGGTGCGATTGATCTAGCCGTTCATTCGTCGAAAGATTTGCCGACATTCTTACCGGCCGGTCTGGAGATCGCCGGATTTCTGCCGCGCGAGGATGCGCGCGATGTGTTCATAAGCCGCAAGGCCAAGACGTTGGCGGATTTGCCGTCGGGGGCGCGGGTGGGCACCGCATCGCCGCGCCGGCAGGCCATGATCAAGCGGCTTCGACCTGACGTTTTGATAACGCTGCTGCGGGGGAATGTGGAAACGCGCCTGCGCAAACTCGACGGCGGCGAAGTGGACGCGACCCTGCTTGCTGCTGCTGGCCTAAAGCGGCTCGGGCTGATGTCGGTCGCGACCGCAATTCTCGATGTGGACGAGTTTTTGCCCGCCGTCGGTCAGGGCGCGATCGCCATCGAGACTCGGACAGACGATCGCCGGACGGGCAGTTTGGTCGGCAAGGTCGATGACGCCGATACGGCAACGGCGCTCACCGCCGAGCGCGCGTTTCTGGCAATTCTCGACGGATCCTGTCGCACCCCGATTGGCGGCCACGCCCAAGTCTCCAATGAGAGCGTCCGCTTTCGCGGCATGGTCCTGAAGCCCGATGGCAGCGACGCGATTGAAGTCGTGCGCGAGGGTCCGCGCGCGCTGGCTGCCGAACTTGGGGCCGATGCCGGCCGCGAATTGCGCAATCGCGCCGGCTCCGATTTTTTTGTGCGAGCGTGACGTGCGGCTTCTGCTGACGCGGCCGGAAGCCGATGCCGAGCGAACCGCCGCTTTGTTACGCAGCCTCGGCCATTCAGTGTTTGTGGCGCCGCTTTTGCGGATCGAAACGCTCACCGATTCTGAAATCGACAAGGGGCCGTTCAGCGGAATTCTGGTGACCAGCGCCAACGCCGCGCGGGCCGTTGCGCGCCATAAAGCCTTGCCAGACCTCGTGAAGCTGCCGGTGATTGCGGCCGGCGACCGCAGCGCGGATGCCATGCGGAAGGCGGGCTTCCGCAACGTTCTCTCCGCCGCTGGCGGCGAGAAAGAGGTCGTCCACTTGGCGGCGCAGCGCTTTGGAGCCGGAGCCCCGCTTCTCTATCTTGCCGGCGCCGATCGATCCGGCGATGTCGCGGGCAACCTCAAAGCGCGATCCATCGCGGTCCGCACCGTCGTGTTGTATCGGGCCGTCCCCGTGGGCGTACTTCCGTCTGCGGCCGCGGACGCGTTTAATAGCGGCATCGACGGCGTACTGCATTTCTCACGCCGAAGCGCAGCTGCTTATGTGGATGTCACCCTCGCCTCCGGTCTTCGCGAACAGGCGGTCGAAAAGCCGATGCACTTTTGCTTGTCCAGCCGGGTAGCAGAACCGCTCATCGAAGTAGGGGCCCACGAGATCCGGATTGCACAACAGCCAACCGAAATCGCGCTAATTTCGCTCATTCGCACGCTTTGAGACGGCGGAGCGGATCGATGCGCGGCCGGGCTCGGCGCCGTGTTGCCGGCACCTCTGCTCCGTACTATGCCGAACATCGGGTGGCCGACATTGTCATGTCGACCTTGATCTGGAGAGGTAATGAGCGACTCCGATAGCGTCCAACGCCGCCGGCCGCCGACGATCGATCTGACGGCGCAAGAAGTCAAAGCCGAAGAGCCGACTGACGCCAACGAATCGCCTGCCGCCGCCGCTACGAGTGCGGACGGCGCCGGGCAAGTCGGCGCAAACGCGCACAGTGCCGGTTATTCGGCGCGCCGGGCAGCGCCCTATCTCTTCGCCGGGCTGATTGGCGCCGCCGCCGCCGCGGTGATTGTCGGCCTCTGGCCCGGTGTGGCTCCGCAGCGCGGGAACGGTGCTCCGCAAAGCGCTGCCGGGCCGATGACCCGCTCGACCGAGGTCACCGAAATCGAGGCTCGGCTCGAGAAAATCCAAGGAGCGCTGCAATCGAACGCGCCTGGTGCCGGAATGGCGACACGCATAACCGACATGGAAATGCAGACAAAAGCATTGGGGGATTCGGTCGCGGCGCTGGCTCACCGCGTCGATGAAATCGCAGTGGCCGGGCGCGATGCAGCAGCGGAGGCCAAAACCGCCGTGGCCGCCGCACAAGACGCCAAGACAGCGGTGAAAAACCAGGTTCAATCCGGCGATCTTGATCAAATAACTCGGCGCATTGCGGCGCTCGAGCAAGCAGTCAAAGCGCTAAGCGGTGCGGCACGCGGTCCTACGGGCGCCGACGATCGCGTGGCGCGCGCGGCCGTTGCCGCGGCGGCTCTTGCGGCTGCGGTCGAACGCGGCGTTCCTTTCGGGCCCGAGCTTGCCAGCGTGACCGTGCTTTCTGCCGACGAAAACGCGATTAAATTGCTGACGCCCTTCGCGGCGGACGGTTTGCCGAGCGCCACGGTCCTCAGCCGCGAGCTGACCCAACTCTTGCCGTCGCTTCGTCAAGCGGTAACGGCGGCCCCGAAGGATGGTTCGCTCATTGCGAGGCTCGAAATCAACGCGCAAAAACTCGTCCGCATCACGCGAACCGATTCTGCGGCGATGGGCGCCGGACCTTCGGCGATCATAGCGCGCATTGAGGCAGAGGCGCGCGAGGGCGACGTCGCTGGAGCGCTCGCGGATATCGGCCGTTTGCCGGCGCAGCCGCGGGCACTCGCGGACGATTGGGTAAAGAGGGCCGAAGCGCGCGAGGCCGCAACGGCAGCAAGCCGCCACATTTTAGCCGAAGCGGTCGCTGCGCTCGGCAAGCCGACTTCGCAATGATCCGCATTGTCATCTTTCTCGTTATTGTCGGCGCGTTGGGGCTAGTCGCCGGGTGGCTCGCTGATCGCCCCGGCGAGGTCGTAGTCACCTGGCAGGGATGGCGTGTCGAAACCTCGCTGATGGTCCTTGGCGGGGTGGTATTGGCGGTGCTCGCCGTACTTGCGCTGGCATGGAGCATTCTGAGCGCAATCTTACGTTCGCCGTTCGCATTTCGCCGCCATCTGAGTCGCCGCCGCGGCGAACGGGCCTACCAGGCGATCTCCCGCGGCCTCATTGCAGTCGGCGCAGGCGATCTCGATGCTGCGCGCAAGCACGTTACCGAAGCCAAGCGCATCGCACCCACCGAACCGCTTGCGTTGTTGCTGAGCGCCCAGTCGGCGCAGCTTGCCGGCGATCGCGAGACGGCCGCCAGTGTTTTCCGCGACATGGCGAACCGTCCCGATACCAAAGCGCTCGGTTTGCATGGATTGTTCGTCGAAGCTCGCCGCAGTCAGGACCACGAGAGCGCGCGAGCGATTGCCGAGGAGGCGGCTCGCGAAAACCCGGCGCTGACTTGGGCCGGCAAGGCGGTGCTCGAAGTTCGCTGCCTTGCCGGCGATTGGGCGGGCGCGCTCGCGCATCTTGAGGCCAACAGGAAGACGTTGAACAAGGAGACATATCGGCGCCACCGCGCGGTGATGCTGACCGCGCGCGCAGAAGCGCTCGAGGATACCGATCGCGACACCGCGAAGAGTTTTGCACTCGAGGCCGCTAAGCTCGCGCCGACTTTTGTGCCGGCGGCGGCGCTCGCCGGACGCATGCTCGCCGAAGGCGGCGAACTGCGCAAAGCGGCCCGGCTGATCACGAGGGCGTGGCAAGCCAGCCCGCATCCCGATCTGGCAAATGTATTTTCAAATTTACGCTTCGGCGATGCAGCGCGTGACCGGCTCAAGCGCATCGAGGGTTTGGCCAAAACCGTGCCAGGGCATATCGAAGGAGCGCTCGCCGTCGCGCGGGCGGCGATCGATGCTCAGGATTTCGCCAAAGCACGTGCCGCGCTCGCGTCATATCTTGCGGCGCCGACCAAAAGAGTCGCCTTGCTGATGGCTGAACTCGAACGCGCGGCAACGAATGATGAGGGCCGCGCGCGCGAATGGATTGCCCGCGCGCTGACCGCGGCGCCCGATCCGGCCTGGACGGCGGAGGGTACTGTTTCAGATCGCTGGCTCCCAGTTTCACCGAGCGGCCGGCTCGATGGCTTTGAGTGGCGCGTTCCACTCAGGGGCATTGCCAGCGCGGCGCCGGTGATTGAAGGGGGTTTTCCCGATTCCGGTCCAAAAGAGATCGTCGGCGAGGTGGCTGAGCCTCGTGAGCCCGAGGCCGCCACGGTGGCAAATGCCGAGAAAGCGGAGGCGATCGCCGCGCCGACTGTGACCGCTTCCGCAGCCACACGGCATTCCGGCGCCTTCGACGAAGCAATAGCAGCGCCGGTCATTCCCCTGGTTCATGCGCCCGACGATCCGGGTCCCGAGGCCACCGAGGAAAACGAGCCGCGTGCTGAACCGCAAACTGGCTCATGGCGGAAAATGTTTGAGTGAACGTGGGGTTGCCAAGGCCGTGCCGGCGTGCATTATAGTGCATGCACTATAATGCATACGGATGGTGATCCGTGGCTATCTCCAAACCAGAAGCGAGAACCGCCCAAGCCTTTATTAGCGCGCAAAGCCATTCGGTCGAGATTGCTGCATTTCTCGGCGCAATCGGCGCCGAATTGCGGAAGCACCGCGCCAAGCGAGGCTTGACGCGCCGGCAATTGGCGCAAAGCTCGGCCACATCAGAGCGGTATCTCGCCCAAATCGAAAGCGGAACCGGCAACCCTTCGGTCAGCGTGCTGCGCGCCATTGCGCGCGCGCTTGAGCTGCCGACCGCCGCTTTGTTGCCGGAGACCGGTACCCGCAATGCCGCGCTTGGCGCGGTGATTGATCTCATCGCCCAACTGCCAGACACCGATCTGCCCGCTCTCGCAAAGGACATCGAACTGCGGCTGGCGCGGCAAAGCCGTACCGACCGCGGCCGCCGCATCGCACTGGTCGGTCTGCGGGGCGCCGGCAAATCGACGCTCGGAAGAATGCTGGCGCAGCATTTCGGCTGGCCGTTCATCGAGCTCGATCGCAAAGTCGAGGAGGATTATGGCGCCAGCATTCCGGATCTGATCGAGATGGCCGGTATGGCGACCTTCCGCCGCCACGAGCGCAGCGCGCTGGAGCGCGTCATCGCCGAACAGGACGCCGCCGTCATCACGACCGCGGGCGGCATCGTCTCCAATTCCGAATCTTATGCGCTGCTGCTGCGCCGGACCCATGCGATATGGATCAAGGCGCGGCCGGACGAGCATATGAGCCGGGTGATGGCGCAAGGCGATTTCCGTCCGATGGCGCAGAATCGCGCTGCCATGGCCGATCTTGTGGCGATCCTCGAAGCGCGCCGTTCCGATTATGCGCGCGCCGAAGCCGAGGTCGACACATCGGGTGAGTCGATCGAACAAAGCTTTGCCAAGCTCACGCGCACGGTGAATAGCTTGCTCGGCGGGGAACCGTCTCGTGGAGGAAAGCCATGAGGCTCCTCGATCAAGGTTTTCTCGACCTGCCGCCGTTGCGCCTGGAATACCGCATGATCGGGCCGCGGCCCGATGCGGCACCGACCATCGTGACGCTACATGAAGGACTCGGATGTGTCGGCCTGTGGGGCTCGTTTCCCGAGGAGCTTGCGGCGGCGACCGGCGCCGGCGTTTTTGTCTATTCGCGCACCGGCTACGGCGAATCGAGCGCAGCGACGTTGCCGCGCACGATCAACTTCATGGACGAAGAAGCGCTCGCGACTTTACCGCGCGTGCTCGCGGCAATTGGGTTTCAGCGCGGCATTCTGCTCGGCCATAGCGACGGCGCTTCAATCGCGACGATCTATACGGGTACCGTGCAAGATCATCGCGTCCGCGGTCTGGTTTTGATCGCACCCCACTTCTTCACCGAGGCGATGGGGCTCGACGAGATCCGGCGCACGCGGGACGAATTCGCAACCGGTTCGCTCCGCAAAAAACTAGAGCGCTGGCATGCCGACGCCGAAGGCGCCTTCCGCTCGTGGGCGGAGCCTTGGCTCGATCCGGCTTTCCGGCATTGGGATATTAGCGATGCGCTCGGCTACATCCGCGTGCCGATCCTCATCGTGCAGGGCAAGGACGATCAATACGGCACGCTTAAGCAGCTCGATGTGGCGAGCAATGAGTGCTTCTGTCCGGTCGAGACGGTGGTGCTGGCAGGGGCACGGCACTCGCCGCAGCGCGACAAGCCCAAAGAGACGCTCGCCGCGATTGCGGGCTTCATCAACCGGCTATTGCGCGACCATCACGAAGGCGAAAGACCGGCCGCAGAGGGCTTGCGGGTTAGTGCACTATAATGCATATTAACAAGCAAGGCATTCTGCAATATAGTACATCTTGAGGCGCGCCGTCATGGCGGATACCCGGCACCAACGCCCACTTGCCAACGGGAAAAACCGCATCGATTTCCAAATCGAGTCCGCCCGCTATAGGCATTGGAAGCTTAACGTCGAGGGCGAGATCGCGACGCTCCTCATGGACGTCGACGAAAAGGGGGCGCTGTTCGAGGGCTACGAGCTCAAGCTCAACTCGTACGATCTCGGCGTTGACATCGAGCTTGCCGACGCGATCGAACGGTTGCGCTTCGAGCACCCGGAGGTCCGCGTTCTGATACTGCGCTCGGGTAAGCCGCGCGTGTTCTGCGCCGGTGCCAACATCCGCATGCTCGCCGGAGCGAGCCACGCCCACAAAGTCAACTTCTGCAAGTTCACCAATGAGACGCGCAATGGCATCGAGGATTTGAGCGCGAATTCCGGGCTGCCGACGATTTGCGCGATCAGCGGCACTGCGGCGGGCGGCGGCTATGAGCTCGCGCTCGCCGCCGATCACATCATGCTGGTCGATGACGGCTCCTCGGCGGTTGCGTTGCCCGAGCTGCCGCTATTGGCGGTGCTGCCCGGCACCGGCGGGCTCACCCGCGTCGCCGACAAGCGCAAGGTGCGCCGCGACCACGCCGACGTGTTCTGCACCACCGAGGAAGGGGTGAAGGGAAAGCGCGCGGTGGAATGGCGGCTGGTCGACGAAGTCGTGCCGGGCTCGAAATTCGAGGACACCATTCTCGCGCGCAGCAAAGAATTTGCAGCGAAATCGCGCCGCAGCGGAGCGGAGCAGGGGATCAAGCTCGCTGCGCTCGTCCGTGACTTTTCCGCCGACGGAATAGAGTACGGCACGCTTTCCGTCGCGTTTGATCGTGGCGCTCGGATTGCGACCATCACTGCGCGGGGGCCGGCCGCGCCGCCGCCCCCATCGGCTGAGGGCATAGCCGCGCTCGGCGCTACGTTCTGGCCGCTGCAGCTCGCCCGCGAGCTCGATGATGCGATTCTTAACATCCGCCTCAACGAACTTGATGTCGCCGCTATCGTCTTCAAGTCGTCGGGCGACATCGCCGAGGTGATGGCGTACGAAAAGCTCCTCGACGCCGAACGAGATTACTGGCTGGTGCGCGAGATCCGCTCATTGTGGAAGCGCGTGCTCAAGCGCATCGATCTGACCTCGCGCTCGCTGGTGACGCTGATCGAGCCGGGTTCTTGCTTTGCCGGCACGCTTGCCGAACTCGCGTTCGCCAGCGACCGCTCCTACATGCTGCTTGGCCAGCGCGACGGCGACAACAAGCCGCCGGCGGCGATCGCGCTCGCTGCGGCGAATTTTGGTCTCTATCCGATGGCCAACGGATTGACGCGTCTGGCAAGCCGCTTCCTCGCCGATCCATCCGCGATCGACGTGGCGAAATCGGCGTGTGAAACGGCACTTGACGCCGAAAGCGCGCAAAAACTCGGACTCATTACTTTCGCGCTCGACGACATCGATTGGGACGATGAGGTGCGCGTGTTCCTGGAAGAACGCGCGAGTTTTTCGCCCGATGGCCTGACCGGCATGGAAGCCAATCTGCGCTTTGCCGGACCGGAAACAATGGAATCGAAAATCTTCGCGCGATTGAGCGCATGGCAGAACTGGATTTTTCAACGGCCCAACGCCATCGGCGAGGAAGGGGCGCTGAAACGTTACGGCACTGGCCAACAGCCGGTGTTCGACACGAGGAGAGTGTGATCCAGCTCTCCCGCACGCGGGAGAGGGAGCACACGCCGGAGCGAGAACGAGGAGCCCGCTATGGACATTCAAAACGTCGATTACACGACCAAAATCCCCAACAACGTCAATCTCGCCGAAGACCGGCAGGTACTGCGGGCGCTCGAGGGCTGGCATCCAGGCTACATCGACTGGTGGATGGACATGGGGCCGGAAGGTTTTCAGCAGGCGCTGGTGTATTTGCGCACTGCGGTTTCGGTTGACCCGAAGGGCTGGGCCAAATTCGACTACGTGAAAATGCCCGAATACCGCTGGGGCATTCTGCTCGCGCCGAAGGAGGAGGACCGAAAAATACCGTTCGGCCACCACTACGGCGAACCGGCATGGCAGGACGTGCCCGGCGAATATCGCGCCATGCTGCGCCGCCTGGTCGTTATTCAAGGCGATACCGAGCCGGCTTCGGTCGAGCAGCAGCGCCACCTCGGCAAGACCGCGCCCTCGCTCTACGACATGCGCAACGTCTTCCAAGTCAATGTCGAGGAAGGCCGCCACCTTTGGGCGATGGTCTACATACTGCAGAAATATTTTGGCCGCGACGGACGCGAAGAGGCGGCCGAATTATTGCAACGCCGCTCCGGCGATGCCGACAAGCCGCGCATGCTCGGCGCCTTCAACGAGGCGACGCCGGATTGGCTGTCCTTCTACATGTTCACGTTCTTCACAGACCGCGACGGCAAGATGCAGCTCGAAAGCCTGGCGCAATCGGGATTCGATCCGTTGTCGCGCACCTGCCGTTTTATGCTTACCGAGGAAGCGCACCATATGTTCGTCGGCGAGACCGGCGTGGGCCGCACCATCCAGCGCACTTGCGAGGCGATGCAAGCGGCGGGGATCGCCGATGCGAATGACATCGACAAAGTCCGCAGCCTCGGCGTTATCGACCTGCCGACGATCCAGAAAAAACTCAACCTCCACTATTCGCTGTCGCTTGATCTGTTCGGCTCGGAGGTTTCCACTAATGCGGCAAACGCGTTCAACGCGAGCCTCAAAGGCCGCTTCCAGGAAACCAAGATCGAGGACGATCACCGGCTCGAACATTCCACCTATCCCGTGCTCAAGCTCGTTGACGGCGAGATCAAGCGCGTCGATGAGCCGGCGCTCACGGCAGTGAATATGCGGCTGCGCGACGATTACACCGCCGATTGCCAGCGCGGGCTGGACCGCTGGAACAAGGTTGTCGGGCGGACCGGCGTCGCTTTCCAGTTCGAATTGCCGCATGTCGGCTTCCACCGCCAAATTGGCGAGTTCAAGGACGTCAAAGTGTCGCCCGCCGGCGCGCTGATCGATGAAACGGCCTGGAACCGCAACATCGCAAAGTGGCTGCCGTCGAAAGACGACGGCGATTTTATTGTCAGCCTGATGCAGCGGATAAGCGAGCCCGGCAAATTCGCGAGCTGGATCGCTCCGCCGCGCATCGGCATCGACAACAAGCCGGGCGATTTCGAATATGTGAAGATCGCCGCCTAGCCGCACCTACACTTTCCCCTCAAAGGGGGAGATAGCGTTGGTGCGCGTCTGCGTCACTCTCCGAGCGTGCGCGTCGCTTCAAACAAGAACCAGACGCGCCGCTCGGCCTCGTCGATCCAGTTCTCGATCAGACTTGCCGTCGCCACGTCGCTGTGCTCGTCGCAGAGGTCGTGGGTCTCGCGCAGGTGCGCCACCAGTTGTTTGTTGTCGTCGCGCAGCTCGGCGAGCATATCCAGCGGCGTGACGTAGTCGGCATCGTTATCAAGAACGCGCTGCAGGCGGCTGATATGGCCGATCGAACGGAGCGTAGTGCCGCCGATCTTGCGGACCCGCTCGGCGATATCGTCGGTGGTCGCAAAGATCTGGTCGCCATGTTCGTCGAGCAACAGATGGTAATCGCGGAAATGCGGGCCTGACATGTGCCAGTGGAAATTCTTGGTTTTCAAGTAGAGGCTGAACATGTCGGCAAGCAGAATGTTGAGCGCGCCGGCAAGGTCCTTGACCGCATTCGGCTTGAG
>Ga0335078_10006764_pt1 | contig 16974 bp, 14 predicted proteins | sample Lox_Sample_32_FD_206711 | JGI IMG/M metagenome (GOLD analysis project Ga0335078, IMG submission 206711) | Soil microbial communities from Loxahatchee National Wildlife Refuge, Florida, United States - Lox_Sample_3.2 | ecosystem: Environmental > Terrestrial > Soil > Wetlands | place: USA... | reverse complement strand
GACTGATTGGCGAGAGCCGCAAGAAAGACGATCGGCTGGATGCGCAGACCTTGGCGCGGCTGGCCAGGATCGATCCTGAGTTGCTGTATCCGGTGAAGCATCGCAGCGCGCAGGCGCAAGCGGATCTCATGACGATTCGGGCGCGGGCCGGCTTGGTGCGGGCGCGAACCGCGCTGGTCAACACGGCTCGCGGGCTGGCGAAGTCTTACGGCGAACGCTTGCGCGGCTGCAACGTGCGCAACCTGGATCCAGAAAAAGCCGAAGGGCTGAGTCCGGAGCTGCAACGTGCGCTGGAGCCGCTGCTGGCGACGATCGAAGAACTGAGCGAGCGCATTGTGGAGTACAACGACCGCATCGAGGCGCTGGCCGAAGCGAGTTATCCACAAGTCAAGTTGCTGAAGCAGATCAAGGGAGTGGGTACGCTGATCGCCCTGACGTTCCTGCTGACGCTGGAAGATCCGCATCGCTTCCGCAAGAGCCGCGACGTGGGCGGCTATCTGGGACTGCAACCGGGACGCAGGAAGTCAGGAGAGAGCGAGCCGCAGCTGCATATCAGTAAAGAAGGAGATCCGTATCTACGGACGCTGCTGGTGCAGGGAGCGCAGCATATCCTGGGACCATTCGGCATCGACTGTGATCTCAGACGCTGGGGACTGAAACTGGCCGAGCGCGGCGGGAGAAATGGGAAGAAGAGGGCCATCGTTGCCACCGCGAGAAAGCTGGCGGTGTTACTGCATCATCTGTGGGTGAGCGGAGAAGTGTATGAACCGTTGCACAACAGCAGCCGAGTGAAGCTTGCGGCAGCCGCTTAAAAAAACGAAAACAAAATCCAAATCGTTCCAAGGAAGAGAAAAGACAAAAGCCAAAGCCGAGTTCCGGTGACTGCGTCAATGGCCTGGGCCACGTTCCACTCTTGAGTGCAACGATAGGTCGCCAAACAGATGGCAGCACCGGCTGAATTGAGAACGCCCCACATGCACCGAGCGAAATGATTCGCTCCTCGAGAGTGCGGATGGAAGCATGGCGACAGTGGCTACTCGGTGAAGAAAACTTTTTCTCTGCGACGAAGAACAAAAAACTCGCTATGAACCCAGAATTCCCTTGACTCCGACCGGCCTTCTCATGGAAGGCCATTACACTCAAAACCCCCGGCAGGCAGGGGCACGCGCCAGCCCACTCGACGGCCCGCCCGCTCATCCCTTTATGAAGTGCTTCTCGAACAGCCGCTTTGACCTCTCCGCTCCCTTGTCCGTCAGCACTACCGACTTCGCCTTGCTCACCGGGTCGTCGATGTAGCCGCTCTCGTGCAGTCGATTCAGTACATCCCAATCATGGCCCTTCCATGCCCGCATCGGGCCATGCTTGTCTTTGAATGTCGTCAGGTAGAGCAGTGCCAGTGTGAACTCATCCACCTTCTCTTTGTCGATCTCCATCTCGTCCTCCTTCCCCGAGTCAGTGTATCCACCCAGCGGCCTTTCATCGTCCCAATCCTGCGGCATGGGAGGCCGTCACTATGGGTAAAAAGAAAATCCAGCCGAATTATCGCCGCAGAACACTCCGGTTGCCAGACCTCGATCACTCGAAGCTGGCAGTACTCAACAGCCTCGCATCGCCCGGCTCGCGCCGCGTCTACGAGTTCGCTCTCGACCAGTGCATAGCATGAAATGTGCCTGTCCAGTTCGATGAGCGGGAAGAGGAAACAGAACAACGTCAAACCGGACTGAGGCGGCCAGGTGAAAACCTGACCCACTGCCACCGGGAGGCTAAAGCCACTGCGCCTATTCTCGACTCCATTCAAAATCACCGATGGGCGAATCGGGGCGCAATCAACTCGCCGTGTAGCCCTAAATCCACCTCCACGTGAGCAACTGCAGTGAATCTATGTCGTTGTAGGTTCAACGGCGCTCACTCGGCACGCAATACGGCCGACGCATCTCACCTTATTCGGAAGGGGAACACACGAAAACTGCTGGCGAGCGGCGATGATCTATGGCTTTGCAGCTTTGAGCGGGATTGCTATCGCGGATGCGCTTTCGCCAACTTCAGCTACTTGCAGTCCTACGTCGGTGGTGGTATCCGGTATCAGGAACTCTACCAATCCTTCCTTCGCACTGTGTGCTTCGACAAGTTCATCGAGAAAGTTGTCCGGTGTCCGCAGTACGCCGTTTACACGCAAGCGGAACGAGTTCCCCCAAAAATTTGCGTCAGATCGTCCATTGTTGGTCATACGCACGTCAAATTTTAAGGAAAGCTTGCCTGGCGCATATCGGTCAAGCCGCGCGGATAAGATTTTGTACACCAGATCCCCGGCTCTTACCTCGGTATCGGCAGGAAGGGATAACGAGTTCGCCGCTGTCCGATCAGGTGGACCGGCCTTGCTTGAATTAGGAGTTGTACTTGGGTCTCCCGCTATCGTCGATGACTTGACCGTCTCACTCTGAAGAGGAAGTGCCTTTTGACTTGTGCGATCAAAAAAGCCAGCATTGGTGAATGCCAGAATTAAGCCGCCTACGGCGGTTAAGATGCCCGCCACCGCCGTCAGAACACCCGGGAGAGTCTGCCACCATGTTGCGGATCCTGACTTATCGTCCATACCTTAACCTCAGGCTGTGGTCGGTTTTCAAACTGCACGTGAGTGATCGTTTTTCAAAGGGTAGCAGGACCCATCCAGTCACGGACGGCCCATCGCTTAGCTATCCAGCTTCAGAAGCTTCGGAGACGATTTTTGGCTTGAAAGCCACAGAGATGCTGATTGCACCTGGGCGTCCTCCCCCTTCGAGCAGCAGTTTGCGGTCGATTATTCCTCCGCTCAACCTTCGAGTCAAGCGATCAAGCGATCCGCCGGGCTCGCAGCCATCTCTCTATCCCTTTCGATATTTACAAATTACTTGGCAGCCCTTTTCACCTCAGACGCGCAATGCTTGCGCGAGCAATTGGACAATTGGTGAAAAATCGCCATCGCACTCAAAATGACCATTGGGCGAATCGCCATCAACTTACCGTGTAGCCCAAAATCCACCCCACGTGGCGCAACTGCAGTGAATCTGTGTTGTTGTAGGTTCTCTCATAGGCAAGTTGGAAAAGATATCTTTTTGCGCCCTACGTATATAAAGACTATCCGGTGCTGCGGATTCAGTGCGACGTCTTACCCGGAATATGGTTCTGGGCTACAGGACTCATTAAAGGGCTCTGCTCTGCGCGAGTGCAAAGAATCGCAATCTGAGTTTCGGGATTGGCCCTAATGAAATTACAGTTTTAGCCGCAAATTCCCATAAGACTTATAGCCCGCCATCGTTCTTCCTAGTCAACCGTTTGGTTAACCGATCATCCGCCGGATATTAGTAAACGCTGGGCGACAAGGGAGGATCTATTTCAGAAGGCGGTTTTGGGGGCGAACGTCCGTGTTGCCGACGATCAGCCCGGACCACTTTGGCTTCCCAGGCACGGCCTCCGATTTGCTCCGTGCTACCATACCTGCCAAATTCCGAGGAGGGACTGTCCCGTGCCACTTCCTGACTCCACCGACTCCGAACAAATTAAGTCTCGACATTTTGCGGGGTTGTTCCTGCTTTCTCTGGCTACCCTGCTGCTGGAACTGGCATTGACTCGCGTGCTCTCCGTGTCGTTGTGGTATCACTTCGGGTTTCTGGTCATATCGACGGCGTTGCTCGGCTTCGGCGCTTCGGGTGTAACCCTTGCTCTGTGGACCGGACTACGTGAGCGAAAAAATCTAAACATCGCACTCGGCGTGTGTGGACTCGCTTTCGCTGCGTGTGTGGTATTCAGCTTTTGGTCTATGCAGCGAATACCGCTCGATCCTTTTTCGGTGTCCGTCGACCACCGCCAGTTCTTCTACATGCCGATTTATTTTCTCCTGGTGGCGCTTCCATTCTTTTGCTCAGGCCTCGCCACTTCGTTGTTGTTAACACGAGGATCGAAGGAGATTAACCGGCTCTATGCATACGACTTGATCGGGGCCGGCGCCGGGTGTGCGCTGGTCGCGCTGGTGATTCCGCGATTCGGCGGGACAGGAAGCGTGCTGCTGGCGGGCTTCATTGGAGCGCTATCGGCAGTCTGTTTTGCCTGGGAGCGGAGGCGGGTCCTCGTGACGACGGCCGCGGTGGTTTCGCTGGCGCTGCTGGGAGCGAGTTTTTATGGAGAAAAGGCCATCCCAATCCACGTGAGTGCGAATAAGAGGCCGCGAAGCATCAATCCGATCTATTCAGCTTGGAATACCTTGTCGCTCGTGCAGGTTGTCGAATATCCACCGAAAGGTAAGGACCCGGCGGCCAGGATGATCGTGATTGACGCTGGGACGGCGGCCACGGGTATCAGCGACCTGAGGCCAGATGTGCGAAGAGTTCTGGTCGAGCGTCCCGAACAAGTGGAGCAATTGTCCATGATCTCCTACGTTGGAAAAGCGAATCCGAAGATTTTGATCATCGGCTCCGGCGGCGGAGACCAGGTACTTGCAGGATTGAAAGCGCACGCTAGTTCGATTACGGCAGTCGAGATCAATCCGATCATTAACGATATCGTCGCGAACCGGATGAATGATTTTTGGGGCAACCTCTACCACCAACCTGAAGTGCACCTTGTCACAGATGAGGGCCGGAGCTTTGTACGCCGTTCAAACGAGAAGTACGATGCGATCATTTCGGTCCACACCATCAGCAATGCCGCAGTCGCAGCCGGAGCGCTGGGCCTGGCGGAGAACTATGTATTGACCCGTGAAGCGTTTGAAGATTACCTCGACCATCTCACTCCGGATGGAACTATTTTTTTCACCCGGCCGGAATTTCAAATTCCGCGGCTAGTTTCGACCGCGCGGGAAGTCTTCACCCAGCGCGGAATGGGACCGATCGACAATCATGTGTTCGCATTCAGCGAAGTTGAGCAGCGGCTGATGCCAGGCCGCTTACCCTTTACGGCAGGCTTTCTGTTGAAGAGGAGCGAGTTTCGCCTGGACGAACTGAAGCAGATCCGCGGAATTCTGAATGCAGAGGTCGGCCCGGAAAAAGACGCTGCCAGCATCAAGACTCTCTACGCCCCGGACGAACGGCCACCGGACAGCCTGTCTGCGCAGATCGTCGTTGCGGCACAACCCGAAGAAGTGATTCAAAGCAACGATTCGCAATTGGCGGCCGCCACGGATGACAAACCGTTCTTCAATCAACACACGCGATGGTCTAGAATCCGCTGGAATACGATCGCCGATCTGTTTTCCCAGAAGCAGCCCATGGATGCACGGATGGCACTCGAAGACCGGCCCATTGCGGAAGTTACGCTACTGATTCTTCTAGTACAGTCTGCCTTCGTGGCCGGCCTCTTTATTCTGTTGCCGCTGGCATTACTCGACCGCCGGGGCCTTCAGATCGAAGGGCGCTGGAGCTGGCTTGCTTACTTCGCGGCTCTTGGGCTCGGCTTCATCATGGTCGAGATTGCTTTGCTGCAACGCTTCCTCTTGTTCCTCGGGCAACCGATCTACACCTATGCCGTCGTGCTGGCCGGATTATTGATATTTACAGGCATCGGATCACGTACGGCCGGAAGATGGAACATCGACGATCATCGGGTACTCATGCAGGTTCTGCTCTGGGCGATTGTTCTGGTACCGGTAATGGCAATTATTACCCCGTTCGTCTTCCGCGCCGCTTTGGGGTTTGGCATGGCTTGGCGGATCCTTATTGCACTGCTGTTAGTGGCGCCGCTGGGATTTGTACTCGGCATGCCTTTCCCTCTCGGGCTTCGCCTAGCCATGCAGCGATCGTCGGCCTTGGGATCGTGGGCGTGGGGCGTCAATGGATTCTTCACCGTGATCGGCACCATATTGGCACTCATGCTTGGCATGATGATCGGATTCCGGATGGTTCTGCTGCTGGCGTGTGCGTGTTACCTCGGCGGCCTTCTGGTTCTGTCGCGGCTTTCAAAGAGGACAACGGTCAAGTCGGTCTTAAGTTGAAAACCACATGTTTACCGCTCACTGAGCCTAATAGCATGTGTCCGAGTAATTTACTGGGCACTAGGAACTGCCCAAAAACCCTCTGAACTTTAGGCGTGCATCTACTTGAATTCGTACGGCCCCGCAGCCCTCTGATTTGCTGCCCAGAATCAGGTGTTTGTGGGCAGACCAAAGAGCGGAAGACTCGAGTCCCTGCTCCGATTTGAAATCTCTCCCAAATCCGCACGCTTACAGGGCTTCTTGGAACGTGAGCCCCCGCCAAAACGAGGGCGCTTTACTCACTATAGGTTGAATAGTCTGCGGTCAGCTCTTCTCCCGCTTTGATGTTCCTAATTGCTACGAAATCGAAGTTCTCATCGCAACGAACATTCGGGGTCTTGGAGTGGTTGAGGTACCAAGCCGGAGTCAAGCGATTAAAGCTCAAAGGACATCCGTACCGGTTGTCTTTGAGAACCGTGAAGTCATCGTAAAGCTTGCGTGTCCGCTTTGGCAGGCGGTGGAGTTCGTCCTTTTCCACCCAAACCATTTCATCTAAATCCCCAAAGAATAGCTTTGTCCCTTTGCGGATTGCACAAATCGCGAAGACGCCTATACCGTGAATCGGAGAGGGGGCTAACCTTGCCACGACGCCTTCGTGCGGTAGCCTCTGATATTCTCCCTTCCACTTCCTTTCCACGGTGCGGCTCAAACCCTCTAGGTCTGGAAATATCGTGATGTCATCAATACCACAGGTTTCAAGGTCAGTTCTGATTGCTTCCACTTTGAAACTCGGAATCACGATCTTGATTAGATGACTGCGGGAAGCAGCCGCCATCTTATCCAAACTGCCTGCATCCGTTCCGTGAATCGTGAAACAAGATCGTTGTGCCCCGATCCTTCGGATGATATGGCCGGGATAAACGGCGGCGGGCAGACGGGGCAATCTCCACCTTCTCCTTCGTTCAAATCTCTTAGGCAGCCATGGGTCAACGCGGCGCTTGTCTCTCGGTAATATCTCTGGGTCTCCGGGTAGGACAACCTCGTCAACTCCTGTAGACTTTCCATTGAGCCACCAAGGATCGAGCATCCAGACTGCAGCGTCATGCCATCCGCGATTCTGTCTTACAGCAAAATAGAGCCCGATCAGCGCACCATCCGACCAGTCCAGCAGCCGCGTCGGTGCGCCGTAATGTTGCATAAGGAAGTACCATTCCCATTTGTTTGTAGGTTTTACATCAGAGAGGATTGGCGCCCGAGTTTGAAACTCTTCGCGAATTTCATCCTCAGTGTTTCTGTCGATCGGATCGCTTCTATAGAACTTTGGCACGAGTGCCCAATCGGATTTCTCGTGCCCCCGGAACCACGGTATGACCTCGCTTCCGCTGAGCCACTTATTTCGAACCGTAGAGGTGTGGCTAACAAACTCTTCCAAGTTGTTCGCTATGAGACTCGAAGGCATACGATATCTCCTCCCACGAACCCCTGAGACAAAACACCATCAGATTTTCAGTTCGGCCGCGATTTGCATAAACTGATCCAATGCAGGATTTACTGGCTTGCCAAGCGCATCATGCTTTTCGGGTCGCTCGTGGGTATTGCCCTTTGGACCCTAATGCTCGTTCTGAGAGGTGGAGGCGGATTGGCGGAACTATTCATCCTCATTGCCGCTCCCCTTACATGTGGCGCACTGCTCTGGGTAATCGCGTGGATTGTGGAAGGCTTCACAAGTTCCTCAGCCCACGAGTGATCATCGCCAATTTAACTGCGACCGCTACGCTCAACTCCCCTGTGGGTTGACGATTGCGAATGTAGCCGTCTGTAGGTTGGCGAAATATCCCCATTTCACTCAGAATGCCGCTTTGCGGTAGACGAGTGCTGCACGATCAGCCATTTGCCCTGTTTCCAGACGAGCACTACAAGGTAGTTGCCCTCGACAGATTGACCATTGTCGGTTTGCGTATAGGTTCCGTTTTCGTAGGCAAAGGCATCGGAACAAGCGAACGCAAGGCTGTGCACTTCAACTTTGCTACCCATCTGTTTTTGGAGAGTCGCTCGAATTTCGTCCTGTCCGTGAGCACGGCTCCCGTCCGCAGGCAAGAGGTCTGCATATTTGTAATACAGACTGACGACGTTGCCGAGTTGTCCGCCGTTCCAACTCTTCACCCATGAGTCTCTGACACCCGCGATCTGCTTTTCCATCTGAGGCCCACACTGCGCGGTGGCTTGAATGGCTGCCAAGCACAGCAGTGCGTGAACGCTGATCAGAGCAACTCGAAACCGCATAACGACCTCCAGTGTTTCTCGCAGGAGATTTTATGCGGTGAATTAGTCAGATGGCGAAAAATCGCCATTTCACTCATCATCCGAACGTGCTGACCTGAATCAAATCGAAAGCAGTTGAAATTTGAGTGAGAAGGCCTGATAGCGACAGTTAGCCCAGCCGGTACAGAAATCTTTAGTAGAATGACTGAACCCCAAGGCGAGGCTTCGTATGCCGTCTCGGTTCGTGATCGCCGTTGTTCTTTCGAGCATTCTTCCCGTCCGCGTTACCTATGCCCAGCAGGTACCCTGCCCCCCGGTTAGCACTGAACAGGTAGTCCATGACGCGGTGATTTCCGGCGCGGCGTTCAACGACGGATACGATGACGGGATGTGTGGTGTCGGCGGTGAAATCTACAGACTCCATCGCGATCAACAACTATCGACGTCGATCATGCGCGTAGCCCCGGACGGTTCGACATCCGTATTCGCACTACCAAACGACGATGTTGGGGTTACGCAGATTGCGCCCACCCCTGCAGGGCTGAATGTCCTCTCTCACGGCAGAAGCTATCGCATGTATCACTTCGATCGCGAGGGAAGACTCCTCAATCAGCATCAAACGTCCTTTGTTTTCACCCCGTCGGAAATGGTAGTTCTGCCTTCGGGAAAAACCGTAGCGGTGGGTTTTCGTCAGCTTAAGAACCCCATGAGAGTAGACCTGAAGTTCGAGGGTGCCGTTTTAGATACTGACGACCAGGTGGTAATAGGCTTTGACTTCCCGCTGACGCCTGCCGGGGGCAGGTGGACACCATGGATGTGGGGCTCTGAGGGCAAGGGGATGGCGGCTGGTGACGGAGTTGCTTACCTCATTTTGCAGTCCGACCACACATTTGGAATTGCGATCATTACAGAAAAAGGTCATGTCGATGTAAATATCCTTCCTGTGCCTCCGAACAGCGCAACCAGGTATCACAATCAGTGGCTGTTCGGTCCGGGAGTTGCCGTTGAGGTATACCATGACCCCAGCGAGAGGCCGCACCCAATAGACCGGTTCGATGAATACGATCTCGCCTCCGGCCAGAAACTCGCCACCAAAAGCGCACCTGGCACGGGCTTTGCGTTCGGCTGCTACTCTGGAAATCAAGTTAGTATGTTAGCCCACAGCGCCCACGTTGACCCAGCACGTCATCTCTCGCCCAATGCCCTGCGGCTTGTCACTTCTTACCTCAAATGATCGCGATTCGGCCCGGGAGCCTAGGCCGATTCAAGCACTTATCTTCGTGGTTTTCAGCATGTCATTAGAGTAGATGTCGCAAAATCCCCATTACGCTCAAAATGCCGTCCGGCAGGGGTTCTGAGTGTAATGGTCTGTTAGCAACAGTTAGGCTCGTAAAACCTTTTCAGGTGTGATAAGCATCAACGCACACGAACAGCTTTAGGAGGCGATATGAAGCACTTTGCGACCCTCATCTTGCTTGCCGGAATTCCAGTCGCTTATTCTCAGACTCAACAGCGCGAGCAAGTTTGTCTGACCGAGGTATTGATTCGTGCCCCAGAGGCGGCAACCCCAGCGCAGATCAACGAGGCGAGGCACAAAGCCGAGCAAATGCGGAATGTCGCTCAGAAGGGCAGCTCCTTTTCTGATCTCGCAAGAGCCAACGATCAAGGGCCAGCGGCGGCACAAGGTGGGGTACTCGGCTGCTTTAAGCGGGGAGTCCTGTCCCAGCAACTTGAAGATCAACTCTTCAAGATGCAGGTAGGCGAGGTCTCCGAGGTGATGCATACGAAACAGGGGTTCATTCTCTTTCAGGTTACAGAACACAAAACTCCTTAGTAACTGGATCACGTACTTCAGAAACGACTGCTGCCGACCGCCGAACGTCCCGGTTTCACGTCGGTCAATGAGCGCTATGGCCTGGTTACATCGACGGAGGTTGCTCTAATGGCTCGAAGTGCGGGTATTGAACGCCGAGTGGCGCGAGCAGGTTCGCTCCCCAACGTATTAGAGTAGTCCTGTGAATCTCTGCGTGATTCATCCGTGAGATGACCCTCAAATCGGCACCCCATTTAGCAATGGCTGTTAGCGTAAATTAACCAGATTCCTTTCACGGCTTGGATTTCCGATGTGGACCATTTCCGGCTTACCGTAATCCACCAACAATCCCTCCGATTCAAATCACATCAATGACATGGATCACCCGACTCGGAATAAAATAGTTTGACGCATTCTCGCACCAATCGGAGGGGGAAATGCCATTCGCGCAAAACCGTGGCCGGGAGCAGTGGCCAGTGGTGCTTCAATCCAATGACCGCCTGAAGTTTGCCTTGCTTGGAGCGGGAGTGATCTTTGCGTCACTCGGGCTTGGTGAGGCCGTGTATCGATTTCTATTTCTTGATTTCGATGGAGCAACTGACCGTCTTCCCATCGAGATGTTGTTCGGGCTAGCGTTCGCCTGGATGATTACAACTCTAGCGAGAAAGTTTTATCAGCAGCACAAGGAGACTTCGGAGAGAATTAAGTTTATTCGGGATCGAAATTATAAAATTCGTCACGCGGTCGAAGCGATCAAAATGGTGCCATTTCCGACCGACCATCAAGCGATCCGGGTAATTCGGGAAGAAGTCGATCGAATTGAATGGGCGCTGGCCGAGATCACGCCTCACTAAGTGCAGTGGGGCCGGGCGCAGAAGTTTCGCTCCACAATAGGTTCTTGCGCAGGTAACAAGCTGCGCTAGGAGACGACTCTAAGACCGGGTGAGCTGGGTACATGCTTTGACCCCGGAACGGGAACGACGCCTCCGTCATTTCTCCACCCTTCCGGCAGATCCCCATTATCAGCTCGCAAATACTTCCAGTAGTTGGGTCGCAGGGACGCAATGAGTTCCCGGCGCGTCTTGGTTGCCAGAGGCTTGCCAGCATGGATCTTGCCGAGCTTCTGCAGGATTTCTTCTGGCGCGAGCCCTGCGAATGTCATCAGCGGCCATGTGAAATTAGGTCCGTTGAGTCTGCGCAGGCGGTAAAGCCACATGAACAATGCTCCGCTGCGCCAGGCTATTGGACCCCACCAACTGTATTGTCCAGGGCGCAGGTTGTGCTTCCAGCATTTCATCATCAACTGCCACTGCAGGGAGCTAAGCTGGCGCGTTTGTGTAACGCCCGTCTGATGACCCATACGCGTGTCGTGCAGCGGAGTGAAGATCGAAGGCACCAGAAACGCAAACAGGTCGCGGCGGTCCATTTCGTAGATGAGATCGAGGGTATCTTGAACGTCCTGATCAGTTTCACCTGGGTTCCCGATCATGAGGGTCATCATGGGGAACCAGTTGTTCTGGTTGGCAATGCGCAGCCCTTCGAGGACGATGCTGGGCCAGTCGTCAATCGAAAATGGAATGGCCTTGCTCGGCATGATCTGTCGAGCCATCCGCACGGACCCAGTTTCCAGTCCAATCAATGGAACCAGCGCCTTCTTCTGCGGGTGGGTGCTGAGCCGAGGGAGATGAATCGGACTCTTGGGGAGCAGTTTGTCCGAGAGCTGCCGTATCAAGATCGGATCCACCACGAAAGGCGCCATCGTGCAGTGGCTCAACAGATGGTGCTCTACTCCTGGCGTGTTGACGATTTCCGAATAGAGGTCCACCAACGATTCGCGGTTAGGAAAGAAAAAGGGCGTGTCCGTGTGGACCTGGCCCCAAATAAACATGTCTTCAGTGGCGAGGGAGATCAGTTTGTTGCCCTGCCGAACATTAGCACGAATTCCGTCCATGATTCGCGCTTTTGGCATATCAATTTGCGGATTCAAGTCGGGCACACAAAACTGGCACCGGCGACCGCACCCGGTGGTCATCTCCACAACTCCGAAGGTCGTCCGCTTATCGGGGAACAGGATCTCATCGCGCGACTTAGGATGTGCCAAGTTGACTTCCCGCGGCAGTGCTTCACCCGCGATCGCCTTGCGGAACAGTGCCAAGGCATCAGTGGACTCGCTGCGGCCTTCTGCAACGCAGTCAATGCCCAGCTCTTCAAAAGCGTGTGTTTGCCGAATCTGCCAGCCGCCCGAACCGCCCACGATCACTTGGAAATTCTTGCGGTATGGGCTGGATTTGATCTTGTCGAACATCACTCGCGTGTAAATCGAATTGAGTGGTTCCTTCGACGACCCGTAAATGGAAGCGTACACGCCCGCGGCAAATGTGACGCCTAGTGGATTGTGTGTGGAAACGGCTACGATGCGCGTCTTGGGCCCAATGAATTGGTCCAGGTCGTCCGGAAAGCACGCCACAACCGCGTCGACGCTATATTCACGCAGGATCGACTTCTCGAGGACGCGCAGACCGGCCGGCATATATCGGGCGGAGCCGTCGTCGTTGCGCTCCACCTCGCGCCACCTCGGATATTTCTTGTTTAGAACAAACTCCAGCCACTGGGGTATCGACGCCAAAGCCATCTGGATGAAGAAACCTGCGTGGTCAATCGATTCGGTCAGCGGAGCCGTCAGAACGATCAGCTTGCCGCCGTTGACCGGAGTATGGCGTGCCAATCCAGCGCCATTTTCCGAAAGTCGATTTCGACGGAGATCTTCCCGCTCGGTGGCCGGTTGCACTAAAGAGATTCCTCGCGCTGTTCGGAGTAGCGTAGCGGACGAATTGCGCCCTGGCACCGCGGATTATACGCTCGCGTCCGTTTCACGTGGAATGCCTCTCATACACTGCATTGTGATATTTGCTGGCTTATCGTCGGCCCAACCAGAAGCTATCCGGTTAGGGAATCGTCTCAACTGATGCAAAATCCCCATTTCACTCAAAATGGTACTTTGCTGCTCAAAGCGTGTAATGGTCTGTTCTCGACAGTCAGACTTCAACAGTCAGAATGTGGTTGCAAAAAAAATGCCGCAAACTAGTGCTGTATTCGTTGCTCTTCGAGTTTTTTTAAGCTGCGCACCAAGAACATCGGACGGTCATCGCGTGCGTCGGAAGAACGCACCATTCGCTCAGATGGCTTAAAGTCGCGCTCGTGCTTGACCCACACATGTTCCGCGACTGTGATAGGCATGGAAGTAAGCAGCAGATAATCGTGACCCTCCAGAGCGAAAGTGATTTGCCCAAGATGCACTGTGCCTTCCACAGCACCAGAAAACGGGATCAGAGATACAAGGTAACGGCCCTCACTCGGCGCATAAAGCATGAGTGTTGCATCCGACGATCCAGAATCGATTGACGAGCCAACGCCGCCGTTCACAATTACTTCGTTGTCGCGTACAAGCACGGGAGCCACAATTCGAAATTCTTTCGGATTCGGGTCAAGTGTCTCCTGCGGGAGATACGCGAGCGGGGGAATGTGATCGAAGTATTTTCCTTTCACTTCGACTGCCCCGAAGCCCGCAACCTGAATCTCCTGTTTGTCACCGGGCTCAAAGGAAAGCGTTATTTCTGGAACGTCTTTGAACAGAGCCTCGTTGTAGTTCACTTCAGTCTCTCCATCTCCGGGAATGTACTTGGCTCTTATCGCGAGTTGGGCTCGATCTCCAGAATTCGCGACAACACGAGTATTCATCAGGAGAAGGCCATCCCGAAGATGACTAACGAAATTGCACAGGTTGTCCTTTGGATTTCCGTCCGCTCGCATGATGCAAATGTAGGGTGTGCCCGTCGGAGGAAGCCTGTATTTCAACTCCAGAAATCGTGCGGCTGCTGCTCCGGCTCGTGCGCGGACCATGACTAAACCGCTCGACAGCGCGACGATTGCAATCAACATTGCTCCAAACGCTATTCTCGGAACCTTCATCGTTGCCAACCCTTTCTGCCACCAATCGGTCTTCCTCACGGACTGTTGCTTCCAGTCAACCGGCGCAGTTGGAGCTTCATCCATACTCGCCAGCCGCCGCAGTTCCGCACCCATGGTCGCGTGCTCACTCAGTTCCGATTGGCATCTCTGGCACAGCCCAATGTGCTCTGCTGCAACGTGCGGAATCCTTTGCCCGTCGCACAATGCCGAAATGTATTCTTCTGCCATTTCGCAATTCACGATCCCTCCTCGATATGTCGTGCTGCGTGCCAAACCTGCCTCAAGGCTTTCCGAGCCGCGAACAAGCGCGACCTTACAGTGCCCTCGGGTATTTCCAGAATCTCCGCCAATTCCGCGTAGGATTGCCCTTCGACTTCACGCAGCCAAAGTATGGTTCGTTGCTCAGCGGGGAGCTTGGCGAATGCGTTTCCAATCACTGATTGTGTTTCCGCCTTGCATCCCTCGACGAGTTCATCTGTGGAATGACTAGGTGGTTTTTGCCTACGCCACCATTCCGATGCGCGTTTGCGTCCCGCGCCGAAAATGTATGAGCGGAGCGTACCTCGTTCGGGGTCGAATCCATTTGGGTGTTGCCAAATACCCGCGAAAGTCTCTTGTGTAATGTCCTCGGCAGCCTGAAGGTTGCCAAGAAATTGCCTCAGAAACCCCTGTAATCCGGCACCGTAGGACCGATACACAGTGTCGAATGCACTCGTGTCTTTCCGACGAATCCCTTCCCACAGTTGTCGGTCATCCATTGAGGCGGGCTCTCCATCGAGCTATTCGGGATGAAAGGGAAAAAAGTTCACTGGAAAAGTGTCATTTTGGTGGGGATTCCGGTCTAATTGTTGAAAGATCCTAATTTCACTCAAAACCCAGCCATGGAGGGTCGAAACGTGTAATGGCCTGATTGCAACAGTTTAATTTACGGGTTTTGCCGGCTCGGCCCGATCCGATTCAACTTCAAGAAAAAGTTTCATCTTTCTAGTGACCTCGTCCTGATGGTCAATAAACATATAGTGATGACTGCCAGCGATCCGCTCAATGCGGATTTGAGGGCCGCTCTTCTCGATACGGGCAATGAAACTGCTCATCATCGCAGCCACTTCTTTTCGTCGTTCGGGATCGGGAGCGGTGGACGGGTCGCTATAAAAACTAAGCGTCGGCTGTTTGATCCTGGTGTAGTCCAGCGGAGCGAATGCATAGCCTTTCATCATCTCGCGGTACACATTTGCTGGTGTGCGGCGCTCAACGCTGCCATCGGGATGAACCAGGAAAGAGTCTTTCATGCTGGCTTCAAGGGCGCGGCTGGGCGGCGTTATCGCAAGCATGCTGTACAAAAAGCGAAATAGCGCATCCCATGAAACCAGTGCTTGCTTCGGGAGTTCCGGGGCTTCGGGTTGGCTTCCCGCTCTTATCTCTTGCGCCCTGGGGTCGGTCACCGGATCGTCGTCAGCGTCGAAGTAGATGAGCTTCTCGACGCGTTCGGGGTGGGCAGCGGCGAAGGCAGTAAGCTCGTCTCCCGCGATCGAATGCCCAGCCAGAATAACCTGCTTGATCCGCAAAGCGTCGAGAAATCTAAGAAGGTCAGCGACCCTGGTGGCGACGTCATAACCCGTGGCGGGGCAATCGGACTGACCAAATCCTCGGCGGGTCATGGCCAGAACGTGAAAGCGGTCTGTAAACTCTGGTGCGAGGTCGTCAAAGATATGCGCGTTGTGTCCCAATCCCGCCAGAAACAGCAGAGTTTCACCTGACCCGCCCCAATCGAGATAGTGAAGCCTGACGCCGTTCGCCTGCACAAAGCCGCTCTTGTGAGGAGAGGTATCTGTCCACGTAGGTGTTCGTCGAGTTGCATGTGCGCCTGACGTCGATGGCGCGACATCAGGCTGCTGTCCTGCCAATGCCGAAGCGCCGAAAACGACATACACGGCTAAACTTGCGGCTGCGGCAATGAAGGAACGGGGGATGTTCATAGGCTTATTTTGCTCCTGCAGTCACTTGGCGAAAAATCCCGATTACAGTGCGCCGGGCTAGTGCAGTGAAGCTAGTTGATGATCTAACGGGTGAGAGTCCCGTCAGTGCAGATTATCCAGTTGGCACTGTAGTTATATTCGGCGACGGCACGGGTGACCAAGCCGTCGGAAGCCCGGATGTAAACGCCCTCGATGGCCGGACGCAAGTCTGGTCTGCTCCGACAGGAGGGCTAGCAAAGTAGCAGGTCGTAGCGAAAGCGAACCGTAGTCAAGCCTCGAAAACGCACACCCCACCAGAATCGGAGTGTGAGGTACGAAGGGAATAAGCCGAAACTTTTAGCCCACGTTGAAGGCCAGTGTCTTCGGTGAAGCACTGGGTAAGAGCAGCCGAAGAGTTCCCCGTGGTCTCAGAGGACGACATGTTGCGAAAGACCATCAACGAAAGCTCAGAACCAGTGGTGGGTCGCCTAGGCATAGAGGAACATGCACAGCGAGGGCATCTCGTATAAACCGCAGTGCGGCGAAGTTGAGATGTGCCCGCCACTGGGGCGGATGGGGTCGATTAAGCGTAGAGGGACCGGGACAGAAAAACCCGGACCGGAGCGAGGACCCCTGGGGTAGAGCGACAACGGTCGCTCGAATGGCGGCGCTCCAGCGCACAACTGCCCCGACACCGAGCGGGGACAAACAGGTTTGAAAGCGAGGAGCGCGAAGGAGGGAGGCAAAGCAGCTGGGCGCGACAATTGGGCGCCTCGCTGGGAAGGCACCTTCTGATAGGCCAGCCTTGAAGCCGTACTGGGGAAAACCCGCCGTACGGAATTTTAGGGGAGGCGATGGAAACGTCGGCATCATTCGAAGCCCGGTCCGCGCCATTGCCTTACCCGACAACCGGCATGAAGCAGAGAATGAAAATTTCTCACGAGAAAGGAGTAGCGATCCACTCGACCCCGAGTTTTGCGTTGGGCATCGCGAGATGCACGGCGAAGCGTAAACAGGGGAATAGGCGGGGTGGG
>Ga0335078_10006763_pt1 | contig 16978 bp, 9 predicted proteins | sample Lox_Sample_32_FD_206711 | JGI IMG/M metagenome (GOLD analysis project Ga0335078, IMG submission 206711) | Soil microbial communities from Loxahatchee National Wildlife Refuge, Florida, United States - Lox_Sample_3.2 | ecosystem: Environmental > Terrestrial > Soil > Wetlands | place: USA: Florida... | reverse complement strand
GGCGCCGCCGCCGACAACCTTGACCGCTACGCGCGCCTCGCGCCCGACGGCGATGTCGTGACCGTCGCCGAGTTCGAGGTCCACCGCGTCACCGAGCTGCTCAAGGCGGTCGGAGCGGGCTCGTAATGCCCCGGCGGATCGTTCCCGCGAATGCAAGTAACCGGCATCCGACGCAATGCACCCATGAGCCGGCTGCCGCTTCCACGCCGCGATTGCTGAGCACAATTCTGCTTCTTGCTGCTATTTGCTTTGCTCCGGCGGCCGAGGCGCATCAGGTCAACCTCTCGACCGCGCGCGTCGAGCTGCGGCCGCAGCGCCTGGTCGCGGTCGAGGTGGCGCTCAAGGGCAGCGACGTCGACCGCGTCGTGGACGTCCGCGTCTTCGATGCGCAGAAGGACGCCGTCGATCCGGCCAAGGTTGCGGCCGCGGCAGCGCCGATCGCCGCCTACGTGACCTCGCACGTCGGTGTGACCGCAGCCGACGGATCTGCCTGCGCCGCCGGCGCCCCGGAGGTCGTGCCCGATGGCGACGGCGTCATCGTCCGCGACACCTATGACTGCGCCAACACCACGGGCGATCTCGTCTATCGCTCGACCGTTCTCACCGCGACCGACAGCTCCGCCCGTCAGATCGTACTGCTCGGCGCCGGCGAGAACGCGCCGCAGGCTTTGCTCGATGCGACCCACACGACCGTGACTCTTTCCGCCGCGGCGCCGCCGCTCCTGGACACGATGCGGCGTTATCTCGTCACCGGCACCGAGCACATCTTTCTCGGCTATGACCACATCGCCTTCCTGATCGCGATCGTGTTGTGGGCGCGGCGGGTGTTGCCGGTCATCAAGATCGTCACCGCATTCACCCTCGCGCATTCGGTGACGCTGTCGCTTGCCGCGCTGCGCATCGTGGTCATTCCGAGCGGCATCGTCGAGCCGGCCATCGCCGCCTCGATCATGTTCGTGGCAGTCGAGAACTTCTTCTCGCGCGACGTCGACGGCCGCTGGAAGGTGACGTTCGCATTCGGGCTCATTCACGGTTTCGGCTTCGCCAGCGCGCTTCAGCAATTCGGCCTGCCGCGGAACGCCGTGATCGCCGCGCTCGCTTCGTTCAACATCGGGGTGGAAATCGGGCAGGTCGCGATCGTCTCGATCGTTGTGCCGGTGTTGATCGTGCTTGACCGGTTATTTGCCGCCGATCGGACGAAGCCGGCGCGAGCGGCGCCGCTCGTCTACGCGCTATCTGCGCTGATTACGGCGCTGGGCGGCTATTGGCTATTGACGCGCGTTTTTAAAGCCTGAGGCTTCGGCTGCTCCATTAAAAATCGGTCACACCGGGCCGGTAGGCTATGCAGTTGCCCATGGGGAGCCCGACACGTGTCCCGAAGCCGGTTGCTTGCGCTACGCAAGTGGCTTGCGGCAATGTTCGAGGACGAGGAGCCTCGAAGCAGCGCCACCCGCATTTTCAATACGATGCTGGCGTTGCTGATTGTGTCCAATGTCGCCGGCGTCGTGCTCGAATCCGTGGAGCCGATCAGGCAGCGGTTTTCCGCCGCGCCGGACGCCCTCGAGCATACCGCGACCGCAATTTTCGCCTTCGAATATGTTCTGCGGGTCTGGGCCTCCGTGGATTTCCATTCCGGGCGCTACCGGCATCCGCTGCGGGGCAGGCTGCGCTATGTCGTGAGCTTCTTTGCGCTGGTCGATCTCGTCGCGGTGCTGCCGGCCATCGTGGGCGTGCTCGGCGCAGCGGACCTCCGCGTGCTTCGGCTGCTCCGGCTCCTGCGCATGCTCAAGCTCGTCCGCCACTGACGACGTTCGGGCTGCTCTGGTCGGTCCTGCGTGACGAGGCGCGATCGATCGGGGCGCTGCTGTTCATCCTGATGCTCACGGTCACGATCAGCGGCTCGCTGATGTACCTCATCGAGGGCGAAGAGCAGCCCACCATATTCAGCTCCATTCCCGCGGCCATGTGGTGGGCGATCGAGACGCTGACGACCGTCGGCTACGGCGACATGGTGCCGACGACCGTCGCCGGCAGGTTCCTCGGCGGCGTGGTGTCGGTCATCGGCATCGGAACACTTGCGCTGTTCTCGGGCCTGATCACCATCGGCTTCCTCGATCAGCTCAAGCTGCATCGCGAGCAACGTTCGGCGGCGAAAGTCGCACAGCCGGCGCGCGCTGATGAGAATCGTTCCAAAGGCGCGCTCCGCGCCCAGCCGGTCGAATTGACCGATCTGTCGGTGGCGATGTTCGATCAGAGCCGCGCCCGGCCTGGAGTCTGTCCGCATTGCGGCGTTGCGCTTCCGCATTGGACCGCGCATTGATATCAGGATGGCCGCGCCTATCTCATGATCGGCGCAATCATCGAAGGCTGTCCATGTCGCAAACCTCTCCCGATACGTCGCAGGTCAAGCCACGCGTCGCGCGACGGGTTCGTCATGAAACGAGATTGCGGATGCTCGAGGTGCGCGACGTGAGGGCGATCACGCCGAAGATGGTTCGCATCACCATCGGCGGCGATGAGCTGGCGGGCTTCGTCAGCGCCGCGCACGACGATCACGTCAAGCTGTTCTTCCCGCCGCCGGGACAGGACAAGCCGGTGCTGCCGACGTCCGGGCCCAACGGCCCCGTCTATCCGGACGGTGCGGCGCGGCCGGCCGCGCGCGACTACACTCCGCGCCGCTATGATGCTGCGGCCGGCACGCTCGCGATCGACTTCGTGCTGCACGGCGACGGTCCGGCCGCGACCTGGGCGGCGCGGGCGAGGCCGGGGGACTTTCTCGGCGTGGGCGGCCCGCGCGGCTCGTTCATCGTGCCGGACGATTTCGACTGGTATCTCCTCGCCGGCGACGAGACGGCGCTGCCGGCGATCGGACGCCGGTTGGAGGAATTGCCGGCCGGCGCGCGCGCTATTGTGGTGGTCGAAGTTGCGGATGCCGGTGAGCAGCAGCGGCTCGACACGAACGCGCGGCTTGAAACGGTGTGGCTCGATCGCGGCGGCGTAGAGCCGGGCGCGCAGCCGCTTCTCTTCGACGCGATCGCGAGCCTCGCGCTGCCTTCAGGCGAGGGCTACGCCTGGGTCGCCGCCGAAGCTGCGACCGCAAAGGCCGTGCGGCGGCATCTGGTCGAGGAGCGCGGCCTGCCCAAGGACCGCGTGAAAGCCGCCGCCTATTGGAAGCGCGGCGAGGTCGCTGTGCACGAGACGTATAACGACTAATATAAGTCTAGCGTGTTTGCCGCTGTGCCGCGCCCGGCTGAAATTATGCGAGCGGAGGCGACGCGGGATCGAGGCTTGCCAGTTCTGAAAGTCGGACTCCGAAAGTCTCGGCGAAGCCGTGCGCGCCTGCCGCAGTGACGGTCAGGGCGCGCGTCTCCTTGCGGCGTTCGATCCATTTGAGCTCGAGCCAGCGGCCGTACAGCGCGGCGCCGGCCTGCCCGGCGAGATGCCAGCGCCGCTCGCTCCAGTCGAGGCAGGGGCGGCAGAGCGGACGCCGCGATCCTGAAGATTTCAGATCGGCGCCGAAGGTGGCGAAGAAGCGTTCTCCGGCCGCGCTGATTTCTCCGCCATCGTTGCCGAGCCGCACGTAGCCACGCGCGAGCAGGGCGTCGGCAACGGCCACGCCCAGCCGGCCCGCGATATGGTCATAACAGCTGCGCGCATTGCGCATTGCTTCATCGAGCCGCGACGGCCGCGAGTGGCGCGCGGGCAGCTGGATCGAGGCGACCGCCATGACGCTCTCCAGCATGGCGCCGACGAGCGGGGAGGCGAGGCGGTAATAGCGATGCCGGCCCTGCTTCTCGAGCGCGAGCAGGTTCGCTTTGGTGAGCTTGGCGAGATGGCCGCTGGTCGTCTGCGGCGCGACCCCGGCTATGCCGGCAAGCTCGGTCGCGGTGAAGGCGCGCCCGTCGATCAATGCGGCGAGAATGTTCGCCCGTGCCGGATCGCCGATGAGGGCGCCGACCTCGGCCAGCGCCGAATTCGCGGTGCTCATGAGCACAAATGTAACGTCGGCGAACGACAAAATCCCGCGTCAATGCTACGGCCGCAACCGTAGCGTAGAAGTCTCGCTCGCGCCGCGACCGATGACCATGTACGACGTGACATCGCGACGGGAACCGCCGACCGGGCCGGACAATTCGGAGGCTGTCGTGAGCGTCGAGCTGGCGCGGTCGAATCCGCGCATCTTCTACGGCTGGTTCGTCGTCGCGGCGACATTCGCGGTGACCTTCGTGGGCTTTGGCGCCGCGTATTCGTTCAGCGCGTTTCTCGGCTCGTTGCAGCACGATTTTGCCGCCTCGCGCGGCTCGGTCTCTCTGGTGTTTTCGTTCGCCGGCTTTTTCTATTTCGCCCTCGGCGTCATCAGCGGTCCGCTCGCCGACCGCTGGGGCTCTCGTCGCTTGGCCGTCGCCGGCATGATCTTGACCGGCGTGAGCCTCGCCGTTGCCAGCGCGGCGCGCAATCTCGTCGAAGTCTATCTGGCTTACGGGCTCGGCGTCGGGCTCGGCATAGGGTGTTCGTATGTTCCCGCCGTCGGCGCGGTGCAGCGCTGGTTCCACAAGCGGCGCGGCTTTGCCTCCGGTCTTGCCGTGAGCGGCATCGGCGTCGGCACGCTCGTCGTGCCGCCGATCATGGCGATGCTGATCGAGAATCTCGGGTGGCGTGCGGCCTATCTCGTGCTCGGCGTTTTTGCGCTCATCGTCGGCGCCGGGATGGCGCTGCTGATCGAGGACGATCCGCGCAACCGTGGTCTTGCCCCCGACGGCGATCCGCTACCGGCCGACGCGCAGCCGCGCGAGACGCCGGGCCTCGCGGTCGGCGCCGCGATCAGATCGCGGCGCTTCGTCGGCCTCTATGCCGCATGCCTCGTCTGCTCATTCGGCCTGTTCGTTCCGTTCGTGCATCTGGTTCCCTACGCGCTCGATCACGGCATCGCTCAGACTTCGGCGGTCGTGCTGGTCGGCATGATCGGCGCCGGCAGCACCGCCGGACGCTTTCTGCTCGGCGGCGTGGCCGACCGGATGGGCCGACCGCTCGCCTTTCTGACGATGTTTGTCGGAATGGCGCTCGCCTTTGTTATCTGGCTGTTCTCGGCGACGCTCTGGCCGCTCGCCGCCTTCGCCTTCGTCTTCGGCGTCTTCTATGGCGGCTTCGTCGCGGTCGCGCCGGCGATCGTCACGGACTATTTCGGCGGGCGCAATGCCGGCAGCCTCATCGGCATTCTCTACACCAGCGTTGCCTTCGGCACGCTGATCGGCCCGAGCCTCGCCGGGTTCGCGTTCGATGTGAGCCACAGCTATACGCTGCCGATCCTCGCCAGCATCGGCGCCAACCTCGTCGCCGCGGGCATCCTCGCGGCAACGTCGCGAGCGCCGGCTATGTCATAGCGCAAGACATTTGCAGAGGGAGACGACCATGTCCCAGACCCTTGAACGCGCCGAATCGTTCTGCCGCCGCTTCGGGTCGAAGTCGCCGGTATTGCTCGCGCCGATGGCGGGGGCGTGTCCGCCTTCGCTCTCGATCGCGGTGATGAACGCCGGCAGCGCCGGAGCTTGCGGCGCTCTCGTCATGCAGCCCGATGAGATCGTCGCCTGGGCCAAGGAGGTGCGCGCCAACGCCGGCGGTCCTTATCAGCTCAATCTCTGGATTCCGGATCCGCCTCCGCGCCGCGATCCCGCGCACGAAGCGAGAGTGCGCGCGTTTCTTGAAAAGTGGGGGCCGCCCGTTCCGGCCGAGGCCGGCGACGCCAAGCTCCCTGATTTCCACGCCCAGTGCGAGGCGTTCCTTGCCGTCAAGCCGCCGATCGTGTCCTCGATCATGGGTCTTTATCAGCCCGACTTCGTCGCCAGGCTGAAACGTTCCGGCATCGCCTGGTTCGCGACCGCTTCCACGGTGGTGGAGGCGAAGGCCGCCGAAGCCGCGGGCGCGGACGTCATCGTCGCGCAGGGCATGGAGGCCGGCGGCCATCGCGGCGCGTTCGACGCGGCTGAAGCCGAGCGGCGGCTTGTCGGCCTGGTCGCGCTTCTTCCTGCCGTGGTCGATGCCGTCAAGGTGCCGGTGATCGCGACCGGCGGCATCGGCGACGCGCGCGGCGTGGCGGCGGCCCTCATCCTCGGCGCCAGCGCCGTGCAGATCGGAACGGCGTTTCTGCGATGTCCCGAGGCCAAGACCAATCCCGGCTGGGCCGCCGCGCTGGCGCGCACCGCGCCCGAAGATACGATGATCACTCGCGCATTCACCGGTCGCGCCGGCCGCTCCATCGCCAGCGGCTATGCGCGCGCGGCGGCTGGCGCCGATGCGCCGGCGCCGGCACCGTATCCGGTGCAGCGCGGACTGGCCGCCGCGATGCGCGCCGAAGCGCAGAAACGCAACGACGCCGAATGCATGCAGACGTGGGCCGGCCAATCGGCGCGGCTTGCGCGCGCGGAGCCAGCCGCAGCGGTGGTGCGCGAAATCTGGGACGGCGCCCGCGCTTTGCTCGGCTGATTTCTTGCTCCACCGCACCGGCGTCGGTGCAATCGCATCCGCTTTGGCGCAAAGAAGACGCGCCGCCCTGCGGTTCCGGTCGTGGAGGGTATTTGGTAGTGTTCGCCCCGAGCGCCGCTCCCACATTCGCACAGGACCTGTCGTGAGCGAGATCACGCATTGGCTCGACGGTCTCGGCTTGGCCGAATACGCGCCGCGCTTTGTCGAGAACGACATCGAGCTGTCGCTGCTCCCGGAGTTGAGCGATCAGGATTTGAAGGAGCTGGGCGTCGGTTCGCTCGGCCACCGCCGCAAGATTCTGCGCGCGATCGCCGATCTCGCGAACGCGGCAGGGCCGGCGCCGCCGCCGGCTCGCGCCGCGACACCAAGAGCCGAGACGGCGCCGATCGCGGCGCCGGCGGCCGTACCACGAACTTCGGCCGCGGCCGGCACTGCCGCCCTCGGCGAGCGGCGTTACCTGACCGTCATGTTCTGCGATCTGGTGGGATCGACCAGAATTTCCTCGCAGCTCGACGCCGAGGAATGGCGCGATCTGGTCGGTGCCTATCTCGACGCTGCCTCGGCGGCCGTAACGGAGATGGGCGGGCACGTCGCCAAGAAGCTCGGCGACGGACTGATGGCGTTGTTCGGCTACCCGCTCGCGCAGGAGAACGACGCCGAACGCGCGGCGCGGGCGGCGCTCGCGATTTTGCGCGCGCTCGCCGACCTCAATCGCGCGAACGCCGGCTCCGGCAAGCCGGAGCTTGCGGCGCGCATCGGCCTCGAGGCCGGCCCGGTTGTCGTCGATGCGGCGGGCGAGATTTTCGGCGATGCGCCGAACATCGCCGCCCGCGTGCAGGCGCTTGCCGAGCCGGGCGCGGTCCTCGTCACCGCGCGGGTGCAGCGCCAGATCGCCGGGCTTTTCGTCGCCGAGGAGCGCGGCAGCCACGCGCTCAAGGGCGTGCCGGATCCGACGGTGCTGTTCCGCCTCACGCGGGGGAGCGGCGGCGGCCGCCGGTCCGGCGCCCGCCAGCTCACGCCGCTGGTCGGCCGCGATGACGAAATGGCGATGCTCATGCGGCGATGGGAGCGGGCCCGGCAGGGCGACGGACAACTGGTGCTGATCGTCGGCGAGCCGGGACTCGGGAAGTCGCGTCTCATCGAGGAATTCCACGGCCGGCTGCGCGACACCCCGCACACCTGGGTGGAATGGAGTTCCTCTCAGCTCCTACAAAACACGCCCTTGCATCCGATCGCGGAATGGGGCCGCCAGCGTTTTGGCGGGGCTGATGTGCCGGCGGAGCGGCGCCTCGCCGACCTGGAAAACACATTGGCGCTGCTCAAGCTCGATCCGGCCGAGCATGTTCCTTTGATCGCGCCGCTGATCGACATTCCGCTGCCGAAGGAACGCATGCCGACCTTGGCGCCCGAGGAGTTGCGCACCCGGCAGCTCGCCGCGCTCACGAATTGGGTGATTGTCGGCGCCAAGATGCAGCCGGTGGTTCTGGCGATCGAGGATCTGCACTGGGCCGATCCGACCACGATCGACGTTTTGCGTGGCATCGCCGAGCGTGGCGCGCTGGCGCCGTTGTTCATCCTGGCCACGACTCGGCCGGAATTCCGGCCGCCCTGGAGCATGCGTTCGCACCACGGCACGATCTCCTTGGCGCCGCTCGACCGCGCGCAAGTGCGCGACATGGTGGCCGAGCTCGCGGCCCGCAACGCGCTGCCGCGCGACGTCGTCGACGATGTTGCCGCCCGCACCGGCGGCGTGCCGCTGTTCGTCGAGGAAGTCACGCGGCTTCTGTTGGAGCGCGGCGGCGGCCAGGACGGCATCCACGCGATCCCGCCGACCCTCCAGCAGTCATTGATGGCGCGCCTCGATCGCCTGGGCGCGGCGCGCGAAGTGGCGCAGATCGGCTCGGTGATCGGACGTGGCTTCTCCTACGGCCTGCTGCGCGACGTGGCCGGGATGGAGGACGCAAGCCTGCAGGCCGCGCTGGAGAAACTCGCCGAAGCCGACATCGTGCTGGTCCAGGGTGCGCCGCCGGAAAGCGATTACCGCTTCAAGCACGCGCTCATTCAGGACGCGGCTTATGAAAATCTGCTCAAGAGCCGCCGCCAAATTCTGCACCGCCGCGTCGCCGAGATTTTGCGCGACCGCTTCGCTGACACCGCGGCGGCCGAGCCGGAAGCGCTGGCTCATCATTTCACGCAAGCCGGCATGACCGACGCCGCGATCGAATGGTGGGGCAAGGCCGGCGACCAGGCGCTGCGCCGTTCCGCGTTCCAGGAGGCGATCGCGCATCTCGGCAAGGCCATCGAGATGGCGGACAAGGAGGGTAAGGGCGCGCCGCGGCCCGCAGCCGCAGCCGGCTCCGCTGGCCAACGGGCGAAATTACAAACCAGCTACGGCCAGGCAATGATGTGGTCCAAGGGCTTCGGCGCCGAGGAGACGAAGGCCGCTTTCACCCGTGCCCAGGAGCTGGCCACAGGCATCGACAATGCCGCCGAGCGGTTCACGACCAATTACGGGCTGTGGATCGGCAGAATAATGCGCGGCGAGCTGGGGTTGGCACGGGAGACTGCCGAGACCTTCCGTAGTGAAACGGCCGGTGGGGCACGAACGACGGAAGCGGCGGCTGCCTGCCGCAACCTCGGCGTGACGCGCCTCTTCCAGGGCGATTATCCAGACGCCCAAGCGCTCCTTGAGGAGGCCCTCAGGATTTACGATCCCGGCTGGGATCGCGATGCCAAGTTCCGTTTCGGCATGGAGTCCGGAGTCATCGCGACGGCCTATCTCGCCCACACAATATGGCTGCTCGGCAACGTCGGACGGGCACGGGAGCTGATCGAAGAGGCTGTCGTGCGCGCGGTCGAATCCGATCATGTCCCGACTAAGACCCAAACTTACTTCTACAAGGCACTGTTCGAGATATTCCGTGGCGATGCCGCTGCCACCCGGCGCGCCACGGAGACGGTCCTCGAACTCAGCCGGGAGCATGGGATTACGCTTCATCTTACTCTAGGCGGACTTTCCTCCATTTGGGCTCGCGTGCGGCTGGGCGACCGGGAGACCGGAATGACCGAGCTTCGACGGGCCCTGGCGGCGTACACCGACCAAGGCAACAAGTTGTATGTGCCTCTCTACCAGGGCCTCCTCGCCGAAATCCAAGCCGAGGAGCAACAGACGGAGGAAGCCTCGACCCTTATCGATGAGGCGCTGGCGCTCTCGGGCGAGACGGGAGAACACTGGGCCGACGCCCTCCTGCACCGCATCCGCGGCGAGATTTTGTTGAAGCGCGACCCTACCAACCCCGGACCCGCCGAGGAAGCGTTCCTCACCGCCATCGCCATCGCGCAGCAGCAGAAGGCCAGGAGCTTCGAGCTGCGCGCGGCCTTGTCGCTGGCGAAGCTTTATAAGAGCATCAATCGAGGCGCCGACGCCCACGCCGTTCTTTCGCCTGCGCTCGAAGGCTTCGCCCCGACGCCGGAATTTCCGGAGATCGCGGAGGCGCAATCGTTGCTCGCGGGGCTCGCCGAAACCGACGACTTGAAGAACGCCGCCGCTGCGCGCCAGCGCCGGCTGCAGCTGCAGACCGGCCTCGCCAATGCTCTGCTCCAGGCGCGCGGCCAGCATTCGCCGGAAACGCAAGAGGCGTTCAGCCGCGCCCGCGAGCTGGCCGGCGGCATCGAAGACCCGCTGCAACGTTTCTCCAGCTATTACGGCCTCTGGGTCGGCGGTTATGTGCGCAGCGAAAAAGCGACAATGGTCGAAGCAGCGGAGGCGTTGCTAAAAGAATCCGCATCCCGGCCGGAGTCGGCGGAGGCGTGCATTGCCCACCGGATCTACGGCACGACCTGCTGGGTGACCGGCGGCGACGTGACCACCGCGCGGGAGCACGTGGAGAAGGCCGTGACACTCTACCGTCCCGAACGGGACCGCGACCTCGCCTTCCGCTTCGCCCAGGATATCGGCGTTGCCGCGAGGGTTTATCTGTCACTCGTCCAATGGGTGCTGGGCGAACCCGATCGCGCCCGCGACCTCATGAATGAGGCACTGTCGCTGGCGAGCGAAACGGGGCATGCGCCGAGCCTGGTCTACGCGCAGATGCATGCCTCAATCCTCGAAATGGTCCGCGCTGATCCACGCGCGGCCAAACGCCACGCGGAAGCCGGTCTCGCCCTGGCGCGCGAACACGGATTGAAACTCTGGACCATGATACTGCCCGTGACGCTGGCTTGGGAGAAAGCACGCGGGGCGCTATCGCAATTCGCGTGGGAAGAAATGCGTAAAGCGCTAGCCGACTGTCACGAGCAGGGCATCGTCGTATTCACGGACGTGATGTTCGGCGTGTTGCTCGCGGAAGGCTCCGCCGATGCAGGCCGGATCGAAGATGGGCTTGCTTTAGTCGATCAGGGGATCACCCAGTCGGAACGATCGGGCATACGTTGGTTTGACGCAGAAGCTCACCGCATTCGCGGCGAGATTTTGCTGAAGCGCGATCCGGCGAATACGGCGCCGGCCGAGGAAGCATTCCTCACCGCCATCGCCGTCGCGCAACAGCAGAAGGCGCGAAGCTTCGAGCTGCACGCGGCGCTGGCGCTGGCGAAGCTCTATCAGAGAACGAACCGCCTCGCCGACGCCCACGCCGTCCTCGCTCCCGCGCTCGAAGGCTTTTCGCCGACGCCGGAATTTCCGGAGATCGCGGAGGCGCAATCGTTGCTCGCGGGGCTCGCCGAAACCGACGACTTGAAGAACGCCGCCGCAGCACGCCAACGCCGGGTGCAACTGCAGACCAAGTATGGCCAGGCGATGATGTGGTCGCGAGGATTCGGCGCCGAGGAAGCCAAATCCGCCTTCAGCCGCGCCAAGGATCTTGCGCGCGCCATCGACGATCCCTCCGAGCGGCTCGCGACCCATTATGGTCTGTGGATCGGCAGTTTGATGCGAGGTGAATTCGAAGCAGCACGCGAGACGGCTGAAACGTTTTTCCGCGAAGCGCAAAGCGGGGGATTTGCCACCGAGACCGGTGTTGCACGCCGCAGCCTCGGGACGACGTATCTGTTCCTAGGGCATCTCACGAGAGCGAGGGAGGAACTGGCGGCAGCGCTGGCGGCTTACGATCCGCAGCGGGACCGAGAGGCCGTGTTTCGTTTCGGCTTGGACTCCGGCACGGCGGCCGCGGCCTACCTTGCGCTCGCAACCTGGCTGCTTGGTGAGGTGGATGGCGCGCCCAAACTCATGGATGAGGCGCTGACGCGGGCCACTGATTGTGCGCATGTGCCGACGCTGGCGACCACCCACAACTATAAGACCGTGTTCGAGTTGCTGCGCGGCGATGCCAAACTTGCCAAGCGCCATGCCGAGGAATCCCTCAAACTTAGCCGCGAGCATGGATTGGCATTCCTCGAACAAGGGGCGGCTCAGGGCGTTTCGGCCGCCAATGGCCGGATTCGAGCGCCTGCGGCCGGCACCGGCGAGGATCACCACCTGCTCGTGGCACATGCCGAGAGCAGCCGCCTGTCCGCGGCTTACGCCAAGGTAGGGAACAAATTTCTCGCTCCATTCTACGGCGGTCTGCTCGCCGAGGTCGAAGCCGAGGCATCAAACGGCGACGCGGCGCTGGCCCGCCTCGATCGCGCGTTGGCGCTGGCCGGCGAAACCGGTGAGCATTGGAGCGACCCGCTCCTGCACCGCATCCGGGGCGAGATTCTGCTCAAGCGCGATCCGGCGAATACCGCGCCGGCCGAGGAAGCGTTTCTCGCCGCTATTGCCGTCGCGCAACAACAAAAGGCGAAGAGCTTCGAGCTGCGCGCGGCGCTGTCGCTGGCGAAGCTCTATCAATCGACCGGCCGCGCTGCCGACGCGCACGACGTGCTGGCGTCGGCGCTCGAAGGTTTCTCGCCGACGCCGGAATTTCCCGAGATCGAAGAGGCGCAAAAATTACTCGCCACGCTCTCCGAGACCGACGAAGTGAAAAACGCAGCCACGTCGCGCCAGCGCCGCCTCAAACTACAGACCAGCTACGGCCAGGCGATGTTGTGGTCCAAGGGCTTCGGCGCCGAGGAGACGAAGGCCGCCTATACCCGCGCCAAGGAGCTTGTCGCCGGAATAGGCGATGCCGCCGAAAGATTCCCCACTTATTACGGCCTGTGGGTTGGCAGCTTCTCGCGAGGTGAATTGGCAGTGGCGCGGGACATGGCGGAAACCTTCCTGCATGAAGCAAAGGCCGACGGTCGCCCGACGGAAGCGGGGGTTGCCGGCCGCAATCTGGGCCTAACATGCCTCTTTCAAGGGGACGTCACGAAGGCGCGCGGGTATCTTGAGGAAGCGCTTAGAAATTACGATCCCGAACGCGACCGTGAAGCCAAGTTCCGCTTCGGCATGGATTCCGGCCCCGCCGCGACGGCCAACCTCGCGCACATAACCTGGGTTCTGGGCGACGTTGGGCGGGCGCGGGAGCTGATCGAAGAGGCGGTCATGCGCGCTGTCGAATCTGCTCATGCCCCGACGATGGCCAACATTTACCACTTCAAGGCAGTTTTCGAAGTATTGCGAGGCGACGCCGCGGGCGCCCGGCGCGCCGCGGAAACCCTCGTCGAACTCGCCCGGAAGCATGAGCTTACGCTGTATCTGGCTGTGGGGTCATTGTCCCTCGCTTTGGCGCGCGCGCGGCTTGGCGAGCGTGAGACCGGCGCGATGGAGCTTCGAGCGCTGATCGCGGCATACACGGAGCAAGGCAGCAGGGCGTACTTGCCGTTGTACCAAGGGCTCCTCGCCGAGCTTGAAGCCGAAGCGCAAGGCGCGGAAGACGCCTCGGCGCGCATCGACGAAGCCTTGGCGCTGGCAACTGAGACGGGCGAACACTGGACCGACGCTTTCCTGCACCGCATCCGCGGCGAGGTTTTATTAAGGCGCGATCCGGCGAATACCGCGCCGGCCCAGGAAGCCTTCCTCACCGCCATCGCCATCGCGCAGCAGCAGAAGGCCAGGAGCTTCGAGCTGCGCGCGGCCTTGTCGCTGGCAAAGCTCTATCAGTCGACCGGCCGCCCAGCCGACGCGCATGCCGTGCTCGCGCCGGCGCTGGAAGGTTTTTCGCCGACGCCGGAGTTTCCGGAGATCGAGCAAGCGCAAACCTTGCTCGCCGCGCTTGCCACGTCCGACGAAGTCAAAAACGCCGCCGCAGCGCGCGCGCGTCGGCTGAAGCTGCAGACCAGCTACGGCCAAGCCGTGATGTGGTCCAAGGGTTTCGGCGCGGAGGAAACGAAGGCAGCCTTGGCGCGCACTCTCGAACTTGCGGAAGGGATCGCAAATCCCGCCGAGCGATACGTCGCCTATTACGGGCAATGGGCCAATGCCTTCATGCGCTGTGAGTTCGGGTTGGCTGACGAGGCGGCCGAAAAGCTCCTGCGCGAGGCGAATAATGACGCACGAATGCCGGAAGCGGCAACAGCCAACCGCATCTTGGGGTACACACGCCTCGTGCAGGGCGCTCTCACGGACGCGCGAGCCCACCTTGAGCAGGCACTGAGAATTTACGATCCCCGGTGGGTTCGCGATGACAAGCTCCTGCTGAGCCTTGAGCCGGGGCCGGCTGCGATGGCTTACCTTGCCTTGGCGAGTTGGTTGCTTGGCGAGGTTGGGCGGGCGCGGGAATTGATCGAGCAGTCGGTCGCAGGCGCCGCCGAAGCCGCTCACGTGCCGACGCTCGGCAATTGCTTAGCCGTCAAGGCCCTGCTCGAAATGCTTCGCGGCGACGCCGAGGCTGCATTGTCGGTTGGGAAAACCACAGTTGAATTCACGCGGGAGCGTGGGCTCGGCAACTTCCTGCCAATGGCACGGGTCTTCTTCGGCTGGGCTCGCGCTCACCTTGGCGAACGGGATGCCGGGATGGATGAATTGCGCCAGGGGTTGGCTGCTCACATCCAAGCCGGCAACAAAATATTTTCGGGGTGGTTCCAGGGAGTCCTCGCCGAACTCGAAGCCGAAGGGCAAGACCCGGAAGGAGCACTGGCCCGGCTCGACGAGGCGCTAGCGTCGGCGAACAAGATAGGAGAACACTGGACCGACGCGTTGCTGCACCGCATCCGCGGCGAGATTTTGTTGAAGCGCGATCCGGCGAGCACGGCGCCGGCCGAGGAAGCCTTCCTCACCGCCATCGCCATCGCGCAGCAGCAAAAGGCGAAGAGCTTCGAGCTGCGCGCGGCGCTGTCGCTGGCGAAGCTTTATCAGAGCACGAACCGCGCCGCCGACGCCCATGCCGTACTCGCTCCCGCGCTTGAAGGCTTTGCGCCAACGCCGGAATTTCCCGAGATCGCCGAAGCGCTAACGCTGTTTGCCGAACTGGCGCGAGCCCGGAGCTAAACGCAGCCGCCTTGGATTGCTTCGCCTTCGGCTCGCAATGATCGCCGCAGATTGTCATTGCGCGGCGCAATGCGCCGAAGCAATGCGGCTTTTTTCCGCACGACCAATATCGGTGCGCGTTTCGCGGAAAATTCACGCCAGCGCGGCGTAGACGAGGGTGCGGAAAAGCTGGCGGTAATAGTCGCGCTGCCGCGGCGCCTGAATCATGAGAAGCGCCACCAGCTCCTCCTTGGGCGCGACCCAGAAGGCGGTTCCGGCAACGCCGCCCCAGAAATACTCGCCTGGAGTTCCCGGCGTCGGCGCCATGCCGGTCTCGAGGCGCACGGCGAAGCCCAGCCCGAAGCGGTGCCCCGGCGGCAGCAGCGTGGTCGGCGGGATGCGGACATCCGGCCCGAGGTGGTCGGCGGTCATGAATTCGAGCGTCTTGCGCGCAAGGATGCGCGTGCCGCCGAGCGCGCCGCGGCCCTGGAGCATCATGAGAAACCGGGCGTAGTCGCGCATGGTCGAGACGAGCCCGCCGCCGCCCGATTCGAAGCGCGGCGGCTCGCGGACGTCGACGAGCTCGACCGGCAAGCCGCTGACCGGATCGCGCGGGAACGGCTCGGCCATGCGCTCGCGCTTGTCCGCAGGAACGAAGAACGCAGTATCGGTCATGCCGAGCGGGTCCAGGATGCGCGCCTTGAGAAAGGCGCTCAGCGTTTGGCCGGAAATGATCTCGACGACCCGGCCGATGACATCGGTGGAGTGGCCGTAGTTCCAGGACGCGCCGGGCTGATCGATGAGCGGCAGCCTGGCGAGTTCGGCGAGAAATTCGCGGCAGCTCAGGTCGCGCGTGAGGAAGCGGGAGGCGTTGGCGGGATCGTCCGTGAACAACTGCGCCGCCTTGTAGCGGCGCTGCACGGCGGAATCGCCGGTGAAGGCATAGGTCAGGCCCGAGGTATGGCGCAGCAGATCCTGGATCGTGATCGCCCGCTCGGCCGGAACGAGCTCCAGCGCGCCGCCGCGTTCGACGCCGACCTTCATGGCACCGAACTCGGGTATGAACTTCGCGATCGGATCGTTGATGAACAGCCGGCCTTCATCGACCAGCATCATCAACGCGATCGACACGATCGGCTTCGTCATCGAAAAGACGCGGAAGATGGGGTCGTCGGGGAGCGGCGGGCCGCCGGGCCGCAGCGCGCCGACATCCTGCCGGTAGGCGACCTTGCCCGCGCGTGCGATGAGCATCGAAGCGCCCGGCACGCGGCCGCTATCGACTTCGCCATGCATGATCGCCGTCAGCCGGGCGAGACCGTCATGAGTGAGTCCCGCCGCGTCCGGATCGGCCGCGGGAAGGTCGTGGACGTGGGTGCGAATGTCGTTCACGTGTCAGCCTGCTCGGTCAGTTTCTCCGCGATGCCGCGTTGCCGAGGCGGCCCGCCGGCAAGGCGGAACACTGCCCCAGCCGCCGCCTTGAGGCAATGCGCGCATCGGATTTCGCGCAACCGAGCGCGGCTCTGCGGCGCGCCGGCGATGCGAATTTGCGGCGCGGCAAGGCGAGGATACATTCCCGGGGATAAGCGGGCAAACGCGCGGCGGCGGAGCGCGATGGCGCGCGCTTTCAGTGAGGTCAAATGACGATGCATTCCGGCCGAACGGTCACGACGCGCCGCCGCTACGCGTCTTTGATCGCATGCGCGGTGGCGGCGATAGCGTTCGTCGGTTTCGACGTCGCGAGTTTCGCCGGGGCGGAGGCGCCGTACGATGAAAACGTGCGGGCGCGCATGCTTCGTCATCGCGACGGAACGGTCGCGCACGTCAAGACCCGCTACAACGACATCTTCGTGGTCAAACGCGGACGCTATCTGTTTCTCACGACCAGGTACGCCGGCGTCGAGCACTTTCAGTCGGTGGTCGATCTCAAGGATCCCGACGAGCTGATGGCGCCTTACACGCGGATCATGTCGGTCGCGCTCGCCTATCCGCGGGCGCTCCACCGCATCCTCATGATCGGGCTCGGCGCCGGCTCGATCTCGACCTATCTCGCACGGGCCATGCCCGCTGTGCGGATCGACACCGTCGAGCTTGATCCCGGCATCATTGCGGTGGCGAAAAAGTATTTCGGCCTCAGGGAAACGGCGAATGTCCGCCTCATAGAGGGCGACGGGC
>Ga0335078_10006762_pt1 | contig 16979 bp, 18 predicted proteins | sample Lox_Sample_32_FD_206711 | JGI IMG/M metagenome (GOLD analysis project Ga0335078, IMG submission 206711) | Soil microbial communities from Loxahatchee National Wildlife Refuge, Florida, United States - Lox_Sample_3.2 | ecosystem: Environmental > Terrestrial > Soil > Wetlands | place: USA... | reverse complement strand
TCGATCTAACAGGATGTTTGCCGAATATCAACCGGCTTGCGCGTAAGCGATTTTCGGTGGCCCGGCACGAACTGGTACTCTACGGAACGTGTGCCGACTGCCGGGGTGTTAACGCCTGACACATGGCCTGAGTTTGAGCCGCTGGAGGACATTCTCTATGACCAAGGTCGTGTCCCAGTCCCCATGGACCGGGTATATGCCAACCTGGTGATGGCAACTCGCATGAGTTTGGTCGAACTGAAAGCGATCTTCGCTGCCCTGGTATTCGTTTGCGGCGGGGTCAGCGTCTTGCTTCCCTGGGCTCTCGGAACTGGACCTACCGTGGAGCGTTTAACGGCTTGGGGCAATGCCTTCGCTGGCGGGGTACTCGGGGGGGCGGACTCTTACACCTTTTGAGCGGCGCAGCCCGCGAGTTCCGGGCCCTGGTGCCGGGACTGAACTATACCCTGGCCTTCGTACCGGCTGGTGCAGGATTCCTATTCATACTCCGTATCGAAGCGGTGATGGTGGCGCATCATCCCGGTCCGAGTTTTTTGTCGCTGCATCCTGGCCCTAGCTATAGCTAGGCTTTCCCCGCGGCCATTTTCTTTTCGAGCGCCTTCATCAGGCGCGTTTCCACATCGCGGGGGATGGGATAGGGGTCCATTCCTTTGTAGATCTGGATGGTTTTCTTGGTGGTGTCGGCGATTACCCAGCAGTTGGGACATTCGGCGATGTGGGCTTCGATCTTGGTGCGCAGTTCCGCGTCCGCGCATTCGTCCAGGTAGTCGCTCAGTTCGTGGAGAAAGTCTTTACATGTAAGCAAAAGCGTCGTCCCCCTTGCGCTTGAAGTAACGAGTCAGTTTCTCGCGCAATTGCAAACGGGCCCGCAGCAGCCGGCTCTTCACGGCCGGCACGGAAAGGCCCAGCGCTTCCGCTGTTTCCTCGGTGGAAAGTTCATCGATGTCGCGCAGCACGAACACCGACCGATAGGGCGGCTCCAGGCTCTGAACCGCCGTATCCAGGATGCCGCCGAGTTCATCGCGGGAAAATCGCTGCTCGGGATCTTCGTCCCAGGCGGCGATTTCCCGTACCATCGTGTCTTCGCCGGTATCGATATTCTCGTCGATGGAGACCGATTTGTCGGTCTTCCGGCGCCTGAGCTTCATCAACGCCTGATTGACCGCGATGCGCACGATCCAGGTGTAGAACTTCGAGTTCCCCTGGAACTGATCGAGGTGCTCATAGGCTTTCATGAACGTTTCCTGGAGCACGTCCTCGGCGTCTTCGCGGTTTTGCGTCACGTGCTGTGCCAGACGAAAAATCTTACCCTCGTAGCGACGCACCAGTTCCCCGAACGCGGCAGTATCGCCTTCGCGAGACTGCGCGACCAAAAGGGTTTCATCGGCATCGGCCAGGCTGGAAACGGGCATGGAACGCTGTAGCCATCATAGCGCACGCCCAGGCGGCCGCGACCCTTTCTTACCGGGCGGACCGGGTGGCGCCCGCGAAGAGCGGCGCTTTTAACCCATCAAAGCACAAAGGGCCTCCGCGGAGGCCCTTGCTCTTTGCATTGTGTATCGGGAAATACGCTTCAGACGCGCGCGACGTTCTCGGCCTGTAGTCCTTTCGGCCCTTGCTTCACCTCGAACTCCACTTCGGCGCCCTCGTCCAGAGTGCGATATCCGTTGGCCTGGATCGCCGAAAAGTGCACGAACACATCGTCGCCGCTGGACCGCTGGATGAATCCATAGCCTTTCGCGGCGTTAAACCATTTTACAGTTCCTTTTTCCTTCACGAACCAATTCTCCTGAAATGTTGTTTGCTGGCGGTGGACTTCCGAACAAGGGAATCTACGAGGCTTGCGAAGAACTTCCGGCACGCGGGCCAAACAACCATTTTAATTCGTAGGGTATTCTCTCAGATGGCGGCCATATGGTCAAGGGTAAACTATCCAAAAAGAGCGAACTGGATTTGGTACGGAATATCGCGAAATGGGCCCGCCGGGCTCCCGGCTCGGACTCCTCTCTGGTGGTGGGAATCGGGGACGACGCCGCGATTTATCGGGCGCGCGCCAGCCGCGAAGACCTGATTTTTACCACCGACCTCATGATTGAAGACGTGCACTTTCGCCGCTCCACGCACCGTGCCCAAGACGTCGGCTGGAAATGCCTCGCGCGCGGCCTGAGCGATATCGCCGCGATGGGTGGCGAGCCGCGCTTCTGCCTGGTGTCGCTGGCAGCCGCGGAATGGGCCGATGCGCGCTGGATCGCGGGTTTCTATGGGGGTCTGTTGCGATTGGCGCGCCGCGAGCATACCGCCCTTGCCGGCGGCGACCTGGCGCGCGCAGCGAAAGTCGCGTGCGATATCGTGGTCTGTGGCGCGGTACCGCGCGGGCGCGCGCTGCGGCGCGATAGCGCGCGGGTGGGCGACGCGATTTACGTTTCGGGCGCGCTGGGCGGCTCGGCCCGGGGCCTGGCGAAAGGCCGGGGAAGTGCATGGAAGCGGCATCTGCGGCCCGAGCCGCGCCTGGCGCTCGGCCGATTTCTGCGCGACACACTGCGCGCGACGGCGGCGATGGATCTGAGCGACGGACTTTCCATCGATCTCAGGCGTATGTGCGAAGCGTCGCGACTACGGGCTGAAATCGGAATACCGCCCATCTATCCAGGCGCTACACTGGCGCAAGCCCTGCACGGGGGCGAGGATTACGAATTGCTGTTCACGGTATCCCCGCGCTTGGAAGTGCCGCTCGAATTCGCCGGGCTGCCGCTCACGCACATCGGCCGCATGCGGCGAGGCAGGGTTGGAATTATGTTAAACGGACAGAGGCTCGATCCGCTGGGTTGGGATCATTTCGCATCAAGATCAAGCTCGAAGTCGCCACTTCCGGCGACGCGGCCGGACTGATATCGCTGCGTGACGCGGTCAATCGCGATTTCCTGTCGCTATACGGCAAGGGCTAATGGATCGTGAACACGACGGAAAGAGGCGTGCTGTTCCGCATGCAGGGTATGGTGTTTGTAGCCGGCGATGGCGCCAGGATCATCGCCGTCCCACAAACTTCAACAGGCGTTACTCGACGCGGGAGCCGGTCCGCTTGCGGCGAACCTGCAGTCGCTCAATATGCCGGTGATCACCGAGGGCCGCGAGCGGAATCTCAGCCGATTCGCGCAACTGCTCCGGGGCGCAGGATTTCACGATGCCGAGGGCAAACGCCGCGGGCCGGCGCTGGACGCGATTTTCGCGGTCAAAGCCTGAATTGCGGCTAAAATAAGAGCTTGATCGTCACCCTCACTATCAATCCGGCCATCGACCGGATCTTGAGCGTCGACCGGCTGGCATTCGAAGACCGTTCGTACATCAACTCCGTTGGGGAATCCGCCGGCGGGCGGGGAATCAATGCATCGCGCGTGATTCACTGTTTCGGCGGCAACACCCGCGCGGTCCTGATTTCGGGCGGTGAAAGCGGCAAGCGCCTCGAAGACCACCTGGCGCAAATCGGCTTTCGCACCGTACTGGTGCCGGTGCGCAACGAGATCCGCACCAACCTCACCATCACCGACAAGCACGGCCTCACCGTGAACCTGAACGAGACCGGCCCGGAGCTTTCGAAGTCCGAGGTGAAGAGCGTGGAGGATGCCGTGAGCGATGCCTTGAAGGACGCTAGCTGGTTGTTGCTGTGCGGCAGCCTTCCGAAGGGCGTGCCGCAATCGTTCTATGGAAAGCTGATCGCCATGGCGCGCAAGAAGAAAGTGAAGACGCTTCTCGATGCCGATCGCGAAGCGCTGCGTGAGGGCATCGAGCAGCAACCCACCGTGGTGACTCCCAATCAGCAGGAGGCGGAGCGCCTGCTGGGGCGCACGCTCCTCACGCGCACCCACAACCTGGAAGCGGCCGCGCAGATTCGCGCCATGGGGGCGGAGTCGGTGGTGCTCTCGCTGGGCAGCCGCGGCGCCATCGGGGCGTTTCCGAGCGGCATGCTGGAGGCGATTCCGCCGCGCGTGGATGCCGTGTGCCCCATCGGCGCCGGCGATGCGCTCACCGCCGCCTACACCTGGTCGTGCACGCTGAAGCGGAGCCAGGCGGAAGCTCTGCGCTGGGGTGTGGCGGCGGGAACGGCTACGGCGCGCCTGCCGGGAATGAATTTCGCCACGCTCGCGCAGGTGGAAGAGATTTACCCTCAGGTCGAGATTCGCGGCGTGGAGTAGGATGCAGGCCGCTGCGCCCGAAAAGCACGGACTTCTTCACTCGGCCGGGATTGTTTCGGCCGCGGTGCTGCTCAGCCGGGTCACCGGATTGGTGCGCGAAGTCGTGATGGCGCGGCTGTTCGGCGCCGGCGCAGCCAACGACGCATTCCAGTTGGCTTTTCGCATTCCCAGTCTCACCCGCAACCTGTTCGCGGAAGGAGCGCTCTCGTCGGCGCTCGTCCCGGCATTCTCGCGCGCCCTGGCCGGAGGGGAGGAACACGAGGCCGCGGAACTTTCCAGCCTGGTCGCCACGGCGGTAGTTCTGGTGGTCGGGCCGCTCTGTGTGCTGGGAATGCTCTTCAGCCCGCAATTGGTGCGGCTGCTGGCGCCCGGTTTCGCGCAGATACCCGGTAAGTTGGCGCTCACCGTCCAGCTCACCCGCATCATGTTCCCGTTCCTGCTGCTGGTGGCGCTGGCGGCGCAGGCCATGGCGGCCCTCAACGCCGGCGGGAGTTTCGGTATCCCGGCGCTGGCATCGTCGCTCTTCAACATCGGGTCGGTGACCTGCGGATTGGCGCTGGGGTACACGGCGGGGCGCCGCACGGGTAACGGGATGATCGTTTCCATGGCCTGGGGGGTGCTCGCGGGCGGCGCGCTGCAGTTGCTCTGGCAGGTGCCGCCGATGCTGCGCGCCGGTTTTCGCCTGCGCCCGCTGGTGGATTGGCGGCATCCCGGTCTTCGCCAGATCGTGCGCATGATGGGACCGGCGATTCTGGGGAACGCGGCGCTGCAAATCAATATCGTGATCAATTCGAACCTGGCGTCCAGCATCAAAGATGCGTCCGGACACGTGATCGACGGCCCCATGAGCTGGCTCGCCTATGCGTTTCGCTTCCTGCAACTGCCGGTCGGGCTTTTCGGCGCGGCCATCGCGGCGGCAACTCTGCCCGCCATCTCGCGCAGCGCCGGCCTGCGGCAGATGGACGAATTCCGCGCCACCCTGGCACGCTCTCTGGGGACGATTCTGCTGTTGACCATTCCTTCGTCGGTGGGGTTGGCGGTGATGGGCGAAAGCATGATCGCCGCGGTATATCAGGGTGGGCGATTTACCGCGTACGACACCCATCAGACCGCGGTGGCGCTTACCTGCTTCAGCGCCGGGTTGGCGGGCTATGCGGCGCTCAAAACGCTGGCGGGCGCTTTTTATGCGCTCGACGATGCGCGCACGCCCATGCTGGTGAGCCTGGCTTCCATCGCGGTGAATTTCGCCGCGGCCTATGGCATGGTGCGGTGGGCCGGTATCGGCCACGCCGGCCTGGCGCTTTCCACGGCGGCGGTGGCGATATTCGGCGCGTTGACTCTACTGCTGGTATTGCAGCGCAGGCTGGCGGGGATCGGCTTGCGCAAATTGGCGCTGAGCGGCGGAAAAATCGCCCTGGCAGCCGCGCTGATGGGAGCCGTCTGCAAGCTGTCGAGCACTCTGGTGCACGGCGTCCTGAGAGGGCACGCGCACGCCGCGCTGGCCGACGTAGCCGTGTCCATTCCAGTCGGCGTCGCCATCTTCTATGCGGCCGCGCGGGCCTGGCGCATCGAGGAACTGGAGGCCGTGGAAGCCGCGTGCTACACTGCGTTAAGGAAATGCTTCCCGACCTGAAGTTGGTGATCCGCCTGCAAGAAATCGATAATCGCCTGGCGGATCTGAATCGCGAAATCGCCGCGCTCCCCGTTCACATTGCCGAAATCGAGAAGAAGCTGGTGTCCCACGAACGCAAGCTGGAGGCGGACCGCGCCGCGCTGGCCGGCAATCAGAAAGAACGGAAGAAGTGCGACGTCGATATTCAGACCCAGGATCAGAAAATCTCGCGGCTGAAAGATCAAACGCTCGAAGCCAAAAGCAACGAGCAATATCGCGCTTTTCAGAACGAGATCGAATTCTGCCAGAAAGAAATTCGCAAATGCGAGGATCGCATTCTGGAACTGATGGCGGAATCCGAGCCGTTGGATCGCAACGTGAAAGCCGCGGAGGAGGCTCTAAAGGCCGAAAAAGCGCAAGTGGAGGCGGAAAAGCAGCAGGCTCGCGAGCGCACCGCGGTGGATCAAAAGGTCAAGGCTGAATTGCAGAAAGAGCGCGCGGAAATTGCCGCCGGAATCGCCCCACCGATATATCAGCGGTATACCCGGATCGCCAAGATGCGCCGCGGAATCGGGGTTGCGGAAGCCGCGGACGGCCGTTGCACGGGCTGTAACATGGCCATGCGCCTGCAATTCTTCCAGGACCTGAGGAAGGGTGAAGAGATCCTATCCTGCGAAAGCTGCGGGCGGATCTTGTACTACCATCCGCCCCAGGCGGTTGTGGATGACGCGGCCGGAGCCTGATCGCTTCCCGGCGCAAAAGTGGCCTTGGACCGCTGCCTGCGGTCGCCGCCCGGAAAATCGCCACTGATAACGCGACGGTTACGCACTGACCCGCAACTGAACGCTCCCTCGCGGTCGCGGCTCCGTAACGGCGCGCGGTTCATGAGCCGCGGCGGCAGGGGAGTGGTGCTTTTGTAATTTGCCTAAGTCTTGCCGGCCCTTCTTACCGGTCGCCCCAGCTATAGCCAACCCGCACCATCCCGCCGAACACCATGTTGCTATTGAATTCATCGGTCAGATTGGGCACATAGTGGAAATCGAACTCGGGCTGGATGAAAAGGTGATCGCTCACAAACACCTGGACGGCGACCCCCGCTTTGATGTCGAAATGGTTCGTGCTGGGGAAAGGCTGGGCTTGCGAAGCGCACACCGTGTTGGTGATGCACTGCGTGACCTTTTCCGAAATCCCGAACTTGGCGTCTCCAATTCCCGGAATAAGCCGCAGCGCGAACTTCTTGGTACTGACTGGCGACCAAATACCGTTGACATCGATGAAGTGTTCCCGAAACTGGTATGCCACCGTTCCGTACCCCGGAATGTTCTGGGGGCTTTCGAAATTGCTCTTTGCCGGTGTCAGGTCCCAGGAGAACCCGAGCCCATAGCTCTTTTTCACCATCAGGTCCATGCCGAAACCGAGGAAGAAACCTCCCAACCCGTTGGTGGAAGTTGTCGAAATCACGCAATTGGGATCGCTGGTGATTGATGTGCAGGGGTTGCCCGTAATGCTGTCATAGCCACTGGTAAATGGAGCCGCGGCTTTATCGTGGAAGGTGCCAAAACCCAGGTGTACGTCAAACCCGGTCTGCGCGGCGGCAAACTGCAGACTGCCAAGCGCCAGGAAGCACAGCGGTAGAGAAAGAGCGAAGCGTCTCACGTAGAATCTCCTATGGTGTTGCAGAATTGCACAACGCTGGATACCATCTTAATCCGAATGATGCCACCCAAACTGTTAGTTTTCCGGGGTTTGTCAGTTTTACGCCGGTTCAACAACTACGACGCGGCGCGTACCGCCTTGGTTTCATAAGCTATTGTAGCCGAGCCCGGCGCCAATTGTATTTAACGGCGCTGGCATTTCGGGCAAAAATGTGAAGATCTTTGCGAAATTAGCACCCGCCGGACAGGTGTGCCGCAACTCACACAGGGTTCGCCCGTCCGCTGATACACGCGGTGGCTGAATTGAAAAAATCCTCTGCGGCCTTCCGCGTCCACGTAATCGGAAATAGAAGAGCCGCCGGCGTCGATCGCCTCCCGCAGCACCGCCCGCATAGCGTCGTAGAGCTTTTTGGCGCGCTCGCCGCGCACCCGGTTGGCGATGGCCATCGGGTGAATCCCGGCGCGAAAAAGCGCCTCATCGGCATAAATATTTCCCACCCCTCGCAAAAAAACCTGGTTCAACAGCAGCGACTTGATCCGGGTTTTGTGGCGCTTCAGCGCGGCGGTGAAATCGGCGAGCGAAATTTCCAGCGGCTCCGGGCCGAGCCGTGCCACGCGCGCCGGGAAATCGTCGCTGAGCTGGAAACTCCCGAACTGCCGGCTGTCGTCGAACAACAGAACGCCCTTGTCGAGTGTCAGGATGGCATGCGTGTGCTTGCCGACCGATCCTCCCAGAAGCAGTTTGCCGGTCATGCCCAGATGAACCAGCACATACCCGCCGCCCTCGAGCGGCAGGACGAGAAACTTCCCGTAGCGCTTCACCCCGGCGATCCGGCGGCCGGCCAGCCCGGCGGCCATGCGGTCGGGATCGCCGCCGCGCAGGATGCGCAGCGAACGGAATTCGGCCGACACAATGCGCCGGCCCACCAGCGTGGCAATGGAACGGGCGACCGTCTCGACTTCCGGCAGTTCGGGCATTTACGCCGTGCGTTCGGCCGCGCTGCGGACGCCGTGCGAATCGGGCCGGCCGATGCCGCAATAATCGAAGCCGGCGGCCCGCGCCGCTTCCGGCGAGAAGAGATTGCGGCCATCCACCAGGATGGGGCGGGTCATGACGCGCGCCAGCGAACCGAGATCCAGGCCGCGGAATTCGCCCCATTCGGTCACCAGCACCAGCGCGTCGCTCTCCGACGCCAGATCCAGCGCCGATTCGCAGCAGCGAATCCGCAAATCGGGCCGTTGCTCGCGGCAGGCGTTCATGGCGATCGGATCGTAGGCTTTCACGCGTGCGCCCATTTGCAGGAGGCGTTCGGCGATATGCAGGCTGGGAGCGTCGCGCAAATCGTCGGTATCCGGCTTGAAGGCCAGCCCGAGCAGGCCCACCGTGCGGCCCTTGAGGATGAACAGCTTCTCCTGAAGCTTTTGGATCACCATCTGGCGCTGCGCGTTGTTGACCTCGATGGAAGCGCGCAGCAGCCGGCTGTCATAGCCGTATTCGCGCGCCGTATGCAGCAGCGCGAGCACGTCTTTGCCGAAGCAACTGCCGCCCCAGCCGACGCCCGGCGAGAGGAATTTCGATCCGATGCGGGAATCGAGGCCGATCCCGGTCATGACTTCCGGCGCCTCGGCGCCCACGTGCTCGCAGATGTTTGCGATCTCGTTGGCGAACCCGATTTTCATGGCCAGAAACGCATTGGCGGCGTACTTGATCATTTCGGCGCTGGTGAGGGTGGTGCTGAGCAGGCGCACGCGCTCGAGTCCCGCCGGCCGCGGTACTCCGGGAGCCGGTTCGAAGGTTTGTTCCACCAGCGGACGGTAGAGTTCCTGCATCACCGCGAGGGTTTCCTTGTCGGAAGCGCCGATCACGATGCGGTCGGGGTAGAGCGAATCGGCGATGGCGCACCCTTCGCGCAGGAATTCCGGGTTGCTCGCCACCCCGAAGCGGATGGCCGCGCGTTCGCTGGGACGGGCTTCGTCGATTCCTTCGCGCACCAGCGTTTCCACCAGGTTGCCGCTGCCCACCGGAACGGTGGACTTGTTGACCACCACGCGGAATTTGCCGGCGTCCATAGCCCCGCCGATACTGCGCGCAGCGGTTTCCAGGTACTCCAGGTTGGCTTCGCCGCTGGGCAGGGAAGGGGTACCCACGGCGATGAAGATGACGTCGCTCGCGGCCGCGGATCGCCTGAGATCGGTGTCGAAATCGATGCCTCCGCGGGCGGCGGCCGATTGCAAAAGCTCCTCCAGGTGCGGCTCGTAAATGGTCGGCTCGCCGCGCCGCAGCGAGGCTATCTTCTTTTCGTCGGTATCGATGCAGGTGACGTGGTGTCCCAGGTAAGCGAGACAGGCTCCCGTCACCGCGCCGACATATCCAGTTCCAATTACGGTAACTCGCATGATCCAGCCGGTCGAATCTCTGCTTGAGTATAACAAGGGGCGGACTGGTTGTTGGTTGAATTCGCTACAATTGGTAGTACTAAGTGGGTGGGCGGTTCCGCCGCCCCCAGGCTGGCGCGAAAATGCAGACGATTCTCGTGATTGACGACGACGAAAGCCTGCGTGACACCATTGGCGTGATGCTCGAGCAGGAAGGCTTCCGCGCGGTATTGGTGGGCGATGGACGCAGCGGTTTCGATAAAGCGGTCACTCTCAAACCCGACCTGGTGCTGGTAGATCTGCGGCTCCCCGGAATGAGCGGCACGGAAATATGCAAGCAGTTGCGCGCCGCCTCCGTGAAAACACCGATCATCGTTCTGAGCGCCATGAACGACGAACTCGACAAGGTCCTGCTGCTCGAAATCGGCGCCGACGACTACGTGGTCAAACCGTTCGGAGCGCGCGAACTGATGGCGCGTATCCGCGCCGTCCTGCGCCGCTCCTCTCCGGATGCGCGCAAAGTGGTGCGCTTCTCCGATACAGAAGTGGATTTCGAACGGCGCGTCGTCACCCGCAGGGGCGAGGACCTCAAAATGACGCCGGCGGAATACAATCTGCTCTGCTATTTTCTGCAAAACCCCGACCGCGCGCTTACCCGCGACATGATTTTGAACTCCGTCTGGGGCTACGAGTTTTTTCCCAACACGCGAACCGTGGATGCGCATGTCGTGAAACTGCGGCAGAAGCTCGAGCCCGACGCCAACGCTCCGCGCCATTTTCTCACCGTGCACGGCGTCGGATACCGCTTTCTGCCGTAACACATCTGAAAGATTTTACCTGGCTTTTACGTGAAACCAACCTCCGGGATTCGCCCCATAAGCGACAATAACCAAGTGGTTTGCGAGGGGGACATGGCGTCGGTTGGGCAACACGTTCTGGTGGTGGAGGACTCCGAGAACAGCGCCGCTATGCTGGAAATCGCGCTCTCGGGAATCCCCGAGGTGACCGTCGTCCTGACGCCATCGGCATTGGAGGCGTGGCGCATCTTGAACCGCCAGGGCGCGTCGATCCACGCCATCGTCACCGACCTCAACATGCCGCGCATGGACGGGTTCGAGCTGATCCGGCGGGTGCGCGCGGACGGCCGGCTGGCGGCCCTGCCGATCGTGGTCGTGAGCGCGGATACCGATCCCGCCACCCCCCGGCGAATCGAACAATTGGGGGTGAACGCGTTCTTCGCCAAGCCTTTCTCGCCCGCCGAAGTGCGGCGGAAACTGGAGCAAATTCTCAATGGTAAGACCGTTTGATAGAAGCGCCCCACGGATTCTCGTCTTTCTGTTCTTTCCGCTCCTCCCCACGATCCTCCCCGCGCAGACGCCGCCGGACAGTGCGGGGATTCTCGAACGGCTCGACCGGTTGGAGCGCGAAAACCGCGCCATGGCGGAAGAAATCCAGGCATTGCGCGCGGAGTTGAGGGCCGCGCACGCCGTTCCCAGCGCCCCCGCAACGCCGCCCGAGACGCTCGCAGAAAAAGTCGACATCCAGGGACAGCGCATCGAGGAACAGGCGCAGACCAAGGTCGAGTCTTCGCAGAAGTTCCCGATTACGCTCAGCGGGATGGTGCTGGTGAACGCCTTCGTCAACTCCAGGCAGAATGCCGGTCTCGACTACCCTACCGCGGCGTCGCCGACTCCTGGAACCGACCGCGCGGGGGCCACCGTCCGGCAGAGCATCATCGGCCTCGAGTATCGTGGCCCGCAGACTTTCCTGGGCGGCACGGTGCACGGCGCTCTCTATATGGATTTCTTCCAGGGCCCCGCTCCGCTCACCCAGTGGCTCCGCCTGCGCACCGCCATCGTGCAGATGGATTGGAAGACGCGCAGCATCAAATTGGGGGTCGATAAACCCATTTTCAATCCCCGCGACCCGGATTCTCTGGCGCAGGTGGGCGTTTCGCCGCTCACCGGGGCCGGAAACCTATGGCTGTGGATGCCGCAGCTTCGCCTGGAACAGGATTTCGCGCTGGGAGCGTCGAACGGGGTGAACGCGCAGATTGGCGCGGTGGAGACGCACGAAACGAACCCATATGCGGCCACCTCGACCACGCCCAAAATCGAGGGCGTCCGGCCCGGACTGGAGGGCCGCGTAATGGCTTGGCACAAACTGGATGACAACCGGCGGCTCGAGCTCGCCGCCGGTTTCCACGCCAGCACCACCCACGCCGGCGGGTTCTCGATCCCGTCGAATCTCGTGTCGCTCGACTGGTTCTTCAATCCCTGGCAGCGGATCGAGTTCAGCGGGGCGTTCTTTTCGGGTCAGAACGTCTCCAATCTGGGGACTGGCATTATCAACCAGGGCTATTACATCTACTACAACCAGGCCGAAGCGATCGGCAGCACGGGCGGATGGGGCCAGGTTGCGATCCATGCCTTCCCGCGCCTGGATTTCCACCTGTTCACCGGCCAGCAGGATTACCAAGCGACTGAGCGGCAGGCCAGCGTCACGCGGAATCTCCTGTTCGGAGGGAATCTGTATTTCCGGCTGGCGCCGAACGTTCTTTTCGGACCGGAAATCACCCAGACGCGAACGTTGTATCTGGGGCAGGGACTGCGGATCAACAACCACTATGATATGGCGCTGGCATACCTGTTTTAAGGGCACCATTGAGGGAGCGGTGCTTTTTCTTGGCGTCCTCGCCGGTTTTTCCGCGCAGGCCGCCGCGCTGCACGGACAGGTGGAACTCACCAATTCCCGCGACCCCGCCGTGCGCCACAATCGCGATTACGCCGGAGTCGTGATCTGGCTGGAACCCGTGGGCCACCCCGCGCCTGCTCCCGCTCCCCGGCACGCCGAGATGAAGCAGCAGGACAAGACCTTCAAACCGCACGTAGTGGCCGTCCCCGTCGGGGGCACGGTCGATTTTCCCAATTTCGATCCCTTCTTCCACAACGCATTTTCGAATTTCGCCGGACAGCCGTTCGACATCCCGTTGTATGCTCCCGGAACCACCAGGAGCGTGACGTTTCACCGCTCGGGCATCGTCCGCGTATTCTGCAACATCCATTCGCTGATGAGCGCCATCATCGCGGTGGTGGACACGCCCTGGTACGTGGTGACGCCGGAGAGCGGACAATTCCGCATTGAGGACGTTCCGCCGGGCGATTACCAGTTGCACATCTTTCACGAGCGCGCCCTTCCCGAGAACCTGCACTTCCTCGAGCGCCAGATCACAATTCCGGGCACCGGGCTCAACTTACCCCTGATCTCGATTTCGGAAACCGGCTACATCCCGGCGCCGCATCTCGATAAACACGGAAAAGCATACGCGCCGCAGGCCGGCTACGGCACGGGAGGCCACTAATGCGCCTGCGATTCTCGCGGCTTTCGCTGCTGACCAAGATCCTGCTCTCCACCACCGTGGCCATCACCATCCTGTTTGCCATCACCGGCCAGATCGTGCTGCACAATATCACCCGCACCATGTCGGACAGCCTGCGCCAGGAAGTACAGGACAGCTTCCGCGCGTACACTTCGCTTTGGAAAGCCAAGGCCGATTTGCTTTCGTCCGTGAGCCGGATCATGAGCGACATGTCCGACGTGCGCGCCGCGTTCAGCACCGGCGATCGCGCCACCATCCAGGACAGCCTGGGCGAGTTGTGGCGGAAAATCTCCAACGAGAATGCCTTTTTCCTGGTCACCGATCCCGAAGGAAGGACGATTGTATCTTTGGGCGGAAAGACCGATCTGACGCTGCCCACGGAAACCGTGAAAGCGGCCGCGGAGTGTTTTCCCGCCCAGGCCGATGGATTCTTTGCGCAGAACGGCGCGCTCTACCACGTCTCGGTAACGCCCGTGTATGTCCAATCGAGCACGCGGGATAAGGCTTTGATCACCGTGCTGGTGGCGGGCTTCGAAGTGGACGCCCTGGTGGCGCAGCAGTTGAAACAAGACACTCGCGGCAGCGAGTTCGTCTTTTTGCCGCTAAGCAGTGGACCGGCGGTATCCACTCTGAATCCACGCGCTACCGGAGCCGTGAACCATGCCATCGCTTCCGCCAAACCGGACGACCTGGTGAGCGATGGCGTCTCGGAGTACGCCTGGTTCCGCACCCAACTCGACGATATCAGCGGCAAACCGGTGGGAGAACTGCGCATCCTGCGCGGTTTCGACGATGCGCGGCGCCAGATCGCCGGGCTCTATACGCGCATTGTCCTGCTCTGGCTGCTGGCCGTCACCGCCGGGTTCGGTCTCACCTACCTGCTGGCGCGCCGCATCGTCGAACCGGTATTGCAACTCGACCGCGCCGCCGCCGAAGTGGCGCGGCAGAATTACGCCATCGAAGTGCAGGTGAAGAGCGAAGACGAAATGGGCCGGCTGGCGCGCACCTTCAACAACATGTGCGCTTCCATCCGCCAGGCGCGGGAAGATCTCATCCGCCAGGAACGCATCTCTACCATCGGCCGGCTTTCCGGGTCCATCGTGCACGACCTGCGGAATCCGCTGGCGGCCATCTACGGAGGCGCCGAAATGCTGGTGGATGCCGATCTGCCGCCCTCGCACGTCAAGCGGCTGGCGGGTAACATCTACCGGGCCTCCCGCCGCATCCAGGAACTCCTCCAGGATCTGCTCAACGTCTCGCGCGGCAAAACCGGCGCGGCGGAGGTGTGCCGTCTGCGCGAAGTGGCGTCGGCGGCCTGCGACTCGCTGGCGTCCATGGCCGGCGCGCAGAACGTGGCCGTCGAACTTTCGATTCCGGTGGAAATCGAAGTGCCCATGGAACGCAGCCGCATGGAGCGGGCGTTCGTCAACCTGATCGCCAACTCGCTCGAAGCCATGCCGGACGGCGGCGTGGTGCGCATTTCGTCGGAGCTGCGCGATGGCGGCGTGGTGGTCCACGTGGAAGATAATGGACCCGGAATCCCGCCCGAAATCCGGCCGCGGCTTTTTCAGCCGTTTGTGAGCGCCGGAAAACGAAACGGTCTCGGCCTGGGCCTGGCGTTGTCGCGGCAAACGGTTCTGGAGCACGGCGGGGATATGTGGATGGAGACGGTGGCCGGCCGCGGCGCCCGCTTCAGTTTTCGCCTGCCGCTGGCGGTAAAACAAGCTGTCGGCAATCAGCAATCGGCGGTCGGCTAAGCGGCGCTCCCATTTCAGACCGTCTGGACCACGCCGCCGCCGCGCCGGCAGATAGCTGACGGCTGAAAGCTCTTTGCTACCCTGATACTTGTCGCGCCATCCTCTGTTCAAGCCGTACCTTGCCCTGGTAGCGGTTTGCTTGTTCTGGGGAACTACCTACCTCGCCATCCGCATGTCCCTGGAGTCTTTCCCTCCACTGATGCTGGTGACAGTCCGTTACCTGCTTTCCGGCTCGATCCTGCTGCTGTTCGCGCGCGCCCGCGGGCTGTACCTGCCGCGCGGACGCGAACTGGCCGCGGCTTGTGCTTCGGGATTCCTGACGCTGGGAATCGGCAACGGCGCGCTGGTGGTTTCCGAGACCATGGTCCCGAGCGGAATCGCCGGCCTGATCATCAGCATTTCCCCATTCTGGATGGTATCCGCCGAAGCTCTGCTGCCCGGCGGCGAGCGGCTCCACGCTCCGACTCTGGGCGGCATGGCGGTGGGATTGGCCGGCGCCGCGCTTCTCTTCACGCCCGACCCCGAGACGCATGGCCTGAATCGCGCGCTGCTGAGCGGCTTTCTGATCCTCCAGGTGGGGATGGCCGGATGGTCGTTCGGCTCCATTTACCAGCGCCGCAAGGCCGGCAAAGCGCACCCGGTGGTGGCCGGCGGCGTACAACAACTCGCGGCCGCTTTGATTTTGCTGCCTTTTTCCCTGGCGATTCCGCAGGCACCGGTCCATTGGAGCGCGCGCGGGGTCGCGGCGCTTTGTTACCTGGTGGTTTTCGGGTCGCTCGTAGGCTATAGCGCCTATGTGTATGCCATGGATCGCCTGCCGGTGGCGATTGTGTCTGTCTATCCCTACTCCAACGCGGTGGTCGCCGTCTTTCTGGGCTGGCTGTTTTACCGCGAGCCGTTCGGGCCGCGCGAGCTGGTGGCGATGGCCATCATTTTCGCGGGAGTCGCCATGGTAAAAAAGTACTCCCCGAAGTAACGAAGGCTAGTATTGTCTTTCGGCTCCCCGTCTGGCGAGATAGAGCTTGAGCACGACCGTTTTCGCTTCTCCGCCACTTGCCGATCGGGCGCCATGTTCGCCTCGCACGAATATGGCGCTTTTTTTGGCCGCCTGGATCGCGGGCCTCGGCCAGTTCCTGTTTGCCGGCGGCTACGGATTCGGCCGCGGCTACGAGATGGCCGCCATCGCGCGCAGCCTGGCGGAGCGCGGCGCGTATGCCAATCCCTTCGCGCCCGCCCTCACCGGCCCCACCGCGCTGGTTCCTCCCATTCATCCTCTGTTTCTGGCCGCTCTGCTGCGCCTCTTCGGAACGGAAGCGGGCATGCACATGGCGGCGGTGTTCGCCAATGTCCTGGCGAACGCGTTGATCGCGGCGTTGCTTCCGCGGCTCGCCGCGGTATGTTACGGCGATGCCCGAATCGGGATTATCGGCGGCGCGCTTTGGCTGGTTTCCATGCGGCTGCTGCCCCAGTGGGACGTGAGCCACACCATTCTCGGCCTGATCTGTTTTTGCCTGCTGACAGCCCGGCATGTGCGCCGCGGGGAACCGGGCGTTTGGGCCTTGGGTGCGGGCGCCCTGGCCGGATTGCTGCTCCTCCTCAATCCCGCTTCGGCTCTCGTCATGGGCCCGTGGCTGGTCTGGCTTTTCGTTCGCCGCCGGCCCGGCTGGGGAACGGCGCTAAGATACAGCGCGATCGCGGCGGCCGCGGCGGCGCTCACGGTCGCGCCCTGGCTGGCGCGAAATTACCGCATCTGGGGCGTGCCCGTATTGCGCACCAGTCTCGGCATCACTCTGTATTCGTCTAACAGCGACTGCGCCCAGCCAAGCTTGTACCAGGAGGCGGCGAGCGGGTGCATTCAGAAAACGTTTCCCGTGGATAGCGAAGCCGAAGCGAGCCTGCTCCGCACCATGGGTGAAGTCCGCTACGACCGCCTACGCACGGCCGACACCCTCCGCTGGATCTCCTCGCACCGCAATCGTTTTGCCGAGCTGACCCTGGGCCGGATTCGCG
>Ga0335078_10006761_pt1 | contig 16981 bp, 15 predicted proteins | sample Lox_Sample_32_FD_206711 | JGI IMG/M metagenome (GOLD analysis project Ga0335078, IMG submission 206711) | Soil microbial communities from Loxahatchee National Wildlife Refuge, Florida, United States - Lox_Sample_3.2 | ecosystem: Environmental > Terrestrial > Soil > Wetlands | place: USA... | reverse complement strand
CGGCCGGGCAACAGCCCGGTCCTTGACCCAGGCGCCCGCTCACACGGGCACCGGCAGCTGCACGGGAAAGGCAGGACCGACGAGGCCAGCCCGCCCACGCCCGTGCATCAATTCCAGAACGAAAAAACCCACGTCATCGCCACTTGACGCCGACCCGCTCCTTCAGGGATGACCTGGGGCTGGAGATCACTCACCCGCTTAGGGGGAGGCGAGCCCCGCTGACCAGGACCAACCTAAGGGCCAAGAAACTGGATGTTACCCCGGTGCGGGGTTCCTGATCATGGACGGTGCCCGATGAACTACCCCTTGCTTGACGCCTTCTTGACCATGATGTGGCTCTTCATCTGGATCCTGTGGATCTTCCTGGTGGTCCGGATCATCTTCGACATCTTCTCCGACCACTCCATGTCCGGCTGGGCCAAGGCCGGCTGGGTGTTCTTCATCATCATCCTGCCGTTCATCGGCGTGCTGACCTACCTGATCGTGCGCGGCCACAGCATGGCCGACCGGCAGCAGCGTGCCGCGGAGGCGCAGGACAAGGAGTTCCGCGCCTACGTCCGCGACGCAGCGGGCAGTGGCAGCGCGGACGAGCTCAGCAAGCTGGCCGACCTGAAGGAGCGCGGCGTCATCAGCGAGGCCGAGTTCCAGCAGGGGAAGGCCAAGATCCTCGGCTGATCGCGCCGCGGCGTCAGCGAGCCCGCCGGTCCCCGCCAGGCCAGGTCCTGCCGGGGACCGGCGAGCTGTCCTGGCGGGGGAGAGCGGCGGGCCGGGGCGCGCTACCCGGGGTCAGGAGCGGTACGGGTCGGGGGTCCTGAGCGCCCGCAGGGCCATCTCGAACGACATCAGCCGGCTGCGGATCCGCTCCGGCGGGATGCGGATGCCTTCGGGGGTCCGCTCGGCGGCCATGGTGGACCGGACGGCCTGCAGGGCGCCGAGCACGTCGGCCACGCGGGCGCGCTCGTCCTCGCCCGGCGCGTTTTCCTGCAGCGCGTACAGTTCCTGGGCCAGATCGTCCGCGCGCCGCTGGATGTCGAGCCAGCGCCCCGGCGCGTCGGCGGCGTTGAGCGCGCCCGGGGACTCCGCGAGCTGCATGGAGTCATGCAGCGCCGCGCCCCTGGCGTAGGCGTCGCCCATGCGTTGCTGCCAGCCCGCGCTCTTCGCGGAGCGCCGGCCGGAGGCCCGGACGATGACGAAGATCACCACGATGAGGACCAGGAGCCCGAGGGCAACCCACAGCCACGCCAGGGAGGACCCGCCCGCGGGCGTGCTTGCCGCCGTCGTGGCCGGGGGCGGCGCCGGGGCCACCGCGGTGGCCGAGGGCTGGGGGGGCTTGAGCGTGGGGATGCTCACGTTCACCGAGGGCCGCACGCTCGGCTTCAGGCTGGAGATCACGCTGGAGACCGCGCCGCCGCAGCCGGCCAGGCAGGCCGCCGCGAGGACCGTGGCGGCCGGCGTGAGTACCTTGCTCAATCGCGGTGCTGCCATGCCGGTCATTGTCCGGTCCGGGCACCGTGCGGCGGCATACCCGGCCCGGGTGATATCCGCCGGGCCACCCGGGCCGGAACCGGCCACTGCCCTGGCCGCGCGCAACCATCCGCCACGGGTGACGTGACCCGGTATCGGGAAGCCCGACAGTAGGGGAGACAAAAGCCGAATCACCGGCGCCCGGGCTGTGCAGGCCCGCCGCCAGCGCACCGGAAGGAACCTGATATGACAAGTCCTGCTGTCGACGTCGACGACCTCACCAGGGACTCGCTGTCCAGCCTGTCCGCCGGCGACCTCGACGTGCTCGAGGAGGGCATGGCGCTGCGCGAGGCGTGGCAGGAGCGGAGCGGACTGGACGCCCGTTCCTATGCGATGTGCAAGATCGCCGCGCTGGTGGCGCTGGACGCGCCGCCCGCGTCCTATGTGTTCCAGGTGGCCGCCGCGCTGGACGCCGGGGTAACCCCGAATGAGATCATGGGCGTACTGCGCGCCGTGGCCCCCCAGGTCGGCGGCCCCAGGGTGGTTGCCGCCGCCCCGGAGATCATGGTGGCTCTCGGGCTGGCGCTGCCCGAAGGCGCCTGAGCGGCCCCCCAGAGGAGGAAGACATGTTCATGCGAAGGCGCCCGCTGCTGCGTGCGGCGGCGGTCGGAGGCGGCGCGTACGTCGCGGGCAAGCACATGGCCAACAAGCAGATGGAGGCGCAGGCCGCGGAGGACGAGCAGAACGAGCGGCTCGCCGCGCTGGAGCAGCAGGGGGGCGGCGGTTACCAGCAGGGTTACCAGCAGCAGCCGCCCCCGCCCCCGCCGCCGCCCGCCGCGCCGGGCGGGTCGCCGATGCTCGACCAGCTCAACCAGCTCGCCGAGCTGAACAAGCAGGGCGTGCTGACCGATGAGGAGTTCGCGGCGGCGAAGGCGAAGCTGCTCGCCAGCTGATCGTGGCTGACGGCGGCGCGGGCGGCCGCCGAACCGGGCGGCCGTTCGCACCGGGCGGTGCCTGTGCTGCCATCCCAGGCCTGGAAGGGTTGTCATGGCGAGAAACAGTTCCGCGCCGTCCGGCTCGCCGCCTCATGGGAGGCACGCCGCTGGCGGTACCGATGTTTTGTTCGTTACGCAAGGCCCGGATCACTCATGGCTGGTGATGCTGATCGGGGCCGTGGTGACCTTCGTGTTCGGCATCATCGTGGTCGCCTGGCCGCACGCGACGCTCAACGTCATCGCGGTGCTGCTGGGCATCCAGTTGCTGGTGTTCGGCATCGTCCGGCTCGTCGCCGGGCTGACCGCCAGATCCGATGACGGCGCGGTCCGGGTCGCCTCGGTGATACTCGGCGTTCTTGGCATGCTGGCGGGCCTGTACTGCATCAGGCACCTGTCGGTCACGGTGGCGCTGCTGGGGTTCCTCATCGGCCTGTTCTGGGCCCTGCACGGCATCGTCGACCTGGCCGTCGCGTTCACCGCCGGGGCGGTTCCGGGCCGGTGGGTGCGGGCGGCGGCTGGGGTGATCAGCCTGGCGGCGGGCCTGATCGTCATCTTCAAGCCGAAGGAATCGCTCACGTTCCTGCTGGTCGTGCTCGGTATATGGCTGATGCTCTACGGCCTGCTGCTGGGCATCTGGGCGTTCCAGGCGCGGCGCCTGGCGAAGCAGGAGGCGATCGCCTGACCGCACCGTAGCGGGGCAACGGAACCCGCCATCCGGGCGAACCGGGGTGGCGGGTTCCGGCGTCCCTGGCGGTTTCCCGGGGGGCTGGCGGCGGCCAAGGGCCGCCGGCAGGCATACACCCCGGGCCGGCGGCTGAGGGTCGGCCCCGGACAGGCTTACGGCCGGGGCCGGCGGCTGAGGGCCCGGACAGGCTTACGGCCGGGGCCGGCGGCCAAGGGTCCGGCCCCGGACAGGCTTGCACCCCGGGGCCGGTGTGCTTGCCCCGGGGTGGACGGCCGTGTGTGGGCTCAGCTGGCCTCGGCGCCGCCGCCGTGCAGGGCCTCCTGGAGCTGCGCCTCGTCCTCCTTGGACAGGGAGGTCTTCAGTACGGTGCCGCCGTACTTGCTCATCGCCTCGAGGGCCTTGTCCGGGGTGACCTTCTCCAGCATGAGGAACAGGCAGGAGGTGCCGGGCTTGACCATGTCGCGCACCTGCTCCTGGAACTGCTTGTCGATGCTGGACTTGGTCAGCTTGCCCATCAGGGCACCCATGCCGGCGCCGATGGCCAGGCCGAAGACCGGGACGAAGAACAGCAGCCCGAACAGGAACCCCCAGAACATGCCCCACGTCGCGCCCGCGCCGACCATGTGGTGGTTGGTGTGGACGTGGTACCCGCCCTCCTTGTCCCGCTGGATGACCGCGATCGCGTCGGGCTGGATGATCAGGTCGCGGGCGAGGCGGCGTGCCTCCTCGGCGGCCAGTTCGGCGGTGGCTTCGTCCGGATAGCCAATTGCGATCAGATCCGCCATGGCGGTCTCATCCTCCTTGTAGCAGGGATCCCGTGTCGTGTGCCCTAGGCGAGGATCCGTTCGGCTCCAATCCATCAGTGCCGCCGCGCGTCACGCCCCACCCGCCGTGGGTGAGATCGGCCCGCCGGGACCGGCCGGACAGCCCCCGACCAGCGGTTACTGCGGCGGCTCGGTGTAGCGGCGCTCTTCGTACACCTGCATCCCGGCACGGGCCTGTCCGCGGTCGCGGCGCCGCAGGAGCAGGAGCGTGACGGAAATGATCAGCCCGGCGATACCCGCGATCATCAAGATCAGCCCGATGGTCTGGATGTCGATGTTCTTGGACTGCCAGGTCACGCCCCACTTGAGGATCGCGCCGATGACAATGAGCGCGATGCTGCCACCAATGGTCACGGCCGGGGCACCTCCTCACCGGGGCCGGCTGGCCGGCCCTCGCCCACCACCCTGTCCCGGGGGGCCCGGCCGGGCATCACCCCCGCAGGGTGGCTGCCGCCGGCCGGCGGGCCCGCCGGCCGGCCCGGGCGGCCGGGCGCGGACGGCCGTGTCACCTCCGCCGGCGCAGGTCGGGCAGCACGGCGCCGACCAGCCACAGGATCGGGAAGAAGAAGCCGATCAACCCGAGGATCCAGTGCCCCTTGCGGAAGGTCATCACCGCAAAGGTGAACAGCAGTACGAGATAGAGGATGCCTAGCAAGATCCAGCCCGGCGTGCTCATGGGCTCACTTCCCGTCGGTCGGGCCCACGGGGTCCCCCCGGGGCTGACATGAGCCTAATGGCCCGGCTCATAACAGCAGCATCGGTGCGGCGGCGCCCGCGCGGATCACCCACGGCGGGTCCCTTCGCCGGCCGCCGTACGGTGCCGTGCGCGGCGCGGCACCGTACGTCCCGGCCGCTGGTGATGCGGATATCCAGGACTTTTGCCCCTTGGCCGGCTGGCGGCAGGCCCGCAACATTTGACGGATGCCGGGTGCCACGGACAGGATCTTTGAACGGCGAGTTAGCGGGGGGACGTCGGTAATGGTGCTCAAGAACGCCTCGGGCCAGGAACGGGAGAGCGGCTCTCCGGCCGCTTCGGTTCTGCTCAGCCCGCGTGGCGACGTGCTGCTGGAACCCAAGCTGCACCCGCTGCGGTCCCGCCCGGAGTGGGTGGCACGGGGCCGGCTGACCGGCCGCCTGGACCAGGCCGCATCCCGCCTGGTGCTCCTCGCGGCCCCGGCCGGCTATGGCAAGACCACCCTGCTGGCACAGTGGTACGCCCAGGCCGGCCCGGACAGGTCGATCGCCTGGGTTTCACTCGACGAGGATGACAACGACCCGGCGGCGCTGTGGCGGATCATGCTGGCCGCGCTGAACCGGGCCTGCCCGACCCCGGGGCTGGCGCTGCTGCTGCGGGCGGCGCGCGGCCGGTTCCCGGACATCACCGGTACGCTCCAGCCCGGCCTGGTCAACGAGCTGGCCGCGCACGCCGGACCGGTCACGATCGTGCTCGACGACTATGACGTGATCACCGACCGCCGGTGTCACGAGCAGATCGCGTTCCTGCTGAAGAACTTCCCGGCCAGCGCCCAGATCGCGATCAGCAGCCGGGCCCGCCCCCCGCTGTCGCTGGCCCTGATGCGCGCCCGCGGCGACCTGACCGAGGTCGGGTCGGCCGAGCTGAGCCTGACACCGGACGAGGCGGCGGAGGTCATCCGCCGGCTGTGCGGCGCGGAGCTGGCCGCGCCGGACCTGGCCAAGCTGGCCGAGCGGACCGAAGGCTGGCCCGCCGGGGTGTACCTGGTGGCGCTGTCCCTGTCCGCGGCGGCCGATCGCGACGCCTTCATGCGCCGGTACACCGGCGCCAACCGCTATGTCTGGGAGTACCTGGCGGACGAGGTCATCAACCGCCAGGCACCCGACGTCCGGGAGTTCCTGCTCCGGACGTCCGTGCTCGACCGGTTCAGCGCGCCGCTGTGCGAGGCCGTCACCGGGATGACCGGTGCCCGCGAGATCATCGACGTCCTGGACAGCGAGAACGTCTTCCTCATCCCGCTCGACGAGCAGCGGGAATGGTTCCGGTACCACCACCTGTTCGCCCAGGCGCTGCTGAGCCAGCTCGGCCAGGCGGACCCCGGCGCGGTGCCGGTGCTGCGGATCCGGGCCAGCGAATGGCACCGGCGGCACCAGTCGCCGGGCAGGGCCGTGCACTACGCCCTCGCCGCCGGTGACGCCGAGGGCGCCGTCGCCGCCATCGCCGAGAACTGGTACCTCTACGCGGACTCCGGCCGGATGCCCGCGCTGGCCGCCTGGCTGGCCGCCCTGGGCGAGGAGCAGATCCGCGCGCATCCGCTGGCCGCGCACTGCGCGGCCTGGGCCGCCGCGCTCAGCGGTGACCGCAGGTCCGCCCAGCGCTGGCTGTCGGTGATCGACGCCGCGGGGCCCGCCGGGCCGCTCCCGGACGGGATGCGCTCGCTGGAATTCTCGGCGGCCCTGCTGCGCGGCACGTTCGGTTTCGGCGGGATCGGCCCGATGACCGACTCGGCCGAGCGGGCGGTCGAGCTGGAAGACGACCCGGAGTCCATCTGGTACACCCTCGCCCGGGCCGCCTCCGGGGCAGCCCTGTACATGTCCGGCGAGTACGCCCTCGGGAAACGGCGGCTGGAAGAGGCGCTGCTGAACGAGCCGGTGCTGGGCCGGGTGCGCCTGTTGGTGCTCGCCTTCCTGGCCCTCATCGCGGTGGAGGAAGGCAACGGCGAGCAGGCGGAGGCCTACGCCCGGGCCGCGGGCGACGTGGCGGCCCACCCGGCCTACGGCCTGGACGCTGCCCCGCAGGGCGGGCTGGCCCACCTGGCGGCCGGCGCCGTGCACGCCAGCCGCGGGGAGCTGGTGGAGGCGCGCCGGGAGATGATCGCCGCCCTCGCGCCGCGCCGCCACATGCCCGGCCTGAGCCCGTGGCCCAAGCTGGAGATCCTGCTCCGGCTCGCGCCGGTGCTGCGGGACCTGGGCGACGGCGCCGGGGCGGCCGCCGCGCTCGCGGAGGCGCGGGATGTGCTCGCCTTCTTCCCCGACGGCGTCAAGGTCCAGTACCAGCGGCTGGAGCGGCTGGAAGGCCAGGCCGGCGGCGAGGGGCGGGACCGCACGGCGGAGCGGCTCACCGCGCGGGAACGGGCCGTCCTGCGCTGCCTGGGCGGCCCGCTGTCGCTGAGCGAGATCGGCCGGGAGATGTACGTGTCAGGCAACACCATCAAGTCGCACACCCGCGCCATCTACCGCAAGCTCGGCGTCTCCAGCCGGGACGAGGCCGTGGCGCGCGGCCGTGACCTGGGCATGCTCTAGCACACGACCCGGCGCGGCGGGCGCGCCGGGCCGGTCACATCAGCGCCATGCGCTGGGCCAGGCGCACCGCCTCACCGCGGTGGCTGGTGCCCAGCTTGCGGAAGATGCTCTTGAGATGTGACTTGACCGTGTTGACCGACAGGTACATCTCTTCGGCTATCTCGGCGGTGGTCAGCATCTTCGACACCAGCTGGAGCACCTCCAGCTCCCGGCCGCTGAGCTGCTCAACGATCACCGGTGCCACCTTGCTGGCACGCTGCTGCGGTGCCCCGGCCCGGCCGGGGGCGGGGGCGAACAGGGCGCGACAGGCCTCGGCCAGGTCCGGGTCGCGCCGCAACACCGGCTTGATCCAGGCCCAGCCGAGCACCACCGGCAGCAGGAGCCGGTCCGCCTCGGTGAGCTTCAGCGCCCGGAGCAGGGCTTGCCGGCCCTGTCCGGGGCGGCCGCCCCGGTAGCCGAGCTCGGCTTCGAGCAGCCGGGCTTCCAGCTGGAGGCACTCGGGCATCTCGCCGGCCGACGCCGGCGAGATGCCGGCCATCGCGCCGGTGGCGGCCGGGAGGTCATCGGCGGCCAGCAGGGCCCGCGCCCGCGCGAGCCCGCCCAGGGCCGAGGACGGCGGCCCGGCCCGGCCGGCCTCCTCCAGTGCGGCCCGCGCGTCGCCGGCCGCGGCGTGCGCCTGCGTGGCGGCCAGCGCCAGCCGCTGGTCCAGCCACGAGGGCGGCGACCAGCCCTGGCGGGCACGCGCGATCATCTCGGCGGCCGCGCCCGCGGACCCCTTCGCCAGGCTGTGGCGGGCCGAGACGAGCCAGGCCAGCCCGCCGACCAGCCGGTCGGGCTGGGCGCGCAGCGCCTCCTGCGCCTGCGTCAGCCGGACGTGCGCGTCGCCCAGCCGGTTGCGCTCCAGGTCCGCCCAGGCCAGCGCCACCTCGGCGGCCGCACTGGGATGCCAGGCGGTCCTGGCGCGGCCGTTCCACGGCGGCGCCGCCGCCGTGCGGGCCAGCTTCTCGGCCTGCCCGAGCTTGCCGCCGATCGCCGCCACCAGCGCCTGGCAGCCGATGGCGTAGGCCCACTCGCACGGATCCCGGGTGGCGGCAGCGCTGCGCTCCAGGGCCGCGGTCGCGGTGCCGAAGAGCCCGGCCCACATGTCCACCGCCGCCTGGCCGGCCAGCACCTGACCGCGCACGCCGGGATTGCGGGCGAGCGCGGCCGCCGGCAGCGCCTCCAGCAGGGCCGCCGCGCTTGCCGCCGCGGTCGCGGCGGCGTCGTGGTCCCCGCCCCGCCGGGCCAGTGCCAGCGCGATCAGGGCGCAGGCCAGCCGCGCTGGGACGTCCTCGCCCGCGGGCAGGCCCGTGAGCAGGCCCTCGGCGCGGCCGAGCAGGGCGCGGCCGGTGTCGTGCCGCCCGGCCCGCAGCGCCATCGCGCCGGCCACGGCCAGCACCGGCGGATCGACGGTCTCGGGGCCGGTGCGCAGCGGCGCGAAGGCATCCGCGAGCGCCTCGTTTGCCTGCGCGTTGATCAGCGGTCCCACGGCGAACTCGTCCACCGTCATGCGCGCGGCCAGCGGCCAGTCGCCGGCCGCCGCCGCCTGGCCGACCGCCTCCCGCAGCGTGCCGTTGTGCTGGAGCCAGCGCGCGGCACGGTGGTGCAACTCAGCCACCTCGCCGGGCGACTGATGGCGCAGCTTCAGCCGCAGGATGTCGGCGAACAGCGAGTGGTAGCGGTACCAGCCGTGCCCGAGCGGCTCGACGAACGCGTTCGCGCGGGCCAGTTCCGGTATCGCCTCGGCGGCCGTGGGGTCGCCGGTCATCTCGGCGGCCAGGCCCACGCTGACCCGGTCGAGGATGCTGGTCTTGAGCAGCAGGTCCCGGACCGCGCCGGGCTGGCAGTTGAGCACCTCGTCGATGAGGTAGCTGGCGATGGCGCCGTCCTCGGCGTCCAGTTCCTTGACGAACTGCTCCGGATCGGGGTGCCCGGACATGGACATCGCGGCCAGGCGCAGGCCCGCCGCCCACCCCTCCTCCCGGCGGGCGAGCAGCTGCAGGCACTCCGGCGGCAGGGTGACGTCGTGCTGAGCCATCAGCAGCCCGGCCTCGGCCTCGGTGAAGGCCAGCTCCTCGGCGCGTATCTCGGTCAGTTCCCCCGCCAGCCGGTACCGGTGCAGCGGCAGCAGCGGGTCCATCCGCGAGGCCACCAGGACGTGCAGGCCGGCGCTCGCGTTCCGGAGCACGTAGGCCAGCCCGTCCAGCGAGCCCGGCTCGGTGAGCAGGTGGATGTCGTCCAGGACCAGCAGGACCGGCGGGTCCTGGACGGCCAGCGCCGAGGCGATCTGGTGCAGGAACAGATCGGGCTGCTTGGTCGGCGACGCGGGGAAGTCCGGGGCCAGGTCGACGCCGGCCCGCCGGATCGCCTCCACGACGTAGGACCAGAAGATCTCCGGCCGGTTGTCGAACCGGTCGAGGGTGACCCAGGCGATCGGCCCCTGCCGCGGCCTGGCGGCGGCCCAGGACGCGAGCGCGACCGTCTTTCCCGCGCCCGGCGGCCCGGTCACGATGGTCAGCGGGCCGCCGGCCCCGACGCCGATGAGTTCCCCGATCCGCTTGCGCGGGACCATCCACTTGGGCGTCGCCGGCACCGTGATCTTGGAGATCAGGAATGAGTCGTCGACCCCCGAGACGCGGTGCTTGCGCCGCGCGACCGCGCGTGTGGTGGTCCTGGGCACAGGCACTCCCCTCAACCCAGGCAGGGCTTGTGGGCCCCCGCCTCCCTATCACACCGTTTAGTAGCCAATAGGGTGAGTCGTCATCACCCCTACCCCATCTCACCCGGGTGAATAGAACCACCCGGCGCGAGTGGAGTTTGCCCCGGGCCGGTCGTGCGACGGTGGAACCCGGATCTCTGTTCCGCATGGGTGTGGGGTGGCCATTGTGAGCCCTGTTTACTACGAGATACGAGTGACTGGGACCGTGCCAGCCGAGGCACTGCTCGACTTCGAACGCCTCTCCGTCACCGTGGAACCAGTGGAGAGCGTGCTCCACGGGCCGATTACCGACCAGGGCGCGCTGAACGGGCTCCTGGCCCGGCTCGAGATGTTCGGCGTGGAGGTGGTGGAGGTGCGCCGCCTGCGCGGCCAGGCCGCGCCGGGCACGGAGGCGGGGCCGTGAGCGCGGCGGGCCTGTGAGCGTGGTGCCCTGATACAGACCGTCACCCTCCCCCCCGGCACGGGTGATGTGACCCGGCAGCACCGGGCGCAGGCTGGCCGGCAAGTGGCAGGTCCGGCCGCAGCCCGCACGCCACGCGCCGCGCCACCCCGCGGCGCGGGGACGGCCGGCCGACGCCGTGAGGGGTGGAGGGGTATGCCATGACAATCGGCCCGGTGCAGCTCATCGTCCTGGGGTTCGGTCACGCCGACTTTCACGGCGAGGTGACCGCCGAACTGGAGCGGCTGCGCGAATGCGAGACGGTGCGGGTGATCGACTCCATCGCCGTCTACAAGGACGCCTGCGGCGGCCTCGAGGTGGAGCACCTGAGCAACCTGTCGCAGCGGGAGGCGATCGGCCTCGGTACCAAGATCGGCGAGCTGATCGGCCTCGGCATCGAGGGCGAGGGCGACCTGGCGGGCGGCGTGGCGCCCGGCGCGGACCAGGCGGGTGCGTGCGAGGTCCCGGCGCCCGGCGGGTGGGACGTGCTGGCCGACATCCCCAACGGCTCGGCCGCGGCGCTGATCCTGGTCGAGCACCACTGGGCGGCGCCGCTGCGGGACACGGTCGCCCGGGCCGGCGGCGCGCGCATCAGCGACGGCTTCATCGGCCCGCTCGACCTGGCCGCGGTCGGGCTGCTGCCGGTGGCCGAGGCGAAGCACCTGCACGCCCTGGCGTCGCTGCGGACGGCGGTCACAGCTCCTGGCGCCGCTGCAGGTAGGTGAAGGCCGCCCAGCCGACCGGCACGGGCAGCCAGAACGTCAGCAGGCGGAACAGCAGGACCGCGCTGAGGGCGGTGGCGCTGGTCAGCCCGGCGGCGGTCAGTCCCGCCGACAGCGCGACCTCCACCGCGCCGATGCCACCGGGAGTCGGCGCGGCCGATCCGAGCGCGCTGCCTGCCAGGTACAGCAGGGCGATGCTCACCAGCGGCACCGCCCCGCCGAGCGCCCGGACGCACGCCGCCAGGCACCCCACGTAGGCCGCGGTCAGCAGCAGCGTGCCGCCGATGCCCTCGGCGAGCTTGCGCGGGCTCCGCGCGACGTCGAGCAGCCGGGGCAGGACCTGGCTCAGGGTCGGCACCAGCCGGGCCCGCACCAGCCGCCGCGCGGCGGGCACGGCGAGCATCGCGAGCAGCGCCGCCACCAGTCCCGCGAGGACCGTGAAGACCCAGACCGGCGGCCGCAGTGAGTGCACCTGGCTGGTGCCGGCCAGGGTGGCGCACAGCAGCAGCAACAGCGAGTGCAGGACGAAGGCGATCGCCTGCGCGGCGCCGACGCTCGCGGTCGCTTTGGCGGCGGGGACGCCGTTGCGCTGGAGGTAGCGGATGTTCAGCGCCGCCCCGCCGACCGCGGCGGGTGCCACCAGGGTGACGAACGAGGTCGCGAGCTGCGCCAGGCAGGTGCGCCCGAACCGCAGCCGCTCCAGCACGAACCCCGACAGCGACGCCGCCGCGCACAGGTAGGTCAGCGCCGACAGGCCCAGCGCCGCGATGGTCCAGCGCCAGTCCGCCGCGCGGATCAGGCTGGTGAAGCTGACCTGGGCGATCTGCGCGGCGAGCAGGTACGCGGCCAGGACCCCGGCGACCAGGCTCACCAGGGTGCGCGGGCGGACCCGTTCCAGCCGCATCACCGGGACGGCGGCGCCGGGTGCCGCGGCGGCCAGCCGGGCCCGCAGGGCCGGCAGGAGATCGCGCTGCCCGCGCAGCGCCGCCCGGGTGCTCCGGTACAGCGCCACCGGCTGGAGCAGCGGCACCACCGCGGCCAGCTTGTCCGGCCCGACCTCGGCCAGGGCCGCGTCCGCCGCCGGGTCCGGGCCGGCCAGCAGCGCCAGCTCGGTGAGCAACTGGGCCAGGTCGAGCCGGCACCCCAGCTCGGTCGCGGCGACGTCGCCGTAGCCGGGGTCCAGCAGGGCAACCTCGCCGGTCGGCCTGACCAGAATGCGGTCCGCGGTGAGCGCCCGGTGGGTGACCCCGTGGGCGTGCAGCCGCAGCACGGTGCGCCACACCCGGCGCAGCTCCGGGCCGGCCGGGGCGGTGCCGCGTTCGGCCAGGGTGGCCCCGTCGCAGTGGTCGTAGGCAAGCACGCTGGCCTCCTGCCCCGCGCGCACCGCGGCGCGCAGGCGGGGCGTCGCGACCCCCGCGTCGGCGGTCGCATACGACATGAGCACCTTGCGCTCCACGGTGTGCTTCACCGACAGCGGCAGCCCCCGGGCTACCGGGCCGCGCAGCCGCAGCGCCCGGTAGAAGCGGTACAGGGCCCCGGCGGCCTCCTGGTCGCGGTCCAGGACGACGACGTCGAGAGCCGTCCCGTCGCGGGTGGCTGCCCGGTACGCACGCCCGGTCACCCGGTCGTCGGCGGCGCGGCGCATCTGCGTGACCGGCAGGCCCGCGGCGGCCAGCGCCGCGGCGATCTGCGCGGCCGGCGGCCGCTGCGACGGCAGCCCGGCGGCGTACCGCATGCCCACGCCCACCGTCCGGCCGAGCAGCGCGCTGATCGCCAGGGACAGCGCGGTGGTGTGGCCCGCCACGAGGGTGCTCACCGCGTAGGCGCCCGCCGCCACCCAGACGGCCCCGCGCCAGCGCGGCCGGCCGTGCAGGTCGATGGCCGTGACGAAGGTGGCGAAGACGGCCAGGTAGCCGTCGAGCGGCGCGGCGGGGCCGTGTGGCACCACGAGCGCGTCCCGGAAGGAGGCCGCGGCCGGGAGCCGCAGCACCCAGTCGGCAACCACGACGACGACCGCGGTGACCGCGCTGGTCGCGACGGCCTCGGCCAGCCGCCGGGGCTGTCTGCGGACAAGCTGGACCACCGCGAGTGCCGCGGGCAGGAGCAGCATCGCCAGCCCGGCGCCGAGCGCGATGGCCTCCGGCAGCAGCCTGGGCAGGTGCCGCCAGGCCGTCGCGAGGTCGGCTTCGGCTCCCCTGGCGGTGGCCCGCGTGACCAGGGCCGCCCCGGCGAGCAGGGCGAGCCCGGCGCAGCCGAGCAGCAGCCGCAGCAGGTCAACGGGCTTGCGGATCCGGCGCTCGGGGGAGTCGACGACCAGGACCGCGCCCTGCCCGGGCGGGGACGCCCCATCCTCGCCGCCCGGCCCGGGCAGCCCGCCCGGGTCAGCCGGCCGGGCGGCGGGCCCGGCCGGGACCGCGGCGCCGTCCCGCTGATGTCCTGGCCACGGCGGCGTCACGGCTACCTCCCCGGGTCACGGGCAGGGTATCCCGGGGGCCGGCCCCGCGCCCAGACCACGGGGCCTGGCCGCCGTGGCGGCGGGCCCGTGCCCGTCGCGAGTGACCTGCCCGTTCCCGCAGGCGGTTAACACGCGGCCCGGGGGCCGGCCGGGCGGTCCACCCTCAGGGGGTGACGCCGCCGGGACCGCGTACCGGGACCATCGAAGGCGTGGCAGCGACCGCAGTCACCCGAACCCGGGCACACCCGCGCGGCCCGGCCGCCGGCGGGCGGGGCGCGCCGCGATGACCGGGTGGCCGGCGGAACCGGTGATCTACGAGGTCAACACCGCGGTCTGGCTGGAGGCCCTGTCCGGGGAGGCCGGCCGGCCGGTCACCCTTGCCGACGTGCCGCCGCAGGCATGGGACGCGGTCACCCCGGCCGGCGTCGACGCGGTCTGGCTGATGGGCGTCTGGGAGCGCAGCCCGGCCGGGCTGGCCGTGGCCAGCACCAACGCCGGGCTGCAGGCGTCGTTCCGCGAGGCGCTCCCCGACCTGCGGCCCGGCGACGTGATCGGGTCGCCGTACTGTGTCCGCCGGTACGCCGTCGATCCGGCCTTCGGCGGCCCGGCCGCGCTCGCCACGGCGCGCGCCGCCCTCAACAGCCGCGGCGCGCGGCTGATCCTGGACTATGTGCCCAATCACGTCGCCCCCGACCACCCGTGGGTCACCGCCGCGCCGGAGCTGTTCATCCGCGGCGATGCGGCCGACGTCGAGGCGGACCCCGCCGCCTGGATGGCGGTGGACGGGCAGGTCCTGGCCCGCGGCCGTGATCCGTATTTCCCGCCGTGGCCGGACGTGCTGCAGCTCAACGCCTTCTCCCCGGCCACCCGGGCTGCGACGGCGGACACGCTCGCGGAGATAGCGGCCCAGTGCGACGGGATCCGCTGCGACATGGCGATGCTGATGATCAACGATGTCTTCGGCCGGACCTGGGGCACCCGCGCGGGGCAGGTGTCGGAGGAGGAGTTCTGGCCCGCCGTGCTGGAGAAGCTGCGGGCCCGGCACCCGCAGGTCGTGCTCATCGCCGAGGCGTACTGGGACCTGGAGTGGGTGCTGCAGCAGCACGGGTTCGACTTCTGCTATGACAAGCGCCTGTATGACCGGCTGATCGCCGGGCAGGTGCCCGAGGTCCGCGAGCACCTGCGGGCCGGCCTGGACTACCAGTCCCGGCTGCTGCGCTTCCTGGAAAACCATGACGAGCCCCGGCTGGCCGGCCGGATGGCCAGGGACGCCGGGATGGCCGCGGCCGTCGTCGTCGCCGCGCTGCCCGGCGCGACCCTGTGGCACGAGGGGCAGTTCGAAGGCCGCCGGGTCCGGCCCCCCGTCTTCCTCGCCCGCCGCCCGGACGAGCCGCCGGATCACGAACTTGCCGCCTGGTACCGGCGGCTGCTGGCCACCGTCGGCGGACACCGCGTCCGGTCGGGTGACTGGCGGCTGCTCGAGGCCGCCGGATGGCCCGACAACCAGTCCTGCCAGAACCTGCTCGCCTGGTCCTGGGGCGGCGATCCCGGCAGCGACCGGCACGTGGTCGTGGTCAACCTGTCCGGGCAGCCGGCCCAGGCCCGGATCCAGCTGGGCTGGCCGGACCTGCCGGGCCGTGGCTGGTTCCTCACCGACCTGCTCACCGACAACGTGTTCACCCGGGACGGTGGTGAGCTGGCCGGCCCCGGGCTGTTCGTCGACCTCGGGCCGTGGCAGTCCCACCTGCTCGCGCTCTGGTGATCGCGATCCGGATAACGCCCAGGAGGCCGCAATGACATCGTCGGCAACCAGGCCGCCCGCCAGCCCGGGCGGATACCCGCAGGAGCGCCATGGCCGCGGCTTTATGGCCTTCGCGTCGATCCTGCTTTTCGTCATCGGTGCCTTCAACGTGATCTACGGCATCGCCGCCATCGGCGGCTCGAACGTGTTCGTCGGCAACGCGCACTACGTGATCGGCAACCTGCGGGCCTGGGGCTGGGTCACCCTCATCCTCGGCATCGCCCAGCTTGCCGCCGCCTGGGGGGTGATGGGCGGCAACCAGCTCGCCCGATGGTTCGGCGTGGCCGTGATCGGGCTCAACGCCATCGGCCAGATGTTCGCCACCCCCGGTTACCCGCTCTGGTCGCTGACCATCATCGCGCTTGACGTCGTCGCGCTCTACGGGCTGTGCATCTACGGCAGCCGCCAGAACATGACGGCCTAGCCCCGGGCGGAGCCCGTCCGGGGGCACGGCCCCGGGCGGCCGCCCGGCGGAAGGTGACCGGAAACCGAACCCAGATCGAACGTAAGGCACGGTAATGGCGATCAGTGAGCAGGTGCAGGCGCCGGAAGGCCCGGGTGAGGCTTGGTACGCGCTAGCGCCCGAGGAGGTCGCGGCGAGGCTCGGGGTCGACCCGGCGGCCGGCCTGAGCGCCGCGCGCGCCGCCGAACTGCTGGCCCGGAACGGGCCGAACGAGCTGCCGGTGGAGCAGCCGCCGTCGAACCTGCGCCGCTTCCTGGCCGAGTACACCAGCTACATGCAGCTCATCCTGGTCGGGGCGGCGGTCGTCTCGCTCGTCATCAAGCAGTGGGGCACGGCGGTCGCGCTGATCATCATCACGCTGTTCAACGCGCTCGTCGGGCTGCGCCAGGCCGGCAAGGCGGAGAGCGCGATGAACGCGCTCCAGTCGATGATGAAGGCGACGGCGCGGGTCCGGCGGGACGGCGCGGAGGCGGAGATCGGCGCCGAGCAGCTCGTGGCCGGCGACATCGTGCTGATCGCGGCGGGTGACGAGGTGCCGGCCGACGGCCGGATCGTGTCCGCCAGCGCGCTGCAGATCGACGAGTCCGCGCTGACCGGCGAGAGCGTCCCCGCAGGCAAGGACGCCACCACGCTGTCCGGCGTGGTCGGGCCCGGTGAGCAGTCGAACATGGCGTTCATGCACACCCCGGTCACCCACGGCAGCGGCGTGGTGATCGTCACCGGGACGGGCAGCGACACCGAGGTCGGGAAGATCGCCCACATGCTGTCGGCGACGGCGACGGAGGAGACGCCGCTCACCAGGCAGATGAACACGCTGACGCTGTGGATCGTCGGCGCCGCGGGCCTGACCATGATCGTGATGTTCGCGCTCGGCCTGGCCCGCGGCCAGTCGTGGAAGATGCTGTTCGACACCGCGGTCGCGCTCGCGATCGCGGCGATCCCGCTGGCGCTGCCGATGGTCGTCCAGGTCGTCCTCTCCCTGGGCAGCGTCGAGCTCGCCAAGCAGAAGGCGATCGTCAAGGACCTGCCGTCGGTCGAGACGCTCGGGTTCACCTCGGCGATCAACTCGGACAAGACCGGCACGCTGACGATGAACCAG
>Ga0335078_10006759_pt1 | contig 16984 bp, 13 predicted proteins | sample Lox_Sample_32_FD_206711 | JGI IMG/M metagenome (GOLD analysis project Ga0335078, IMG submission 206711) | Soil microbial communities from Loxahatchee National Wildlife Refuge, Florida, United States - Lox_Sample_3.2 | ecosystem: Environmental > Terrestrial > Soil > Wetlands | place: USA... | reverse complement strand
ACACTCACCGCCTCCTCGACCAGCGCCGAGAGCAGCCGTGGCGTCGAGACGGCGACATCCACGCCCCAGGACTCGTTGAATAGCCACTCGTTCAGTGGGTGATTGATGCGCGCTACCACGCGCGGCACCCCATACTCGGTCTTGGCGAGCAGGGAGACGACCAGGTTTGCCTTGTCGTCCCCGGTCGCCGCGACCACAGCGTTGCAGCGGTGCAGCGCGGCATCATCAAGCGAGGAGATCTCACAGGCGTCGGCAAGCAGCCACTCCGCCCGGGGCACGCTTTCGACTTTGATGGACCGTGGGCTCTTGTCGATGAGAAGGACCTCGTGCCCGTTTTCTAGCAATTCACTGGCGATGGACCGGCCGACCGCGCCAGCGCCGGCGATGGCAACTCGCATCAGTGCTCTCCCTCGCGGCGACCGGCAAATATGGCTGTGATCCGCTCCAGATCTTCCTCGGGTGCGATGACATGCACGACATCGCCCTCCTGAAGCACAGTGCCTGGCGGGCACGTCATCGCCTCACCCAACCGCGAGATGAATGCGACTCTCGTGCGCGCCGCGCCCTCGAGCGCGCTCGCCTTCTCACCGATCCACGAGTCCGCGAACGCGACCTCGGCGAGCACCATCTTGCCGCTCGGGTCGCGCCATAGCGGCTCCGCTCCAGCGGGCAGCAGCCGCCGGAGCATCTGGTCGGCCGTCCATCGCACGGTCGCCACCGTGGGAATACCCAGCCGCTGGTAGACCTCGGCGCGGCGCGGGTCGTAGATCCGGGCGGCCACATTCTGCACACCAAAAGTCTCCCTGGCCACCCGTGCGGCGATGATGTTGGAGTTGTCACCGCTGCTGACCGCGGCGAACGCGGAGGCTTCCTCGACCCCGGCCTCGATGAGAACGTCACGGTCGAAACCGATACCGGTGATCCGCCGCCCCTTGAACCCCGAGCCCAGCCTGCGGAAGGCCTCCGCGTCCTGATCGATCATCGCGACGGTGTGACCCTGGTCCTCGAGAATGTGCGCGAGCGTCGAGCCGAGCCGCCCGCATCCCATGATCACGATATGCACGGTCGCCCTTCCATCTAGCAACTGTCCATGACCGACGGGATCATCCACATCGGCACCGATCAGTATGTGCCCGCCACTGATGTACCCAGACCAATACTGCGCCTGCGAGTGCCCGCGGGGTGCGGGCGCTGCGATGATTGACGCCTCGGCGGCAGGCCGGCGGCAGGCCGCGAGCGGACCGATGGCGAACCGGGGGCGGACCTGCGATGAGCGAACTGATCGAACTGACCGTGGGCGAGGTCGCGCACGGCGGGTGGTGTGTTGCCCGCGCCGGGAATGACCCGGCGGGCCATGTCGTGTTCGTCAGGCACGCATTGCCGGGCGAGCGTGTCCGTGCCAGGATCACGGCGCGGACCGCTCGGTTCGCCCGCGCTGACGCCGTCGACATCCTCGACGCATCGCCGGATCGCGTCCAGCCACCTTGCCCCTTCGCTGGCCCTGGCATGTGCGGGGGTTGTGACTGGCAGCACGCGGCGCCCTCAGCGCAGCGGGGCCTCAAGGCCGCCGTGGTCGGCCAGCAGCTTCGCCGGATCGCCGGGATCGACCATGTGGTGAAGGTGGAGCCCCTGCCGGGTGACGACGGCGGGCTGGGCTGGCGCACCAGGGTCACCTACGCGGTGGGCGACGACGGGCTGGCCGGTTTGCGCAAGCACCGGTCGCACGAGATCGTCCCGGTGACCGAGTGCCCGATCGCGCATCCCGCCGTCAATGATCTCGGTGTGCCGCGGCGGCGCTGGCACGGTGCCGCCGCGGTCCAGGCAGTCACCACCACGACAGGCGAACGTGCTGTGATCGTGACCGACGGCGGTGGTCCTGGTGGCCGCCAGGCGCGACAGCGCGGCAAACGACTGGCACGCAGCGCAAGCCGTTATGGCAGTGCTAGTAGCCCGGGGGGCGACCGCCCGGAACGCCCGCAGGCGGCGCGCCACGCGGCAGCCGGTCATGGCAATCTCGCGAAGGTGGCCGCGGACATCGGCGCGCAGGCCGGCGCGGCGGTGCTACGGTCGCGGGCGGCTGGCCATTTCGAGCTGATCCACGGTCGGCCCTGGCTGCACGAGCGGGCCGCTGGACGGGACTGGCGGCTGCACCCGGGCACGTTCTGGCAGGTACATCCGGGTGCGGCGGATGCGCTGGCGACGGCGGTGATGAGCGCGCTTGCGCCGGCGTCAGGCGACGGGGTACTTGACCTCTACAGCGGGGCCGGCCTTTTCTCCGGTGTTCTCGCCGCTGCCGTCCGGCCAGGCGGCTGGGTCAGCGCCGTGGAAGCCAGCCAGTCCGCGGTCCGCGACGCACGGCGCAACCTGCGCGATCTGCCGGAGGTCCGGATCAGGCGCGGGCGGGTCGGCGACGTGCTTGCCGCCGGTTCCGCCGATCCCGCGGCGGTGGCTGGCCTCGCGGTCCTCGATCCGCCCAGGGCCGGTGCTGGCGCCGAGGTATCGCAGCGGCTCGCGCGGCCCGGTCCAGGCATGTCACTGCGGCGCGTCGCGTATGTGTCCTGCGACCCGGCGACCCTGGCCAGAGACCTCGCGGTCTTCTTGCGGTACGGCTGGCGGCTCGATGCCCTGCGCGGCTTCGATGCGTTCCCCATGACCCACCACGTGGAGTGCGTCGCCACCCTGGTGCGGGCGTAGGCCAGCTACGGGCTGAGGCATTACGGAACGCCAGGAGCCGGGGAAGGCCGTCGGAGCCGCGTGCGCCAGGATGGGACGCATGCAACTGCGGATCTTCACCGAGCCACAACAGGGTGCGGCTTACCAGACTCTCGCGCGGGTCGCCCGCGCGGCCGAGGACCTCGGCTTCGACGCGTTCTTCCGGTCAGACCATCTGCTGAAGTTCGGAGACGTCTTGGGCCTGCCTGGGCCGACCGATGCCTGGACCACGCTGGCCGGGCTTGCGCTGCAGACCAGCCGGATCCGGCTCGGCACCATGATGACTGCGGCGACGTTCAGGTTGCCAGGACCGCTGGCGGTTGCGGTGGCGCAGACCGACCAGATGAGCGGCGGAAGAATCGAGTTCGGGCTCGGCGCCGGCTGGTACGAAGCCGAGCATGCGGCTTACGGCATCCCGTTCCCTGGCCTGGCTGAGCGGTTCGATCGGTTGGCGGAGCAGCTTGCCATCTGCACCGGCCTGTGGGAGACGCCGGTGGGCACGACGTTCTCCTACGACGGGTCGTACTACAAGCTGATGGACTCCCCTGCACTTCCCAAACCGGCGCAGCAGCCGCGTCCCCCTGTGCTCGTTGGCGGCGCGGGCCCGCGCCGGACGCCGAAGCTCGCGGCGACGTTCGCGGACGAGTACAACATTCCTTTCAGCAGCGTCGCGGACTCGGCAGCCGCTTTCGGGCGCGTGCGCGAAGCCTGTGCGGCGGCCGGGCGGGACCCGGCGTCGATGACCTATTCGGTCGCGCACCCGGTGTGTGCGGGGCGTGATCGGGCCGAGCTTGAGCGGCGGGCCGGCGCGATCGGCAGGAATCCCGACGAGCTGAGGGCAACCGCGCTCGCGGGCACGCCTGATCAGATCGCGGGCAAGATCGGCGAGTTCGCTGATGCCGGTGCCGAGCGGATCTACCTGCAGGTCCTTGATCTCGATGACCTTGATCACCTGGAGCTGATCGCGGCTGAGGTGCTGCCGCAGGTCTCCTGACGATGCGTGCCCACCTGCGGATCATCGCACCCGAAGGTGCCCAGAACGGCGACGGGCGACCGACCCTTCTTCACGCATCTTGCGCGAGTGTAAACGGAGGGTAATAATGACGCGTGCCACCCATTCGAGCCGTGCCACGGTCGACGCGGTTGTGCGTCGGCCTGACCGTCGTTGGCGGCATCTTGGTCATCGCGGGCCTGGCCACAGGCGCGGTCGGTGAGACGTTACGCCTGGATCGCGGTCACGGATGGCACGGGGCCGTCCTAGCGGCGGAGATTCTGATCGCCACGGGGATGTCGGGTGGGATGTTACTGGTCGCGGCCGTCGTCGTGTGGCACCTGTCGATCCAGTGGCGGCGGCACGCTCCGCGAGGCCCCGTCAGCCGCGAAACATTCGCCGGGGGATCGGCTCAGCACAAGATGACCCAGATCAAGGATCTGTACCGTGCGGCCGAGGAGATGGAGGACGCGGAGCTCAGCGCGCGCTGGGAGGAACTCCGCCAGCGCCAGTACGAGCTGATCCGCCAGTACTTCGAGCAGGCCAGGGTCGGCGGCACGGACGTCGGCCGTGGCCCCGGCTGACGGGCGCGGGTGAGTACACGGCCGCGGCTGACCGCAGCCGGGTGAACGCCGCCGGGTGAACGCCGCCGGGTGAACGCCGCCGGGTGAACACCGCCGGGTGAACGCCGCCGGGTGAACACCGCCGGGCGAACCACCGCCTGGCTATTCCAGCGGTACGCCACCCGCGCGGATGACGGCTTCGGCGAGTCGCGCCGCGTCGGCGACACACCGGTAGTCGACGTTGTCCGGGGTGTCCGAGTAGAGGTGATAGTTGGGGAGCATCTTCTCGTCATCCACCGACACCAGCGTCGCTGCCGGGTAGCCAGCTCGCATGGGCACCACGCCGTCGGTGCTGCTGCGCGAGCGCAGGCCGCGGTGCAGGAAGATGCCAAGCTCGTCCGCGCAGCGGGCCACCAGTTCGTTCATGCCGCCGTGGTAGCGCTCCATCCGCACCGGGCCCTCGCCGTCGAGCAGCACCAGTCGTCCGGATCCGACCGTGTCGAGGTTGAGGAACGCCGTCCGGTCGCCCGGCAGCTCGGGGAAGTGCCTGCGGGCGAAGCCGCGCGCGCCTTGCTGCAGCGCCTCCTCCGCGCCGGCGGAGAAAAGGATCACGCGCAGCCCGTCAGGCGGCTGCTGGATGAGGGCCTGCGCGAGCGCCACGAGCACGGCGACCGCGCTCAGGTTGTCGTTCGCCCCAGGTACCGGGCGACGCAGGCCGATGTCGGCGAATGCGGCGGCCGCGATCGCGCTCAGCAACGTGCCTGTGGCACGGAAGGACCGCGATGCCCGCGGCGGCAGCGCGCTGCCGATCGCGACGAGGGCGGGGCCTGCGATGACCGGCCACCACACTGGCGGGTTTTCCGTCATCCGCTCCACTAGGTCCGGGTAGCGGGCCGCGAGCCATCTTTCCAGCCGTTGGTCGAACACAATGCCGCTGGGCGCGGCGTCGTGGTGGGCCATCACGACCAGCGTGCGCTCGGCATCTTGATCGCCCGCGTAACCGACGACGTTGCAGGTCGTACGGCGCGGGCTGATCAGCAGCCGGACGGCCTGCCGCCCGAGCGAGATATCGTCGACGATGCCGGCCGCGGCCAGCGCGCCGCCGAGCGCTCCAGCCGCGCGCCTAGCTGATCTCGGCAATGATCCCGAACGGCTGCCGCGCCCTGTCCCGCCTGGGCGGCGCGGGCCTGCGGCTGCGATGAGCCCCGCGGTCGCTGCGACCGCCGACGCGGCACCGACCGGCCAGGCGTACGAACCGGACGCGGGCTCATCCTCGACCTCCGCGCGCAGCCCAAGCCCCTGGAACCGGCCCGCGATGATGTGTGCGGCCTCCCGTTCACCCGGCGAGGCGGGTGCCCGCTCGATATCAGCTATTTCCTCGATGACCGCGCGGAGCATGGCGGGATCCGGCTGCCGTATCGCGCCGGTCGCGGCAAAAGAGGCTGGCGAGGAAGGCACTCCCATGCCGTTCAGCCTGCCACTGACGGTCCGCGGCCGTCCAACGCTGGACCGCCCCGTGGCGGGCGGCCGCGGTCCAGTCGGTACCGCAACCAGTCGGCACCGCAACCAGTCGCTACCGCAACCAGTCGCTACCGCAACCAGTCGGTACCGCAACCAGTCGGTACCGCAACCAGTCGGTACCGCAACCAGTCGGTGCAGCAACCACTCGCCAATCCAAGCGCCGCTAATCCCAGCGCTGTCAATCGCGGGCCGTGCCTAGGCGTGCTCGCCGCTGCGGTACACCAGCAGCTGCCCAGGGCGCTTTGCCAGCCGGATCGAGGCGCCGGCGTCTGTCACCTCGCCGTCGACTGACAACCGGATCGGATCGCCGTCCGCCGAGGCGATCTCCATCGCGTGTGCGGTCCAGGCGCGATAGACACGGCTGCGGCCCAGCGTTCCGGTAAGCACCGCCAGGAGCAGGCGCAGCCGGGCGAATGGGAGCTTGGCGTCGACAAGCCGCACGTCAAGCAGGCCATCTGCGAGGTCAGGCCGGTACGAGGGTGCGAAGCCCTGCGGCGCATAACAGCAGTTACCCGCGAAGAGCAGCCAAAGCTGCGTGCGGCGGCCATTCACGTACAGATCCTGCGGGCGGCTGTCCCGTAGCACCTGGATGAGGGCGACCATGAGCGCGGGCCACGTGCCGATCCTGCCCTCGAGCCGCTCCCTGGCGCGGACCAGGTCGACGTAGACGCCGGTGCTCGAGGTGTTGAGGAACGACTGCTTACCTGCGATCCCGACGTCAACCTGAACGGCGTCGCCCGCGGCGAGCGCGGCGAGCGCGTCGTCGGCGCAGTTGATGCCGAGGTCGGCGGTGAAGTGGTTGATCGTTCCGGCTGGGACGACAAGCAGTGGCATGCCCACCTGCTGTGCCACGCCCGCCGCGACGTTGACGATGCCGTCGCCCCCGGCCACGCCGATGATCTGGGCGCGGCGTGCCGCGGCGCGCAGCGGCGTCTCGATGTCCTCGCCTTCGCCCACTTCGATGATCTCGGCGTCGGGAAGTTCGCCGCGCAGGCGCTCGGTCAGTTCCGCTGAGGTGCTTGCTGACGCGCCATTGACGACGAGGACGAGTCCGGCGCCTGTCGGTGCCGCGGGTGCCTGCTGCCAGGGTCGCGTTGCTGCGGCGGGCTGCGCCGGCCGCAGCGGCCACCAACGCAGCGTCGCCGCGCCCGCGGCCGCTCCGACGGCGAAACCCGCGACAACGTCCGATGGGTAGTGCACGCCGGTGACGACGCGGGAAACGCCCACCGCGAGCGCTGCGGCGCCGACAGGCACCGCGAGCTGCGGCAGCTCAAGCGCGACTCCCGTCGCGAACGCGGCGGCTGAAGCGGAGTGTCCGGACGGGAATGATGAAGACTTCGGTACTCGGACCAGGCGCCGAAGCGCCGGCGTGTCGCTGACCGGTCGTGCCCTGCCCGTCAGGCCCTTCGCCACCACGTTGGCCGCGGTGCTCGCCATCACCACGCCCGCGAGGCCGCGAAGCGCTGCCCGCCTGGCCCGCTTGTTCCCCGTCGCGGCCAGGCCAAGCGATACGGCCAGCCAGAGCACGCTGTGGTTGGCGGTCTTGCCGAAGCTGGGGAGAACGTCGAGAATCGGCGACTTGGTCGCCGCTATGCGAGCCACGATCCGCCGATCTAGCGTTTCGACGCACCGTAGCTGCTTCCTGGATCCCACCGCCAAAGATTATCCAGGTCCGTGCGGGGGCATCGGGGACCCACCATGTCGGACTCTGATTCGCGTCGCTCCGTGGTGCAGGCTGCCAGCGCTGCTGATGGCGAGCGAGCGCCAGCGCCGCGCTGGCCCGTTCCCGCTGCCGCCCGGAGCCGTCCTGCCTGATCGGCGGTCCGCGTTTGCCACGACCGCCGGGGGGTCGCCGTCCGGGTAGCCAGGTGCCAGGCTCGGCACTAGTAACTTGATGTCGAGAGAATCAGTGATAGATTTTGCTTCAAGATAGCTCGATGTCGAGATACTTGCTTGGCGGGCCCGCAGCGGCAGCCGTTATTGGGGTAGTAGTCGCGTGTCGGCCTGCCCGGCTAGGGCAGGATGCGGAAAGAACCGACATATCAGCAAGGAGGTGGCGGCTGTGCCCGCGAACAGTTTCGGCAGCCGTGCCAGCCTGCGGGCCGGCGACGCAACATACGAGGTGCATCGCCTGGACGCGGTGGAGGGGTCGGCAAGCCTCCCGTTCAGCCTGAAGATCCTGCTCGAGAACCTGCTGCGCAACGAGGGCAGCGTGGGCATCACAGCGGACGACGTCACAGCGCTCGCGGGCTGGAAGCCCGCGGCGGTTCCGGACGCGGAGATTCAGTTCACGCCCGCACGCGTGATCATGCAGGATTTCACCGGCGTGCCCGCGGTGGTGGATCTCGCCGCGATGCGGGAGGCCATGCACGACCTCGGCGGCGATCCAGCGAAGATCAATCCTCTGGTCCCCGCCGAACTTGTCATCGACCATTCTGTCATCGCGGACGTGTTCGGCCGGCCGGACGCGTTCCAGCGGAACGTCGACTTCGAGTACGAGCGCAACAGGGAGCGTTATCAGTTCCTGCGCTGGGGCCAAGGCGCGTTCCGCCAGTTCAAGGTGGTGCCGCCGGGCACAGGGATCGTCCACCAGGTGAACATCGAGCACCTCGCCCGGGTGGTGATGACCTCCACTGGTAACGGGACGCCGATCGCTTACCCGGATACCTGCGTGGGCACTGACTCGCACACCACCATGGTCAACGGTATGGGCGTGCTCGGCTGGGGCGTTGGCGGCATCGAGGCCGAGGCCGCCATGCTCGGCCAGCCGATCAGCATGCTGATCCCGAACGTCGTAGGTTTCCGGCTGACTGGCGAGCTTCCCGCTGGCACTACCGCGACCGACCTCGTGCTGATGATTACCGAACGGCTGCGCAGGTACGGCGTGGTAGGAAAGTTCGTCGAGTTCTATGGCGAGGGCGTCGGTGCCGTTCCGCTCGCCAACCGCGCGACGATCGGGAACATGAGCCCCGAGTTCGGGTCCACCTGCGCCATCTTCCCGATCGATGAGGAAACCCTCACCTATCTGCGGCTCACCGGCCGGTCGGCGGAGCACGTCGCCCTAGTCGAGACCTACGCCAAGGAGCAGGGCCTGTGGCACGACCCGGCCAGCGAGCCGCGGTTCTCTGAGTGCCTGGAGCTTGACCTGTCGACCGTGGTGCCCGCGCTGGCCGGCCCGAAGCGCCCGCAGGACCGGGTGGCGCTCACCGACGCGCGTAACGCCTTCCGCGACGTTCTCCCTGACTACGTGTCTGACACCCGCTCAGCGTCGGTCGACGCCGGCCTGGCGGGCACCTTCCCCGCATCCGACCCGGTGGCCCCGGAGCCGGCCGGCCGCGCGTCGTCGCCGGTCGAGGTGAGGCTTGAGGACGGCACGAAGACCTGGGTGGACCACGGGTCGGTCGTGATCGCCGCCATCACGTCCTGCACGAACACCTCAAATCCCTCGGTGATGGTCGGCGCGGCGTTGCTGGCGAAGAAGGCGGTGGAAGCCGGCCTGTCGCGCAAGCCCTGGGTGAAGACCACGCTGGCCCCCGGGTCGAAGGTGGTCATGGACTACTACGAGAAGTCGGAGCTGCTCCCATACCTGGAGAAGCTCGGCTTCAACCTGGTTGGCTTCGGCTGCACCACGTGCATCGGGAACTCGGGGCCGCTTGACGAGGAGATAAGCAAGGCGGTCAATGACAGCGATCTCGCCGTCGCGGCCGTGCTGTCGGGCAACCGGAACTTCGAGGGGCGCATCAATCCCGACGTGAAGATGAACTACCTGGCGTCCCCGCCGCTCGTGGTGGCCTACGCGATTGCCGGCACGATGGACATCGATCTCACCACACAGCCGCTCGGCTCCGGGCCGGACGGCCGACCCGTCTATCTGGCCGACATCTGGCCGTCCGCGGGCGAGATCGACGATGTCGTAAGGTCCGCGGTCGCAGCTGAGATGTACGCGCGGGACTACGCCGACGTGTTCGCGGGCGACGAGCGGTGGCAGTCGCTGCCAGTTCCCGAGGGCGACACCTTCGACTGGGACCCGGAATCGACGTACGTGCGACGGCCGCCTTACTTCGACGGGATGAGCCCCGAGCCGTCGCAGGTGACGGACATCCACGGCGCGAGAGTGCTCGCCGTGCTGGGCGACTCCGTGACCACCGACCACATCTCACCGGCCGGGGCGATCAAGGTGGACAGCCCGGCGGGTGAGTACCTGACGGCGCACGGCGTGCAGCGCCGCGCGTTCAACTCCTACGGATCCAGGCGCGGCAATCACGAGGTGATGATCCGGGGCACGTTCGGCAACATCAGGCTCCGCAACCAGCTCGCGCCCGGCACCGAAGGCGGGATCACGGTGAAGCTGCCGTCCGGTGAGCAGATGACGATTTACGATGCGGCGCAGGCATACGCCGCCGAGGGCACGCCGCTGGTCGTGCTTGGCGGCAAGGAGTACGGGTCAGGGTCGTCGCGTGACTGGGCGGCCAAGGGCACTGCCCTGCTCGGAATCCGCGCGGTGATCGTCGAATCCTACGAGCGGATCCATCGGTCCAACCTGATCGGCATGGGTGTGCTGCCGCTGCAGTTCCGGCCCGGTGAGTCGGCCGCGTCGCTCGGTCTGACCGGGCACGAGGAATTCTCCGTGACCGGCGTTGAGGCGCTGAACTCGGGTGAGGTACCGCGCGAGGTGACGGTCCGCGCCGACGGAAACGAGTTCCGCGCGATCGTCAGGATCGACACGCCGGGTGAGGCTGCCTATTACCGGCACGGTGGCATCATGCCCTATGTGCTCCGATCGCTGCGCTGACCCGAGTATGGCGCCCGGCGAATGCCCGGCTGGGCTCACGGCAGGCGAAGCGGGCGGATCGCACCATGATCTGGTGCTTGCCGACTGTTCGGCTGACGACGTGCTCACCGGGCGCCGGCGGCTCGCCACCCTGCTGTTCGTCACCGGGATTACCGCCCTGGCGTTCAACCTCCGACCGGCCATAACCAGCCTTCCGCCGGTCTTTCCCGAACTGGCTTCCCAGCTCGGATTGTCGTCCGCCGCGCTGACCGCGCTCGCCACGATTCCCGTGGTGTGCTTCGGCGTGTTCTCCGGCGTCGCGGCGCGGCTGAGCCGCGGGTTAGGCGACGAGCGGGCGCTGTTTGTGTCGCTGATCGTGGTGACGGTCGGGCTGGCGCTGCGCGGTGCCTTCCCCCATGTGGCGCTGTTCCCCGCGACGGCACTCGCGGCGGCGGCTATCGCGATCATGAATGTGCTGCTGCCTGGCCTGATCAAGCGGCGCATGCCGCAGCGAGCGGGGCTCCTGATCGGGATCTACCTGCTCAGCCTCTCGGTCGGCGCCATCATCGGATCATTGATCAGCGTGCCCATCTATCACGGCTCGGGCGGATCATCGCAGCTCGTGCTCGGGCTCTGGGCGCTACCTGCCGCTGTGGCCGCGGTGATGTGGCTGCCTCAGCTGAGGCGGCGGCGCACGGCGGCCACGCTCGAGGAAACCGCGGACGCCCGTGTAATCGGCCGGGTGGCGGGCCGGCGATCCGGCGTGGCGGCCGGGCGATCAAGCGCGGGGCATGCCGTGCACAGGCACCTGCTCGGCTGGCAGGTGGCCGGATTCATGGGCTTGCAGAGCCTGACGTACTATGCCACCTTGTCCTGGCTGCCAAGCCTGTTCCGCGAACGGGGCGCGAGTCCAGCGCAGGCCGGCGTTCTGATCTCGGTGGCGGCCCTGGGTGGCGCCGTGACGTCGCTTGTCGTCCCTGTGCTCGCTCATCGCGCCACCGATCAGCGCCTGCTGGTCATCCTGACAGTGCTGGTGAGCGGCGTGGGGATCGCGGCGGCAGGGTTCGCTCCGATGAGCATGGCGACGTTCTGGATGTTCGTGCTCGGCCTCGGCCAGGGCGCGGCGCTCGGCCTGGCGATCTTCTTCACTATGGCCAGGGCGGCGACACCCGAGATCGCGGCATCCCTGTCCTCGCTCGCACAGAGCGCCGGATACCTGCTGGCGAGTACCGGTCCGCTGCTAGTCGGCTTCCTGCACACGGCCACCGGTACTTGGACCGTCCCGATTGTTCTGCTGATTGGGTTCACCGTGATGGAACTGTTCACCGGCTACCTTGCGGCCCGCGCGCGCGTCATCGCCTGATGCTCGCTTTCCGTGTGTGGCGGGCCGTCGGCCTTGCGGCCCCGTCCGCGTCTTAAGCCTGGCCCAAATTCCCGCGCATCGTGCGGTACCTGGCGGCCCGCGACCGTCCGAATGGCGCCCGCTCCGCGGTCATTGCCTGGCGGTTCTCCCCTGTGAATCGCGGGTGCGCGGGAAGCGCTTCCGCGGTCATTGCCGGGCGCTCGCTCACTGCGAATCGGCCCAACTCCACGTAACGTTAGGCAACGCCACCGCGCCAGCCCCCGACCCTGTTCTCGGTTGGGTCAGTCTTTGATCAAGGGTTAAGAAGCTGCTCCTCATCCCGCGGTACCGGGCCTGAGCGGGTGTGTCTGGTAGCTCAGCGGTATGGCGGAATCGGCCCGCGGCCGGGCGGGGATGCGTTCGCCCGCCCCGGCCACGCCAACCAGCTGCGTACGAGGCGGTCCGCGCCTACCTGTACGAGGGGGCGCCCCTCCGCTACGAGGGGGCGCCGCTGCACGAGGCTGCCGCGCGGTTCGGCTACACCCGTTCGGCGCTGCCTAGCTGGTCCACGACTTCCGCACGGGGAAGCCGGTGCTGTTCGCCTAGCTGAGCCGGCCTGGCGGCAACGTCACCACCCGCGAACCCGCCGAGCCAGCCCCACACCTCATAGCTCGAACCACTCGGAGCGATGACTTCTTGGCCAGGCCGGGCTCTCCTGCGGATTCCATAGCTTCCGTACACCGTACTCCGGAGGCAACAGCAATAGAGCGCAAAGCCGGTTCTCAAAGTCCTCTTCAGAAGAAACAACATCGGGAGAGCCTTGAAACTGGCCGGCATCGTAGTGGACCTCGTGGCCGAGCCGGTCAGCTTGCATACGGAACGACCGGTAGCGCTTAACCCCGCCCTTATTCACGCCATAGTTCCACCTGTGCGGGTACAGGTCGAACCATGGCCGGTTCGGCGTTTGCGGGCACAGGTCGGCGTGGAGCATGACCTCGCCGGTTTCCGGCCCGCGGCTGCGTCCAATGAACCGGTGTGCGCGAAGGCCGACGCTCTTCGGGAACTGGGCCGCGATAGCCCTTGCTTCCTCCGGAGTTACTGTCCTGTGAGTGGTGGCCTTAACATAATCCAAGCCGCCACATTCGGCGTCGGTGGCAGCGTACACCTTGAACTGGACCCTGGTAGGGTTCTTAAGTGGGCTCATAGAATCTCCCTAGTACTGGGCCGCATTGCGAAGTGACTCGGGTAATTGTAGGGGTGTACGCGAGGCCACGGTGCGGCGCGGCGGTCCTCGTGGGACCTCACCACGAGGGTACCTGAGTACCTTCCGTTGGGCAGCGGTAGTCGTGATCAAACTGCCACGTCTTCATGTGACCCAGGTCTCCATGTGACCCTAGAAATAGAGCATCCAGAGGCTTATTCAAAGGTCCTGGCGCTGGCCTCGTACCATGGCTCTGACCTGGTGGTACCTTGATTGTTTAGCTCAATAAGGCGAACTCTCGGATAAACCTCATCCTGAACGTTAACGCCGCGCGGTGTGATTTTATTGCCGGTAGGGTTCTCGTAGAGTTTACGTGGGTTCGAGCGCGGGTCGTATGCAGGGAGGGGCCAATGCAGGGCCAGTGAACAGCTGGCGCAGCGTGTAGAGGCAGCGTGTAGAGGCAGCGTGTAGAGGCAGCGTGTAGAGGCTGTCGATGCCCGATTTGGTGGCCCGTGGATGGGACTGGACGACGTGGAAGCCAAACAGGCCCTTGGAGGGTCCGTCAGCAACCTCCTTAGCTGCGCATCCTGACCTTGCGCATCCTGACCTTGCGCATCCTGACCTTGACGGGTCTGATCGTTCTCGGCTTCGTTGTTGGTGAACTCGGTGGTGGCCGTGTCGGTCACCACCGAGATCATGTCTTCGAAGTCCCGGAGGCGGCGGGCGAGGCGCACCAGGCGGTGGCGCCGCAGCCAGGTTGCCGGTGATGCCCCCTTTGGCCCGGCACACACTGGGGCAGGGCTTCGGTTGCGTAGATCTTGCGTAGGAGACGCAGGGCTGGCGCCGGCGTTTGGCCCGTGGTTCCCGCCGGTCAGCCTGCCGGGGGGGTCGGTCATGTGCGCACCAGGGCGTAGCTGCCCGTGCTGAGCGTGGTGATAGGGCGCTCGATCAGCTCACCGCTCGACTCCCGCGCCGCCCACAGGTTCTCCCGGGGTGTACGCGGTTGTGAGCTCTCCGCGTCGTGCAGATCCTAGGTGATTGCCAGGCAGGGACGGCTTTGCGATAGTTGCAAGCATGCAAGTAGTCGGCGACGACTCTGCTCCCAACGTAGCGATCCTTGGTCGCTCGCACCACAAGGGACACATCGAATGACCACACCCCTACCGCCTGCGGTGATGGCGTTTGCGCCGAAGCAAGGTCACCTCCGTGACCAAGCGCTTTGGCCACGGTCAGGGCCATCTGGCCCTACAGCACCAGGCAGCGCAGAACTACCGCCTGGGCGGGATCGCGTGAGTCCCGAATCCTCGGACATCGTCACCGGCACGCTGGCGGCTAACCGCGCGAGCCGCCTTTTTGCCAGGTTGTGGCGGCTGATCGGTTATGGTGGCCGACGCTGTTACGCCTGCCGCACGTCTTGGGTGACGCATCACATCCCGGCCACGGGTAAGCACGTCTGCGCCAAGTGCGCCAACTAACGGGTCCGCTCGCGGTCGTCGCGGTCAACTTGGTCCACTCGGCCGTACCGTCGCCAGCAGCGGGGCGTGTGCGGGCTGCTGATGGGCCTTGCGATGGACCATGCGGCCAAGGACATCGCGGGCGCTGCGGCATACCTCGCTGACAGGCCCGACTGCACGTGGCAGATTGGCACCGTCGGTTTCTGCGTGGGCGGCAGCTTGGCCCTGTGGGCGGTGACCTTGTCTGCGCACGCCATCGCCGCGGTGGGATAATGTCCGCCGATCCCGTGGGAGCGGATGCGGTCAGCCTGGCAGAACTACAGCGGAAAGGCGGCGCTGATCCATGCCGGCGAGTGGGACAGCGGCCTCGACGCGCCAGGCATCCAGCAGGCCAGACGGCTCATCGAGGAGACCGACGGCGAGGTTACGATTTACGGCTACCCGGGCACACAGCACGCGGTCTTCAACGACGAGCGGCCTGAAATCTTCGACGCCGCCGCGGTGGGGCTGAGCTTGGATTGAACACTCGCCTTCCCGCGGTCGAGGCTTGCCAGCCAATAGCTCCCGGCGTTCGCTCAACAGACCGCCAGGGCGAGGGCGCCAACGCCCACTGTCGGCCTTCTACTCAACCGGCCGTCTGCACGTCGTCGCGCGAGAGGCAATCCGCGCCCGTGTCAGCTAGCACGCGGACAGTGTCGCGGCCCGAGTTCTTGGCCTGATAGAGGGCGCTGTCCGCGGCCGCGATGAGGTCGTTGAGATCACGGTGCGACCCGCTGAGGGTGGCGACTCCAATCGAGACGGTGACGCGCAGCCGGTATCCCTCCCTGCTGCCATCATCGATCGTTATGACCCGCTGCCCGACTTGGTCGCGGATCCGCTCCGCGATCTGCTCGGCCTCGATGGGGTCGGTATGTGGCAGCAGGAGCGTGAACTCTTCGCCGCCGAACCTTCCGACGATGTCGTAGTCGCGAAGGCTGCCGTGCAGCGTTTGGGCCAGTTGGCGGAGCACGCGATCGCCGGCCAGATGACCGAACGTGTCATTGACCTGCTTGAAGTGGTCGATGTCGGCCACAGCGACCGCGAGCGGTGTGCGAGTCCGGACAGCGCGCGCCAGTTCGGCGTCGGCCTCCCGCTGCCAGGTGGCCGCGTTGAGCAGCCCGGTCTTGGTGTCGATCCGCGTCTGATTGACCAGCTGGCCATGAAGCAAGTGACGGCGGTGCAGCACAAGTGAGGGCAGCGTCAGGGTCATCAGCACCGGGTTGATCGCTACGAGGAGGCAGAGGGACACCGCGAGGCTCAGTTCGACCACGTCGGAGGTCACCGACTCGCGAGAGGCAATCAGGTTGCGGAGCCGCACACCCGGATCGGATAGCCGGACGGCGCCGAAAACTGGCGCGTAGTTGATCAGCCATGCCAGGGCTCCGCACGCCATGACCGCCACCGTCCAGGTGACCACATGGATTCCGCGGCCGGGCGCGGGACCGGCGATCGTGCGCGGGATGGTCTGGAATGCGAGTGACGCGCATCCGTACGCCAGGCAGAGCGTGGCATTGCTGAACACCCGCCGATACACCACCATCCGGGGCACCCGCCACAGCTTGTAGGCGGTAAGCGGAATGGGAGCGGCGAGCGCATAGACGGGCGGGAGCGCTATCGCGATGGCCAGATACCAGACCGACTGCAGGTCCCTGGTCACAGTGCCGCGAGGCTCGTTCACAGTCCTGGTCGCCTCGATCGCGATGGCCGCGCAGACGACCAGGGCGGCGAATACGATCGGCCGGCCGGTTGGCCAGTGCGTCCGGATGATGCCTAGGCAAAGGGCAGCGGTGGCCAGCGTGGGGAAGGCAATGACGTAGCCACGCAGCGGCTCATTGAGCGCCCACACCGGCCACCGCGCGATGGCCGATATGCCACCGCGGATACCGGCACATAGGCGGCCTGGTAAGCGGCGGATCACAGGGGCTATGCGCATGGTGGCTCCTGGGCAGCTCGCGGAGCTTGGCCAAATCCACCGATTGCGGGTGGTAAGCGGCTATCGCCACATCGTTACGGGAACCTGGCCAGCGCGTCAAGGGATGGCCGACGCTCCTGCGGCAAGCTAAGGCAAGATCCTTCTATTACGGACAGAAGGCACAAATCGTCCAGCCTGAGGAGGTTGTGATGCGCGGCGAGTGGACCTGATTCGGGAAGGCGTGGCGAGGTCGGATGGTGCGGATCGGACGGCGGAGGAGGTTGTGATGCGCGGCGAGTGGACCTGATTCGGGAAGGCGTGGCGAGGTCGGATGGTGCGGATCGGACGGCGGAGGAGGTTGTGATGCGCGGCGAGTGGACCTGATTCGGGAAGGCGTGGCGAGGTCGGATGGTGCGGATCGGACGGCGGAGGAGGTTGTGATGCGCGGCGAGTGGACCTGATTCGGGAAGGCGTGGCG
>Ga0335078_10006758_pt1 | contig 16987 bp, 6 predicted proteins | sample Lox_Sample_32_FD_206711 | JGI IMG/M metagenome (GOLD analysis project Ga0335078, IMG submission 206711) | Soil microbial communities from Loxahatchee National Wildlife Refuge, Florida, United States - Lox_Sample_3.2 | ecosystem: Environmental > Terrestrial > Soil > Wetlands | place: USA: Florida... | reverse complement strand
CAAAGAGAAAGTCTACTGTAGTCAGGAGATAGCTGGTTTTTCGTGAACGCTATATTTGTAGTTAAGTCATAATAAACCTTATACGGGTGTACAGTATGTAAATTCAAATAAGATTTAATTGATGTAAAGTATGGAAGTATTTGAAGGAGGAAACAAAACCGATTATATGAATAATATATTTTTAAGGATATTTGTTAAACCAGACAATATGAAAAGAAAAAAATAAATACTAAATATTAGATACTAAATATTTTAATAATAATTTTCTTTATTTTTAAAGAATAATTTTATTTTCCTTATTATTAAGATTTTAGAATATTATTTTATTTTTTATTATATAATATTAAATATTATATTGGGGTTGAACATTAATAATGATTAACCTTATATCAAAGATTTAGTATTCCTTTTTATTAGTAAAATAATAAAGGAGTGAAATTAAATCTTAGCATTTTGGGGGACCGTACAGGTCCTATCATTGGAAATACAACTCGGAAGATACGTAAATAAGAGATGTGACATGTCAGACTTACGGTGGAAGGTCGTAAAGTCAAGAGGGAAACAGCCCAAAACAAGAGTATAAGGTTCCTAAATTATTGTTAAGTGTTAATAATGGAGTTTGTCTGAACTTAAATAATCAGGGTATGGGCTTGGAGATAGCCATTACTTAAAGAAAATGTAATAATTCGCTGGTTCTGAAAGGCAGATGCAGCACTGAAAAATTTAGTGGAACTAAAACAATATACCGTATCCTTGTATTAAAAAAAATATTGATTATTTATTAATATTCTTTTTGAATGGTAACGAAACATTCAGTAAAAGGTTTGAAAAGTAGTGGTTCATTACTTGTACTTATCTGAAGAGAAAATGCTAACATGAGTAACGTTAAAGGAGGTATTTCTTATTCTATTTTTGTAATAAGTGAAAAATCCTCCTCGCCTTAAGCATAAGGGTTTCAAGTATATGCTTATCAAAACTTGAGTTATGTAACGGTGTCTAAGATTTTAACAAAAGTTATATTTGATGAAAAAACATTAAGCATTAAAAACATATCATTATCTTTAGTGAATAGATAATCAGGAAATATTTGTTTACTTTTTTTTATTCTATTTGACTAATAGTTTATATTAATACTTATATTATTATATTATTTATTTATTTTAATATTTTAATATTTTATTAATATTAATAATGTCAACTTTATTTTAGTGAAAAGTAGATACTGCAGTACTTGTATTACTGTATGATTTTTCTTTTCATTATATTTCCTTTTTATATTTTTTTTTCATTTAGGGAAATATTTAAAATTGATTAAGATTTTTTTATTATATCTTATAATAGAATAAAAAATATTTAGTATTATTATATTAATAATTAATATTATCCAAATTTAGTATGTTCTTATAATATTATTATTATAAGAACATATTAGTTGATCTTAATTTGATCTGTTTGATAATTTTAGATTCATAATTATAATTTATTTATATCCCTCATTTTAGATGAAACCCAATTAATGAGGATATATTTAATATATAACCGTACTTAAACCGCCACTGGTATGCTAGTTTTGAAAACTAAGGCGTATGAGTTAACTATCGCGAAGGAACTCGGCAAAATGACCCCGTAACTTCGGAACAAGGGAGACTAACAACGTATAATTATAAATTACTGTGTTTGGTTATATTTAATTAATATTTATTTATTTTATTATATTTTAATACAAATTAGATTTAAATATTAAGAATAACATATTTATACAATTATAAAATATGTTATTAAGTTATACATTTTACAGTATTGTGTAGATAAGATATTTATAATTATATTTAATTAAATAGATCATGAAAATGTCTAAATTATATATATATATAAGTAAATTATTTCATAGGAGCATTTACAGAATGTTGTTTTATATTATACAAAGTAGTATTATAAAATCGTGTTGTACAACTGTTTACTTAAAACTCAGCACTTTGCAGAGAAGAAATTCTACGTATAAGGTGTGAGGCCTGCCCTATGCTTAAAGCTAACTGGGTATTGTATATGTAGAAAATAAATAATAAATTTTTATTTTACAATGTAATATTATACTTTAGGAAACTCTAGTCAATGGCGGCCTTAGCTATAAGGGTCCTAAGGTAGCGAAATGCCTTGTCCATTAAATGTGGTCCTGCATGAATGGCGTAATGATACAACAGCTGTCTCCGCGGTAGACTCAGTGAAATTGGAATGGTCGTTAAGATACGATCTACACCCATAGATAGACGGGAGTGCGACCAGATAAGGTTATTTATATAATGTGAAGTATGTTCACCTAGATGTTCTTTCTACGAGTTCAAAGTAGCATGCATTAAAGTAATTTATTTGTGTGGAGCCTACTTATGTCCAATATTTCTATGTAATAAAGGATTATTGGAATATGAACTAGATTTTTAAGGGTAATTATGTATGAATCTATAGTTGAAGCGCTTTAAAGGGTGAATTTGAATTAAATGGAGATTAAGTGTTCCCGTACTTAATCTAAGAATCCGTATTATTCAGCGTATAGTAGGACCCTAAAAAAAATCATTAAAGTATATAAATAAAAACTGGATAACCCCATTGATATTCTTTTATTTTATAATTTATATATATTCAAGAAGGTAAATATGTAAATATTTATAACTATTAATGGGAGTAGGATGTCTTAAAAAGTAATTTTATTTAACATTAATATATTTACATATTAAATGCATTAAACAAATGTTAATTTATTATTTGTTTTATATATTTTTTAATTTATTAATTATGTTTATTATTATATAATAAAATAATAGGAAATTACCTACGTAAGACAGGTGTTAATAAATATTTAATAAAAAGTTTATAACAGCTTTAAACTATATTTCTATAATAAAAACAGTATCAATAAGGAAGGGATTGTTTTTTAAAGGATTTAAATTTATGCTTATAAAAAAATTATCATAATAAAATATTATAAAAACAATTTTGAAAGGTGAAATTTTCAAATAAAATTGTTCTATAAAAATTCTTGTTGCTTTGCCTCCCCCCTTTTTTCTTAAAGTATAATAATTTATATTTTAATAGTATTTCTAAATATTGTACTAATTTAATGGTTAATTTAAAATATATTTCTTACATAAAATTAAAATGGTTAAACTTGTCAGCATGATATATTACAGGTTTACCTGATCGTGAAGGATCGTTCCAAATAACAATTCAGGATATAAAAGGACAAGGTTTAAAAGGTTTAAACCCTTTTTTATAATTTAAGATAACTCAAAAAAAATTATTCAATTGATTTATTATTAAAAGTAAGAGAATTTTTTAATTGTGGAAGAATAAATAAAGATAATAGTAAAACAGAAATTTTAAAATTTGTGGTTACAAATATTAATGCTTTAAAAAATAAAGTTATACCACATTTTGATAATTTTCCATTAAAATCAAGTAAATATTTAAATTATTTTGACTTTAAAAATGCTGTTTTTTTTATGTTTGGAAAACAACATTATACTTTAAATGGGATAAGTAAATTATAAATAATAAAATCAAGTATGAATAAATCTAGATCTTTTGAGGAAAAATTTAATTTTTGTTCAAGTTCTAGCTTAAAATTAACCTCTGAATAGGTTCAAGGGTTTATTGATGGTGAGGGGTCATTTTAATGTGAAATTATTAAATCAGAAATAAATTTTTCCTTACAAATTAAACAAAGTAATCATGATGTAGGAGTTTTAAATGCTATTAAATATTTTTTTAATGCTGGATATTTGAAACCTAAATAAAATATATATAATTTAGAAGAAGCTAAATGTAATGTAAGAATTACTTCTGCTTTATGAATACGAGATGTTAAAAAGATATCTAAATTACTAGATAATTATTCCTTATTTAGTATTAAAAGGTTGGATTATTTAGATTGAAAACAGTTAATAAATCTTAAAAATAAAAGGGAACAATATAAAGAAGAAGAATTATTGTTAATGTATCATATTAAAAATAATAAGAATGCTTAAAGATTTAAATAATATTTATTAAATTATATTAAATGAAAATTTAACATTTGAGCTGTATGTGATTAAAGTCACATGTACAGTTCTTAGAGGGGGAAAATCTTGTAAGAGATCAACCTATCTCAACAGACCCTAGCAGCTTTACTGCATTTAGTTATTGTCTTTTAAACAGAAAAAGTATAAGTTTTATAATAATTAGTCGAACATATTCTGAAAAAATTATTTGATATTGTATACTCTAATTTTTTTCCTTTTAATAAATATGTAATGGGGACTTTTAACTTTTTGTATTTTTTTGTTTATTGTGATTATATTTAATAATTGTACTATTTTTATTAGGACTACATAGAATTAAAATGATTCCTTCTTATTAATTTAAGGAATCATTAATATATTAGTTTGTTTATTATTATTATTTATTCTATGATTAAATGACTAAAGGGTAGTTTATGTGGGGTGCAGTTCCCAAAAATAGTAACTGGGAAGTCTAATAACACAGAACAGAAAATTTTTAAGTTTGAAAATTTTTATGTAATGATTTAATAACTTATTATTTCTTTATATTCTTACTTATAACAATTATAATTATATTATAATAACATTAATATAATTATTAAATATGGATTTTTAAAAAGTTTACCTACTTTTTAAATTAATTATTTCTTGTTAAAAGTATTATTAAGTTTTATGAAAAATTGAATTTTTTTTAATAAGAAGATTAAGTTTATTAAAAATAGTGAGCGAATGTTAAGATCATTTAATAATTGTTTTATTTTTTGTTTTATAACCGAAATAGGTGATTGTTTAGGTCCGCTTAACTCAGACGTAACTGAGGATCTATTAATAAAAAAAAGATAATATTATTATCTTTTTTTGATAATAAATAGAAATATTTAATTTTTTATTATTAATAATAATAAAAGTTAAAAAAATGGTAAATTTTAACTTTTATTTGTAGTTATAAATGTAGTAATAATAGTAATAATAAAATAAAGATAAACGTAGATTTATTTTTAGCTTAAGTGTTTACACAGCGATATAATTATTTTTAATTGAATAGATTAATGAAGTTTAATGGCAAATAGCAGGAGCCTAACTGTGAGACCAACAAGTCATACAGACACGTAAGTGGAGCATAATGACCAAAGGCACATATAAGGATTGATGGCCTTGATAACGGATAAAAGTTACGCTAGGGATTAGTTTATAGTCCCGAAGTATTGTGAAGTATTTGAAAAAAAATCAGATGAATTGCAAAAAAACTATTACTTTTTAATAAATTTGTACGAAATAGTTAATTTGCAGCAAAATTTAATACATTATGTAAAAATACATAATGTATTAAATTTGTTCAACGACTAAATAGTTATTCATAATAGGAATAATCTATTCAATAGTATCTGACATCTTTATGATATTATTATTACAATTTACTTGCTTTTATATTCTTAGTTTTTTTATAATTTTAAAATTAAATGGTGAGTCTAATGTATAAATTATTTAAATTTATATGAGACATGTTAGTATTAATAGAAAGATTTATATATATTTATCAATGATAATAATAACTTTGATAAGAATTCTCAAATTCAAAATAAGATTTCCAAACAATTAGTTCTGAATGAATGTAAAAATAAAGGACCGAATAATAAACTTTTAAAAAAGTATAAAGAAAGTTTAATTAATTTATCGCCAATACAATATAAAATTATTATAGGTTTAATATTGGGTGATGCAAGTTTACAGACTCAGAATAATGGGAAAACACATAGAGTAAAATTTGAGTGAGGAGACAAAAATAAAGGATATGCGGAACATATATTATATTTGAAATAAGATATAAATTACCAATTTAAATAAATAATTGTTTTAATAATGTACAAGAGATGATGACATAGTCTGAACCCTATTGAAAAATAAGTGGAAATAAAGGATAATTATCTTTATGTTAACAAAATTGAACAGGCTAATATTGTGAGAAAGTTCACATCGGACACATTGTTTGGCACCTCGATGTCGACTCTAATTAACCTCCTGGTGCAGGCGCTAGGAAGGGTATGGCTGTTCGCCGCATAAGAATTAACGCGAGTTGGGTTAAATTTAGCCCTAAAAACAAAAAATAAATAATAATTTAAGATTTGTATTATTTATTTTTTTTTTTAAAAATTGGATTAATTGCATGGAATTCATTGATATTTTTAATATCTTTATGTAAATCTGCAACGAGATTTAAGATTTTTTATAATAATATTTAATATAATTGATATTTTATATATTATATCTAAATACTAAATGCGTTCAACGACTAGATGATTTTGACTACTACCTAGGTCATCCAAGATAATCCAAATTTAATTTTTATTAGGTATTAAATTAAATGATTAACTTTTGAATGTTTTAATGTTATAAAAATTTCATTTAATATGAATAATTTAACATTAAAAAGATACATATTAAAAACATTAAAAATTGATAATTATATAAAAGATTATAGAATAGCTGATTTCCCTCCTTACTTAAAATCTGTATTAATTGGTTTATTATTATCAGATGGAGGGTTAGAGAGATCTTATATAACATCTTTTGTAAGGCTAAGTGTTATTATGTCTATGAAAAATTATCCTTATGTTTTACATTTATATAACTTATTTGAACCTTATATAAACAGTGATATAATCACAATAGATATAAAGAATAAGAGTAATTTAAATGAACAAAAAATTTATACTACTGTACGGTTTAAAACAATATCTCTTCCTCATTTAGTAAAATATTATAATATATTTTATAAAGAAAATAAAAGTACTAAAAATCGAATTAAAGTGGTACCTAATCAACTAAAGTATAATTTTGATTCTATAGCTTTGGCACATTTAATAATGGGGGATGGAAATTATATTAAAGAAATGGATGTTATTAGACTTTATACTAATAGTTTTGATAAAAGTAATGTCAATTTATTATCTAAAATAATAAAGAAAAATTTAGGTATAGATAATAAAGTTATTCATGATCGGAATAATCAATATATAATAAAAATTGAAAAAAGTAGTATAAATTTAACTAGAAATTTAGTATTACAATACATGCATCCTTGCATGTATTATAAATTAGGATTAGAACTTGATCTTAATAAAGGATTTGATTATTCCAAAATAATTGATTTAATTTAAAAACCTTATGATTAAAGATTAAATATAATATAGTCTGAACCATATAAATATATATGGATATAAAAGTTTAAAAACTTTTAAGTTAACAAATTTGTAAATACGTCGTGAGACAGTATGGTCCCTATCTTCTATGGGAATCAAAAGTAAAATAAGGAAGGTGCCCTCGTACGCAAGGACTGGGAGCAACTAACCTCTGGTGTTCATGCTGTTGAAGTTTATATCTGTATTGTATATTTGATCTAATATATTATATGATATGATTTCACCTAATATACAAACTAAGGCATCGCATGGTAGCTAAGTTGGAATTTAATAAGAACTGAAAGCATATAAGTTCGAAGTTTTCCTTTTTATACTTTTTTATTAAAATAAGTAGAAGACTACTACTATCTAAATATAGGCAAGAACTTTACGCACTGAAACTTTCTTAGGTCATCTTGTGCTAATTTAATTTTTTATCTTCTTATTATTCTTATCTATTTTTCATGCTTAATTTTACAAAATTAATAGCTTATTGCCATAAAATTAACACATAATCTGGTGTTCTGCTATATTTAAGCGGAATCTCTGATCCTTTTTAATATAGTTTTATGAGTATATGCATTTGCTAGGCATACTTATAATTTATTATATTATATACTAGTTATTTCGCGGATTGTTGTAATGGTAGCATATTAGGCTCATGCCCTATTGGAGTAAGTTCGATCCTTATGTCCGCAATTTTTAATTTTATTTAGGACATAGGCAAACGTAACAAGAAAAATTTACGTTGTATCATAATTATATACTTTTTTTATTATGATATACTTAATATACATAATTAAATATTAATTTTTACTTAGTTGGTTTTTATTTAATAGGTTTTTTAACTTAATTGGTTAAAGTGCTCGTTTGATAAGCGTGAAATAAAAGTTCAAGTCTTTTAGAAACCAATAATGAAGTAAATGTAGAGAGAAATATATTTTCTCACCCCTTTTTTATATAGATATAAATAAAGTACTTTATTTATATAGATTTAAATAAAGTACTTTATAAGTATATTTTTTAATTATAATTTTAAACAAAAATATCTAAATATAAAATTATCTATTTAGGTAGAAAGATTATAATTATTAAAATATAAATTTGAGTATTTATTACTTACTATAATAGATAAATTATAATGAAAGAAAGGACTACCCCCCAAAGGGGTATATTAATTATAATTTATCAATAGACCTAATTTAATGACTTGTTCGTATAGTAAATAAAGTGTAAAGTAATTTATATTCGAATATAATAAATATTAAAAATAAAGTAAAAAAACTCAATATTAGAGTATAAATTCTTAATATATAAGGTTAAACAATAATATAGAAAATAGCAAATAATATATATATAGGTATTAAGCTTCTTCTAATAAAAGATATCTTTGAACTCGTGTATATACCTATATTTTATAGATTATAATAAATATAGAGGCAAAAATAAAAATAAAACACTCTTATTTGATATACTTAATTAAAAATTTATATTAATAGGATATATATATATATAATACAGTATAAAATAATGTATTATATTATATAAATTACTAAAAATTAGAATTAAAAAGAATTAGTGAATACTAAAAAGTAAAGTTAAACAATAGAAATAAAATAGTAAAATAAGACACAAAAAAAAATTTACTCTTAACATAATGTAAATTAGGAAATGATATTTAGAAATAAAGTATAAATGTAAGAAAATTTACTAAGTATTATATATCAATGAAAACATTCCTTATATGGGAATATTAATGTAAATAGTAAAATAGAAAAAAAGAATTAGAAAAGCGAAGCAATAAGAAAATTAGGTAAATTAGCGTCCGTAGCAAGAAGATTTATTTATTGCTTCGTCCAATAATAAATTAATATTAGTATAAATCTAAAATAGATATCTTCTCGCTCCGCCTATATTGGTAAATTATGCTATCATGACCAAAAATTAATTAATTTTTGGTCATAGAAGTAAAAGATTTGTTCAAGGAGTGTAAAAACTTAAAGAAATTTAAAGAGAAAAGCAAAAATAGTATTGATAATATATAAAAATAAATAAAAAGAAATAAATTTCATAATAAAAGTAATATACGTTAAAAATTAAAATAAGAAGAAAAGTAATTGTAATAAAAATAATCATATTGGTTGTTTATACAAAAAGATCTTTGCATAATATGTGTAGATGAAAAAATAAACAAGAATATATGATAAATAATTTGAATACAAAGTAGAATTAAGGACAAGAAGAAACTTAAATGAACTTCAATGAATATGAAAAGACTGAAAAAACTAACAATTATCATAAAAATGAGTATTATAAGTAGTTATATAAAAAGGATGAGGTAGGCGTAGCAACAAGAAACAAAAAATAAAAACAAAAAAATGATAAAAAAGGATTTATATATAGAGTAGCTTTGAAAGAAAAGGAAAGATTGCTAGGTATGTAGTAAAATTGTCATAATATTAAGTGAAAACTATATTAATAGAGAAAAACAGAGTACGGTTTGCTTCGTACCGTTATAAAAATTAAGTAATATGTTTCACTCTTATTGCGTCTATATTGCAACCCTTATTTATAAATAAAAAATAATAAGACTAGCTATTAACAAAAGGGGGGGGAAAAAAAAATAAAGAGGTTATAGTGATAATAAATGAAAAAAGTAATATAAATCTTCCTGCTCCGCATACTCTGAATGAAAATAAATTAAAATAAGTAAAAATATATATGATGAAAGAATAATAAAATAGAGTTAGATTAATTCATGACATGTAAAAAAAGAAAAAGGAAATAAAAATAAGTACAAAAACAAAAGAAGAAATAGTTAGTAAAGAATATTTAGGACACTTGAGGTCTACTGGAGAAGAATCCAGATATTTTATAGATTTAATAAAAAAAGGTATAGGTAAGCAAAAGGTACAAATTGTACAAGCTTCTTTTTCTTTGAAAAGAACAAGAGAAATCTACTTGTCCCGCCCAAGAATAAAAGAGGAAGTAGAAATAAAAAATGAAAATAAAGAAAATAAAATAAAAATAGAAAGATTAACACCTATGTATGGAGGATATAAAAAAGGTATATTATTGAATGATAATAAAAATGCATTTGATAATATAATTGAAGAAAGTAAAAAAATAAAAGAATTTCTTGCTCTAGACGAAAAAAAATGAGAACAAAATATAGAAACATCAGAAATAACAAAAAATTTGGTAAGGAGGAAGGAAATTAATAAAGTAAAAAAAATAGAATATTGTAACATAATAAAAGAGAAAAATAACAATATAGAATCAAGGAAATTAGAAAATAAGTTAAAATCAATAAATTATTATTTTACACCAAGATATGTTTCAAGAAGCATGACAACACAATTAAGAAGTTGACCCAATACAATATATAGCTATATAAAAGGAACAATAAGAAATATAAAATATAAAGATATGATGGCAAGTAAAGTGATAAAAATATTTATGAATCCAACATACATAAGGAGAAAAATAGTGCAAGGAGAAAAAGGAGAGAAAAAAGGAGTATTAGGAATAAGTATTAAAGCAATAAAAATATTAAGTAAGTATATAAATGAAGTAATAAAATATACATCACAAAGATCTCGTCAAGAAATAAAAAATATCGAAAATTATAGTAAAGACATATTGACACTACCGTGAATAAAAAAAGAAATAGGATGGGCTCGTAATTTTAGAAAATATTTGAAAGAAAGAAGATCTGGTATGATATCAGGATATATGCCAAAAAGAAAAGTAATGTTTAATAAAACTAGAAAAATGTATATAAGTAAGCCACTATTTAAGCATACAGTTTGAAATGTAATAATTGATTTATATGTATATAATAATAAAAGTTATAAATTAGGTAAATATCATAATATGTTGAAATTAAGAGCTCTTTATAAATATATGTATAGTATGTATGTAAATTATAAAGAAATTATACAAAAAATAATATTACGGCCTAGAATTTTTTATATAAACTTAATAGAACCAAAAATAAATAATTATTATTGAAATGTTATAGATAGTTATGAAAAATTAATGATCCATATGAGTAAAAAGGAATTTTTATATTTAATATTAAATATATTAAAATGGAATTATAGCAACAAAATATGGTACGGAGCTATAAATATAAATAAATTACTAAAAAATTGAGCATGATATAATGATAATTCAAAAGAAAGGGAGAGAAAACTACCTATGTCGCAAGCGGGGCAAGGACAAGAGTTGATTTCATCGTCCTTCGGACTAAGAAAACTAGAATTCAATAGAAAAAATGAAAATTCTTTTGGAAAATTAGTAAGTAAAAAAAGGGTTATTAAGGATAATAAAGAAAAAAATATAAATAGAATAAAATGAGTAAGGTTAAAAAATAATATTAATAAATATAGAAGTATCTATAATAAAGATAAAAAAAACATATTTATAAATAATTATATTAATTTAATAAATAATAAAGTAATTAAAATAAGTAATAGTGATATTAGAAATAAAATTAGAACTAAAGATGTTAATATTGAGATGATGAAAGAATCTAGAAAACTCTCAAGATGAGATGAAAATTATTTTTTATTAAAAGAACATGGAGCAAATGTAAATAAAGCAATAATGAGAAAACAATATTTACTTGAACAAGAAAAAAAATATAATACTGTGCAAGCTATAAAAGGTAGTACTGTTAATGATAGTTATACTCTTGCTCCGAATAGCTCAAGGAATAATATAAATAAAAAAAAGTTTACTTCACACACTTTATACTCGATTAATAAAGAGAAAGATAGATATAAAAAAGGTTATAAAGAAGAAAGAAGAGTAAAAATATTTGGAAAAGATAAATTAACATTAAAAAACTTCAAAAGAAAAATTACAAAAGGAAAAAAATATAGTAAATTAGATCCAAAATTTTGAAAAGAACAAACAATGAAATATAATTTATATGGAGTAACACAAAAAGCTAATAAAAATCCAAATCAGAAATGAGTTTATGATAATAAAACAAAAATAAAAGTTCATATAAATAAATATTTAGATGATAAACAAATATTTGATAAAATAAAGAAAAGAAAAGAAAGAAAACAAATATTACAAGAAAAACAAATATTTATATCAATGGGAAAAATTAAAAAAAGAGATTATAAAGAAAATAATAATAATGAATATATCAAGAATAAAAAATTTTATAATAAAATTGCTGGAGTTAGTGATAAATTATATTATGATAATAAAATAAATAAAAAAAATAAAGAATCGTCACTATATGGAAAGGGTAAATCAGGGACTATTCATGGCCCTGAATCTAGATTTCAAGATAGTAATAAAAAATATAAAAATGAAAGAACAAGTCTTAATAATAAATGAAATAAGAATATAAGTAATAATAATATAAATATAAAAGATAAAAGTAATCAAATAAATAATAGCAATAAAAGAAAACTACATACTCTAAACAAAATTAGACTAAATATTAAAAAAAATAAAAATAATAATAAAATAAATAATACAAATTCAAAAAATGAAATAAATTATCTAGGAATAAAAAAATTTAAAGGAAATAAAATATTATTAAATAAAGGTAAAATAATTGAAAATAATATTACTTACTATAGTATTGAAAATAAATCAAATCGGAAACAAAAAATTAATTATATAAAATATCTAAAAGATTTGTATTTAAAAGATAAAGAAACAAAAAATATGAATTTATATTTTTTGGATGATTTAAAACTAAAAATAGGAATGCAAACTCTGTGTGAAGTGAATATATCTCAGCAAAATAAAAAAGATAAAAATAAAGATATTCATACATATAATTTTTTAAATTATAAGAATAATATAAGTTGAGATAAGTTAGATTATTCAATAATGAAAATGTTAAAAAAAAGAACAAAAGTAGATGTACTGAAATGACAAGGATGAACTAAGTCTTTTACTGAAAATATAAATAAAGAAAATAAGGTAAATAAGAAAAATAATATACTTTCTAAATTTATAAATTATTCTTATGAAAAAATAGTAAAAAAAATAAATAATAGTCTAGAAAGTATTACTAATAGTGATAAATTGTATATTGATATAATAAAACAAGATTTTTATAATGTTAATAGAGATGTTATGGTAAGTAAATCAGTAGAAGTTTTTGATGATGAATATAATAGTTTTAATAATTTATACAATTATCAATACAATAATAGAAATATATATGATAATTTATCAATTAATTTTAAAGAAAAAGGAAATTATACTACAAGAATTTGACAAACATTAAATTTTAATAGCAAGGAAGAAAGTATTATGAATAATTTAAGATTTAGTGACAATGTATTTAAGCCTTATTATAGATACATGATACGAATATTTATATTAAATGAGTATAAAAATTTTATAAAAAAATTAGGATATAAAAATATAATAATACATTATTATTTACCTATGTTATATGAAAAACTAAATTGATTTAGAGAAAACAATTTAAAATTATTAAACTTTATAGGAGTAAGAACTTTATTTAATTTATTTGCATTTAATTATAGGAGTTTATATATTATAAAGCCTAAATATTATTATATTAATAAATATAGGTATTATAAGAGAAAAGCAACGAGATTAAAATATAATACATGATTAAGAAGTATAAAATATTTAAAAGGATTAAGAAAAGCACCAAAAAGTTATTGATTAAGATATCATAGATTAATAAATTATTATTATGCTAAGATAATAAATTATGCAAAATGAGATACAGAAAGAAAAATATTAATGCCTTATGTTTTATATTTCGAAGATATACTATATAATATATATGGTAAATTAGCTATTATAAGAATATGACCATTAAAAAGGTATTTTTTAAGTAGTTATATATTATCAGAAAGACTAATGCTATTATTAGATAAAAAAGCTAATTGAAGTAAAAGAAGAAAAAGTATAACTGGATTATTTACACGTTTTGTCTTTAAATTTATAAATATATTGAAAGCATCCAAAATTGAAAAAATATATGATTATAATTTAGAAAATAATAGTAGATGACCTAATGAATTAATAAATATATTTAATAAAGATTTACCTATACAAAGAAATTATAATAAATTAGAGTATTATTCAAAAAAATTAGAAGCTTCTAATTTATTAAGTACATATTTAATAAAAAATGGAGAATTAGATAACTATTTACCTTTAATAAAATTTTTTTATTATAACTTAGCCAAAAATACTTATTTAAAAATTAAAAGATGAAAAAAAAATAAATATAAATTATTAACAAGTACAAAAAAAGGTCTAATAAAATATTGAACAAGACCAATAAAAAATTTTATTGTTGATATTACTAATAATCTAGATATTTCTGGTGTGGAATTTAGATTAGCTGGAAGAGCTAAATCAAAAGCTAGAGCTTTTAGTTTAATATACCAATATGGTAGTTTCTTAGGTGCAAAACATTATAATAAAGTAACACATAAATATTTAACTTTATCTAGTTATTATTTAAGAAATACCCTTAAATCTACAATGGATTATACTCAAAAAGCAGGAAATTATGGACCAGGAACAACAAACTTGAAACTTACATATTCATCTCTATTAGGTAGTGACATTATGGAACTTTTATCTTATTTAATAAAAATGAAAGAAATTTATATTGCATTAATTAATAGAAATTTTATAGTTCATAGTAATATAAAATATTTTACAAAATATTATAAATGAAATCGATATAATACTAGAAAAGTTTTAAATTATTTTAGAAACAATAAATACAAATTCGGTTATTTTGCACATTTCACACCCACTATTAAAAAATTAAATAAAAGAAAATTAAATACTTTTAAAAATAAAATTCATACTTAAGTTTTAAATCTTTTTTAGCTTAATTCTTTTTTTTTTGAAATCTATATACTTTAATCTAAATATTAACCAAATAAAATATTGATGTATTTATTGCTTTTTTAAAGAAAAAGGAAATTATACTTTAGTCATAATAACTTATAAATTACTATATAATTTATTTCTTTTTAATATTATCGCCTTTTAAATTATCTTTATTTTATAAATTTAATTTCTTTTATTATTTAATAAATATTTCAAAATTAGATTAATTAATTAATAGTTTTCTTAATTAATATTCGAAATAATTACAATTAGAATTACTAAACTTAAGAAAATTAAATAATTTATAATTATTTAATTTTAATATGCTAATAAAGTTATATTTTATCTTAGTTATTAATTGTTTATTTTATTGGAAGAATATATTCATTTAAATCTTAAATTTATTATAACGAAGTATAAGGTAAAACCGAATAAAATAATTTTATATTTATAAAATACTTAAAACCACATAGATGAACCATTATCTAGATGCTTCGTTATTTATCTCCCCACTTCTTAGAGAATGTAACTCAATTGGTAGAGTATTCGCCTTTTAAGCGAAGGGTTATAAGTTCGAACCTTATTATTCTCAATCTACGTATTGTTTAAGAGAAATGCTATAATACAATTACTGGTTAATATTATACAATTTTTATTTAACTAAAGATAAAAACATACTTTTATTTATTATTTTATAATCATGTTAATGATATGGTTATATCTTAACAAAAAATAAATAAAAAAAGAGAATGATTTTTTTACTAAATATAAAATGAAATAAATAAAATAATTTTATACTGTCTTATGTCTTATTTTGTATAAAATTAAATGGATTGTAGACTAATGGGTAGGTCACTGGTATTTGGCACCAGTTTGTGAGAGTTCGAGTCTTTCCAATCCAATGTAATAGCTTTTAATTAACACTTTATATCTTATATGTATATATTTTATTTGTATTATAAAAAAATACATGATTTTATTTTTTGTATAATTTAATATAAACTTTTCCAAATTATTTATTTATTATTTTATATATTATACATATTAATTTATAAAATAAACGAAATTATTTTTAAGTTAAAGGAAAAATTATGCTTAAGAAGATGTAATACCCTTATATTTTATTTATAAAATATTATTATTAACTACAATGAAATTTTGAATGTACTGCTTACTGTTAAAGAAGCTTTCTTAGTAAAATATAAGCAAGTTAACTAACATCAAAGTAAATATATTAAAAAGAAATCTAGTATTAAATTATTTTTGGTAAAAATAAACTAAAACTAATATAATATTTAAAATCTATTTTTTATTAATATTATTAGATTGAATATAAAATAAATTGAATCTTAAAATTAGTCATTAATAAAATAAATTATTATTTAGATGAAACTCATTGAATATTAAGGTATTAAAAGAATTAATAAACTAAAAAAAAATTAAATATAAATACGTGAATAATAAATAATTTCAATAATAAGAAATGTTTCATTAATTAATGTATATGATATAAGGTAAGTATAATTCGGTGCGAAGCAAGGAAAAATTTTACTAAGAAATAAAACCAAATAAAAAAATTGATAATTTATTTATAATTATTTATAATAAGAAAGATAATAATTATATACTTAAATTAACTATTAATATAAAGCACAAGTATAACTTAAAGTATTTATATTTAATTTTTTTTTAAGTAATAAATTAAAAAAATATATTGTTAATTTATTACAGATAAATGCTAAAAGAAATAGTATTTATTTCTACGCGTTGTCAATAATTTAAGTAACAGAACGTAAATAATACTAAAAATAATTTAATAAATTATTAATGTAATATTTAATAAAACAAAAAAAGTATGTCTTTATTTTTGTTTTATATTCTTATATATTAAAGTTTACTTGT
>Ga0335078_10006756_pt1 | contig 16989 bp, 18 predicted proteins | sample Lox_Sample_32_FD_206711 | JGI IMG/M metagenome (GOLD analysis project Ga0335078, IMG submission 206711) | Soil microbial communities from Loxahatchee National Wildlife Refuge, Florida, United States - Lox_Sample_3.2 | ecosystem: Environmental > Terrestrial > Soil > Wetlands | place: USA... | reverse complement strand
TATTTTTGACATTCATGAAATCGTCCAGCGGATTGCCTTCAAGAACAAGGAAAGTCGCTTCGTAGCCATCTTGCAAGTGCCCGATTTTTCGCCCGGGGAAAATCACCTCCGAACTGTTCTCCGTCCGCCAACGAGGTTACGCCGTAGACATCTGGGCCGACGGCAAGCTTGACGCCCGCATCGTGTAACAGACGAAGATTGTGGATCTGGATCGCCTGAACCTTCTTGAGGTCTTCCTGGTTCTTGATTTCGGCGTTTGCAACGTAGGTCGTGGTTACAACGTCGACTCCCTGCTTGACGGCGAGCGCAGCATCCTCGGCCGTTATTGGAAACCAGTCTGGATGTTTGAGGTCGGCGTAGTACCCAGGCAGATGAGCGATCTCATCGACACCGGCAGCCAAGGCATTGCGAAAATCCGCTGCTGTCTCGATGTGGCAAGCGACCCTCAGCCGGTCTGCATGCGCTCGCGCGACAATCAAGGCGAGCACTTCGGGATCGAGCCCTTTATCGCCGTAGTAGGCGGGATCGTCCCGTCGCTTCTGAAATTCCTCGGAAAACAGAAGGTGGGTCTTGATTAAGCCAGGATGGTCGGCCATGATCATCGGCCATTTCCTGTCCAGGTCCTCCTTATTGTCGATGATGTAGTACCCAAGGTTGTCGAAGTTGCCGTTTTGACCTGGCTTTTTCACTTTGGCGAGGTACACCTCGTATAACTTGACCGGGTGCCCGCCCGTGGCCGTAATTCCTGCATTCGCGAAGGTAACATCCACAGCGTCGGGCTTGTTGATCAGGTCCTTGATCATCTCCGTGTCGCGATGAATGCTGGCCGGATTCTTGGCATAAAAAATTCCATCGGTCAGATATTGGGCAAGGATCTTTTGGATGTCGTGGGGCCCCGCGATGTAATGGTTATGCGCGTCGGCGAAGGGAGGCACGACGAAGCCTTGCTTCAGGTCGATCGACTCATCCACCTTCGCCGGTTTTATGCTGGTGAAAACGGCGTCGACCGAATACACGATGCGGTGCTCGAATTTCTGCCCATCGAACCATTGCCCGTTGGTAAACTCGAAGACCTTGCTTGCAGGGGGCTCAGCCTTGAGCGGCTCAACATTCTTCCAGAATCCCAAGAACAAGCATAGAGTGGCGATTAGGCCAAGAATCTTTCTCATATGGAGTATCGACGCTTACATCCCAAGATGGTGAGCGACTCGTACCGTTAGACGCAAACCCGGCACTTCATTGAGGAGTTTTTGCTGGTCCATTCCTTCAACTTGGGGTATCTTTTCGTGTCCTTCGTCGTATGCGCGTTCGCCTCCAAGTTGTCGCTCTCGCATTCTCGGCAATCGCCTTCAGCACCCTAGCCGGCGCCAGGCAGCAGACATGGGTCGAGGTTCGCAGCCCTAACTTTATTGTGGTCAGTAACGCCGGGGAAAAACAGGCGCGCAAAGCGGCGGTGCAGTTCGAACAGATTCGGACAGTCTTCCAACAATCCTTAACGGTCGCGCAAAAACATCCCAGTCCCGTGATCACGGTCCTGGCTGTAAAGGACGAAGCATCCATGCGCGACTTGCTGCCGGAATATTGGGCGAAGGGACACTCCCACCCGGCAGGATATTTTGCGGGGCAGCTAAACCAGTTTTTCGCAGCCGTGCAACTGGATGCGCAGGGCTCAAACCCTTACGAGACCTTCTATCACGAGTATTACCACACGATTAGTGTGCCGTACGTCCCATCACTTCCGTTGTGGCTGGCGGAGGGACTGGCGGAATTCTTTGGGCACACAACGATCGAAGAGAAGTCCGTAAGCATGGGCGATGCCGACGCGCTTTTGATCGAGGAGCTACGGGCCAATTCTTTGATCCCTCTAGAGACGCTGTTTCAGGTGGATCGGAACTCGCCCTACTACAACGAGACGAACAAGACTTCGATTTTTTATGCGGAATCGTGGGCGTTGGCGCACTACCTTATGATTGGCGATCGCATCGCTCACAAACCCATGCTGACCGCATATCTGGACGCAATGGACCAAGGCAAGAGTGCGATCGAAGCCGCATCGATTGCGTTTGGAGATCTCAAAAAGCTGGACAATGATTTGCGGAGTTACATCCGTCAATCAAGCTATTACCACCTTAAGTTTCCGTCGCCGCAGTTCAATGAAGATGAGATGAAAGTACGGACGCTCTCCGAAGCTGAGGCTGAAGCATATCGGGGAGGGTTCGCCGCGGTTTGTGGTCGAAGTCAAGATGCCGCTGCGAAGCTCAATGACGCGATCAAGCTCGATCCGAACGTTGCGCTCTCCTATGAGTATCTTGGTCTATCGGAGTTGACTTCAGGGCAGCGGGATAAAGCAATAGAGTCCACCTCGAAGGCGATCGAACTCGATCCAAACAACTCTTTCACTCGATATCTGCGGGCATTCTTGAAGACCGGTGGGTCCGGATTCTCCTCAGACCCTCAGACGGAAGAAGACTTGCGCCAAGCCATTGCGAGCAGTCCCAATTTTGCACCTCCGTACGGCTTATTGGCGATGTATCTGGCTTCGTCGGACAAAGATCTCGACGAAGCGTTGGGTTTCGCCAAGAAAGCCATTTCTTTTGAGCCAGCGAATTCGAATTTTCAATTGGCGCTGGCTCAGGTTCTTGTCCGGCAGAAAAAGATCGACGAAGCCGACTTGGCGGCGAGACGGGCGAGCGCGTGGGCTCGAGAACCTGCAGAAAAGGCGAACGCCGAGAACTTTCGACAGTTTCTGGTTCGGTACCGTGAGTTACAAACCGATATGGGATCGAATGGCGCCCCACGAATTGTCAGCGGGGAGGGCCAAAATGGCGAGTCGGTTCCGGACGGTGACCGCCCAGTTTTGAAGTTTCGGACGGCGGGAGACTCCGCTCCCGCAAATGCCGCAAATCCTTACGTCGCTTCGGTGCTTCGAGTGCAATCCAATATCACGATGATGGGAAGTCCTATGGGAGTGGACTTCACACCATATTTTAAAGATCTGGTGGCAGCAATTCAGAATCACTTGATGGCTTCGGTCGGGAACCTGCGGCTCGGAGATGCGAAAAATGTCACTCTTGAACTCGCAGTATCAAAAGACGGCAGTATTTCGGGGATTACGATTGCTGCGAGTTCAGGGAACGATGTGCTGGATAAATCGACGGTGGCCGGAATCGTAGCCTCCGCACCCCTTCCTGTTTTACCCAGCGGATACAAGGGGCGATCTTTGAAAGTGCGATTGAAATTCTCATTTAGCGAAGAACAAAACTGAGAGCCGGCTGGCGCCCTAAAGGGTTCCAACCTTCGGCCGAATAACTAACTCTTCCATCACGGCATCATCGGGAAGAAGGAGTGCGTCGAGCACAGCCTGGGCGACAGCTGCCGGCGACATCATTTTTTTGCGCGGAGCTTCGGGCCAAAGCGTATTCCAGATCGCGGTATCGGTCGAACCGGGGAGCAACGCGACGACCCGAATACCCTTCTCACGTAGTTCCTCGCGAAGAGTATTGGTAAAGCCGAGCGCCCCATGCTTTGCTGCGATGTAGGCCGATAGTCCGGGAAAGACTTGTTTTGCCGCGATCGACAGATTGTTGACGATCGTTCCGCCAGATTTCATCAAGGGCAGCGCCGCCTGAGTCACTAGGAATGTGCCCGTGAGATTCGTGTCGAGAACTTCTTTCCAAGTCTTCAGAGGTAATTTCTCAACCGAGAAATTCTCGTGGGCAATACCGGCGTTGTTGATCAGAACATCGAGGCGTCGGAAACGATTTCTCACTGTGGCGAACACTGCCTGGACTTCGTTAGGATCGCGAACGTCGCAAAGTACAGGAAGTGCTTTGACGAATCGATTCAGTCTTGCAGTGGCTTTGTTCAGCGAGGTTTTGTCGCGACCCGTGATTACGAGATTGCAGCCTTCACGAGCGAGGGTGCTAGCTATGGCGAAACCAATGCCACGATTCGCACCGGTGATCAGCGCAATTTTTCCATGGAGCCGAAATTGCGAACGACGCTTAGGTTCCATTCGGCCGTTGGCGGATGAGAGACAAGAATTCGGTACGAGTTTCCTGTTCCTCGCGGAAGCAGCCCAACATAGAGGAGGTCACGGCGGCAGAATGCTGCTTCTCGACGCCGCGCATCATCATGCAGAGATGGCGGGCTTCGATGACGACGCCGACCCCCTGTGGCTCAATTGCTTTTTGAATGGTCTCGGCGATCTGGGTCGTGAGCCGCTCCTGAATCTGCAGGCGGCGCGAGAAAATTTCGATAAGGCGCGGGATCTTGCTCAGCCCGATCACTTTGCCATTTGGAATGTAGGCGACGTGCACTTTGCCGAAAAACGGAAGCATGTGATGTTCGCAGAGGCTGAACATTTCGACATCTTTGACGATGACCATCTCGTCGTAAGTGCAGGTGAAGAGCGCATTTTTGATGAGCGCTTCGGGATCTTCTTTGTACCCTTTGGTCAAATATTCGTACGCGCGATGTACTCGATCGGGTGTGCGTTGCAGCCCTTCGCGCTGCGGATCCTCGCCGAGGCGGACAATCATCTCGCGGACGAGTTCTTCAAAGCTGGCACTGGTTAACGTCGCAGATTCAGTTGTAGAGCTCATAGGATTTCGTAATTGAGAAATTGTGTCATTTGAAATCAAACTCAAATTCTGATTTCGTTGCCTCCCGCGTATTCGAAGGAGTTCATCATGGTCTCCTCGAAGCGCACCTTTTCCAGATGAGCGTGGCGGAAGCCGCGCTGCAAAATATCGTAGATGCTAATACAGAGATTTTCGGTGGTCGGCACGGCCTTGGCAAATTCCGGCAACATATTCAAATTTTGATGGTCGAAATGCTCGAGAATCTGGCTATGCACAAACCCGTCTAAATCGACCAAGTTACAGACCATACCAGTGCGGCTGTCAACCGGTCCGCTCACCGTGACTTCCAACATATAGTTGTGCCCGTGGCCATGCGGGTTATTACATTTCCCATAGGTTGCAGAATTCTCGGCAGGAGACATGGAATCGCTGTGCAGCCGGTGCGATGCCGAAAACATGTAGCGGCGAGTGAGATATGCTTTCATGCCTCTCCGTAAAAATCGACGAAAAGATCGGGTGTTTCGTAGACCCGTACGCGGTGCAAGTGCGCCTGTTTCAGTTTCTCCACCAACCGCTGCCAGACTGCGATCGCGATATTCTCGGTCGTCGGGATGCGATGCAGGAATTCCGGCACTTCCTTGTTCAGAAAGCGGTGGTCCATCGCATCGAGTACTTCGCGATTCAGAACATCTTTCAGTTGCTTAAGATCCACCACGAAACCGGAGCGCGGATCGACTTCGCCCTTTACTGTGACTTCCAACGTGTAATTGTGACCGTGACCGTTGGGATTGTTGCATTTTCCGAAGATACGCTGATTCTCTTCGGCGGTGAATTCCGGATTGTGATAATAGTGCGAAGCGGAAAATTCGGCTTTGCGAGTTAAATAGACCATGGATATCAGTGACTAAAATCGACTCCTGCCGCATGCTTTGTATTGCGGAAGCGGCTTTGCTTCGAGCGATTGCCGCGGCGCGAAGATGACGAGTATGTTCGGCCCTTCCAGGTAACTTGACCCTCGGCATGGGCGACTTTCGAACGTAGCAACAAATAAGAAAAAGTGGGAAGGCCGAACAGCGCGAAAAGGTCGGCGTCCAGGCGAAAGTGTGCCTTGCGTATGCGATTCAGAAATGATCCGTAGAGGATGGCAAACAACACAGTGCCTGCAACTGCCAGTTTCAAGTGACCGAGGGCAAAAAGGCGGACCACGATGCCTCCACTGCCTGCGATCAGCACGAATTCCAGGAATCTCAAAGTGGCCAGTCGAACTGGCGACGGGAAAAGCAGCACCAGATTCTTTGTCCACCCTTCTCGAAGCTGCTGGAAGCTGCGATACATGCGCGTACGCACAGCATCGGAGCCATAACGGAAGAGCAACTTCCGGCCGGACGCTTTTACGGCACGCGCTATTGCAACGTCTTCTAAGAGATCTTTCGAAACGGTGGCCCAGCCACCGACAGCATCGTATGCTTCTCGCGAGATCAACAGGTATTGTCCATTGGCAGCCGCGGCCGGAGATCGTGAGTCGCTAATCAGGGAAGGCCGGTAGGTCGCGGCCAATTCAGCAAAAATTACGGGCATCACTGCCTTCTCCGAAAGGCTATCGACTTCCTGCTGGGGAGAGTAGGAGAGCAGTGAAGCGCCGTGGCGAACTGCTTCGATGACTGCGCGAGCCAACGATCCGGAAAGATGCACGGTATCGGCGTCAGTGAACAGGAGCCAATCACCGCTTGCGACGCGCGCGCCACAAAACAGTGCATTGGCCTTGCCGCTCCAACCGGAGGGCAGGGGCCTCGCTTCTAATACGCGTACGCCAGGAAAAGAAGATGCAATTTGGCGAGTCGAATCTGTCGAGGCATCGTCAACGACGATTACTTCGAAGTCCACTCCCTGCTGCTGAACGAGCGACTCCAAGCAGGTACGAAGGTTCTCCTCTTCGTTGCGGGCGGGAACGATTACTGACACCGTGGGCCGCTTCGTTTGTGGAGTTTCCGTCGTCATTTGAGCAATCATTTATTATATCTGTGTGAGACGCGTCTCTACTTTTCTGGCTGCAATCCTATTAGCAGCGCTTTGCAGTTGTTATAGCGGTTCCCGCCCACCCAGAATTGGGAGTGCCGCCCCGGATTTCATCGTGCAAGATAGTGACCGCAAGATCGAATTGCGCGATTTCACGGGTCAAATTGTGGTTTTAAACTTCTGGGCTACGTGGTGTTCTCCGTGTGTCGAAGAAATGCCCTCGCTTGTCCAACTACAGCAGCGTCTGAAGGACAAGGGGATTACGGTCGTTGGGGTGAGCGTGGATGTGGACGGGGATAACTACCATCGTTTCCTGAAGGATCACAAGATCGATTTCTTGACGGTGCGCGACCCTGATCAGAAGTCGAATAATCTTTACGGGACATTTAAGTTTCCCGAGACCTACATCATCGATCGCAAGGGAATCATGCGGCGAAAATTCATTGGCGCGGTGGATTGGTCTCAGCCCGAAATCGTCGATTACTTAACAAAGCTGTAAGCCTTGCTAATGCTGGTTAGACGTGGCTGGCTTTCCTGTCCAGTAAATCGTCGCGGGTGGTTGCCCCTCGGAGTGGACGACCACCATCGAGATCAGCCCCTGTTTGTTCATCCCCTGAGCAACCGCATCCTGATCGATGGCGATAGCGTAGTCCGCGTAGCGAGCAGGATTTGCGAGGGCTTGTTCCCAAAGCCCATCAGGATCAGTCGGTCGCTTCCAAGGACGATGATTGCCTTCGTTAATGACCCGGCGCAATGGGATGCCCGCGTCTTGCAGAGCTCCGACGTGATCGCCGAGATACATCAATAACGTTGAGTCATGCGGCAGTTTGAGGAGCGTGGCAGCGAGTTCGCGCTCGAAAGAAATGCGTGTCCGCGAGTTCACCTGAGCTTCGCGAAAACAAATTGGCTGAGCTTTCCAGGCCCATCCATAGCTGGCGGCGACAAAGGCGACGAAACCTACGATCAGAGCCGTGCGGACCCTGGCAGCATTAGCGCCGATGTACGCGAGGTAAAGCGAGACTGCGGTTGCGACGGCGAAAGCAGGAATCAGTTCGCTTCCGAAACGAACGTTGTAATAGGAAAACGGCCACCATTCAGGCAAGAAGATCGGCACGCTTCCATAGGCAACCGAGAGAGTATAGAAAGCGAGCGGCAAGAATAAAAGCAGCATTGGCCAGGACCGTCGCTGCCAGACCGCTAGAGCACCGATCAGCAGAAATGCCAGCCAAACTTTTTGCAGTTTGCCTTCCGCCACGTTGTCTTGGGCGGCTTTGAGAAAGTAAGTAAAGGAGACGTGCAAGTTGTGCCAACCGGGGTGCGGTTCGGATTGAAACAACGCTGTCTTTTGCTCGATGGCGCGGGCGGAATAGGGTCCGTTGGCGAATTCCAGCGGATTGCGATAGATCGCGGAGTTGTAGGTCAGCCACAAGACGGGAGCTGCCGCAACGATCAGGATGAACTTGGCAAAGCTTCGACGAAGCGCTGGCTGGTTCGATCTAACGACAATGCCGGCCACTGCTAGGCAGATTGCTCCCGCAAGAAACCATCCGTCGTAGCGGGTGAGCGCCGATGCTGCGAGGCACAAACCACACTTCGTCAACGAAGAGCTTGCCGTGTCGTTTTCTGAGGCGTGCACCGCTCGCACGAATTCCGAAAAGTGCACGATCGCCCAGATAAAGAACGCCGAAAGAAGAACCTCGGTCATTGCCGTGGCCTGGAGATAGAGCAGATTGGGATTCGCGGCGTAGGTGGCTGCTGCAAACCAAGCTGCCAGCCTGGATGCAACATCTGGTTGATCGGACAGGCTGAGCTTGGTTCTTACCAGCCGGAAGATTCCGACAGTGCCGAAGACGTAGGCACACATCGAGGGCAGCGAGCCAGCGATTCCCGTGCGCCAGGCTGCATCTGACAACAGAAACGGGATCATCAGCAGGTGAGGCAGCGGCAGCCAAACTGTCCCTAATTGAAGCAGGCCGGGAGTCTGCGAATCGATAACCCGCCGCGCGATGTTGATGTGAGCTACGGCATCGCCGTAAAGGAGAAGATCGCCGCTGCGGAAGTAGAACAGAAAAGAAAACAAGGACGCGGCGGCGGCGAGTTGACACACCAGGGTGGTTTCACGATCCCACGCATAACTTTGCCTGGTTTTCATTCCAGATGGGTAAGCTCCCGAAAAACCTGAAACCGGGCCTCGATTTCGTCGCGGGTGAGGGATTGCAGACGCTCTGTTCCGAAGCGCTCGACCGCGAAAGACCCCATCACGCCGCCGTAAAATAATGCGCGCTTTAGCACTTCCCGGTTCAGCTCCGGCTGGGAGGCAATGTAGCCCATAAATCCGCCGGCAAAAGAATCTCCGGCACCGGTCGGGTCCTTCACTTCGTCGATGGGAAGAGTCGGCGCACGGAAAGGATGACGGCCTATTCCAAAAGCACCTTCGCGGAAAAAGATGGTTGCGCCATATTCGCCGTGCTTGATCACGAGGGCTTGCGGCCCCATCGCAAGGACTTTCTGCGCAGCTCGTGGAAGATTGCGCTCCCCAGCGAGCATCTTGGCTTCGCCATCGTTGATGAGCAGCACGTTGACCAGCTTCAAGGTTTCGAGCAGATCGTTGCGTGTGCCTTGAATCCAGAAATTCATGGTATCGCCACCGGTCAGGCGAACGCCATTGAGTTCACGACGCACCGAAGCTTGCAAAGTCGGATGGATATTGCCAAGAAACAAAAACTCGGAATCTTTGTATTCGGCGGGAATTCTAGGTTGGAATTTTTCGAAGACGTTCAGTTCCGTGAAATCGGTCTTGGCCTCATTGAGGCTGTCCATGTATTGCCCACCCCAACGGAAGGTTCTGCCCTCGGCGTGCTCGATTCCACGGGTATCGACGCCGCGATTTTTCAGAATGCTTTCCTGCTCGGCGGTGAAATCCTCGCCAACCACGGCGACCACCCGCACTTTTGTGAAGTAGCTGGCGGCTAAAGAAAAATAAGTGCAGGACCCGCCAAGAATATTCTCGGCCCGTCCCGAGGGCGTGGCGATATTGTCGAAAGCAATGGAACCCACCGCAACAATGCTCATTGTGTTAGTTAGCTCTCCAGGTATTTTCCGAGAATCAGTTTCAATTTCTCGCGCGTGGCTGCAGGAATTTTGTCGCGCTCGGTAATGATGGCATTCGCCAGCGACGAGCTGCACTTACAAGTGCGGGCTTTCGGCATGGTCGCAATACTGTGCCGCACGACGCTGCAAGCGTTCTCTGCGTTCTTCAAAAGAACCGCAACAATCTGATCGACGGTAACCGAATCGTGATGCGGATGCCAGCAATCGTAGTCCGTGACCATTGCAACCGTGACGTAGCAGATCTCTGCTTCGCGAGCGAGCTTGGCCTCCTGCAGGTTGGTCATGCCGATCACGTCCATACCCCAACTGCGATAAATGTTGGATTCAGCTTTGGTCGAAAACTGAGGGCCTTCCATGCAGACGTAAGTTCCGCCGTGTTTGGCCGTAACGCCGGCATTGCCGCACGCTTGTTCGGCAATGCTGGCGAGCTCTCCGCAAACGGGATCGGCGAAGCTGACGTGGGCGACAACGCCATTGCCGAAGAAGGTATCGACACGATGACGGGTGCGATCAAAAAATTGATCGGGAATCACGAAATCGAGCGGCTTGTGTTCTTCCTTCAGGGAACCGACAGCGGAGAGCGACAGGATGCGATCCACGCCCAGTTGTTTGAATCCGTAGATATTGGCGCGGAAATTAAGTTCGGTAGGCAGAAGACGGTGTCCGCGGCCGTGGCGCGCAAGGAATGCGACTTTGCGGCCTTCGAGAGTACCCAGAACATAGGGATCCGAAGGCTCGCCAAATGGAGTCTCCTGCCGGACCTCACGGACCTCGCTAAGGCCGGGCATCGAGTACAGCCCGCTACCGCCGATGATGCCGATTTCTGCTTGCGACAAATTTCCCCCTCGTTGCACTGTCGTCAAAGCGAATGGAGATTATACCGAAGTGGTAGCAGTGTCGATCAGGGCTTCGGTGTTGGAGTTCCGGATTGCAATAGTTCCTGCTCCAATCGCTCAGTGGTCGCCTGGTCAAGGCTTTCGGTAATGAGAACCATTTCTTTTCGAACCACAATGACGACAGGGCCTTGTTCTGTGAGCCAAGCGTGAGTTCCGGCAAGCGTCATCAGACCACCGAGGTTGCGAATCGAATTTTGCCCATCCTCAGGAAATTGGTGAATATTCTTGTATCTCGTACTCAGAGCCTTCGCATAAATAGCGGCAAACTGCGCGGCGTTTTCGGCATTCGACCAGCGTGACGCGTAAAGGAACCCGAGTGGAGCTGCGGAGTCTGTTTTTGGCCGGACTGCATAGTAGTAGCCACCACGCCATTGGGGATAGATCTTCTGCGAGACTTCTACGCCGGCGTATTGATCTACGAGAACCGCCGTGTCGAACTCGCCCATGGCGCCGATGTCAAAGCGATCGTAGTTCTTGAAATCTTCCTTGAAATTTGGAAGCGGCATCGGATCGAGATGCTCGCCCGCAAGATAGGTTTTCGGTTCCATGATCTCACGCGTGGTACGCGGAGGATTCAGGAAGGCGCCCGCGTAGGCTTTTTCTTTGCCGCCACTGCGAAGGAGTTCCGCTTCGAAATCGATGCCGTACCGATAAGGAAAAGTAAGGGCCTCTTTCAAAAAGATCGGGGCGCCCTGGAATTGCGGTGAATCGGCGGTGCCCGCGAGCATGCCTTCTTTCAAGGCATTCGCGATCTGTGGCGATTCGAGCAGCGACTGGCCGGTGGGTGCGAGCATGTAATCGACGAGCACGACCATGGCTTGGCCTTCGACAATGGCTTGGCGCGCTTCGCTCATCTCGTCGCGTTCGAAGTCTTCGGGAGTGAGGGTCTTCTTTTCATCGAGATCGATATCGCCCTGCTTCATCCATTTTTCCAGGCCGAAAGACTGGTCCTGAAGCGCGTGAGTCAGTTCGTGAGCCATGACCGGGCGCTGCTGTTCGGAATCAATCCAGTCCAGGAGATTGACGGTCTTGGTTTTTGGGTCGTAGTAACCGGCGACCTGTTCTCGTAGCAATTTCAGCAAAAAGCTCTGCAGATCGAACTCAGCTGGAAGGAGACCGAATTTCTTCAAAACGAGTTCGGACCGGCGCAGGCGCTGCGCGTCTTTGTCTTCGGCCATGCTCTTTTGCAGGTATGCGACGACTTCGTCGCGCGTAGTGAGCCGGCGCTTAACTTCATGCTTGATAGGAAGGCTCGTGTCTTTGCTGGCGAATTTCAGGATCTCGTCAACATCGCGAAAAAGCTGGTCAGCTTCTTTGGGCGAGATCTTCTGCTCGGGTTCGGCCTGGTCAGAGTTCTCCTTTTGCGGAGATGAGGTCGTCGGCTGTTGTTTCTCCGGCGTTGCTGCCTGCGGCGGGGCCTGGGTTTGGTTCGCGGGCGGCGCCTGTGCGAAAAGAACGGCGCACAGCAATAATTGCAGGATTGCAGGCAACAGTTTTCGGCGGAGAAACTTGGGTTGAGTCATCGTTGGGCTTGGTTTCCTGCGAACAGGGATGCGATAACCATATCAGAGCGAGAAAACGGCCAGCTTGAATTCAGGCTGCGGTATCCAGCAGTTCCCAGACGCCTTCGAAATTCACAAAATACGGCTCAACCGCCAAGTCGGGAAATTTTTCCTTCAGAAGAGTCACGCCCTTCTGCAGCTCTTTCTTATGATGGGCGGCCTCGATTTTGGGATCGCCTTTGAAGGCTGCCAGGCCGCCGTAAGTGGCGCAGTCGGAGTGGCTCATCAGAAACATCCGGGTCGCTTTATGCAATTGAATCGACAGGCGGACTTGCTCGAGGATGAAGTCGCGTTCGAAATCGTTGCGGGGGGAAGCCAGAGTCTTGGCGCCGCCTGCGACCACAATCATGTCCGGCGTCAGAATTTTGCGTTTCTGAAGGAATTTATTGACCGCGACGCGAATTCGCTGGTCGAAGCAGGAGAGCACGGCCGCGTCGGCGACGTAGGATTCGGGCGCGGAGTCGAAGTGGAAGACTTTACGCATAGAAATCCATCGTATCGTACTCAACGAGAGTGCCGAGATGACGCGCCCGCCCAACCAACCTTAGGCGGGCGAGGGCGCCCGCCCCACACGGTGAATCACGCTCCGCGCTTGGTCTTCAAATCGGCCAATAACTGCTCGATACGATCTTCTTTTTCGAGGGCGGCGAGGCGGCCTTCGACATCGTCCGCGGCAAGCTCGGATTTGGCGCTGCTCAGCGCTTCTTCATGAGCGACCTTGCGCTTCATGCGATCGAATGCTGCGCCACCAGAACCGTTGGCACCAAGTTTCGCGTCACTGGCTTTGCCGACGGCGCGCGCTCGACGATGCTGCGCGATCAGCAGATCGGCTTTGCCTTTGGCCTCTGCCAGCTTCTGTTCAAGTTGACGCAAGGCAGTTTTGAGATTTTCGACCTGCGCTGTCTGATCCGTGATCTGCTGGGCAAAGCCGTCGGTCAGCTCGCGATAGCTCTCGGTGCGCTGCAGAGCGGCGCGGGCAAGGTCGTCCTGTTTCTTGTCGACCGCAAGCTCGGCTTTGCGCATCCATTCAGCGATCTTGTCCTCGTTCTCTTTGCGCTTTTTCTCGAGCAGATGCTGATCGGCGATGGCAATCGCAACTTGCGTCTTGACCTGCAGCATCTGGTTCTCCATGTCGAGGATGACTTGCTTAATCATTTTCTCCGGGTGTTCAGCCTTGTCGATCAGATCGTTGAGATTTGCCCGGACCAGCGTGGAAACTCTCTCTAGTAGTGCCATGATGGGACTCCTTTTTCTTATTAGCTGCTAGCGTTTAGCTTCTAGCTACTTTTCTGCGTTCCTTGATCTCGATGCCGATCGCCAGGCCGATGCCGATGCCCAGCGGCAACCAGACGGCCGGCTGATGCAGCGATGCTCCAATGATGGAGCCAACGGCGCCACCGACGAATGCTCCGATGATGCTTGCGTAATTTTTCATTGCTTACCTCTTTCAAATCTCCCGATGGGTGCCCCACCTTAACCAAGCGTCTTTGCGAGGTTAGGGTGGGGTTCTCCCGTCCAGTTTCACTTCCCCGCCCCTGCGGCGCTCGATGATGGCGGCAGAGCATCCGGTCGTGGCGATTTGTCACCGATCGTGCGGACCTTCGAGAGCAGTTCGGTCATGCTCATGCCCGAAAGGGTTTCGAACAGAGCCGGAACCTGCGCTGCCATCTTGGTCAGATCGCCAGTGATTTTGTTCATGCCGGAGGCATCGCCGTTTCCAGTCGACACAACGGTGATCTTGTCGACATTGGCAAGCGGCGCGGCCAATGCCTTGACCACTTCAGGCATGCTGGCAAACAGCTTGTCGATGACCGCAGCCTGGTTGTACTCCTGATAGGCCTCGGCCTTGACGTTCATAGCCTTCGCTTCCGACTCACCTTTCTTGAAGATGATTTCCGCTTCGGCCTCGCCTTGCGCGCGAATCGACGACGCATGACCTTCGGCTTCGGCGATCAGGCGCTGCTTCTCAGCGGCGGCAAGGGTCTCGATGCGTTGACGCTCAATCTCCGCCTGCTTGAGCACGGTTGCGATTAACTCCTTCTCGCGGCGGTTGATCTCAGCCTCCTGCACCTTGACCTGCTGCTCTTTCTCGACCTGCTGGACCTTCACCTGCTCGGCGATAACCTGCTGCTGCATGATGTTGGTCTGAATGTCGTATGCCTTGTCGGCTTGCGCTTGCTGTCGTTTTGTGACTTCGAGAAATTGCGCTTTCTTGACCTCGAGATCGCGCGTCGCTTCGGCTTGCTTTGCCTGCGAAAGGGTTTGAGCAAGGATGGTTTCCTGGTCGGCCTGCGCTCGAGCAACCGCAGATTCTCTCGCGGCGACTGCGCGCTTGATGGCCGTGTCGCGATCGGCTTCGGCGGCGGCAACATCGGCGTCGCGCTTGATTCGCGCGACGTCGGGGCGACCCATGTTCGTGATGTACTCGTTCTTGTCACGGACTTCTTTGATCGTGAACGAGATCACCTCGAGGCCCATCTTGTTCATGTCGTCAGCGCAGGTGGAGCGCATGCGGTCGGACACCATTTCCGGCTGCTTCACGATTTCTTCCACCGTGAGTTGACCGATGATGCCGCGCAGATGCCCTTCCATCACGAGACGGATCAGTCCCTCGCGCTCCTGCGGAGACTTAGTCAGGAACTGCTCCGAAGCAGTGAGGATCGACTCCGTGTCGGATTTGACCTTGATCTGCGCGACGGCTTCGACAGTGACCGCAACGCCTTGCTTGGTGTAGAGATCCTGCTGCGGCGCAACGTCAAAGGACATCAGTTCGAGCGAGAGCCCTCGGCAGTTTTCGATCATCGGAAAAATGATGGTGCCGTGACCTTTGACTACTCGCGTGCCGCGGAAGCCGTAGACCACGAGGGCTTCGTGCGGACCGGCTTTTCGATAGAGACGAGCTAGCATGCTCATGAGGAGCATCGTGGCCAGGACGACCAGGCCGACGATGATCCAGATTTCCACTAAAGTTCCGCCAAACATAACCTCCTCCTTGAGGCAAACCTTGAACCGCAAAGGACGCAGAGGCCCACCGAATCTAGATCGGCGAGACCTGGTGCCCTTTGCGGTTTTGCGTGATCAAGTCGAGATCACGGAGAATTCGTTCGGGATGGCTGTGACCCAAGAACACTTCTCCTTGCGACGTACTTACTTGCACGCCGGAGTTTCCCCAGACGTACGCACGGCAGTTGCCGACGCCGCGAATACCGTATCCGCGCAAGATGCTCCAGGTGCCAACCGAATAGTTCTGAATTTGTTCTGCGGGAATCGAGCGCAGGCGAAAGCCAAGTGTCTTAATCTCTAGACCCTGACGCGTGAACACATAGTGAAATCCGCTCCAGGCCGCGACGGATGCGATCATCAGTAAGAAGACACCCAGCAGGATCGCAACTCGTGCCGGACCGGCAGGCGCAGAGGGTGCACTTATCAACATGATGATGGCGACCGGAATCGCGAATAAGGCAAACACACTTGCGCCATGCGTCTCATCGGCGAGGACTTCAGAAGGCGGAAGCGGCATGCGCGGCGAGGCAAGCAGGTAGACGGCAGTGAAACCGATTACGGCAATCGGAATTAGGAATATCCAACCGACGTTGGCTGAAGCTTGTCCGAGGTTGTAAGCAACCACGCGGCTGTTGACTATGAACACGAATCCGACCACGACGTACGAAAACGCAAGAAATGCCCACGACAAAACACCCGCGCTCCTAGTGCGATCCATGACGATCAGAATCGCGGTAAAGATCACGAGGATTATCAGCGTGATTCCGAGCGCGAATTCCAACGCGACCGGCTTGGTCATCCAGCCATTCGGACGCCAGTTGGCATTGAAATGTGTGGCCATCCGAAGCGGCAGCTGATCCCAGACCAGCCAGAAGCGCAGGGCGGTCAGAGGTAGTGCCAGCCACATCAGCCAAACCAGTGATTTGTATAACGTGCGGTTCATCCCAAACTTTCTGCCGAGCTGCACTCGGCCCGCGGGCGAGGGCGCCCGCGCCACGCAATATGCGCTAGACCTTTATGTCTCGCCGGACATCTCCGTCCACAGGTGCACGTAAGCAATTCCCTTGTCATACTTCGTTACGACGACTTCGGCGCCCTTCCCCATCGCCGTGCCATCTTCGGCTCGCGCGCCACAAGTGCGACGAGTTCCGTCTTGCGAATAAATCAGCTCTCCGGTTCCGCCTTCACGGATTGGCATTGAAAGGCGCCCAAGGACGCCTACCATATCGAAGTCGGACGGGTCGAGATTCTCGTCCGCAGAAACGAGCACACGACTCAGGAAGAGATAAATAATTCCAGCTCCGGTGATGCCACTCAACAACGCGATCCCGAGGCCTACGACAAACCAGAGCGACGAAAATTCCGTTAGGAGGTAGCCAATGCCCCCGAACCAGGCGAGAAAGGCTGCCAACGTGATCGGATTAAACAACGGCGCTTCCGGCTGACCGGCGCGAGCAGCCCCTGAGCCGTGCGAAATGTGCACGTGAGGTCCGGCATGAACATGAGCACCACCGAGAAAATGGGGAAGGTGCCAGTGGAATCCGCCCAGTAGAAATGAAAGCAAGCTAAAGACGAATCCAAGCGCGAAACACACGAGATAAAAGTTTGCCCACGTCATTGCGCACACCTCGCTCCGCCCACAGCCTTCGGCCTGATGGCCTCGGGCTTTAAGGCTTCGAGAAGACGATCCGCCAATCCCGGCGTGTCGAGGATCGCGCCGAGAAGGATCAGGCTCTGGCGCGTATCTTTTTCGCGGGCGACTTTGATCAGCACATCGCTTACCTCGGGATCACTAGCGAACCGCTCAGAGCCCTGCAA
>Ga0335078_10006755_pt1 | contig 16992 bp, 15 predicted proteins | sample Lox_Sample_32_FD_206711 | JGI IMG/M metagenome (GOLD analysis project Ga0335078, IMG submission 206711) | Soil microbial communities from Loxahatchee National Wildlife Refuge, Florida, United States - Lox_Sample_3.2 | ecosystem: Environmental > Terrestrial > Soil > Wetlands | place: USA... | reverse complement strand
CCGCACGGCGACGAACGCGTAGGTGCCGTCATCACGGGTCAGATAGCGCCCGCGGAGATGGTCCTCCTCGGCTTCCGGCCGCTGGACGGCGTACAGCATGTCGGCGCCGTTCTGCCACACGTCAAGCTCGGCGCCGGCGATCGGGTTGCCGTCGACGTCGAGGACCCGGCCGTAGACCCAGGCGGGCACGCCGGCGCCCTCCTCCTGCACCATGCTCTCGCCGTACTCCCGGAGCGGCGACCCGGGCACGTAGAACGGCCCGATCACGGTCGATTCGGTGGCCCCCCCGGGAAGCTCGTGCGCGAGAGAGTCGACGAGCATCGACAGGCCGAGCGCGTCTGACCACAGGATGAACTCCTGCCGGCGCTCGTCGGTGATGTCGCCAGTGGCGGTGAGGATCGCGATCAGCTGCCGCCATTCGTCCTCGGTGAGCGAGGTCTCGACGGCAAATCCGTGCAGGTGGGTGACGAGGCTCTGCATGAGCTCGCGCAGGCGCGGGTTGGCGCAGGTGTCGAAGCTGGCGCGCGCCGCGGCGGTGATGTCCGCCGGGGTGGTCTTGTTCGAGTCGGTCGCGGTCACGCCTACTCCCCCACCACGGCCTCGACGAGCAGCGGTTCGCGCCGCTCGGCCAGGCCGTCGAACGCCTCGTCGAGGGTCGTTAGGAGCTCCGAGTGCGTCTGCACGCGCACCGACGGGCAGCCCAGCGACCGCGCGAGCCCGCCGATGTCGACCGCCTCGAACCCGGGCCATGCGCCGGCGCCCCCGTTGCGGCGGGCGAGAGCGTCCATGACCGCGTAGCGCCCGTTGGCGACCACGATCAGCAGCACGCCGACGTCATAGCGGGCCGCGCTCCAGAGCGCCTGGATCGCGTACATCGTCGAACCGTCGCCGAGCACGGCCACGACCGGCCGCTCGGGCAGTCCCATGCGCAGGCCGATCGACCCCGCCAGCCCGAAGCCCAGGCAGCCGTTGGCCGTGCTCAGGAACCCGAACGGGATCCGCACCGGAAGGCGCTGGTAGAGCTCGGGCTGGGTCGACGGACACTCCTCGACCAGGAGGACGTCGTCGGGGAGTCGCTCGGCGAGCGCGTCGAGGACGTGACCGGGGCGGAGCGGCTCACCGTCGTTCGGCGGCGGCAGCGGCGCCGGGCGGCGGAGCGGCTCGGGGGGATTGCCGGCGCGCTCCGGCAACTGCTCGACGAGCGCGCGGCAGGTGACCCCGACCGGCGCGACCACGGCGAGGTCGCACGGGCTGCGGTGCGCCTCGGCCGGGTCGGCGGTCAGCACCGCGACGCGCGTTTCCGGCCCGACGAGCGCGACCGGTTCGTCGAACAGGTACGCCCTGAACGCGTTCGTCCCCACTGTGAGGACGACGTCGTAGCGCTCGAGCGCGTCGTGCATCAGCCGGCGCTGCCAGTAGAGATGGCCGGCGAACAGCGGGTGATCCTGGGGGAAGGAGACGCGGCGGCTGAACGGCTCCTGCCACACCGGGCAGCGCAGCCGCTCGGCCAGGGCCACCACGCCATCCCAGTCCTGCTCGTCGGGGGCGCCCACTACGAGCGCCGGCGAGTCGGCTTGCGCCAGCAGCTCCGCCAGCTCGGACACCTCCGCCGCCTGGACGGAGTGCGGGCGCAGCAGCCTGGCCGGCGCGCCGGCGGCGAGCTCATCGGCGGGCTCGAGCCAGTCGCCCATCGGCACAACCAGCAGTGCCGGACCCCTCCCGGCCTTGGCCTCGTGGTAGGCGCGCGCGATCGCGCCTGGCACGTCCTGGCCGCGGACCGGGAAGTGGCGCCACACCGGATACTCGCCGGCGAGCCGGTCGAGCTGGCGTCCGGTGAGGAACGGCTCGAAAGCGATCTGGCGGCGATCCTGCTGGCCGACCAGGATCACCAGTGGCGCCCGGCAGTCCCGCGCATTGGCGATCGCGTTGATCGCATTGCCCAGGCCGGCGGCCGTGTGCAGGTTGACGAACGCGGGCTCGCCGCGGGCGAGCGCGTAGCCGGTCGCCATCCCGACGACCGAGCCCTCGTGCAGGCCGAGAACGAACCGGATGTCCGGCGGAAGATCGGTGAGGAACGCGATCTCGGTCGAGCCGGGGTTGCCGAAGATCGTCGTCATCCCGTGCCGGCGCATGACCTGGAACGCGGCGTCCCGGACGGTCGCGCCGGGCGGCTGCAGGCGGTTGCCGTTACCCTGGCCGGCCGTCTGCACCGGGGTGGACTCGATCATCGCACCGGGATGAACTCGGTCATCGCGCGGATCCTACTCCGCGCCGGGTCCGCTAGTGTTCGCATGGCGAACGGCGGGCGCGAACGTCGAGATGGCCGACAAACCTACCCAGAGCTCAGATTTCGTGCAGTCGCTCGAACGGGGCCTCGCGGTGATCCGCGCCTTCGACGCCGAGCATCGCGAGCTCGCGCTCAGCGACGTGGCGCGCTCGACCGGCCTCACGCGCGCCGCCGCCCGTCGCTTCTTGTTGACGCTGGTGAAGCTCGGCTACGTCAACTTCTCGCAGGGCCGCTTCTCGCTGCGACCGCGGGTCCTCGAGCTCGGGTACGCCTACCTGTCGAGCCTCAGCCTGCCCGAGGTGGCGATGCCGCACATGGAGGCGCTCGTCGCGGAGGTGAACGAGTCGTGCTCGATCTCGGTGCTCGACGAGACCGACATCGTGTACGTCGCTCGCGTGCCGACGCGACGGATCATGAGCATCACGCTCGCGGTCGGAACGCGCCTGCCGGCGTTCGTGACGTCGATGGGGCGGGTGCTGCTGGCCGGCCTGTCCGACGACGATCTCGAAGAACGCATGCAAAGGATTGAGGTTGTGCCACTGACGTCGCACACCGTGACCGACAAGGACGCCCTGCGCGCGATCCTGGCCACGGTGCGCCGGCAGGGCTACGCGGCCACCGATCAGGAGCTCGAAGAGGGCCTTCGTTCGCTCGCAGTCCCCCTACGAAACGCGTCGGGCACGGTGACCGCCGCGCTGAATCTCTCCGTCCACGCGAGCCGCGCCTCGATGGCCGCGCTTCGCCGCGACTTCCTCCCGCTGGCGGTGCGGACCGCGCGAGCGGTCGAGGAGGACATGAGGGGAACCGGCGACCGGCCCGGCTCGTTCGCCCTGCCAGACTCCTAAGAAGTCTCTTAGAAGGCTTCAATCAGTACGCAGACGTACGTAATACGTACGCCCGGGGTTTGGGATCTAGCTCCCGGGACAGAATCAACCCTGCAGCCCGACGCGGTGTGGCTATCAGCCACGTTGCTTCGGGCAGCCGATGAAATGCCCGGGACGAAAGGACGGGTCGCGTAGCGGACCCTCCCACGGACCTCGCGTTGGAAGAAACCAAACGGAGGTCCAATGTCCGCGACGCTTACGGCGCGCACCGATTACGGGCGCGTCCCCGACGAGGAGCTACTCCTCACCTATCACCAGGAACGAGATCCCGAGGCGCGGGACGAGCTCGTCCGGCGCTTCATCCCGTTCGCACGCAAGCTCGCGCTGCGGTACGTCCACAGCCGCGAGCCGCTCGACGACCTCGTCCAGGTCGCGTGCCTCGGCCTGCTCAACGCGCTGACCCGGTTCGAGCCGGGGATGGGCAAGAAGTTCACGAGCTACGCCGCGCCGACGATCATGGGCGAGCTGAAGCGCCACTTCCGCGATAAGGGGTGGAGCATCCACGTCCCGCGCGATCTTCAGGAGCGGGCGCTGGCCGTGAGCCGGCAAACCGAACGCCTTTCCGCGCAGCTGGGGCGCTCGCCGACCGTCGATGAGCTGAGCGAGGTGCTCGAGTGCACGGTCGAGCAGGTGATCGAGGCGCTCGACGCCGCCCACAACTATCTCCCGGCATCGCTCGACGCCCCGATCGCGCACGAGGATGAGGACCGGTGCGCGCTCGGCGACACGCTGGGAACCGTGGACGGCGGGTACGAGCTGGCCGAGGATCGCCAGGCCCTCGTCGCCGGCTGGTCTTCGCTCAGCGACGTCGAGCGCCAGGTGCTGAGCCTGCGGCTCGTGCACGAGCTCACCCAGCGCGAGATCAGCCAGCGGATCGGCTGCTCGCAGATGCACGTCTCGCGGTTGCTGCGGCGATCGATGATGCGGCTCGACGCCGCCGCCGTGGCGGCCTGACCCGTCAAGCGCCGCGCGGGCGCCGCCCGCCGGCCCCCCTTGGAGGCCACGGGGCCTGCGCGGTGTGCCGCAGCTGCGGCATGCAAAAGGTTGGATCCGGGCGCATTGCGCTCCGGCGCCGTGGGTAGCCCTGTTAATGCGCACGAATACCCTTGAGGGCGCGAGGATTATGAGCGGAGAAATCGATGCACCACGGGTCCGCCTCGAGCTGACCAGCAGGCCCGAGGCGGCGCGGCTCGTCCGCAGCATGTCGACCGCGGCCGGAGAGGTCCTCGGGTTCGATCCCGAGCTCCTGAGCGATGTCAACACCGCGGTCAGCGAGGCCTGCAACAACGTCATCCAGCACGCGTACGGGGATGAACCCGGACCGTTCTCGGTCGAATTCGCGCTTACCGCGGACGGGCTGGAGGTGCAGATCCGGGATTACGGACGCGGGATAAGGGAGTCCACGCCTGATCACGACGGGCTCAAGGTCGGCCTCGCGTTGATGAGCGCGGTGGCCGACCGGGCGGAGTTCATCCGCGCCCCCGACGGCGGCACCGAGGTGCGGCTGTGCTTCCACGGCGCAGTCGGCGCCGCTGCCCGGCAGGGCGCGGGGGCGGGGTCGGCAGCCGGGCGCGTCGCCAACGACCGCGCCGAGGTGTGGAGCGCGCGCCTCCCGACCGGCCTGTCCGGCGACATCGTCCTCACGGTCTCGCCAGTCGAGTTGCTGGCGCCGGTGCTCGGGCAGATCGGCCGGGCGCTCGCGCCGAGCGCCGGGTTCTCGCTCGATCGCTGCGCCGAGGTCTATCTCGTCACGGATGCGCTCGGAGCGCACGCCGAGAAAGCCGCCGAGACCGCTTCGATCAGCGTCGCCCTGGGCGCCCATGACGAGCAGCTGGAGTTTGCCGTGGCCCCGCTGCGCACCGGCGCGAGCCGCCGTCTCGACGGCGAAAACCCGGGGGGATTGGCTTCGCTCGCGGATGAGCTCACGGTGATCGACGTGGACGGCCGGGAGACGCTGCGTATCGCCATGCGCGACCACCACCGCTCGAAGCGCGAGGGCTCCTCGGGTCCGCACGCGACCGCCGGCTCCTGACACCGCGCGGGCGTCATATCCCGTTGGGTCGCCGCCGGGTCCGGCCCGGCCGGTGGTAGCGTTCCGCCCATCCCGCAAGGGATTGGGGTAGAGACGGGAGGGGCACGAGGACTTGAAGAGCGACTTCCGGGCAGAGACGCACACGACGGGCCGCGTGACCACGGTGACCGTGACCGGAGAGCTCGACCTGGTGTCGAGCCCGGCGCTGGAGGCGGAGCTCGAGCGCGCGACCGGCTCGGACTGCGACGTGATCGTGGTCGACCTGAGGACGCTCGAGTTCATGGATTCGACGGGGCTGCACGTCCTGGTCAGGGGCCATAACCGCGCGCAGGAATCGGGGCGCGCCTTTGCCGTGATCAGGGGCAGGGAGCAGGTCGACCGGCTGCTCAGATTGACCGGCGTCGCCGAGGTGATGCGAATCGTCGACTCGCCCGAGCAGGCACTCGACGCGGGCCACGCGCCCGACGGACCCTGACCGCCGGCGACCGTCGGTCCGGCATCGCATACCCTGAGCCGCGATGGCTCCTGTCCTCCCCGCCGGTCCGCGCATGCCGCGAGTGATCCAGACCGCGATCTGGTTCCGCCGCGCCCAATGGATGATGGGCGAGTGCGCCAAGCGGTACGGCGAGACGTTCACCCTGACCATCGCCCACGAGGGAACGTGGGTGATGCTTTCGAACCCCGACGACGTCAAGGCGGTGTTCACCGGCGATCCGGAGCTGCTCCACGCAGGCGAGGCGAACCGGATCCTCTTGCCGATCCTCGGCGAGCACTCGTTGCTGCTCCTCGACGGAGCGGAGCACATGGCCCAGCGCAAGCTCATGCTCCCCTCGTTTCACGGCGCGCGGATGCAGAGCTACCGCGCGCTGATGGCGGACATCGCGCGGGCGGAGATCGGCAGCTGGCCGGCCCGCACGCCGTTCCGCGTCCGTCCCCGGATGCAGGCGCTGACGCTCGAGATCATCCTCCGGGCGGTGTTCGGCCTCGACGACGGACCGCGCCTGGCCGGCCTCCGGATGCAGCTGCGCCGGATGCTCGATCGCCTCACCGATCCACGAGTGACCGCCTTCCTGATCGCGCTCGGGCCCGAGCGAATCCAGCGCTTCGGCCCGTTCGCGCGCGAGATGGAACGGGTCGACCGGCTGATCTACGACGTGATCGCCACGCGACGGGCCTCACGGGGAACGGCAGAGCGCGGTGACATCCTGTCGCTGCTGCTCGCCGCCGAGTACGAGGACGGGTCGGGCATGAGCGACCGCCAACTCCGCGACGAGCTGCTCACGCTCTTGGTCGCGGGCCACGAGACGACCGCGACCGCGCTCGCCTGGGCGGTCGAGCGGCTGGCGCGCCACCCCGAGAAGCTCGAGCGGCTGGCGGCCGAGACCCGCGCCGGCGAGGATCGCTACCTGAAAGCGGTGGTGTACGAGACGCTTCGCCTGCGCCCGGTCATCTCACTCGTCAATCGGACGCTCAAGGCACCAATGCGCCTGGGCGGCTACGACCTTCCCGCCGGCGTGAAGGTCGTGCCGTCGATTTACCTCGTCCACCGCCGCCCCGACGTCTACCCCGAGCCCGAGCGGTTCCTCCCCGAGCGCTTCCTCGACAAGGCTCCGGGCACATATACCTGGATCCCGTTCGGCGGCGGCGTCCGCCGCTGCATGGGAGGCGCGTTCGCGCAGTTCGAGATGGAGGTCGTGCTGCGCGAGCTCGCCGCCCGCAGCGCGATCGATCCGGCCCGCCCGAGCGCCGAGCGGGTCTATCGCCGGGCGATCACCGAGACCCCCCGGCACGACGCCGAGGTGATCTTGTCGCGGTAAAGCCAATGGCTCCGGAAACGCACCCGGCGACAGCCCGCCTGGGACTGTCGCCGAGTGAGGGAGGAGAGGAGAGGCAAGTGCGGCCCAGGCTCGCCCCTAAAAAAGAGCGATTCGGCCACACCGGCTGCCGCGGCAATACCCCGCGCAGAACTTAGTAAGCCCTCATGCGCTGATCTTGCACAGAGAGTTGCCGTAAGAGCACCGCTTTTCTGCACTACGCGGCGCAAATGCGTTCAGGACTGTGAACGAACCGGTGGCCGGGCGGGTGTCAGAGCCCGAGCAGCTTGGCCGTGTTCTGCTTGAGGACGAGCGGGCGGACGTCGTCCTTGATCGGGAGCTTTTCGAAGTCCGCGAGCCAGCGATCGGGGGTGATCAGCGGGAAGTCCGAGCCGAACAGCATCTTGTTCTTCAGCCGGGTGTTCGTGTACTGGATCAGGATCTCCGGGAAGTACTTCGGCGACCACCCGGAGAGGTCGATGTACACGTTCGGTTTGTGCACGGCGATCGCCAGCGCCTCCTCCTGCCAGGGAAACGAGGGGTGGGCGAGGATGATGTCGAGTCCGGGGAAGTCGGCGGCCACATCGTCGACGCACATCGGGTTTGAGTACTTCAGGCGGACGCCGCCGCCACCCGGCATGCCGGCGCCGATCCCGGTCGTCCCGGAGTGGAACAAGGCAGTCAGGCCGGCCTCCTGGATCACCTCGTAGAGCGGATAGAAGTCCCGGTCGTTCGGCCAGAAGGCCTGGGTGTTGGGGTGGAACTTGAACCCGCGCACGCCGGCGTCGATCAGCTCGCGCGCCATCCGGACGGCGAGCTTGCCCTTGTGCGGGTCGACCGACCCGAACGGGATGAGCACGTCGGGGTTGGCTCTGGCGGCCTCGAGGACCTCGGTGTTGCCAAGGCGTTTGCGGCCCATCCCGGCCTCGTCGTCGACCGTGAAGATGACCGCGAGCATGTTCCGCTCGCGGTAATAGTCGGCGACCTCACGCGCGCTCGGCTGCGGTGGGCTCCCGCCGAAATACCGGGCCGCGGCCTCGAGGATCTCGGTCGTCACCGGATCCTGGGGCTCTGAATGGTTGCGCTCGGCGTGAACGTGAACGTCGATCGCGACGAGCTTCTCGACGTCGATGCTCACCTCAGGAGCCGCCTCACCTCAGTGGTCTCTTTCGTGAGTACGGCGACACCGAGAGTGGTCACCGGCGGATGCCTGGCAAGGACGCAGGGAGCGTGGTGTGGCTCTGCCACACGAGCGAGCTAGGACGCCGCCAGGCGCCGCCTCCGGACGACGCCGGCGCGGCCGGTCAAGCGAGGCAGGATGCCGAGCAGGCCGCAAGCCGGCCCGCTCGAATGTCGTCGTATTTGCGAAAGCGACCACTAACCGCCGCCGTACACGCGCACGAGCGAGTCCGCGACGCAGGCGGGCTTCTCCGAGTTCTTGACCTCGATCGTGATCCGCGCCTTGATCTGGACGCCGCCGGGGATCTCGCTCACCTCGACGATCTCCATCCCGCCGCGCCACTGCGCGCCGACCGGTAGCGGCGCGGGGAAGCGCACTCGGTCGAGACCGTAGTTGACGCCCATCACGGCGTCGGTTACCTGCATCAGCTGCTGGCTGACGGGCGCCACGAGCGAGAGCGTGAGGAAGCCGTGCGCGATTGTGCCGCCGAAGGGCGTCTGCTTGGCCCGTTCGACGTCGACGTGAATGAACTGGTGGTCGTCGGTCGCGTCGGCGAACTGGTTCACGCGTTCCTGCGTCATCTCCTGCCAGTCGGTGTAACCGATGTGCTCGCCGGCGCGCTCGCGCAGCCCCGCAATATCGGTCACCAGGCCCTTGGTGTTCGCGCTGGTCATTTGCCGCTCCAGAAGGTCGAAGGTCCGGGGACGGCACGCTATCAGCGCCGGAGCAAACCGTTCGTCCAATCCCGCGGTGACTACGGCATCGACCGCACGGACGACACCGATACCCATGCGATGTCCGACGTGCAGTCACCGTATTCAGTTCGAACCGACCGAGGAGAGCACTTCTCGTGCTCCATGAGCGCAGTCCTGCTCGCACGGGTGAACGCCTACGGCGGCCCGGACGCCGTCGCCGAGACCCTCGAGCGGGCCGACAGCGGGCGCACGCCCGAATACCTCCTCGACACCACGAACTGGATCGCGTACGACGAGGCGGTGGCGCTGTGGCAGGCCGGCGCGCAGGTCACGCGTCACCCGAACTTCGCGCGGGCGGTCGGCGAGGACGCGGCCCGCAGGCTGGCCGCCTCACACGTGGCGGCGATGCTGAGATCGCTCGGATCGCCGGAGAATGTGTACCGGTCGATCGCGAAGACCTCGGGCGAGTTCAGCACGGTCACAAAGCTCCGGGTGAGAAGCGCGGCCCGCGGTCTTGCCGAAGTCGTCGCCAGCGCGACAGACGGCTTTCCGCGGAGCCCCGACCACTGCGCCTGGACGAGCGGCCTGCTCTGTTGCGTGCCGGTTCTGTTCGGGCTCGATCCCGCGATCGTCGAGCACGAGGAATGCCAAGCGATGGGCGCAACGCGCTGCGTCTATCGCGTGCGGTGGGAGACCGAGACGAAGGCGACCGACGGCTCGCCTGAGCAGATCGCCGCGCTCCAGCACCAGCTCGACGCCATGACCGAGCGGTTGCGGAGCGTATTCGCGGCCGCATCGGACCTGATCGCAGCGGACGACCTCGATGACGTGCTCGCCCGGATCACGGCCCGAGCGGCGCTCGAGGTCAGGGCGATTCGGTATCTGCTGGCGGTACAGGTCGGCCCCGCCGGCGACTTGCACTGCCACCACAAGGGATTCGAGGAGGAGGGCGTCGCCGAGTATGTGGACGAGCTCCTGCACCGCCGGCGCGCGACCCATCCGGACTCGTGGCTCGTCGTACCGGTTCGCTCGAACCGGCGCGAATATGGGCAGTTGCTGGCGCTTCGCCCACCGGGCCAGAAGTTCCTGGCGCAGGAGCGAGAGCTGTTCGAGGTGTACGCGCACTACGCCGCGACCGCTCTCGACGGGGCGTCGGCGTTAATGGAGGCCAAGCGGCGCTCCGAGCAAGCGAGCGCGCTGCTGTCACTGGCGCGGGCGCTGGCGGCCGCGGGCACGAGCAGCGAGATCGCGAGGCGGCTGGCGTCTGCCGTCCCGCTCGTGGTCGACTGCGATCGCGTAGGCGTGTACCTGTGGGACGCCGGACGGGGCGAGCTCGTGCGCCGGGCGGTGACGACGCGTGAAGCCCCCGACGGGTTGGAGATCGAGGACACCGGCTGGGCGCCCACCCCGGGCGGCGCGCTGCATCGGCTACTGGAGGACCCAGACTCCGAGCCGCTGTTCGTCGACGAGCACACCGGCGACCCGCGGTTGCGCGAGATCCTCAGCGCGGAGGGGTTCGTGGCCACGATTCTGGTTCCGCTGGCGACCCCCGATTCGTTCCTCGGCCTGCTGACGGCGTCGGTGTTCGAGGAACCCACCCGGCTGCGGCCTGGGCCTGATCTGCTGGACCGCCTCTCGGGCGTTGCCGCCCAGGCCACGACCGCGCTCCAGAACGGCCGGCTCGTCGACGAGATGACCCACCAGGCGATGCACGACCAGCTGACCGGGCTCGCCAACCGGCTGCAGTTCACCGTCCAGCTCCGGGACGCGATCGGCCGGGCGCGCGAGCAGATCCACCCCGTCACGCTGCTGTACATGGATCTCGACGGTTTCAAGCCGGTCAATGACGAGTTCGGACACGACGTCGGCGACCAGCTGCTCGTAGCCGTCGCCAAGCGCCTGGCGTCGTGCACGCGTGCGGAGGACACCGTCGCCCGCCTCGGCGGCGACGAGTTCGCGGTCCTGATCGACTCGCGGACGGCGTCGGCCGACGCGGAGGAGGTCTCCGATCGCCTGGCGGTCGCGGTGACTCAGCCGTTCGTGATCGACGGTCATCAGCTCCACCTCGGGATCAGCATCGGGCGCGCGGTGTTCCCGATCGACGCCGACGATGCCGATGGGCTGCTCCGCTCCGCCGATGCCGCGATGTTCGGCGTCAAGCGCGGCTCCCGCGGTCGAGCGCTGCGCGCCGTTCGCGCCAGCTGAGCGGCGCTTTTCATCCCGCCCGATCCGGGAAGAGAATGTCGAGTGACCCCTGTGCGGACGTCCCAGTGACGCTGGTCGCGTTATCGGCTTCCTACGGCGCCGGCAGCAGCGTCATCGGTCCGGCGCTGGCGGAGCGGCTCGGTGTCCCGTTCGTCGACCGGGCGATTCCGCTGGCCGTTGCCGATCGCCTGGACGTGCCATACGACGACGCCGCCGCGCACGACGAGCACGCATCGACCGGTTGGCTCGAGCGGGTACTGAGCGGGTTCGTGGGCGGGGATTCCGGCGCGGCGACGCCGCTGCCGGCGGAGACGTTCTCCTCCGAGGACTTCCGCCGCGCCACCGAGCAGGTCATGCTCCAGCAGGCCGCCACCGGCGACGGTGTCATCCTGGGGCGCGGCTCGGTGGTCGTGCTGCGCGACGACCCGCGCGCGCTGCGGGTCCGTCTGGACGGACCGCCCAAACGCCGCGTCCGGCAGGCCATGTCGCTCGAGAACCTCGACCAGGAGGTCGCCGAGCGGGCCCGGGACCGGTTCGACCGGACGCACGAGGCGTACGTGCGGCAGTTCTACGACGCCGACCTCCACGACTGCGGGCTCTACCACCTCGTGCTGGATTCGACCGCGATCGAGTTCGACGCCTGCGTCGAGCTGATCGCCCGAGCGGCCGAGTCCCTGATTCCGGACGCGGCCGGTGGGGCGGTCTCCTGACCGGCTCCTCGGCTTTCCACGGTCGTGAACCGTGAGGACAGGGGCGTACGATATGGACATGACCGCATTAGGCGTGTCATTGCTGTTAGTCGGGGCGATCATGGTCCTCATCGAGGCTCATGTGCCGACGATGGGGGCGCTCGGGGGGCCGGGAGTGATCGCACTCGCGGTCGGCGCGGTGCTGGCCGTGATCGGGCTCGGCGGCGGTTGGGTGCTCGGCGTGCTGGCGGCGTTGTTGCTCGCCGGGGCCGCCGGCGGCGTGATGCTGCTGACCGTGGGCAAGGGTCTCGCGGTGCGCCGGCGGATGGTCAGAGCCGGCCCCGAGAGCATGATCGGCCACACCGGGGTCGTCCGTAGCTGGACCAACTCGACGGGCTCCGTGCTCGTGGACGGCGCCCTGTGGCGCGCCTGCCGGTCTGTCCTGGACGATGAGGATCCGAAGGAGTTGCATGAGGGAGATGAGGTCGTGATCGACCATCTCGATGGTCTGACGGTCGGTGTCCGGCCGGTCGAAGAGTGGGAGCGGGTCCGATGATCCTCGCGATCGGGATCCTGCTGATCGTGCTCCTGGTGATCGGGCTCACAGTGCTCGGAGCCTCGGTCCGGGTGCTTCGGGAGTACGAGCGCGGAGTCGTGTTCCGCCTCGGACGGGTGATGAATCTGCGCGGTCCCGGGCTGATCCTGCTGGTGCCGACGATCGACCGGATGGTGCGGGTCTCGCTCCGCACCGTGACCCTGACGGTCCCGCCGCAGGAGGTGATCACGAAGGACAACATCCCAGTGCGAGTCACCGCGGTCGCCTACTACCGCGTGGTCGATCCGAACAAGGCGGTCAACGCGGTGGAGAACTTCCACAACGCCACCCTTCAGATCTCCCAGACCACGCTGCGCTCGGTGCTCGGCGGCGTCGATCTCGACCACCTCCTGGGCGAGCGGGAAAGTCTGAATGACTCTTTGCAGCAGGTGATCGATGCCCAGACGGAGCCGTGGGGCATCAAGGTGACCACGGTCGAGATCAAGGACGTCGAGATCCCCGAGCGCATGCAGCACGCAATTGCGCGGCAGGCCGAGGCCGAGCGCGAGCGGCGCGCCAAGATCATCAACGCCGAGGGCGAGGCCCAGGCCGCCACCCGCCTGGCCGAGGCCGCCGACATCATCGGCCGCAACCCCACCACGCTCCAGCTTCGCTACCTGCAGACGCTGCGAGAGATCGGCGCCACCCAGAACTCGACCGTCGTGTTCCCGATGCCGATCGACCTGGTCAAGCCCGTGCTCGACGCGATCCAGGCCGGCCAGGCGAGTGCGCCGGCGTCCGAGACGCCGCCGGCGCCGGCCAACGGTGCGCTCGGGCCGGGCGAGTCGCGCGCGCTCGGACCGGGACCGAGCGCGGCGGAGGACGGCGTGTCCTCGACGCCCGAGTCCGCGCCGGTGGAACGCCAGGACTAGAGCTGGTCGCCGGCTCCGGGTCCGGGGCCGGGTCCGGGTCCGGGTCCGGTTCCGGGTCCGGGTCCGCTGGGTCATAGGTCATCACTCGACGTCCCGTGGACGGCGAGTGCGTGCAGACGCACGTATATGGGTCACTGCTCAGCACTGGGCGCCGGCGGCTCGCCGAGTGTTGGCTCATGACCCACGGGATGGCCGGTGAGCCACGGGATGGCCGGAGGATGCTGCGCGCGGGAGCCCGCCCTCCCCCGCCACGCGGGCGGAGAAGGGCGGGATCAGCCGCTACTCCCTAATGTGCCTTGAGCTTCAGCGGCACCGACGTCGAGATGTTCTTGGCGTCGGTGACCTTGAGCGTCACGGTCAGGGTCTTGACCTTGTGCTTCTTGACCTTCGTCTGGAGCGAGCCCGACTCGGTCAGGACCGGCGCGCTCAGGCTGATCGTGACCTTACCGGCGGGCTTCTTCAGCGTGATCAAGAGCTTCCCGCCCTTGAGCGCGACCGACTTGGCCGCGGCGCCCTTTATGCCGAGGCCCTTGGTCAGGGTGGTCGTCGTGCACTTCTTCTTGCCGCCCTTGGTCGTGCACGTCTTGCTCATGACGATCCCGGCGCGCGAGAACTTCAGCCCGCCCGGAAGGCCGACCAAGACCGACGAGACGTTCGGGGCGCCCTTGCCGTGGGTCGCCGTGAACCGGAGGCCCGGGTGACCGGCGGCCAGGCCGCTGAACGACCCGGCGGCGGTTGGGTTCGCGGCGCAATTGACGAACTTGACCGCCCCGTTGACGGTCTTCGCCACGCCGGCCTGCGAGGTGAACGTCCCGCTGGTGCTGGACTGCTTGCAGGTGGTGGTGAACGCCTTCTTCCCGTTGGGCCCGGTGATGTCCAGGTTCAGGCTCGTCAGCGTCAGGTCCGGCATGTTGTTGAACGTGACGGTGCCGCTGACCAGGTCGATGTCGCCGACCAGGGTGAGCGCGAACGGCGCCGGGAACGAGATCGTGATCGTCGGGGCGCTCGCCGAGCCGCCCAGGACGACCGTTCCGTTGGCAAGCGCGACGTTCGGCACGATCGGCGAGGTCGCCGAGGCCGTCCCCACGTTGCAGCCTTGCCCGGCGCCGGTCAGGCAGACCACGTCGGCCGATAGGTTGACGCCGAGACCGCTCGGGAGCTTCAGCGCGATCGACTTCGTGGCCGCCTCGTCAGCGGCCTGGGTGACCGTGAAAAGGAGCGTCGCTCCGTTGTCCTTCGCGTCCTTCGTCTCCGTGGCCGACACCGTCGGCGCGTAGGGCAGGCTGGTGCAGCCTGTGACGTTGAGCGGCGCCGACGCGGTCTTGCTTGTCGAATCGCCTTGCGAGTCAGCCGTAATGGTCACGTTCTGCGGCGTGGCCGGGCAGCTCGTGGGCAGCCGCAGATCAGTCAGCGTGAAGTTCATCTCGCTGATATTCAGGGCCGCAGGCAGGTTCGTGAACGCCACGTTGAGTCCGGTCGCACTCAACGACACGGCTCCGGTGGTGACGACCTGCTGGGTTGCGTTGTTGACGACAGCTACGCCGCCGGCAGCGCCCGATCCGCTCGGAGCCACGACGAGATACTCGGTGACCGGCACGCCGGTGCCGCCGGCCGTGACCGTCCCGGTGCCGACCTGGCACGCTGGAGTCGGGCTGGCGGCGAGCAGACATGCCCCACCGTTGATGTTGGCGTTGGCGAGCAGTCCGGACGGAAGAGCGAAAGTGACGTCCTTGACCCCGTCCGTGGCCGGGTTCGGGGCAAAGACGGCATCGAAGCCGACCGTGGCGGGGGTGGTGCCCGCCGCCGTCGTGGCCTGATTCAAAGTCAGCGCCGGCGTGATCGTCGCCGACGCCACGGCTGGCAGCGCTAATGCGGCAGCCGCAGTCACGAGCCCGACCAGGGCCCGCCTTGCTCGTAGTGACACTTGGCAGATACCTCCTGTGGTGATGTCCGTCTAGGCGGAGGCCTCCAGCCCCGACTCCACCCACGCCCGGCCGTGTCATACGAGGCGTGGAGCGGCCGCGGAGGTCGCGCGACGGGCATGCTACCGGTCGTGACGTTACTTTCGCTCGCACAATGAGGCTGCTCGCGTTCTCAGACCTGCACCGGGACCGCCGGGCAGCCGCGCGCCTCGTACAGATGGCCGAGGATGTCGACGTGGTCGTCGGCGCCGGCGACTTCGGGACGATGCACAAGGGGCTCGAGAGCACGATCGAGACGCTGAGCGTGATCGCCGTACCGGCCGTGCTGGTGCCCGGCAACGCCGAGACGGATATCGAGCTGTGGCAGGCCTGCGCTTCGTGGCCGAGCGCCCACGTCCTCCACGGTCAGGCGAAGGAGATCGCCGGCGCCCAGTTCTTCGGGCTCGGCGGGGGCGTGCCGCCGACGCCGTTCCCGTGGAGCTTCGATCTCAGCGAGGAAGAGGCCGCGGCCAAGCTCGAGAGCTGTCCTGAGGGCGCGATCGTGGTGGTCCACTCACCGCCCAAGGGGCACGTGGACGAGGTCCACGGGCGCCACTTGGGCAGCGAGGCGGTGCTGGCCGCGATCGAGCGCAAGCGCCCGGCGCTCGTGGTGTGCGGCCATATCCATCAGTGTTGGGGACGGGAGGCGACGATCGGGACGACGCCGGTCGTCAACGTCGGCCCCGAGGGGCGGTTCTTCGACATCTGAGGCTCGGGCGCCGGCGGCATCGTCGGAGCACCACCGCTCCGGGCCAGCCGCGTGGCGAGCAGCGCGAGCGCGGGGATTGCCACAACCGCGATCATCGCCAAGAACCACAGCTGGCCGGCGTCCGTGCCCTCGCCGAGCGCGTGCACGAGCCCGAGGAGCCACGCCAGCGCGGTGAAGCGGTGGAGCTTGCGCCAGCGCACCGCCCCGACCCAGCGGCGGGCGTAGTAGGACAGCCCGAGCGCGATCAGGCCCCAGCCGCCGACGATGCCGAGGGTCGTCCAGATCGTCTTGTAGTTCGACACGAACGGAATCGAGATGTCGACGATCGAGGGGTGCAGGAAGGAGTCCCCGAGCAGGGAGACGCCGTGGACGACAATCGCGACGATCGTCGCGAGCGCAAGCGTGTCGTGGGCTGCGCGCAGATCGGTTGTCCTGCCCTTCAGCAGCTTGGTGCTCATCAGCAGCCCGAGCGAGACCGCGAGGCTGGCCAGCACCAGGGCAGCGAACCCGGCGGCGCGACTGGTGATCCAGAAGAGGTGGGGTGTCAGAGCCGTGTTCATGCCTCCAGCATCGACGGGCTCTGACAGAGCCACGTAGAAACCGCGTAAGAGCTAGATAGGAGCGCTCGCGGCGCTCAGTGCTCGAGGTAGGGCGCGCGCAGCCGGCTCTGGCGCGTCCCGGCGAACGTCTGTGGCGTCACCGGAACCGTCGAGTAGGTGACGTCGAACTGGGTGCCGGCGGCCTGGAGCGGCGAGGGCGTTGCCGTGCCGGCGCTGTCGTTCGTCTGGCGGGAGACGATGAAGCGCTGGGTTCCGGGAGTCAGGTCGATCCTCGTCCGCCACCACTTGGGGTCGACGACCGAGCCGGTCACGCCCGTCGTCGAGGTCGCGGTCGCCGAATCGAACGCGACCGAGCCGAAGTTGGCCAGCGGCAGCGCCTGGCACGCGAACTGGTTGATGCACTCCGACGGGGCCTCGACAATCCACTCCGCCGAGCTCACGTCGATGCTCGGGGCGAACACGGTCTTGCGGAAGGTCCGATGGCGCGTCCGGTTCTGGAGCACGAGGGT
>Ga0335078_10006754_pt1 | contig 16992 bp, 20 predicted proteins | sample Lox_Sample_32_FD_206711 | JGI IMG/M metagenome (GOLD analysis project Ga0335078, IMG submission 206711) | Soil microbial communities from Loxahatchee National Wildlife Refuge, Florida, United States - Lox_Sample_3.2 | ecosystem: Environmental > Terrestrial > Soil > Wetlands | place: USA... | reverse complement strand
CGTGCTCACGCGCTGTCACGAAACGCTCGCCACCGCTCCCGGTGTCCGACGCACGAGCACCGTCATCAAGATCGACGATCGTGCCGGGATCGACAGCGGCGAGATGCGGCGAAAGATGGCCGCGGTCGAGCGCCTGCTCTGAGGGCGGCGCTAGTCGAGGAAGTCGGTAAGCCGCTTGCTGCGAGACGGATGCCGCAGCTTGCGCAGCGCCTTCGCCTCGATCTGACGGATGCGCTCGCGGGTGACCCCGAATCGCTTGCCGACCTCCTCCAGCGTCAGCTGGCGGGCATCGACAAGGCCGTACCGCAACTGCACCACGCGACGCTCGCGTGGCGTCAGGGAATCCAGTGCGTCCTCGACCTCCGAACGGAGCATCGTCAGTGACGCAGCCTGCGGTGGCGTCGTCGCTTCCTTGTCCTCGATGAAGTCGCCGAACTCGGCATCGCCGTCCTCGCCCACCGGGCTCGACAGCGACAGTGGCTCACGGGACATCTTGAGAACCTCGCGCACTCGGTCCGGCGTGAGGCCCATCTCCTCGGCGATCTCCTCGTCGTCGGGCTCGCGTCCGAGCTCCTGAAACAAGCGCCTCGACACACGCGTCAGCTTGTTGATGACCTCGGTCATGTGCACCGGGATGCGGATGGTGCGCGACTGGTCGGCGAGCGCTCGCGTCACCGCCTGACGGATCCACCACGTCGCGTAGGTCGAGAACTTGTAGCCACGCCGGTAGTCGAACTTCGCGACGGCGCGCATCAAGCCGGTGTTGCCTTCCTGGATGAGGTCGAGGAAGGGCATGCCGCGGCCGAGGTATTTCTTGGCGATGGAAACAACGAGGCGGAGGTTTGCCTCGGTGAGCTTGTCGCGCGCATCCTCATCGCCGAGCTCGATGCGCATGGCGTACTCGACCTCCTGCTCCTTGCGCAGGAGTGCGACTCGACCGATCTCCTTGAGGTACATCCTCACCGGATCGTCGAACGCGTAGGTGTCGGCCGCCTCCGTTTCGACGGCCTCGTCCTGGTCGTGATCTTCGACGACATCGCCGTCGCCGTCGCTCACCTCGATCCCGAGCTCTCGGAAGGCGCCGAAGACGCGTTCGAGTTGATCGGGGTCAGCCTCGAAGGCGGGGAGCCCCTGCAGGATCTCGTCTGGTGTCAGGTGTCCGTGCTCTTTGCCACGGACGATGAGGACCTCAGCCGCGCTGATGAGCTCATCGTCCGCTCTCCAAGGAGCCGCCGTCACACGCGCGTTCGCTGTCATGACGACCCCAGGGTGAGTGCGTGGTCGGATCACCCCGCTTGGGGTCTGCACCACCGTACCGTACCTGACGGTCGGAGATCCCAAACATGACCGGGGCGAAGATGCCGCGCCGGCAACGGAGTCCGACAGCGGCAGTGACGCAAGTGCAAATACGCACCCGGGCGTAGGATGGGCCCACCGTGGACCGCCGATGAGCAGTCTCTTCCGTCGCCGCCACCAGGAAGAGGTCGCACCCGAGCCGGTATCCACCGGCATCGCCTGCAGCATGCCCGGATGCGTGCACGACAACGCACTGCCGTGCGCATACCGCGATCGCCGCGGACGCGGCTGCGAGGCGGCGTACTGCCCGGATCACCGTGTCACCTTCGCGGGTGTCCCGTATTGCCGCCGGCATGGGGGCACGATTCAGGCGATCGGGGAGGCGGCCTTCGATCCCAACGGCCTCCCGGACGTCGACGATCGCACACCATCACTCGTCAACTGGGTCTCGCGCGACCTCGATGCGAAGATCCGCGCCATGCTCGAGGGAGCGGCGCGACCCGGTGAAGCGGTCGTCGTCGACGACGCGGTCCGCCTCGCCCGCGACCGCTCCCGCGCCTCACGCTGGGAACGCAGCTGGCGGATCGTTGAAAGCACTGGGATCGTGCTCAAGGTGACCGTCCACATCTCCGACGAGGACGACGCGATGGTGCATGTCACCGTCGGCTCCGACGTCGTGGCAGACGAGATCCCCCCGTGGATCGCGCGCCGCCGGGAGGGGCTGCCGTTCGACGCCGCGATCGACATCGAGGAACGCCGGCTCTTCTATCAGTCGCTCGAGGAGCGAATCGCGGATGCGGTCACCCGTTTCGCCGCCAGGCCGACTCGCTGGCGATAGGCGCGGGTGTCGTCGCTTCCGGTTCTGCTGATCATCGTGCTGTTTCTCGTCGCGTCCGCGGCCACGTGGGCGGCGGGAATCGAGCTGTCGCGATCGACCGATGAGCTCGACCGGCGGCTTGGGATCGGTGACGCGCTCGGGGGCATGGTGCTCCTCGCGATCGCGGGCAGCCTGCCGGAGCTCGCGATCACGATTTCCGCGGCCGCCACCGGTCACCTCGACCTCGCGGCGGGGAACCTCATCGGCGGGATTGCCACCGCGACGATGGTGCTCGTCATCTGCGACCTCTTTGCGCCGCGACCCCTCACCTACCTCGTCGGCTCGCTCGTGCCGGTGCTCGAAGGGATGCTCGTGGTGCTGACCGTTGCGGTCGTCCTCATGGGCGCTCTGCTCCCCAGGACGGTGGCGTTCGGTGGCCGCGTCAGTCCGGCGTCGGTGGCGATCGTGGTGGTCTGGGTCCTCGGCGTCTGGGTGCTCAATCGCGTGCGCGCGCATCCGAGATGGAAGGTGGTGGCGGAGGGCTCTCAGCCCGGTCGCCCGCATCGCCGCGTGCGTCATCCCGTCGCCGACGCGGTGCGCGCGACGCACTCGACGACTCGGGTGGTCACGGTGTTCATTGCGGCATCGGTCGTCACCCTGGTTGCGGGGGTCGTGCTGGAGGTCACCGGGAGTGAGCTGGCAAGCCGCGCGGGGATCGACGGCGTCGTGTTCGGTGCGACGGTGCTGGCGCTCGCGACGGCGCTACCGGAGATCAGCTCCGGCATCGAAGCGGTCCGTCTCGGCGACCATCAACTCGCGATCGGCGATGTCTTCGGCGGCAATGCCTTTCAGCTCTGCCTCTTTGTCGTCGCGGATCTCATCGCCGCGAAGCCGACGCTGCCCAGCACCGGCATCGCGAACGCGTGGCTGGCTGCCCTGAGCCTGGCGCTCACATCGCTGTACGTCGGTGGTGTCATCGTGAGGCCCTCACGGCCGAATCGGCTGGGGCCGGATTCCATCCTGGCGATTGTCTTTTACGCGGTGGGGATCCTCGGGCTGCTGCGGCTCGCGCAATGAACTGGCACGCGAGCGGTGTCAGTCACGTCACTGCAACGCGCCGAGGAAGGCTGCCAGTCGCTCGTAATCCTCGAGGCGGTTGTACGCGTGGGCCGACAGGCGCAGCACGGCGCAGCCACGCGCCACGGTCGTCATGATCTCCGTGCCGATCTCGTCTGCCACACGCTGGCGCAGCGTCCTGGCGCTCTCGATGTCGGAGGCCATCCGGGGCGGCAGCTGCAGGGTGATCATGGCGATCGATGACGGCGCCGGCGGCGGCTGTTCGAGCGCAGCGGCGACCAGCGCCGCGCCCTGGTTGACCAGGGCGGTGTTGCGCTGCAGCAGCGTGCCGACGCCGGCGTCCGCAAGCGTGTCGAGGGCGAACGGCGTTGCGAGCAGTGCCGAGTAGTCGGCGGTCCCCCACCACTCGAGACCGGCGGGGAATCCTCGGTACGCCTCCGATCCAGGCACCGCCGCACGCATCGCCGCTCGCCACCGCGGCGCCACCGCGAGGAACGCCGATCCCCAGGGAGCGCAGCACCATTTGTGGAAGTTGCCCGTGTAGAAGTCAGCGCCGATCTCGCCAACGTCGACGCTGAGCATCCCCGGTGCGTGTGCGCCGTCGATGAGCACCGCGGTGCCGTTGGCACGGCACCGCTCGACGATCGCCATCGGGTCGACTGGAATCGCGGTCGGGGAGGTGATGTGGTCGACGATGGCGAGGCGCGTGCGCGGCGAGAGCCGGTCCGCCACTGCGGTGACGATGCCGGCGCCGTCACGCTCATCCACCGCGGAGAGATCAGCCTGCACCAGCACCGCGCCGGTTCTCGCGCACGTGTCGCTCGCCGCGGCGCGAACGGCGGCGTAGGTGTCGTCCGTGATGAGCACCTCGTCGCCCGCCTGCAGCGGGAACGAGGCCAGCACCGTCGACGCCGCCCACGTCACGTTGGGCTGGAGGAGCACCGCCGATGGATCGGCCCTCACGAAATTCGACACCTTGATGCGCACCGCGTCCAGGCCGTCGGCGAGCACGCGTGTGAAGAACGCATTCGGGTTGGCGTGCGCGATGCGGCGCCAGTGATCCTGCTCGCGACGCACCACCTTGGTGACCGCGCCGAACGAGCCGTGGTTGAGATGAACAGTCTCGGGGTCGAGCATCCAGCCGTTCCGATCGAAGAAGTCGTTCATCGGCACCGGACTGCATACCATGGGACGCGTGGTGGGTGACGATCGGCTGGCAACGTCGTTCGGGTCGATCGCCGAAGATTACGATCGGCTCCGCGCGGCGCCACCGCCGCCGGCGGTGCGCTGGCTGCTGCCGCGAGACTGCGACAGCGCGGTCGATCTCGGTGCCGGTACCGGGCTGCTCACGAGGGCGCTGGCCGGCGCGGTGCCGCACGTCATCGCGATCGAACCCGATGCGCGGATGCGATCAGTGCTGATCGCCCGCACGCCGGGAGCACTCGTGCTCGACGGGCGTGGCGAGGCGATCCCGCTACCCGATGCAGGACAGGACGCGGTGCTCGTGTCGTCCGCCTGGCACTGGATGGATCCCGATCGAGCGGTTCCCGAGGTGGCGCGGGTGCTGCGGGATCACGGGCGGTTGGGCCTCGTCTGGACGAGCCGCGATCGCGAGGTGGGCTGGATACGGGAGCTGGACCGGCTGCGTATCGCCGCGCCCGTGCAGCCGGCGGCGGATGAGGGCACCGAGGGACGGCGTCGAGGTATCACCCGGGTCGTGCTGGCCGACGACGCGCCCTTCAACCACATTGAGACGGCGTCGTTCGCCTTCACGATGACGATGACGATCGACGACCTTGTCGACGCGCTCGCCACCCACAGCCGGGTGATCCTTGCCGACCCCGCAGCGCGCGCTGCGGGTTTGGAACGGGCGCGACATGCGCTGCGCACCTGGTTTCCGAATCGAGATGCGATCGCTGTGCCGATGCGCGCCGAATGCTGGCGCGCCGACCGCATCGCCCGGCAGGGCACCCTCGGTCTCGCGACGATTCGGGGTTAGCGCGCCTCGTCGATGAAGGCCAGCGGACAGCGGCCGGGGACCATCTCGGTGACGGTCACGGACACCCGGTACTCCGGCGTGCCCTGTGCACCGACGAGGTGCAGCCCCTGGCAGACGTACGGCGGCGTGTCGGTCCGAGGGCAGCGTCCGTCCTCGGCCGGGCCTTCGCACATCGAGACGATCTGATCCGTGGCCGGGTCGAGCATCACGAACAGACGATCAGGTTCCATGACGGCAGCGTGTGCTCCGGCCGGCACGGCGGCCAGTGCCAAATGTCGCCGAAGGTCCGGGACCTTTGTCGCAACGCTGACGAGGTCAGCCGCTATCCGGCATCCAAGCTCGCGTACGCCATCTCCCCGTGCTCCATCTCGTCCAGCCCGAGCATCTCCTCCTCAGGGCTCACGCGCACCTTGACGAAGATGTTCACGAACTTCAGGATCAGCCACGTGACGGCAAACGAGTAGATGATCGTGATCGCCGCTCCGGCGACCTGAATCCCGAAGAGGTGCAGGTGGCCGGAGATGAGGCCAGGACCCGCGATCCCGGCGTACGTCCCGACCGAGAACACACCGGTGAGCACGATGCCCAGTGCTCCGCCCACGCCGTGGCACCCCCAGACGTCGAGGGCGTCATCCCACCCCATCCTCGCCCGGAAGAGGACTGCGCCATAGCAGATTGATCCAGCGGCGATTCCGACGACCGCAGCGGCCCATGGGTCGATGAAACCGGCCGTCGGCGTCACACATGCCAGCCCCGCGACCGCTCCGACCATGGCCCCGGTCATGCCGGGCTTCTTGTCCTTGTACCAGGCGAGGAAGAGCCAGGTCAGCATGCCGAAGGAAGCAGCGATGTCGGTATTGACGAACGCGACGGCGGCCTGGCCGTTCGCGGCTCCCGCGCTCCCGGCGTTGAACCCGAACCACCCGAACCACAGCAGGCCCGTACCGAGCGCCACGAATGCGATGTTGTGCGGCGCGAGCTTCTCCCCAGGTAGCAGCACGCGCTTGCCCACGACGAATACCGAAGCCAGTGCCGCAAATCCCGCGCTGAGGTGAACAACGATCCCCCCCGCGAAGTCCTTGAGGCCCCATTGCATCAGGAACCCGCCGCCCCAGACCCAATGTGCAAACGGGATGTAGATCAGAACGCTCCAACCCACCAGGAACAGCAGATAGCTCTTGAACGACACACGATCGGCGAAGGCCCCGGTGATCAGCGCCGGCGTGATGATCGCGAACATCTCCTGAAACGCGAAGAACGCGAGGAACGGGATGGTGGAGCTGTAGAGAGGGCTGGGGGCGACTCCGACGTTGTGCAGGAAGACGTAGTCGAAGTTGCCGATGAGCCCGTTGAGGGCCCATTGATGATGGGTGACCGGGTCGGTGCCGCCGAACGCCAGGCTGAAACCGAACGCTACCCAGATGATGGTGACAACACCCATCGAGATGAAGCTCTGCATCATGATCGTCAGGACGTTCTTGCGCCGGACCAATCCTCCGTAGAAGAAGGCCAGGCCGGGGGTCATGAGACAGACGAGGGCAGCACCGATCAGGACGAACGCGGTGTCCCCCGCGTTGATGTGTGGCATGAGACATCCTCAGCGGACGGTGGTGGCGAGTGGAGCAGCCTCTCCTCGCGCGAATGGCCCGGATTGTATCCGCCAATATCGGCGAAGAACCGTCAACGGCCGTCCGACGGCGTGAGCTCCCTTCGGCAACGGCACCCGTAGATCAGCGCCTTCGGCCGATGACCCACGCCGTCACGACGCAGCCGGCGACGGTCCAGGCCGCCAGCACGATGAACGATGCCCCGACCTGGGTCTCGACGCCGCTCGTCAGCCCTGCCCGCATCACGACGGCCATGTTGTAGAAGGGCAGCACCCGGTGCACGTCCAGCAGCCACACCGGCAGCTGGGAGGCGGGATACACGATGGGCGAGAAGAGGAGCACGACAAAGATCAGGGCGTTGCACACCAAGTTCGTCACCATCGGGCTCTTGATCGCGAGCGCCATGCCGTAGCCCACGGTGATCGAGACGAGCGCACATGCCAGGGCGGAGGGAATCAGCAGCGGAGAGATCGACAGCGGCACGTCGTACCGCCAGACCGCCACGAGGAGTGCCAGCGCGGTGCCGGGCAGTGCGAGCAGCGTGTAGAGCAGGAACGTCGAGGCCGCCTGCGCGCTGCGCGGTGCCGGCATCGACCAGATGTACTCGAATGTCCCCTCGAGCTTCTGCTGCACGATCCCTCCAGGCAGCATCACGAAACCGAGTGGAATGAGCGCGAGGGTCGGGGCACCCGTTGCGATGAACAGTGCGCGGCTCGCGGTGACCTGGGGATAGAAGAACCCGTACATGATCACCATGCCCGCGCCCATGCACATCTGGATCAGCACCATCATCGCGGCCCACTCGCGCATGCGCCCGAAGTCGAAGCGCAGCATCGTGGCCATGCTCGCGAGCCAGTAGCTCACCCCGGAGCGGAGCTCAGTCCGGTGCTGCGTCTCGAATGGATGAAGGGGGTCGGCGAGAGTCGAGAGCGCGGTCACTGCCGTCGCCCCAACACCCAGCCGGCGGCCGCAGCGGACGCGACCACCCACACGCCGAGCACGAGGTACGCCTGCGTCACCGTGCTGTCGGGTACCGAGGTGAGCGCGGCGCGGATGATCACCGCCATATGCCGGAACGGGAACCACCAGTTGAGATCGGCGAGCCACCCCGGCATCTGCGTGATCGGAAAGAGGATGGGCGCGAAGCCGAAGATCACGAACACGCAAAGCTGCGTGATCAGACGCGTTGCCATGGGGCTGCCGATGGCATGGGCGAGGGCGTAGCCCAGCATCGTGCCTGCAAGCGCCGTGGCCAGCACCGCCGGGACGATCATCGGTGAGATGTGAAGCGGCAGGTCGTACCGAAGCTGCGCGACCACGAGCGACACGACCATCGCGGGGATCCCGCCGATGAGGCACACCGTGTACCACGCGGCAGCGCTCACCGACCGGCTCACCGGCATCGAGCGGAGGTACTCGTAGCTGCCGCTCGACTTCTGATCTGCGACGAGTTGGGGCCCGAGGATGAGGCCGACCATCAGCAGGTTGATGACGGGGACACCGGTCGAAACGAACAGTGCGGCGGTGACCGGGATGTGGGCGAAGAACAGGGAGATGCCGAGCACGAAGCCGACTCCCGACAGCACTTGCACCACGGTCAGCACCATCAGCCACAGACGCAGGCTGACCAGATGCCAGCGGAGCATCGACGCGTAGTCGCGAGTCCAGCGATCGACCCCACGAGTGACGGTGCTCCGTGGAGCGATGAACGAGGTCGCCCCCGCGTCAATCATCCTCGCGGTCTCCATCAGTCGACATGTGCGAGGTCAATCTGATGTAGGCGTCCTCGAGGGTGGTGGCGCCCAGCGCGTACTCCTCCGCGACCCCCGCATCGATCAGCGACGCGGCCCATGCGATGCCCGCCGAGGCGTCACGCTCGGCGATCGTGGTCACCAGGTTGTGACCGACGCGGACCGGAGACGCCGACCACTCGGGCATCGGCGGCGTCTCGCTCCCAGGCGCGAGCATCACCTGGAGCCGCAGCTGTGACCGGTCGGCTTCCTTCAGCGATGACGGCGTTCCCTCGGCGACCAGCTTGCCGCCGGCCATCACCGCCAGCCGGTCAACCGACTTCTCCGCCTCGAGCACGTTGTGGGTCACGAGCAGCACGGCACAGCCGTGCGCACCGAGCGTCCTGATCTGCTCCCACAACATCCGACGCCGGAGGGGGTCGACATCATTGGTGGGCTCGTCGAGGATCACCACCCGCCCCGGACACACCGTCGCCATGCAGAACCCAACGAGGCGCTTGACCCCACCGGAGAGGCTCACGCCCATGGTCTTCTGCCACTCGCCGAGATCGAGCGCGTCGATGAGCGCCGCGGTCCGTTCCCGGACCGCGGCCCCGTGGCCGCCGCGGATGCGGCCGGCCAGCTCGATTGCCTCTCTCACGCGAAACGCCTCGATCGGCATCTGTGCCTGCGGCAGGTAGGAGCAGAGCTGGCGTGCGGCATCCGGATCGGCGACGAGGTCGAAGCGGCCGAGGAAGATCGTTCCCGACGTCGGCTTGAGCAGTCCGATCGTCTGACGAACCAGCGTCGACTTCCCCGCGCCGTTGGGGCCGAGCAGGCCATACACCTCGCCGGGTTCGACGCGGAGGGTGACGTCGTCGTTGGCCGCGAGCGTGCCGAATCGCTTGGTGAGGTGATCGACCCTGAAGGACCAGTCGTCGAAGCGGGGTGCTGTCGCTGATGCGTCGTGACGCGCGACCCTCAGGGGCCGCTCCGCTACTGCCATGACCCAGCGCCGGCCGCCGTCGGCTCGGGATTCTTCATCGCGAGCGCCAGCCATGTGGCGATCGCCATCGCCCACGCGTCGATGTCCTCCCATTTCCGGTAATCGCCGTAGGGCGCTTTCACCGCTCTGATCATCATTCGCTCGGACAGGGACAACCGCTTCTTGTCGAGGGCCCCGGCAAACGTGCGGTGGTCCTTCACGTCGAACTGCTTGCGGTACATGGCGACCTCCGCGGCCTCGGGCAGCACCCTGGGACCCACCGGGCCGCTGTCGAACAACCACAGCGGCCGGAGCTCGAGCTGCGGCTGCAGGCGGCGCACGAACTCCGTCGCGTCCTTCATCCAATGGCCCATGTACACCGCACTGCCGAGAAGCACCGCCGCACAGCCGTTGACGTCTCGCACGGCCGAGGCCTGCAGCGCCCGTGCCTCGTGGCCGGCGCCGCGCAGCGTCGCTGCGATGCGTTCAGCGATCTCCGCTGTGGAACCGTGTTTGCTCGCATAGGCGACGAGTGTGCTCATGCTGCGCTCCTTCTCCTCGAGGCCGGTCGTGGACGGCAGTCGCCCCGCCGGTCCATGGCTCCATCCGGTGCGGGTCGACGAAGTGCGGTCGCCCGGCCGCAACAAATTCGCCGACGTTCGGTCTCACGCCTTCATGCTGCGATGGCGCTCGGATGGCCCAATAGGGCCATCCGTCACGAGATTTCGAGGCGCGCCGTCCCTCCGATCCGAGCCGTAGCAGCATCTCGACACGCCCGGGCATTCGAGGTTCGCGCGGCGGGCAGAGAATCGAGGCATATGGCGCTGACACCACCCCTCGCGCGGCCCGGCCGATCTCGCGCGATGCCGATCGTGGCGATCGCCGCGCTGCTGATCGCAGGCTTCGGCGTCTTCGAGCTCGGCCTCTTCGGCAACCCGGGGTGCGCGCTTCCGGGTGTCACCTGCACGCGCGTGCTCTTCGTCGGGGACAGCTACACGTATGTGAACGATCTCCCGACGACCTTTGCCGACCTGGCATGGGCCGGGGGGCACCGTGTCGAGACCGGGACCCTCGCCTCCGGGGGAGCGACGCTCGCGGACCACGTGGCGGATCCGGCAACCGGGCCGATGATCGCGTCCAGGGCATGGAGCACCGTCGTGCTGCAGGACCAGAGTGAGGACCCGGCGTTCGCGTCCTACCGTGAGTCGGAGATGTACCCGGCGCTGGGGCAACTCACCGCGATGATCCGCGCCGCCGGCGCGCAACCGCTGCTGTTCCTGACATGGGGTCACGAGTCGGGGTGGCCGGAGGCGGGACTGCCCACCTACGCGAGCATGCAGACGGCGGTGGATCAGGGGTACCTCGGCGCCGCAGCGCAGCAGGCCGTCTCCATCGCGCCGGTGGGAGACGCGTGGCAGCGCATCGTGGCGCAGCAGGCCAACGCGGAGCTGTGGCAGGGCGATGGCGTGCACCCGACGACGGCGGGAACGTACCTCGCCGCGTGCGTCTTCTACGCAGCGATCTTCGATGAAAGCCCGGTGGGGTTGACGTACCGTGACGGGCTTGCCGCGTCGCGCGCCGCGACGTTGCAGCGCGCCGCCGCCGCCGCCGTCTTCAGCGACCCGACGAAGTGGGGGCTGCGATGACCCCGAATCCACCTGCTGTCGATGGGCCATCATTGCGGCCATGCGCGTGATCGATGCCGCTCGCCGGTGGAAGGACACCTGGGAGCGGGGATGGGCTCGAGGCGATGTCGACGCCGTCGTAGCCCTCTACGCCCCGTCGGCGACGTATCGGGCGGTGGCGTTCCGGAAACCCGATCAGGGGAGAGCGGGCGTCCGCAAGTACTTGCGTGAGAACTTCGACGCCGAATCGGAGGTCAGGTGCACATTCGCAGAGCCGATCGCCGACGCAAGCAGTGCGGCGGTGCAGTGGTGGGCGTCATGGATCGAGGACGGCGAGGCCGTCTCCATGGCCGGGGTGACCGTGCTGCGGTTCGACGACGAGGGTCTCGTCATCGACCACCGCGACTACTGGAACCAGGATCAGGGTCGCATCGAGCCGTACGACACCTGGTGACCGCGACCGGGGCGATCAGACAGGGACGGGGGAACGCGATCCGCTGACCGGAAGCGGTGCATCGACAGCGTCGCGAGTGCGCATGTTCCGTGCAGTGACCACCACACCCGCCCAGAGTGCGCACATCCCGATGAGATTGCACGACGCGGCCGCGACGAAGACGGTGAAGGTGAACGTGTTGTAGGGTGCCGCGACGCCGTGGGCAGCGAGCCAGTTCTCGAGGACGTGCTGGTTCGCAGTCGCGACCAGCGTCCCGCCGACCGCGAGCACCCATCCCGCCGACCACCTGCGGGTGAACGGCACCACGAGGATCAACACCAGGATCTCCGCGATCAGATGGTGGTCCCATGTGACGCCCTGCACGATCGGGATGACCGCCAGGAACCCGGCGATCATCAGCGCGCGGCCCCTCGCGCCGGGCACACCGCGGCAGAGCATCCATGTCGCAACCAGCGCGGCGACCTCGAGTACCAGGAAGATGACGTCGAGCGACGCTGCAGCGTGGACGCCGCCCGCCACGAGCGCACGAAGGATCACGCCCGGCAGCGAGAGATTGTTCAGCGAGACAACTCCGCCCGAGAAGCTCGGCAGCACATCAAAGACGTAGTACGTGGCCTGATCGGTGAGCGCGAGGCTCAGCAGTCCCGCGGCCGTGAGTCCACCCACGAGTCCGCCGAGTGCCCGATACGCGCTGGGACGCGGTAGCAGCAGGATGGCAGGCGCGATCAGCAACGGTGACACCTTGAACGCCGCCGCCAGGGCCAGGCAAGGTGTTAGCCGGTCATCGCGGCGACGTTGAAGCAGCATGCAGGCGGGGTGCCGTACAGCCGGCCGCCGTGCGTCATCGCGACCGCGGCGCGGTAGTAGACGCCGAAGTCGTGGACGCCGGCCTCAGGGGCTCGCATCTGCTTCACCGCCGCCACCACAAAGTACGCGGCGCCCGCAGCCAGCAGCACCGCGAGGATGGCCCTCCGCTGAGCCCGATGTATGTGCATACGGTGGCAGCGCCTCAGCAACGGCGGTGAAGCGGAGCGAGCCTCCCCGATGACCGATTCATCCGACGTATGGTCCCGCATCACCGCGCACCCGGCGGCGCGGCGCCAAGGCTCGCGGAGGACGCCGTCCTGCGGTCAGGAGTGTCCGAGAACGGGATGTGGCTGGTAGGGGGCCTCCAACCGGCGTGCTTCCTCGTCGCTGAGATGGAGATCGAGCGCAGCCACCGCGTCCTCGACGTGGTGCACCTTGGTCGCCCCGATGATCGGGGAGCTGACAGCCGGGTTGCGCAGGAGCCACGCCAGCGCGATCTGGGCAGGGGGCACACCGCGATCCGCGGCCACAGACCGGACCACGTCGACAATATCGAAGTCGGATCCGACGTACAGCGCATCCGCCAGGGGGTCATTGGCCGATCGGACCGTTGGCCGCTCGCCATCTCGCGTCCGTGCACCTGCAAGGAGCCCGCGGGCCAGCGGGCTGTACGGGATGATGCCGACCCCCTGATCGACGCAGAGCGGGATCATCTCGCGCTCCTCTTCGCGATAGATGAGGTTGTAGTGGTTCTGCATCGAGACGAAGCGCGTGGTGCCGGCAGCGCTCGCCGCGCACTGCGCCTTGGCGAACTGCCACGCAAACATGCTCGAAGCACCGATGTACCGCGCCTTACCCGCTCGCACGACGTCGTGGAGCGCCTGCATCGTCTCCTCGATCGGCGTGTCACGATCCCAGCGGTGGATTTGATAGAGATCGATGTAGTCGGTGCGGAGCCGTCGCAATGAGGCGTCGACCGCCGCGAGGATGTGCTCGCGGGACAGCCCTCGATCTTTGGCTCCGGGGCCCATCGGGAAGTAGACCTTCGTCGCCAGCACGAAGTCATCACGGCGGCCGAACAGCTTTCCGAGCAACCGTCCCGTGATCTCTTCGGTGAGCCCGTCTGAATACATGTCCGCGGTATCGAAGAACGTGACCCCGAGGTCCGCTGCGCGTCGGACCACATGCTCGGCTCCCGCTTCGTCCAGGTGCCAGGCGCGCTCGGTTCTGTCGCCGTAGCTCATCATGCCGAGCCCGATCCGCGACAGGCGCAGGTCCGAGCGGCCCAATGCGACGTAGCGCATCAGGCTTCTGTTTCGACGCGAATGGCGCCGGGATACAGCGGGCGTGCCTCGGCCTCAACCGGCTCAGCGCGGTGCATCCCAACGCCGATCATGATCAGGACGATGCCCGCGACGTCGGTGATCGATGGGAACTGTCGCAGCACGATCACCCCGATCACCGTCGCGGTGGCGGGGAGCAACGCCACGAACAGGGCATACGTGGCGCGGGGCAGACGAGCCATCGCGAGCTGATCGCACACGTACGGGATCACCGAAGAGGTCACGCCGACGCCGGCCCCCGCTGCGATTGCGACCGGGTCGGTGAATGCACGCAGCGCACCGCCCAGCCCGACGGGCGAGACGAAGACGAAGGCGAGCAGCATGGCCGCTGCGAGGCCATCTATGCCACGCAGCGCTGAGTGCCGCGCGACGCGGTGCGCCAGGATGATGTAGAGCGCGAACAACCCCGCGTTCGCGAACGCGCAGCCGATGCCGAGCGGGTCGCCGGCGAAGCGGATGTGCGTGAGCAGGTAGACGCCCGCCACCGCGACCGCGACGGCGACCAAGTTGCCTCGCACCCGGGCGCCGGCCGCGGCGAGCACGATCGGACCGGTGAACTCGATGGCGGCAACCGTCGCCAGTGGCAGACGGCTGATCGCAAGGTAGAAGCACACGTTCATCACAGCGAGGGTCGCTCCCAAACCAGCGATCGACACCCACGTGCCCCGATCCAGACGGCCGGCCGCACGCCACGGCCGGCGCCAGATGGCGAAGATCAGGCCGGCAGTCGCGATCCGGAGCCAGGCGACGCCGAGAACGTCGACGCGAGCAAAGAGCAGGACCGCGAACGACGGCCCGAGGTAGTGGAAGACGGCGCTGCCGACGAAGTACGCCTGCGCGGGGACCCGGGGACGCTCCTGCGACGCTGCCGCGCTGTTCTGCCTCGAGGGACCGGCGGTGAGAACCATGGATCGCATCGTAGCGATCGCCGGAGAGGATGGACATACATGATCGAAGGTGTTACGGTCCTTCTACGTGATGAAGAACGGACATCAACGACGCACACCTACGCAATTCCCAACCTTGGATCACATCGACCGTAAAATCCTCGGCGAACTGATGGCCGAAGGTCGGGTCCCGCTCGCGGTCCTCGGACGCCGGGTGAACCTGTCATCACCGGCCGTTGCCGAACGCGTACGGCGCCTCGAGGGGGCCGGGGTGATCAGCGGATATCGCGCCGACGTCAACCCGCGCGCCCTCGGCTATCAGCTGATGGCCATCATCCGCGTCAAGCCGATTGGCGGACAGCTCGGCCGGATTCAGGAGCTGGCGGCACAGATCCCTGAGGTCAGCGAGTGTCACCGCATCACCGGCGAGGACTGCTTCTACCTCAAGGTCCACCTGCGTTCCATCGACGACCTCAGCGGCCTGCTGGACCGCTTCCTCGTGTTCGGGGAGACGACGACATCGATCGTCAATGCCTCGCCGGTGCCCCAGCGTGGCCCTCCGATCACGACTCCGTGAGCAGGAGTGTGCGAACCAGCGCCTTCTGGACGACGCCGTCCGCCTCACGCTTGATCAGCGCGTAGCACTCGCACGCGGCCATCCGGAGGCCGGGGGGATCGAGGATCGTGATGCGTCCCCGGTGATGGCGGATGAGCCCCGCCTTCTGGAGCGATTGCACGCTTCGCCTGATCGACGTCTCGCTGCAGCCGAGCAGCGATCCGAGGAACTCGAGGGTCGTCACGAAGCTCATCGCACCGGTCTGATCGTGGCTGGTCAGCAGCCACCGCGCCGTTCGTTCCTCCGTCGAGTGCAGGCGATTGCAGGCGACCGCCACCGCGAGCCGGTTGATCATGGCTTGCTCGTAATCGTCGACCAGCTCACGCAGATGGACGTCGGCCTCGATCTCGTGGCCGAACGTCCTGGCGTCCATGCGATCGACGACGCCTGGGACCGAGCAGACGGCACGGACCGCGAGGGAGCCGCCCGGTACCAGCGGCACTCCGAGAATGCCGTCATTGCCGACGGCGGCGACCTCGACGGTGCGGCCGTCTGCCAGCGGCGTCACGAGCGATTCGACGCAGCCCCTGGGGAAGTCGACGGAGTCGATGATCTGACCCGGCTCGAAGATCACGGTCCTGAGACGGAGCTCGACCGGGCTCAGCAATGCTGCCAAATGTTCGCGTCGAGCATCCGGCAGGGCGCGGAGCAGCCGGTTCGGGACGGTTTCCGCCCCACCGAACTCATCGCTGCTCGCTCCAGATGCCGCCATGACGATTTGGTCGAACGACGTCCTCCAGTGCTCTCCCCCTCACTTCCGTGGTGGACTGCGCGTGATCTCCTCGCGTGTCCACGATTAGCGTACCCAGGCTCGCACCTCATCAAATACTGCGATGGCCTGCTGCGTGGAGGCTGTGCCCGGGCGGCCGGGGCGTCGACGCGCGCTCGGTTGATCAGCGTCGTCTCCGGCACCGGCTCGCCCAGGCACTCATCCTGTGCCGGCCACGCGACAGCAGGATGTCGTCACTGCTCCACGAGATCGACCGGCCCGCCAGGCGGCGGCTCGATCGGGCCGCCCCGCTACCCTCGACTGGATGGACGTCACCTTCCCGTCGCGATCGACCTCGCTGCACGGCTACCTGGCGCTGCCCGACGCGGCCGGCCCGCACCCGGGCGTGGTCGTGATCCACGAGGCGTACGGCCTCAATGACAACATCCGCGACATCACCGGCCGTTTCGCGACCGAGGGATACGCGGCGCTGGCCGTCGATCTCTTCGCCGGCCGCAGCCGCGCGGTCTGCATGGCTCGAATGTTCGGATCGATGATGAACGGTCGCGACCCGTACACCCTCCCCGATCTCGCCGCCGCCCTTGACCATCTGACAGCGCAGCCGCAGGTCGACCCCGGCCGGGTGGGCGCGATCGGGTTCTGCATGGGCGGGGGCCTCGCGATCGCGTGGGCGCGACGTGAGCCGCGCCTGCGTGCGATCGCGCCGTTCTACGGCACCAATCCACGCCCGCTGGAGGCTGTCCGGCGGATGTGCCCCGTGGTTGGAAGCTATCCGGGCAAGGACTTCACCGCGCGCTCCGGCCGGAAGCTCGACGCGCACCTGACGCACATCGGGGTCGAGCACGACATCAAGGTCTACCCGGGCGCGCGGCACTCCTTCTTCAATGACCAGAGTCGCGCGTTCGACGCTTCCGCTTCGGCGGACGCGTGGCGGCGCACCCTGGACTTCTTCGCCGAGCACGTCAGGTCGCAACCGCTGACATGAGCGAACCGATCGACGTCCGCGAACGCCGCGAGCT
>Ga0335078_10006753_pt1 | contig 16992 bp, 11 predicted proteins | sample Lox_Sample_32_FD_206711 | JGI IMG/M metagenome (GOLD analysis project Ga0335078, IMG submission 206711) | Soil microbial communities from Loxahatchee National Wildlife Refuge, Florida, United States - Lox_Sample_3.2 | ecosystem: Environmental > Terrestrial > Soil > Wetlands | place: USA... | reverse complement strand
GACGCCGATCAGCGGCACGCCGAGGTCGCTCCCGGCCTTCAGGTGGTCGCCAGCCAGGATGCCCAGGCCACCCGAGTACTGCGGGAGCGCCGCGGTGATCCCGTACTCGGGTGAGAAGTACGCCACGGCGCCGGGAGCGCCGGCCAGGCTCTGGTCGGTCTGGTACCAGCGCGGCCCGGTGTTGTATTCGCGGAGTTCGTCGGCGGCGTCATGCAGCCGCCGCAGGAACCCCTGATCTGCGGAAAGGCTCGCCAGCCTTTCGGGCGGGACCTCGGCAAGCAGGGCGACCGGCTCCCGGCCGACGCGCTCCCATCCGTCGGGATCGATCGCGGCGAACAGGTCCAGCGTCTCGGTATGCCATGACCAACGAAGGTTCAGCATCAGTCCGCGTAGCGGCGCGAGCGGCTCAGGCAGAAGCGGCCGGATGGTAAACCGGCGGATAGCTCTCACGGACAGCGACCTTAACGGGTGTCCGGAGCAGAGCAGAAATCGACGCGCCCCCTTTGCGTGCCGATCGCATGAGCCCGGCGGCGACGGGTAACTTGTCCTAAGTGATCGGCCGGATTCCAATAGTGGACGTGCAGCCAGTGGTGGGCCTCGGGAAGCGTCCCGCCAAAGCCGTCGTGGGTGAGTCATTCGAGGTCAGCGCCACCGTCTTCCGCGAGGGGCACGGGATGCTCGGGGCCGGGGTCGTGCTGGCGCGGCCAGACGGGCGCCGGGAGCCCCTGGCCGTCATGCGGGAACTGGCCCCCGGTACTGACCGGTACGGTGCCGAGGTGACCGTTACCTCGGAGGGGCTGTGGCACTTTCAGGTCCAGGCGTGGGGCGACCCCATAGCCCGGTGGCGGCATGACGCGGCCATCAAGGTGCCGCTCGGCCAGGACCCCGAGCTGACCCTGGCTGATGGCGCGCTGCTCTTCGAGCGCGCCTGCGCCCGGGTCAAGGTGCCGCGCTCGGCGGACGCCGAACTCAAGCGGCAAGCGGCTGCCGCGCGGGCCGCGCTCCACGACCTGGCAGGAGTGCTGCGGGACTCCGGCGTCCCGGCCCTGGACCGTCTCGCCGCCGCCGGCCGCGAGGACATTACCGAGACCCTTGCCTCGTACCCGCTGCGCGATCTGCTCACCCGGTCCGGCCGGTACCGGGTGATCGTGCACCGGCAGCGCGCTCTCTACGGGTCCTGGTATGAGTTCTTCCCCCGCTCAGAGGGAGCCGCCGCCGGCGGGTGGCCGGGCGAGAGCCCTCGGTCGGGGACGCTGCGGACCGCCGCCCGCCGACTGGACGCAATCGCCGGCATGGGCTTCGACGTCGTCTACCTGCCGCCCGTCCATCCGATCGGGACCACGGCCCGCAAAGGGGCCAACAACTCCCTGACCGCGGTGCCTGGCGACCCTGGCTCGCCGTGGGCCATCGGCTCGGCCGAAGGCGGCCATGATGCCATCCACCCCGACCTGGGCACGATGGCCGACTTCGACGCCTTCGTCGCCCGGGCCGCGGAACTCGGCCTGGAGGTCGCGCTTGATCTCGCGCTGCAGACATCGCCGGACCACCCGTGGGTCACCGAGCACCCTGAGTGGTTTACCCGCAGGGCCGACGGCACGATCGCGTACGCCGAGAACCCGCCCAAGAAGTACCAGGACATCTACCCGATGAACTTCGACGACGACCCCGAGGGGATCTACGCCGAGGTAGTGCGCGTCGTCCGGCACTGGATGGCCCACGGGGTGAGGATCTTCCGGGTGGACAACCCACACACCAAGCCGCTGCCGTTCTGGGAGAGGCTGCTGGCCGAGATCGCCCGCACCGACCCGGACGTGATCTTCCTTGCCGAGGCCTTCACCAGGCCCGCCATGATGCACACGCTGGCGGTCATCGGCTTTCACCAGTCGTACACCTACTTCACGTGGCGCAATTCGGCCGCGGAGCTTGCCGAATACGCCCGCGAGCTGTCCGGGCCGGCGGCCGCGCACATGCGGCCGAATTTCTTCGTCAACACCCCCGACATCCTGAGCGAGTACCTGCAGCACGGCGGGCCGGGCGCATTCCGGGTCCGCGCCGTGCTCGCGGCGATGCTCTCGCCGACCTGGGGTGTCTACTCCGGGTACGAACTGTGCGAGAACGTCCCGCTGGTGCCGGGAAGTGAGGAGTACCTGGACTCGGAGAAGTACCAGTACCGGCCGAGGGACTGGGATCACACCGAGAGCATCCCCCCGCCACAGGCCGATATCTCATCTTTCATCACGAGACTCAACATGCTCCGCAAGGCCCATCCAGCGCTGCATCAACTCCGGAACCTGCGCTTTCACCACTGCGACCAACCGGAGATACTCTGCTTCTCGAAGAGCGTTGCAGCGGAGGGCGGGGAAGGCGTGCGCGACACGGTTCTGGTCGTGGTAAACATCGACCCGCACCATCCGCGGGAGGCGACCGTCTGGCTCGACACACCGGCGCTGGCTTCGGGCGCCGACGAGGAGCTCGTGGTGACCGATGAACTCTCCGGTGACTCGTACCGGTGGGGCCAGGCGAATTACGTGCGGCTCGATCCGGCAACGGCGCCGGCGCACATCTTCACCGTGAAAACGGGCTAGCCCTGCGACCCGCCGCGGCACGTAACGATTTGCAGACAAGTAGCGAACAGAAGCACACACGGCACGTAGCTTGAGCGCACCTCGGACCAGGGAGACCGTAGTGGGTACACAGCCTTGGCCAACCTCATTCGGCACGATCGGCCAGCCGCTGCCCGCCTTCAAGCCTGGCTCGGCCGCGGCCCCCAGCGAGCCGGTACCCGACTCGTTCTCGTTCGCCAAGCCGCGTGACCCGCGCTGGTACCAGCACGCGGTGTTCTACGAGGTGCTCGTCCGAGGCTTTCACGACTCGAACGGCGACGGGACCGGCGACATCCGCGGCCTGACGTCCAGGCTCGATTACCTGCAGTGGCTTGGCATTGACTGCATCTGGCTGCTGCCCATTTACGAGTCGCCGCTGCGCGACGGCGGATACGACATCTCAGATTTCATGTCGATACTCCCTGAGTTCGGAAACATCGGGGACTTCGTGGATCTGGTCGAACAAGCTCACGAGCGCGGGATACGGGTCATCGCCGACTTGGTCATGAATCACACCAGCGAGGCCCATCCCTGGTTCCAGGCGTCCAGGAATGACCCCGACGGGCCGTTCGGCGACTTCTACGTCTGGTCTGACACTGATGACCGCTATAGCGAGGCCCGGGTCATCTTCGTCGACACCGAACAGTCCAACTGGACATTCGACCAGATCCGCGGCCAGTACTACTGGCACAGGTTCTTCTCCCACCAGCCGGACCTGAATTACGAGAACCCAAGGGTCCAGGACGCCATGATCGAGGTACTGCGGTTCTGGCTCGACCTCGGGATCGACGGCTTCCGGCTGGACGCCGTGCCCTACCTGTACGAGCGGGAGGGCACGAACTGCGAGAACCTCAAGGAGACGCACGAGTACCTGAAGCGGATCCGGGCCGAGGTGGACCGCCTCTACCCGGACCGGGTGCTGCTCGCCGAGGCGAACCAGTGGCCCGCTGACGTGGTCGAGTACTTCGGCGACCCCGAGGTCGGCGGCGACGAATGCCATATGGCGTTCCACTTCCCGCTGATGCCGCGCATCTTCATGGCGGTCCGTCGGGAGCAGCGCTACCCGATCTCGGAGATCCTGGCTCAGACACCGCCGATCCCGTCCGGCTGCCAGTGGGGCATCTTCCTGCGCAACCATGACGAGCTGACGCTCGAGATGGTGGCGGACGACGAGCGCGACTACATGTACTCGGAGTACGCCAGAGACCCGCGGATGAAGGCCAACATCGGCATCAGGCGCAGGCTCGCCCCGCTGCTCGACAACGACCGTAACCAGCTCGAGCTGTTTACCGCGCTGCTGTTGTCGCTGCCCGGCTCGCCGGTGCTCTACTACGGCGACGAGATAGGGATGGGCGACAACATCTGGCTCGGTGACCGGGACGGCGTGCGCACGCCCATGCAGTGGACCCCGGACCGCAACGCCGGCTTCTCCGGCTGCGATCCCGCCCGGATCTACCTGCCGCTGATCATGGACCCGATCTACGGCTACCAGGCACTTAACGTCGAGGCCCAGGAACGTAACGGCGCCTCGCTGCTGCACTGGACCAGGCGGATGATCGAAATCCGGAAGCGCCACCCGGTCTTCGGGAGGGGCGGCTACGAGGAGCTGAACTCCTCCAATCCGAGCGTGCTGGCGTTCGTCCGCGAGTATCAGCACCCCAGGTCCCAGGACCCCGATGCCGAGGAGTCGGACATGGTCCTGTGCGTCAACAACCTCTCCCGGTTCCCGCAGCCGGTCGAGCTTGACCTGCGCAGGTTCAAGGGCGTCTCGCCGGTCGAGTGCATGGGAGGCGTGGTCTTCCCCTCGATTGGGGAACTCAGCTACCTGCTGACGCTGCCCGGCCACGGCTTCTACTGGTTCCAGCTCCCGCGGGCCGCCTCGTCACGCTAATCACCCGCGCTGGCGTCATTCCCGGATCACATCTGATTGACTGATCTGGACCGTAACGCGCCAGTCCGCCGTTTGCGGATGACCGGCCGAGCGCAGGGTAGATCAGGAGTCATGACATTTGAGGACACACTGGCGACGTGGCTGCCAACACAGCGTTGGTACTCGGGCAGCGGCGCTGCGCTCCGTGACCTCGCGATAACCGCCGACACAACCCTTGCCACCGGGGACCCTGAGCTCCGGCACCTGATCATCACCGCATCCTCCGGCGGCGAGACCGCCCGGTACCAGGTCCTCGTCGGCGTCCGCTCACACGTGCCTGATAGCCTGCGCCACGCGGTCATAGGACCGGCCGGCTCCGACGGGACCGCCTACGAGGCGCTGCAGGATCCGGTCCTGACCAGAATCCTCCTGCGCGGCGTGGCGGAGGGGCGCAGCGTCGGCCAGATGCGCTTCGTCAGGGAACCGAGTGCGATCATCGATACCGGCCTGGACAGCGTCCCGCTGGCCGGCGAGCAGAGCAACACCAGCCTCATCCTCGGTGAGTGGGCCATCCTCAAGGTGCTGCGCAGGCTCTTCCCGGGTAAGAACCCTGACCTGGAGATAAACCGGGCGCTCGCCCGGCGTGGCTCGACGCATGTGGCCGAGCCCTTCGGGTGGATCGAGACCGTTTGCGACGGCCGGCCGTTCCTCCTCGCGATCTTGCGCAGGTACCTGCCCGCGCTGGGCGACGGCTGGTCGTTCGCGACCGCCAGCCTGCGGGGCCTTTACTCCGGCGACATCTCGCGCACACCCGGGAGGATCCGGCCGGAGCAGGCGGGCGGGGACTTCGCCGCAGAAGCTTCGCGGCTTGGCGCAGCCACCGCGGAAGTGCACTCCGACCTCGCTGCAGCGTTCGGCCTCACCACGACTGCGCCGGGGGCACTGAGCACCCTGTCCGGCCAGATGACCGGCAAACTGAACAGCGCGCTGACGGAGGTGCCCGAACTCTGCCGGTATGCGGACAAGCTCCGCAGTTATTATGCGGAGCTGGCCACGATCCGCGAACCGATGTCCCTCCAGCGGATACACGGCGACTACCATCTCGGCCAGGTACTTCGGACCGCGACCGGCTGGGTCGTCTTGGACTTCGAAGGGGAGCCGGCAGTGCCGCTCAGCCAGCGTCAGGCGCCCGACGTCGCGCTGCGGGATGTGGCGGGCATGCTCCGTTCACTGGACTACGCTGCGCGTCATCAGCTCCTTGACCGCCCGGACGCCGAGCGTCTGCGCGGGATCGCGGACGAGTGGGTGGAACGCAGCCAGGCAGCATTCTGCAACGGCTACGCCGAGGCAGGCGGGGCGGATCCGCAGGCCAATACCACGCTGCTGCGTGCCCTGATGCTCGATAAGGCGGTGTACGAGGTGGTGTACGAGGCCAGATACCGGCCGTCCTGGCTGCCAATCCCGCTGCACTCGATTGCGGTGTCCTTATGCCGGAGGAAGCCAGCCAGCAGGCCAGCCCGGCCGAGCGGGCCAATCATGCCGAGATCGACCGGATCGTAGACGGGACGCATCACGACCCGCACTCGGTCCTCGGAGCGCATCGCGGCCCGGCCGGGACGGTGGTGCGCGCGCTCCGCCCGCTGGCGGCGTCAGTGGCGGTCGTCCTGCCCGACGGGCGCCGTTTTCCCATGGCCCACGTGCACCAGGGTGTCTTCGAGGCCACGCTCCCGGACCGCGAGGTTCCCGACTACCGACTCGCCGTGGCCTACCCGGCACCAGCGGCCGACGGCGGTGCAGCGCCGGGAGACGGGCCAAGCTTGCCCGAGGTGGTCGCCGACGATGCGTACCGGCACCTTCCGACACTCGGCGAGATCGACCTGCACCTGATCGCGGAGGGCAGGCACGAGCAGTTGTGGCAGGCCCTCGGCGCCCATTTCAGCGAGACAGCAGGCGGCACCGGGTTCGCTGTGTGGGCTCCGAACGCCCTCGGGGTCCGCGTGATCGGCGACTTCAATCACTGGGACGGGCGCGGGCACCCGATGCGCTCGCTCGGCGCGTCCGGCGTCTGGGAACTCTTGGTGCCCGGGGTGGGCCCCGGCACGCGGTACAAGTTCGACATCCGCGGGCCGGATGGTGCCTGGCACCGCAAGGCGGACCCGATGGCGGCACTGGCCGAGAGGCCGCCGGCCACAGCATCAGTGGTCTTCGCTTCCCGGTACCGGTGGGACGATCAGGACTGGATGGCAGCCCGGGCCGGGCGCGACCCGCTGGGCGGGCCGATGAGCGTATACGAGGTGCACCTGGGCTCGTGGCGTCCCGGACTCTCGTATCCCGAAATCGCCGACCAGCTCGCCGCCTACGTGACCGACCTGGGTTTCACGCACGTGGAGTTCTTGCCGGTCGCCGAGCACCCCTTCGGCGGGTCCTGGGGGTACCAGGTGACCTCGTACTACGCACCGTCGGCCCGGTTCGGTACGCCAGATGACTTCCGCCGCCTGGTCGACCGGCTGCACCAGGCGGGCATCGGCGTCATTCTCGACTGGGTGCCCGCCCACTTCCCCCGCGACGAGTGGGCGCTGGCACGCTTCGACGGCACGCCACTGTATGAGCACGCCGACCCCCGCCGCGGCATGCACCCGGACTGGGGCACGCTCATCTTCGACTACGGCAGGCCGGAGGTCCGTAACTTCCTGGTAGCGAACGCGATCTACTGGCTGGAGGAGTTTCACGTCGACGGGCTGCGGGTCGACGCGGTCGCGTCCATGCTCTACCTCGACTACTCGCGCGCCGAAGGCGAGTGGACGCCGAACGCCTTCGGCGGCCGGGAGAATCTCGACGCCGTCTCGTTGCTGCGGGAAGTGAACGCCACCTGCTACAAGCGGGTGCCGGGCATCATGATGATCGCCGAGGAGTCCACCGCCTGGCCGGGAGTGACCAGGCCGGTGCACCTGGGCGGCCTCGGCTTCGGCCTGAAGTGGAACCTCGGATGGATGCACGACACGCTGTCTTACCTGTCCAAGGACCCGGTGTTCCGGCACTACCATCAGAGCGAGATCACGTTCTCCATGATCTACGCCTTCAGCGAGAATTTCGTGCTCCCGCTCTCGCACGACGAGGTGGTACACGGCAAGGGCTCGCTGCTGCGGAAGATGCCGGGCGATCAGTGGCGGCAGTTCGCCGGCCTCCGGGCTCTGCTGGCCTACCAGTGGGCCCATCCGGGTAAGCAGCTGCTGTTCATGGGATCGGAGTTCGGCCAGGAGGCCGAGTGGTCGCAGCAGGACGGGATCGACTGGCCGGCGCTGGGCGAGAGCCCGCCCGGCGGGGCGCTGCACCGCGGGACGCAGCAGCTGGTCAGGGACCTGAACCAGGCATACGCCCGCAATCCAGCGCTGTGGCGGCAGGACTTCAGCCCCGGCGGTTTCAGCTGGATCGACGCATCCGACGCTGGCGGGAACGTTCTGTCGTTTCTGCGTTTCGCTGGCGAGGGCGAAGCCGAAACGGGCGCGAGGGTCGTCGCCTGCGTGGTGAACTTCTCCGGCGGGCCGCATCATGACTACCGGATCGGGCTGCCATCCGTCGGCCGGTGGCGCGAGGTGATCAACACGGACGCCGCGGGCTACGGCGGCAGCGGCGTCGGCAATCTTGGTGGCGTCGGCGCCGTCCCCGAGCCGTGGCACGGGCAGCCCGCCTCCGCGGTGATGACCCTGCCGCCGCTCGGGGTCCTCTGGCTGGCACCCGACTAGCGCCACCCGTTTACTGCCACCTGGGTTACGGTCTGGACCATGGATGAGGAGCTTCGCTCGCAAGATCCCGAGCACGAGCCGGCCGGGCCTGACGCGGCCGGTCGTGTCGCCAGGAACTCGGCGGCGGCCGTGCGGCCGGGCCGGATGCCAGCGATCTACCTGGGCCACGGTGCGCCGCCGCTGGTTGACGACCCGCTGTGGGTGGTCCAGCTCACAGCGTGGGCCGGCGCCCTGCCCCGACCCCGGGCCATCCTCATGGTCTCGGCGCACTGGGAGTCCGCGCCGCTGACGATCGGCGCCACCGACGATGGCGTGCCGCTCGTGTACGACTTCGGCGGGTTTCCCGAACGCTACTACCGGGCCAGGTACCCGGCGCCGGGCGCACCCGGGCTGGCCGCGCAGGTCCGCGGACTCCTGTCGGGCAGGGAACCGGTCACCGACCTGCCCGGCCGCGGCCTGGACCACGGCGCCTACGTGCCGCTGACCGTCATGTATCCCGAAGCCGACATTCCCGTCCTGCAGATCTCGATGCCCGGCCTGGAACCGGAGCGGCTGCTGCGGCTCGGCCGGGCGCTGCGGCCGTTGCGGGACGATGGTGTCCTGATCATCGGCAGCGGCTTCCTCACCCACGGGCTGCCGTTCTTGCGTGACTTCCGCTTTGACGCGCCCCCGCCGGGCTGGTCGGCCGAGTTCGACCACTGGGCCGCCGAAGCGCTGGACTCAGGCGACCTCGACGCGCTCGCCAACTTCGCCACCGCCCCCGCGGCGCGCTACGCTCACCCGACGACGGAGCACTTCGCCCCGCTTTTCGTGACCCTCGGCGCCGCCGACGATCTTCCGGCGCCGGTGACCACGATCACTGGCTACTGGCTGGGCCTGGCGAAGCGGTCGGTCCAGGTGGCCTAGGCCATCCCGGGCCACCCCGGGCCATCCCGGGCCACCATCCCGGGCCATCCCGGGCCACCATCCCGGGCCACCCCGGGCCACCATCCCGGGCCACCCCGGGCCACCATCCCGGGCCACCCCGGGCCACCCCGGGCCACCATCCCGGGCCATCCCGGGCCATCCCGGGCCACCCCGGGCCACCGATAGCTCGTCCGCCGCGCGCCACGGTCACGCCAGGTACGGGTCGGGGGCCACGGTGAACTCGCGGCCGCTCGGCAGGCGCCAGGTCAGCACTCCCGGCTTTCCCTGGCTGAGGTACCAGCCCCGAGCTTGCTTCGCACCGTGATGACGTCTGCACAGAGGGTGCAGATTGCATTCGCACGTCCGCCCGCCGAGGTGATGCGGGATCGTATGATCGTCATCACATCGGCCCGCGGGCCTGCGGCAACCCGGATAGCCGCACCGCCGACTGCGGATCCCGACCAGGTGCCTGAGCGAGTCCGACGGCCGGTACCCAGCGGTTTCCCGCCGGTGAGAACAGGTACCCGACTCAATCGCGCTGACGCTGACGCCGGCCAGCCAGGCCGCGGGATCCCCGCTGCCGGGCGGCCCGGGCCCGGCCCGGGCGCACCCGTGGGCCACGGCCCGGCCGCGCCCGTCCAGCACGGTCACGCACCACCGCGACCCACGACCGGCGGCCAGCGCGGCAGCCAAGTCGCGGCACGTCCCCGCGTCCGCGGCACCGTTCCCGGCAATCTCCCCCGGCATATCCGACAGCCCGAGCCAGGCAGCCGCCGGCATGGTCAGGTTCACCGACCCGCCAAGCCCGCCGGGCCCCGCCGCGCCGCCGGGCCCCGCCGCGCCGCCGGGCCCCGCCGCGCCGCCGGGCCCCGCCGCGCCGCCTGCCTGCCCCGGCCTGGTCCTCGCTCCCCCGGTCCCCGGGGGAGCGCTCGCGGCACTGGCGGCGGGCAGCAAAGACGGCAGCGGCTGGCCGGTCAGCCGCGCGATCAGCGCCCGGGCTCGCAACTGGTCATGGCTGCCGGGCACGCCGCGGCGCTTGAGCCAGCGGGCGTCGGCGTCGAGGCTCTTGTCGGCCGTGATCACCGCGGCAGGGGCCAGGTCCCGGCCGGCGATGGCGCTGGTGCCGTCCGGCTCGGCCCACGTCTCCACCCGGGCGTCCTTCTCGGCCTTCTGCCGCCGCCTGACCGCCGCCCGCGGGTCGTAAGCCAGGACCTCCCTGCGCAGCGCATCCCGCAGCTGCCCGGTGGTCATCGAGCCCGCGCTCGCCAGCACGCTCGCCGCGACCGCCGCCGCCGCGATCCCGCCCAGGCAGACGGTCTCGGCGGCGAACACCCTGGCCCTGGGCTGGTCGATCCGCCCGCTAGCCAGCGCGGCGGCCACGCCCGGCATACGGGCCACCGCGGCCGCGTCCCCGGCCAGCATCGCCGCAGCCCGCCCGGTCAAGGTCAAGACCGCAGCCAGCTCCTCTTCCACGTGCCCGCCCGGGCAGCCGTCCCGGTCCGCCCTCCGGGCCGCCAGCTCGGCGACCGCGGCTAGCTCCCCGGCCGCCGCCCGCGAGGCCAGCCGCCGCTGCGCGGCAAGGAACCCGCACAACTCATCGTCCGACAGCTCACCCAGGCCAGCCGCCCAGACCCGGTCCGCCAGCACCGCAAGCTCCCCGCAGGCCGCCATCACGTCCAGCGCCCCGCCGGCGGCAAGCCCACGGCCATCACCGCCATACCGGTGCGTGAACCCGGCTTCCAGCGCAGCATCGGCTGCCGCTTCGCGCGCCGACCGGCCAGAACCAGAACCAGAATCAGGCTCAGAACCAGAATCAGGCTCAGGCCCGAGCCCGTGCCCGGGCTCGGGCTCGGGCTCGGCTTCCGGCCACGCCTGCTGCTCGCCATCCGGGCCCAGCGGGCCATCGTCCAGCCGGCTCAGCGCTGCTACCTGGTCAGCAGTCAGCTCTCCGTCAGCCTCCAGCAGGGCGAGCAGTTCTTCGACGGCCATCCCGAACCCGGGCAGCCCAGAGCCACGGCCGGCGCCGGGCTGCCCGGGTTCTACGTTCATCGAGTCTCCCTGCTTCCCTGAAGCTTCCGTGCTTCCCTGAAGTCCTGCTGTCCTGTCCGCCCTGCCTATCCGTCTGTGCAGGTCGGGTGCCCATACAGACTAAATTCGTTACGGCTTTCGATTATCCTAGCACAAACAGCCTGTAGGTCGTTATCAATTTCGGTCCGCAACTCGAGGCCACACGCGGGCGGCCGACGACGCCGACTGACCCGGCGGCACTCGATCGGGTCAGAGCTGACCGAGCAGCCAGCCTGGGCCGGTGACCGAGGCTCCGGCGGCGACGCACCGCTCACGGAGCTGCCGGTCGGCGGTCACGACCAAGCGGCGTCCCTCCAGATCCCGGGCAAGCGCCGCGATCGTGTCGTCTCCCGAGCCTGGCGCGGCGACGACCCGGACCCGGCCGCCCGGCACACCGCCGCCACCCGGCACACCGCCGCCACCACGGCGGCGCGGCACGGCCGCGTGGGCGGCGGCGACGGTCCGGGCCGCCCCCTCCACGACCAGAACGAACTCGGGAAACCACCGTTCCAGGGCGGGCGCGCGCGTGGATTCGGGCAGGGCGGCCACTCCTTCCTCGGCGAGCCCAGTCAGCTGATCGCGGAGCCTGCGCGCCGCGCCCGCGCGGTCACGCCACCAGCCGTCGGGCCGTGAGCCCATCACGTTGGCGGCGTCCACGATGATCGTCAGCGGTTGCAGCGCCGAGCTGAGGACCGGCCACCGCGCCGCGAAGCCCGGATGCAGGTCCAGCGCCGAGACCTCCGCCACGGGCACCCAGGAGGCCGTGGCGGTCTCGCTGCTCACCGAGCGGACCGGGAATGGCCGCGCCGCCGCTGCGATCACTGTCCGGTACGACCAGCCGCCGTGATCGTCGCACAGGATTCCCAGCACCCTGACGGCCTCGGCGGGCAGGGCGCATTCCTCTTCGGCCTCGCGCAGCGCGGCGGCCATGGCCGACTCATGACTGTCCCGCGCACCGCCCGGCGGCCCCCACGTGCCGCCGTGGTTACCCCACCAGCTCCTGCGCTGCAGCAACACCCGCGTCTGCCCGCTCTCGCGGTCGCGCCGGTCCTGCCCGTCACGGCATGGGGCGAAGGCGAGCAGCCCGGCGGCGCCGTGCCGGCCCCAGTGCCGGTGCCCCTCGCCGCAGGCAGTCCACCCGTTGCCGTCTCGATTGGCCATCGCGGCCGACCATAGCCGATCTCCTGGGGTGCGGGCAGCGGCGTCACCTCGCAATAGCAGCCGCGTGGCTCCGGCATAGGCTGTGCCCATGCCGGAGCCGATTATCGCCGAGCAGCTGGCCAGGTTGCGCCGACAGCGCACGGCGCCGCTGATACTTGAGCTTGACCTCACCGACGGAGTCGGGGAAGAACCGCCGACCGACCCGTTGTCGGCGCTGCTCACGATGCGCCGCGCCAGGCTGGCCGACCTGCTGGACGGCCTGCGCAGGGCCCGCAGCGACCAGCGGGTCAAGGCGCTGGTCGCGAAGATCGGCGGGCAGCCGATCGGGCTGGCCAGGGTTCAGGAACTCCGGCGCGCGGTCGAGGAGTTCCGCGATGCCGGCAAGATGACCGTCGCTTGGGCAGAGACTTTCGGCGAGTTCTCCGCCGGTAACGTTCCCTATTACCTGGCTACCGCGTTCGAGACGATCTACCTGCAGCCATCGGGTGATCTCGGGCTGACCGGTATCGCGGTGGAGCAGTTCTTCCTGCGCGGCGCGCTCGATCACCTCGGCATCGACTTCCAGGTCGCCAAGCGGCACGAGTACAAGAGCGCGGCCGAGCAGCTGACTGAGCGCAACTTCTCCGGGCCGGCCCGCGAGGCTATCGAACGACTCGCCGCGTCGGTCACTGGCCAGCTGACCGACGCGATAGCGGAGCGCCGGCAGATCGCGCCCGACACGGTCAGGGAGCTCATCGACCGCGGCCCGTTCCTCGCCGCTCAGGCGCGCCAGGCCGGGCTGGTGGACGAGCTCGGCTACCGCGACGAGGTGTACGCCCGGGTCAGGAGGCACGCCGGCCAGGAGGCGATCCTGCAGCACATTGGACGCTATCAGCGCTCGCGTGCCCTCGCCCAGCGGGCCCGCAAGCTGCCGAGCCCGCAGCAACGGCATGTCGCGCTGATCTACGCGACCGGCCCGATCCGGCGCGGTCGCAGCGACCGGGGCCCGCTGTCGGGTGGCGCGATGGGCTCGGACACGATCGGCGCGGCGCTGCGGGCGGCGACTGCGGACGACGGCGCGCGCGCCATTGTGATGCGGGTCAACAGCCCAGGCGGCTCCTACGTCGCCTCCGACACCATCTGGCGGGAGGTGGTCCGGGCCCGGAATGCGGGCAAGCCGGTGGTCGTGTCCATGGGCGACGTGGCCGCCTCCGGCGGCTACTTCATCTCGATGGCCGCGGACGCGATCGTCGCCCAGCCGGGCACGGTGACCGGGTCCATCGGGGTGCTGTCCGGCAAGCCCGTGTTCAGCGATCTGCTCACCCGGGCCGGGGTGACGACGGATTCGGTCTGTCAGGGCGCGCACTCTGAGATGTTCAAGGCCACCCGCCCGTTCACCGAGGACGAGTGGGCGATGGTCAACGACTGGCTGGATCACATCTACGCTGACTTCACCGGCAAGGTCGCCGACGGCCGCCGGATGCCGGTCGCCCGGGTACACGAGCTTGCCAGGGGACGGGTGTGGACCGGCGCGGACGCGCTGGCCAACGGGCTGGTTGACGAGCTGGGCGGCCTTGACCGGGCGGCGGCCATCGCGCGCCGCAGGGCGGGCCTGCCCGGCGCCGTGCCGTTGCGCATCTATCCAAGGGTCGCGCCGCTGGATCGGCTGCGGCCAGGCTCCGGCGAGGCACGACCTGCGGCGTTCCTCCCCGCGGCGATGTTCGCCGGCGGTGCGCTCGCGGGGGTCGCCGAAGCCTGGGGACCCGTCTGGCGGCTGGCGACCCGGGCCGGCCTGTCACCGCAGGGGCCTCTGGTGCTTCAGGGGAGCTGGTCCTTCGATTGACGGAACGGATAGCAGCGCCCGGATCCAGGCCCGCCATCGGTGATGTCTTCGCGGCGTTCGCCTCGGGGGTCACCCTGGTCACCATCGCTGACGGCCGGGACGACATCGGAACCACCGTGAGCGCCTTCTGCCCGGTGTCAGGCGACCCGCCGCTGGCGGCGGTGTCACTGATCGCCAGCTCCTACCCGGCCGAGCTGCTCGGCAGGCTCGACCGGTTCGCCGTCACCGTGCTGGCGGCCAGCCAGCGGGCGCTGGCGGGAAGGTTCGCGGCTCCCGGGCGGCCAGGGGCGCGGCTGTTGCTCGATGGAATGCCGCACCAGCGCGGGGCTATGTCCGGGGCGCTGATCCCGGCCGGCGGCCTCGCCGCCGTCGAGTGCGAGGCGGTCCGGCGGGTCGAAGCGGGTGATCACCTGCTCGTGATCGCCCGGGTGCTGGACACTGCGTACCTGGCCGAGGACGGGCAGCCGCTGATCCGGTTCCGCGGCCGGTACCCGGCGCCGCCCGCGGGCTGAACCAGCAGCCGGTCAGCAGTCCGCCGCGCGCACCACGATCCGCATCTTCCGGATCGCCCGCAGCACGGCTATCTCCCGGCGGTATTGCCGACCGCTGTACAGCAGCGTCTCGATCGGATACCACAGGCCAACCCAGCCGACCACAAGAAACAGCCCGTCTGCGCCGAGGAGGTCGCTGATCGGAAGCGGAACTCCGGTGTGCACAATCGATTCGGCGATGGTCACGAAGATGACGAACAGGGCGAGACCGATCAGGAGCGTCCGGAAGCCCTCCCGGCGGAGCAGCCTGATTTCGTGTTCAGCCCTGGCGATCCCCATCACGCAGTAGCGCTCGACGGCGGCTGCGACGCCGCAGGCAAGGCCGGGTTTCAGCTTGGCGCGGGGCAGCACGATCACCGTGGCGAAGCCGGCCGGCAACGGGCCCGCGCCCAGTGCCTCACGGATCTGGTCGATGCCGGGCGGCAGCGCTGGCATCCCGGACGCCACATCGGGCCCGCGAGCGACGAAGAGCTCATCGGCTTCGTTGAGTTCCAGCGTCAGCTCGCGGACGGGCTGGCTCCGATTGCGCATGCGGGCACGCTACCTGAGACATCACGCAGCGTGACGAAGTGGGCCCTATCAGTCACCTACGTGGGGCACCCCCGCGGAGCCTCAAGGCGCTCGCCCCCCCGCCACACCGCGGCCACCAGCGGCACGCCCGGCCGGTAAGCGAGGTATGCATGTGACGGCCCGTCGATCATGATCAGGTCCGCGCGCGCGCCGACGCCAAGGTAGCCGACGTCGGTCCGGGCGAGCGCCCTGGCTCCGCCCGCCGTGGCCGCCCACACCGCTTCCTGCGTGGTCATGCGCATCTCCCGCACCGCCAGCGCGATGCAGAGCGGCATGCTGGAACTGAAGCTTGAGCCTGGGTTGCAGTCGGTGGCCAGTGCCACCGTGACACCCGCGTCCAGCAGCCTGCGCGCGTCCGGGTAGGGATGGCGGGTAGCGAATTCCGCCCCGGGCAGCAGGGTCGCCACGGTCCGCGAGGACGCGAGCGCGTCGACGTCGGCATCGCTGGTGTAGGTGCAGTGATCGGCGGAAGCCGCGCCGACCGAGACGGCGAGCTGTACCCCGGGTCCGGCCCCTAGCTGGTTGGCGTGCACCCGGGGCCAGAGGCCAGCGGCCACGCCCGCGGCCAGCACCGCGGCCGCCTCGTCCCGGCCGAACGCCCCCCGCTCGCAGAACACGTCCGCCCATTTCGCCTGTGGCGCGCAGGCCTCCAGCATCGCGCCGCAGACCAGGTCGACGTAACCGCCGACGTCCGCGCCGAACTCCGGGGGCACCACATGCGCGCCCAGGTAGGTGACCTCGCCGGTGAACTCCGCCGCGATGGCGACGCTGCGCGCCTCGTCGCGCACGGTGAGCCCGTAACCGGACTTGCACTCGAAAGTGGTGATCCCCTGGGCCAGCATTTCCGCGGCCAGCCGACACAGGTTGGAACGGAGCTGGTCATCGCTGGCCCCCCGGGTGGCCTCGACGGTGGTATGGATGCCGCCCGCCCGGTAGGGTCTGCCAGCCATCCGGGCGGCGAACTCCGCGGCGCGCTCCCCGGCGAAGACCAGGTGCGCGTGAGAGTCGACGAAACCGGGCAAGACGGCCCGGCCCTCCGCGTCGACCCGGTGGTCCGCGGCCGGCGCCCGCGATGCCGGCCCGGTCCAGGCCACCCGGCCCTCGTCGATCACCAGCGCGGCACCGGCACACGCCGCGTACGCCGCGCCGCCGGGCTGCGCCGCCGGCTGGTTCGTCACCAGCTCGCCGACGTTCGTGATCAGGACGCTCACGGCTGCCTCCGCGGGTATGCTGCCACACCCCGCACCCGGGCAGCGGACCCGGGCAGCACCCGCGCAGCCAGCACAAGCCGGCGGGGACCGGTCCGCACAAGGAGCGCGTCATGGGCCTGCTGCTCGGCCAGTACGCCTCCGTGGGGGGAGCGGTCCGCCTGGTGGTCGGCGACGCGTGGGCGGCGCTGCACCAGCATGGCCAGGCGCTCGCGGACAAGTCGTCGCCGTCGCTGCGCCCGAGGACCGACCTGCCCGCCGTGCACCAGTTCTCGGTCGCCCGGATACTGCGCCGCGACGAGGCAGCCGCCCCGGCTCACGGACCCGGCGGCCCGCTCGGGACGATCATGTGCACCCGCAGGTCGCTGAACTTCTGGGACCCGAAGGATCCGGTCGCCGGCAAGCACCACCACCACGGGCCGGACCTGACCGTAGCTCCCGCCGACCAGCAGCCCCGCGTACCCGGCCAGCAAGCGGGCATCGAGACGCGC
>Ga0335078_10006752_pt1 | contig 16994 bp, 11 predicted proteins | sample Lox_Sample_32_FD_206711 | JGI IMG/M metagenome (GOLD analysis project Ga0335078, IMG submission 206711) | Soil microbial communities from Loxahatchee National Wildlife Refuge, Florida, United States - Lox_Sample_3.2 | ecosystem: Environmental > Terrestrial > Soil > Wetlands | place: USA... | reverse complement strand
CCTCCAGTTCGTTTTTCTTTTAGTTGGAAAGCTCGGTCGTTTCGTTGGATTCGGCGGAGTCTTTGGACGGTGCATTGCCCGTGACGCGCCAGACCACGCTCCGCACGCGGTCACTTTCCCGCTTAATGCGGTCCATCAGCCGGCGCGCCCAGACGAATTCCGCGGCTAGCAAGCCTAAGCCGAGAAGAATGACCAGCCAGCCGGGGCCGGGCGTAACAATCATCACGATGCCGATGAGTAGCAGCGTGAAGCCGCCGGCGATGCGGGAGAGGCGGCGAACTTGTTCAACAGTGCGAAGGATCATGGGTTCCGCAAGCGGCGGCTTAAAGGGGTGGGTATAAAGTCACGCTCGAATTGCCTCTCTATGTTGAACGGTTGAAACGCTTCGCGCAAGTGCGCGTGTGCGGCCGTCTACTCGGGAGTAACGAATGCCAACGGTACGCCTGACGCGAGCCACGCTCCCGCTCTGGCCGCAAAGCGAGCAGCAACAGCAAGAGCCTTGCGCTCGTCTTGGACGCAAGGCTCTTGTGTAAGGGCAGTCGAAGGGAAGTCGTTTAGGAGCCGCCAACCGCCTCGAGGGCTGGGCGGTTCTCGATGGTCAGCGTCGAACCTTGCAGGGTGACGAGGTTCTTCGTTTTGAAGTCACTGAGCGTCCTTGTGACCGTCTCGCGCGTGGTGCCGACAAATTCGGCGATCTCTTCGTGCGTCAGCGGCACCTTGACCTGCTTCCCCTGCGCGGACCAATCGAGGAGCAGGCGCGCCAGCTTTTCGGGCGCCGAGCTGCACAGGCCAACCGTGCGCAATTGCTCGCACGCGCCGCTGTAGAGCGACGTCAGTTGCTTCACCACCCCTTCGTGCATCTCGGGATGTTTGGCCAGCAGGCGCAGGAATTCTTCGCGGCGAATGAACGCCACCTGGCAAGGATGCAGCGTTTCGGCCGTCACCTCGTAAGGACTGTTCGACATCACCGCCGTCAAGCCCAGAATTTCACCCGGCTTGGCGATGCGCAGGATGAGCGTCTTGCCGGCGCTGGAGCTGATGGACAGCTTCACTTGTCCGGCGCATAGCACGAAGACGCCGCGCGGGTCTTGCTTCTCGAGGAACAGCACCGCCCCGTGCGGATAGGTTGCCGTGGAGCGGACCGCGTTGAAATCCTTCAGCGCAATCGGCGGAAGCTGGCAAAAGAAGCCGTTGGCGCGGAGTTTGCAAGTCTGACAGCTTTCGCTGGGTTCGAAACCGTAAGGCCCGTGGGCATTAAGCATGCTAAGCTCCTTCTTTTTCGGATGTGGAAGAGCGCTGCATAGCCAGATCTACGAAATAATTCGTGAGGGGCGAGTCCGCCAGAAAGTGCGCGCTGGTTTTCTGGTAGATGTCACGCAAGAGCTGCCGCCCTTTTGCATCAACAAAACTTACGCCCCGCAAATCGAGAAGTAATTCTCTTGCTCCCAACGCAGGAGCGAAGGATTGCCAACTGCGCCGCAGCTCTTCCACCCAAGGACCGACGACCTTTCCTTCCAGCTTGATCGTTGGATTTTGAGCTTCGTCTTGAATGGTAATCCTCAGCATTGTCGTCAGGCTCTTTCAAATTGATGAACTCTTGTAGCGCACATCACATGCCAAAGTGACGCACCTCACCAGAGGTTTCGGCAAGGCGCTGATTCAACGAGGCTTCGGAGTGATCGGTGACCGCAAAGGAGAGGTTTTGTGTACTGCGTCACAGGCCCTGACGAGACGATATTTCGTCTGCCAGACTAAATATAGTCCGAACGCTTGATGCCCAGCTTTTTCAGCCTGGAATTCAGTGTAGTCCGCTTCAGACCCAAGCGGGCGGCCGCGCCTTGCGGGCCGCTCAACATGCCCTTGGTCTCCTTCAGCACTCGGAGGATGTGCTCCCGTTCGGCATCCTCGAGATTTGTGCTCGAGCTTGGCGGAGGCTCCGCGCTGAGGTGCAGTTCGGAAAGTGGAGCACGCAGCGTCGTGCCGGTGGTGAGGATGACGGCGCGTTCAATAAAGTTTTCGAGTTCGCGGATATTTCCGGGCCAGTGCCAGCGCACCAGCGCCTGCATGACGTCCGGCGGTATGGTCTCGATGCGGCGGTTCATGCGGCGCGCGTGCAGGTTGGCGAAGTAGCGGATAAGCACGGGGATGTCGTCTTGGCGCTCGCGCAAGGGCGGGATTTGCACGGGAAACACCTTGAGGCGGTAGTAGAGATCAGAGCGAAACTGGCCCTCCTCGACCATTTTGGCGAGATTGCGGTTGGTGGCGGCGATGAGCCGCAGATTAACCGGGATGGTGCGCGCGCTGCCCAGGCGTTCGAACTCTTTTTCCTGAAGGGCACGCAGAATCTTTGGCTGCAGTTCGAGCGGAAGATCGCCGATTTCGTCGAGAAACAGCGTTCCTTCGTGGGCCAGTTCCAGCCGGCCGATTTTCTGCGCGATGGCTCCCGTGAAAGCGCCCTTCTCGTGGCCGAAGAGTTCGCTCTCGAGCAGGCCCGTTGGGATGGCGGAGCAATTGAGCCGCACGAAGGCATGTTCGCGGCGCGGACTCAAGTTGTGGATGGCGCGGGCGATGAGTTCCTTGCCGGTGCCCGTTTCGCCAAGGATCAACACCGTCGCATGCGTGGGCGCCACTTGCTCGACTTGCTTCAGAACGCGCTTCAATCCCGCGCTCTCACCGATAATTTCGTCGAAGCCGTGTGTGAGCGTCAATTCTTCTTCAAGGTAGCGCTTCTCTTCTTGGCTTCGCCGCAGAGCCTCCTCGGCTTGTCTTTTCTCGGTGAGATCGCGAATGACCGTCAGAACGATGCGTCCCCTAGGTGTATCAATGGGCCCGAGCATGATATCTACGGGAAATTCGGTGCCGTCTTTGCGCCGCGCCGACAATTGCAAACCCACGCCCATCGGCCGGATCCTGGCCTGCTCGACGTAGTCCTTACGGTACTGCGGATGCGCGTTGCGAAAGCGTTCCGGAACCAGCATTTCGACGTTCTGGCCCAGCAGTTCCGTTCGTGGATACCCGAAGACTCTTTCGGCTTGCCCGTTCACTTCGGCGATTTTCCCCTGGCCGTCGGTGACGATGACGGCGTCCGGGGAGAACTCGAAGAGCATGCGCGAATGCTCTTCGCTGCGCGCCAGCGCCTGATTTGCCGATTCCAGCAGACGATTGGCCTCCAGTACTTCGCGGGCTCGCAGGAAAACTTCCGGTTCCATTGGGCTGGTTTTTCCGTGCGGGTCTTGCACGGCCTCGCGCCTGGATTCTTGTTGCTTGATCCGCACGAAATCGGTCACGTCTTCGACGCGGTGCACGATGTAGGCGACGCTGTTGTCCGGCCCCAGAACGGGGGAGTTTATTGGGCTCCAGAACCTTTCCTCAAATGCGCCGCCCTCCCCAGCCGGTTTACGAATGTCATATTTCTGCACCGCCATGGTGTCCGAGACCTTCTCTCGCAACACGCGCTCCAAAGACGCGCGAAGGTTGCGCACACCCGAGGGCGCCGACTCGTTCGGGTTGTCCGGAAACACGTCGAAGACCCCGCGCCCCAGAATTTCTTCGCGTTTTGTCATGGTGGCGCGAAGATAGGCGTCGCTGACCGCCACAATTGTCAGATCACGGTCCAGAACAAGGTAGAGGCCGGGTAGGCATTCGAACAGCGCACGGAAATCAAGGGAATGAGAGGCTTTAGACATAGTTCCGGGAGCGGCGGCGCAAGGGACATACATCCTTCCCTTATAGCGATGATGATAGCGGCCCAGCAGGTAGCTCGCAAGAGGACTAGCCTGCACGACTGGGGCGCGTACTCTCCGCATATTACGGCATCACAGGCCACGAGATGACTTCCCAACGCAATGATGGAACCACAAGACGCTAGAAGCACACGAGTAAGCTGGTAGTGATGCGCCTTACCTCGCGCTGTGATTCGAGTCACTGCGCCGGGCCTGCGCGCGGGCAAAACATGGTCTAGGCAAAGGGGGGCATCTTATGGCTGCCGACAAAAGGGACTTGCTGACGGTCTTGAAGAACGAGTTGGCGTTCCTGGTGAAGGGCGGCTACCGGGAAACCGCGCGAGCTGCTTGGCGCCCGCAATTCGTCTTTCAGGATTCGCCTACGTGCCTGAACTTCGACCCACAAAACCCGCCGCGGCCTTGCAGTGCGTGCGCCATCATCCAGCTTGTGCCGGAGGCACTCAGAACGCGGAGAGTACCCTGCCGCTATATTCCGATCGATGCTCAAGGGCGGACCATTGATTGGTATTACTGCAACGGTACGGCAGGAGAATTGGAAGCGGCTCTTGCTGCGTGGTTAAAGAAGACCATGGCCGGCCTCCAACAAGAGAAGACGGAAGCACTGAGCCTGCAAAGCGTGCCTGAGGTTCATGTGCACGGCCACTTCGTGAAGGCTGGCGCTTAACCTCCGGGGTGGGCCGGTAAGGAGCGGGCTTCTTGTCGCTGGCGTGTGCTTGTTTGGCTGATCGCACACGCTGTCGTGAGGTGGTTTTGGCTTTCAGCCAAATTTGCACGCGTGTATCGAAACATGGAACAGGCTGCGAAACAAGCCGCATCAAGAGCCGAGGCTCGCGCATGCGAAACCGCCGCTGTCCCGGACGGATTTTCCCCAGCAACGGCCACCACGCAGGATACAACTCGCTCCGAGCTCGCTCGCCTCATCCATGAGCTCGGGCTGCTCCGTTCCGAAATGGTCGCTCTGGAAGCGTCCGGCCTAAGTCACCCCGAACGCGTAGATCAGCAGCATCTCTCCAGCGCGAGCAACCTCCTTCACTACCTAGCGCTCCGCCGCCACGACATCCGGCATTTGCAATCCACACTCTCTTCCCTGGGCCTTTCTTCGTTGGGCCGCACGGAACCTCACGTTTTGCGAACGCTGGATGCCGTGCTTGCCATCCTGAAGTATCTGGCCGGCAGCGAAGAGTCCTCGGACTTCTTTCTTCAACAAGCCGCGCAGATTGGCGAAGGCGCGACGCTCCTGGAGAGGAACACCATAGCCTTGCTTGGTGCGGCGCCCACCACGCGCGGTGTGCGCATCATGGTCACCATGCCTTCGGAAGCAGCCACAGACTACGCCCTGGTCCGCGATCTGTTGGCGCATGGCATGGATTGCATGCGCATTAATTGCGCGCACGATGGCCCGGAAGCCTGGGCTGCCATGATTGACCATCTCCGCCGCGCCGAAAAGGAATGCAACAAGAGCTGCAAAGTCGCCATGGATTTGGCCGGTCCGAAGCTGCGCACCGGCCCCATCGAGCCGGGTCCGGCGGTCGTCAAATATCGCCCGCAGCGCAACGTGCTGGGACGCGTGACCGCCCCGGCGCGCGTCTGGCTGACGCCCAGCAGTTGCCCGGAGGCCCCGCCCGAAAAAGCCGATGCTGTAATTCCCGTGCCGAAGAGATGGTTGGCGCGCTTGCGCCCGAGCGACCGTGTGCGTTTCACCGATGCGCGCGGCGCTTCGCGCTCCATCCGAATTTCCCGAGTATGCGGCGAGAGCCTCTGGGCGGAGGCCGTGCGCACTGCATACATCGTGCCCGGGCTACTGCTGGAGGCGGAGCCCGAGGGCAAAACGAAAGGCGCAGGCACGCAGCGCGCCATTGTCGCGGCCTTTCCTCCGCGCGAGCAGACCGTTCGCCTCAAGCTCGGTGAGCTCCTCATCCTAACGCGCTCCCTCGAGCCGGGGCGCCCCGCGCGCTACGACACACGAGGCCAAGTGGTTCAGCCAGCGCGCATCGGCGTCTCCCTCGGCGAGTTTTTCGACAGCGTGCAAACGGGCCAGGCCATCTGGCTTGACGACGGCAAGATCGGCGGCGTTATCCAGGGCGTCACTCCGGATGAAGTGACTGTGCAGATTACCCACGCGCGTCCCACAGGCGAAAAGCTCGGCGCGGAGAAGGGCATCAACGCCCCGGACAGCAACCTCCATCTTCCGGCTCTGACCAAAGAGGATTTAGAAGCGCTTCAGTTCGCCGTTCAGAATGCCGACATCGTCGGCTACTCCTTCGTTCGCAAAGAGTCCGACGTGCGTCAGTTGCAGGCACGCCTGGCCGAGTTCGGCGGTGAGAACCTGGGAATTATTCTAAAGATTGAAACGCGCGAAGGCTTTGATCAGTTGCCGAAGCTGCTGCTGGCCGCGATGCGCAGCCGCGCCGTGGGGGTGATGATTGCGCGCGGCGATCTGGCCGTGGAATGCGGTTACCAGAGGCTTGCCGAAGTGCAGGAAGAGATTCTGTGGATTTGCGAAGCGGCCCACGTGCCGGTGATTTGGGCCACGCAGGTCCTCGAATCGCTGGCCAAGAACGGCATCCCCTCCCGCTCGGAAATTACCGACGCCGCCATGGGCGAGCGCGCCGAGTGTGTCATGCTCAACAAAGGTCCGTACATCGTCAATGCCGTGCGTACCCTAGACGACATTCTGCGCCGCATGCAAACGCATCAGGAAAAGAAGCGCTCCATGCTCCGCAAGCTCCATCTCGCGGACGCCTTTCAGACCGGTTCCTGATCTCTTTCTTGTTTCAATAAAAAACCGCTCCGGGAAGAGTTCTATCTTCTCGGAGCGGCGTCTTTTCTACCCGGCTCTACAGGACCATTCGCGGGGTAGACCGCTAGGTTCTGCCGAAATGCGCACGCAAGGCGCTTGTTAGTGGCGGATGGTCAAAACTGGGCACGCCGCCCGCGCCACCACTTTGTGCGCAATCGCCATTGGCAGATGCGTTGCCGCCCCCGGAATGCCTTTCGCGACTTGAGTACCCAGAACAACCAAATCCACCTGCCGCAAGTGCGCCACGTCCAGAATGCGCTCCGCGGGATCGCCGCGTTCCACAAAATATTCCACCTTCTTCAAGGCCTGCGCTTCTGCCGGTACTAATTTGCGCAGCAGTTCCTTTGAGGATTCCTGCACATCGGCCCACGCAACCAGGTCGCCGGGATGCGCTTCGGAAACAACATGCAGCAGCGTCAGACGCGCTCCGAATTCCTGTGCCAGAGACACCGCGTACGTTGCGCCGCGTGCCGATTCGGCACTCAAGTCCGTAGCGTAGAGAATTTCGCGGAACTGCGCGCGCGTGCCTGGGGCAGCGTCTGCGTGCGGTCCCACCGTGAGCACTGGACAAGTCACGTTGCGTACAATCTCTTCCGCAATCGAGCCCAGCAGCAGCTTTCCTATGCCCGTGCGCCCTCGCGTGCCGATGACCACGAGGTCTACTTTGTTTTTCTCAATCGCCTTGTTGATCGACGGCAGCACCTCTCCTTCCTCGACCAGGATTTCGGTGGGAAATCCCTCGAAGGCGGCCTGCAGTTGCTCGCGGTTCTGTTGGTCCACGGACCTGGCATACTCAATATCGATGGCCCAGGTGGACGGCTGCGTCATAGGGTTCACAACGACAGGCCGGACATGCAAAGCTAGGAGCCTGGATTGATAGTGTTTGGCAATGTTCCTCACGTAGGGGATGGCCTGGTCCGCGGCCGCAGAGAAGTCCGTGGCGAACAGTATGTTTTCAAAGCGGGTAGCGACTTTGGCGCTGGCAGTGGCGGTCTCCATGGTCTGTTCCCTCCTCGGACCAATTCTCGGCAGCGCGCCCTGTCTAAGCTGTGACCCGCGTCACGGGAAGTAGTGACGCACATCGCATGATCCGGCCCCGGCATGCCCGTAACTTGGGATGACTCCTTCGTTTGGTCAGGCAAAGCTGTAGAGGAGAGAATCTTGCAGACTCCTGGCAGTGAGGCGATCCCGAGGTAGCCTGCTCGTCTCTGCTGTGCCGCTCCGGGAGCTGAGTCGAGGCAAGGCAAGAGGAAGTGTTGCGGTGGACTCGGCATGAAGCGCGCAGAAACACAGCCGCTTGCAGCAAGATGACTCAATTCCAACGGGTGTGAGGGCCAAGTGAGTACAAAAGTGGGAATCACCGAGAAGTCGCCGCTCGCGCATTTCTTTTCGCCGGCTTCGGTTGCCGTGGTTGGCGCCACGGACCGGGCGGGGAGCGTCGGCGGCACGCTCATGGACAACCTGCTGAGCGGCGGATTCCAAGGCCCCGTCTATGCTGTCAACCCCAAGCGCACCGAGTTTTTCGGCCGGCCGTGTTATCCAACCATCAGCGCCATTCCGAAGTCGGTGGATTTGGTCGTGATTGTTACGCCGGCGCCAACCGTACCGGCGCTCGCTGCGGAGTGCGTCAAGGCCGATGTAAAGGCCATGGTGGTCATCTCCGCGGGCTTCAAGGAAAAGGGCCCCGAAGGCGTGGCCCTGGAAAAAGAGATTCTCGCGATCCTCCGCAACAGCGAAACGCGCTTGGTCGGACCGAATTGCCTCGGCCTGATGAGTCCCTGGACCGGACTCAATGCCACCTTCGCCAGCCAAATGGTGCGCCCCGGAAACGTGGCCTTCCTCAGCCAAAGCGGCGCGCTACTCACGGCGATTCTTGACTGGAGCCTCACCGAGCAAGTTGGCTTTAGCGCTTTCGTCTCCACCGGTTCGATGCTTGATGTCGGCTGGGGCGACCTGCTCTCCTACTTTGGCGAAGATTCCAAAACGGAAAGCATTCTCTTGTACATGGAATCCATCGGCGATGCCCGCTCGTTTTTGTCCGCGGCCCGCGAAGTCTCTTTCACCAAGCCCATCATCGTTATCAAGGCAGGCCGCACCGAGGCCGCCTCCCGCGCCGCGGCCTCGCACACCGGCGCACTTACGGGAGCTGACGAAGTGTATGACGCCGCCTTTCAACGCTGCGGCGTGCTTCGCGTGCAATCCATTTCCGACATTTTTTACCTGGCGGAGGCGCTTAGCAAGCAGCCGCGGCCCCGCGGCCGCCGCTTGATGATCCTCACCAACGCCGGCGGCCCCGGCGTCCTGGCCACCGATGCTTTGATCGCCAGCGGTGGGGAACTGGCGCCGCTCAGCGAAGCGACGCAGCAAGCCCTCGACGCACTTCTTCCGCCGCACTGGAGCCACGCCAATCCCATCGATATCCTTGGCGACGCCGATCCCGAGCGCTACGCCCGCGCCCTCGAACTTGCCATCCAGGACCCCAACAGTGACGGTTTGCTCGCCATTCTCACCCCACAGGGCATGACCGATCCCGCAGCAGCGGCGGAGCGTCTGACGCCCCACGCCAGAATTCATGGCAAACCGGTGCTCGCCAGTTGGATGGGTGGAAAGGGCGTGGCCCGCGGCGTTGAGGTTCTCAATAACGCTGGCATTCCCACCTTTTCCTATCCCGACACGGCGGCGCGCATCTTCGAGTCCATGTGGCGCTACACCCAGCACCTTCGCAGCCTCTACGAAACGCCTTTTCTTGCGGATGACGTCAGCGGTCGCGAGGCGCAGCGCGAAAAGGTTCGCGCTCTCCTGAATCGTGTCTTGGCCGCGCGCCGCACGCTCCTGACGGAGATCGAATCCAAAGAAATTCTCGCGCTCTACGGAATTCCCACCGTGCCCACCAAGCTCGCCAGCGATGAAGAAGAAGCCGTAAAGAAAGCAGCAGAGGTCGGATTCCCGTGCGTTCTAAAACTCCACTCTGAAACGGTCACCCACAAAACGGACGTCGAGGGAGTGAAGCTGAATCTCTCCACTGTGGAAGACGTGCGCCGCGCCTATCGCGCCATCCAAGCGTCCGTAACTGCCAAGAAAGGCAGCAACGCCTTTCAGGGCGTCACCGTGCAGCCCATGATTCGGCAGCAGGGCTACGAACTTATTCTCGGCAGCAGCGTGGATTCGCAATTCGGGCCCGTGCTTTTGTTCGGTTCCGGCGGGCAGCTCGTGGAAGTGTACAAGGACCGCGCTCTGGCGCTCCCGCCACTCAACACCACTCTGGCGCGCCGTTTGATCGAGCAAACGCGCATCTACATTGCCTTGCAGGGCGTGCGCGGACGCGCCAGCGTGGACCTCGCCGCTCTCGAAACCTTGCTCGTTCGCTTCAGCCTGCTGGTCGTCGAGCAGCCGCGCATCAGCGAGCTCGACATCAATCCGTTGCTCGCCTCGCCGGAAGGTCTCCTGGCCCTCGATGCGCGTGTCGTTCTGCTCGCTCCTCACATCACGGACGAGCAACTCCCGCGCTCCCCGATCCGGCCCTATCCCTCGCAGTACATTTCCACATGGACCATGCGCAACGGCCAGCAAGTAACCATCCGGCCCATCCGTCCCGAAGACGAACCCCTGATGGTCCAGTTTCACGGCACGCTTTCCGAGAGTTCCGTCCGCTTGCGCTTCTTCCACATGCAGAAACTTGATGCGCGCATCGCCCATGACCGCCTCATCCGCAAATGCTTCATTGATTACGATCGCGAAATAGCGCTCGTCGCCGAACGGCGCGACGCACAGACCGGGCGCAGCGAATTGCTAGCCATTGGGCGTCTCACGCGCCAGCAACAGAATCCCAGCGACGCCGAACTGGGGATCCTGGTCACCGACCGCTATCAAGGAGTCGGCCTCGGAACTGAATTGCTGGCGCGGCTCCTCGATACCGCTCGCCGCGAACGCGTCGCTCGCGTCGTGGCCACCATTCTTGACGAGAACCAGGGCATGCTCAAGCTCGCAAAACGCTTTCACTTCGTGCTCAGCCGCGGCGATGACCCCAGCGCCATCAATGCCATTCTCGACCTCGCGCCACCGCCCGCAACCTCCTGACCTGTTCCGCACGTCCGGCTATGTGCTCCTCGCCACCGAAGCGCAAAGCGCGCATAGGCGTTTTTGCACCAAGAGTTTTGGCCAAAGTGAAAGGCTTTCCTTGAACTTAACGCAGTTCGAACCGTGGGTTTCATGCTGTGGGCACCGCGAACAACTCGTCCGGTCAGATGTCTCTCAAGGATGTTCGCACTTGAGCGGGCTATGGGAAGTCGGGTTTGTCGGGTTCTTTGGGCTCGGCGATCTTTTCGTTGTGTTCCACGGAGAAGAGCAAAAATCGACTAAAGGTGTGACGGCGGTGAAAGCGCCGGCCGGCCAGCGAGCAGTACCAGTCGGCGCTTTTGGGAAGCCAGAGTTGCGTGGAACTGCTGCGAAAGCTGACCGGGCCATATTCGATGAGCTGATGATCGCGGAAAAGCCGGATGTCGGGAACCGGCCGTGTCATGTCTGATTCCATGGCCAGAATTTGAGATGTACGCGCGTCAATCCATGCGCGCCCCTTGAGGCCAACAGCCACGAAGCGGTTGGCCACGTGGTAGACGAGCACGGCGCTGGCACGATCGGTTCGCTGCTGGAAGTGCACTACCCACGTCGCGTTGCCGCGCCACGAGCCGCGGCCTTCACATTGAAATTCATACCTGGCCTGCAGGTACGGGTGAAAGATGAGCGCCAGCGCAGGAAGTCCAACCGTGGCAATGTGCCCGGGGAATTCCTGCATGGCGACCGAGCCATTGCGATATTCCTGCACGTCAAGATCGCTGGTCCCCACCGCATGGATTTCCACGAGGTAGTCATATTTGCGCGTCTCGCGAGAGGTTTGTAGGCCCATCGGGCTGAGGTTGTAGTGCTCGACCTCTTCGGTGGCGGTGAAGCGATCGACGTCCTGGACCAGTTCCTGGACGCGCTTGCCGGCGGATCGCAGGACTTCGGCGGGCTCGCAGCTGGCGGTGGCATCGAGCTCTACTTTTTCGTCGTCCACGTCGGGCGGCGCCCAGTTGGTTTCGGTGACCGGTGTGATTTCGGGGAGCAGCGGAAGGTCGCCCTTCGCGGTTTCCGCGCCGCCCGCAGCGTTTGACGCCCGCAATTGGTGCATAGCGTCGACGTATTTTTGCGCGATAGGGGCTTGCCCGCTGTGCGGCTGATCGCGCAGAAATTTGTCGAACGATTCGGCCGAGCGCGAATAGTCGTGCTCGAAATATTCCGCCTCGCCCAGAGCGAGCAGAGCCGGAGCGTGGTTGGGAGCGAGGGCGACGGTTTTTTGCAGATAGGCTGCGGCGCTCTCGAATTGTTTCTGCCGGAGCAGCAGTATCCCCATTAGATAGTTTCCGTCGCCGAAGTTCGGGTCGATCGCCAGCGCGCGCGCCAAATGCTGCTGCGCGTCGGCGAGCTTGTTCAACTGCAGCGCATGCAGTGCCTTCTCGGTTTCCTTCACCGCTTTGGGGGAGACGAATATGGAGCCGGCCTTAACCTTTCCGCCAGCCGCGTTGGGCACCATTGAGACTACGATGTTCTGAACTTCGTTTATGGTCGAGATGACCACTTGTTCCTGAGCGGTGCGGTATCCAGGTGCGGCGATTTCGACCACGTATTGGCCAACCGGCAAGGCGGTGAAGAGAGCACGGCCACTCGGATCGGATTTTGCGAGCAGTTTCTCCGCGATGTTTTGCGTAAGAAGCGTGACCGTGGCGCCCTCGAAAAATGGTGCACCGGAGGTGTCTTGGACTTGCACGGCAATCTGGCCCGTGGGTGCGTAGTCTTTCAGGACGCGGGTGTCGGGAGTTGACTGGCTAACTGCTGCGGTGGGACTCGGCAAAAAAGCACCCCCCGCCACAGGTTGCGCCTGCACACAGGAAGTGGCGCAAAACTGCATCGCGGCGTACGCAACCACCGCTATCATTACCGTACTTCCCGGCGAGCCCGCGCACAGCGTCCGCTTAGCCATTCTGCTGATGATCATCAACTCCATGTTGATTCACCTGATTTTTCGGCTGCAGTGATGATAGTCACCGCATGTTGCGTTCGGTGGAACAGCCCTTGCCCCGCTAACGCGCCTTGGCTTGATAGCCGGCGCCTCGCACCGGTCGGCCTGGCCGCTCAGCGGTAATCGCTCCGTCCCACACCACGGGACGTCCATTCACAAAGACGTATCTCACGCCCACCGAGTAGTGCATGGGATCACTGAAAGTGGCGGTGTCGCGGATGGTCTTGGGATCGAACACCGCGATGTCCGCAAACGCTCCCGGACGGAGAATGCCGCGATCCAGCAATCCCACGCGACTCGCCGCCAGCGAGGTCATCTTGCGCACCGCCTCTTCCAGGCTCATGGTGTGTTGCTCGCGCGCATAAACTCCCAGGACGCGCGGGAACGTTCCGAACGCGCGCGGATGTGCCTTCGTTTTGCTCAGCGGACCGTCTTCCGCCTGAGCCTCGGAGTCCGAGCCGTACGTTACGATTGGATTCGCAACCGCCGTCCGCACGTCTCCTTCATCCATGATGGAAATGACCTGCCCGGTGTGGCCGTGATCCGCGATGACGATTTCCATGGCCACGTCTTTGGGATCCTTGTTCTGCTGGCGCCCAATTTCTTGCAGGGTCATTCCTTCATACTTTGCGAGTTCCGGATTCAGCAAGCCAACCAGCATAATGCCGGAGCCGTCTCCCCCCGAACCGAGCCACTCGTTTTCCCATGTCGTGCTGGGTTGATCCATTTCTTTCTTGATGCGCTCCCGTTGCACCGGATCCTTGAAGCGGGCGATCATCTGTTCGATCCCGCCTTCGGAAACCCACGGCGGGAAACTCGAATTCAGTCCGTTGCTAGCGCGCGTGTAGGGATAAACGCTGGCCGCCACGTCGATGCCTTGTGCGCGAGCCTCCTCAATGCGCCGAAGCACTTCCGGCATCTTTCCGAAATTTTCGTGGTACGCGGTCTTCAAGTGCCAGATCGTTGTGGAGATGTTGGCGCGCCGGGCAATCGTAAAGACCTCGTCCAGCGAGCTGAAGATCGCGTCCGTTTCCGAGCGCTGATGCGTGAAATAGACGCCCCCATACTGGCGGGCGACTTTGGCCAGCTGCACAATTTCGTCCGTTGACGCAAACGTGTCCGGAACATACTCGAGCGCCGTGCTGATACCCATAGCGCCGTCTCGCATTGCTTGCGCCACGAGCTCCCGCATTTGCTCAAGCTCTGCCGGTGATGCAGGCCGATTGACCGTTCCCATCACGTAATTGCGCACGCCGCCCGCTCCCACGAAGGTGCCCAGGTTGATCGCCGATTTTGTCCGTTCAAAATGTTTGAAGTATTCGTCCAGCGTCGACCAATCCTCTGTCACCCCATATTTCTTCGCGACGTCTTCAGACTCCCTTCTCATGCGGTCATTGACGGGAGCGATCGAACTGCCTTCGCCGGTGATCTCGGTGGTCACGCCCTGCGTAATTTTGCTCGCCGCACGATTGTCGACCAGCACATTGAATTCCGACTGGCCCTGTACGTCGATAAATCCTGGCGATACGACGAGACCCTTTGCGTCCAGGCGTTTGCGCGCCGGTGCTTTGCTCAGGTCCCCGATGGCGACGATGCGGTCACCCGCAATGGCAATGTCCCCTGCAACCCACGGAGCGCCGGTGCCGTCAACGATGTGCGCTCCCGAGATAATGAAGTCATAGTCCGGCCGCTGCGCCGCGGCCGCGGTGGGAAGCAGCAGGAAAATCAAGCCGGCACAGCGAACGCAATGCTGGAATCTGCCTTTCATGGGGCACCTCAATTACGTTGGGATGAGCATCGCGAACCCTTTCCGCGCGGCCCGGGCAATCCATTCCGGGTAGGTATAGTCGCATTATCGCCTGCCGATCACTAGCCCGAAACCACCTTTTGCAACATCGATCGAATGCCCCAGGTCCTGCGCTTGCTGCCTCGAAGAGCTGATGAAGGCCGCTGCTACACGTAACGTGGCATCAAGCCACCCGATTGAGTATGCTGGGAGCACTAATCGCAGCTTTTTGCCATGCTGGAAATTCCTGACCGTGTTGGCCCTTATCGCGTCGTATGCAAAGTGGGCAAAGGCGCGATGGGTACTGTGTATAAAGCTCACGACGAGCGCCTCGAGCGAGGCGTCGCGCTGAAGGTTGTTCGCGCGTTCGATTCCCCGTCTTCTCGCCGCCGTTTTTGGCAAGAGGCGCGGACCGCTGCGCAAGTCGTCCACCCCAATATATGCCGGATCTACGACGTGGTCGAAGAACAAGACTGCCTCGTTCTTGTGATGGAGTTCCTTGACGGGGAATCACTCTCCCAGCGCCTCGCGCGAGGGCTGGTACCGGCCCAAGAAGCCGCCCACATTGTGCTGGCAACGCTTTCCGCGCTGGAAGCCCTGCACAACCTCGGAATCGTTCACCGCGATCTGAAGCCCAGCAACATCATGCTCTCCGCCAACGGAACGAAGCTGCTGGATTTCGGCATCGCCAAGCAAATGACGTCGGATGTTTCAAACGACGCCGGCGCAACTCTTGCCGACGGCACAATGCCGGGAATCTTCCTGGGTACCCCTAGGTATGCGTCCCCGGAACAATTCCAGGGGCAGGCGGTGGATGCACGCTCCGACCTGTTTTCACTGGGAGTGATTTTTTTTGAAATGCTGACCGGGCAGTCCGCCTTTCCAGGAAAATCCTTCGGCGAAGTTGCACACTCGGTTCTGCACGGGTCGCCGCCTGCCCTCAGCGGATCGCCAGCGATTTCTGCGATGGGAAGAGTTGTACATCGGGCGTTGGCGCGAGATCCGCAGGACCGGTACCCCAATGCACAAGCGATGGCGGCCGAGTTGCGCAGCACCCTGGTGATGGAGGGGATCGAAACCCAGGCGCGGGCGCACCGGCTACAGCGACTGATGGTTTTGCCTTTTCGGATGCTAAGGCCGAGTGAAGAGATTCAGTTTTTGGCATACAGTTTGCCCGAAGCTATCACCGTGTCCCTGGCTGGACTGGAAAACTTGGTTGTACGGTCGTCCATCATCGCCTCACGGTATTCGACGGAGGAACTGGATTTGCAAAGGATATCGCGGGAAGCGGAAGTGGACGTGGTACTGACGGGCGCGTTGCTCAGTGTGGGTGATCAACTGCGGATTACGACGCAGCTCGTAGAGGCTCCCAACGGCACGCTGCTCTGGTCGCACTCGTCGCAGGCAACGATTCGTGAACTGTTGCGGCTTCATGATGAGCTGGTATCCCGCGTGGTGCGGTCGGTCCTTCCATCGTTGACCGCGCAGGAGCACCAGTCGCTGCAACTGGACCGTCCCGCCAATCCCACGGTGTATCGCCTGTTTTTGGAGGCCAACGAGTTCAGTCGTAGCTGGGAAAATCTTCCGGCGGCAATTGACATGTATGAGCGTTGCGTGAAGATGGACGCCTCCTACGCGCCGGCATGGGCGAAACTTGGCCGGGCACGCTGGCTTTGGGATAAGTACAACCTGGGTTCGGTGGAGGGGTTGCGTGCTGCCGACGAAGCCTTTCAGGCAGCCCTACGGCTCCATCCGGATCTCACACTCGCGCATAATCTGTACACCAACCTGCAGGTGGACCAGGGCCGTTCCCTCGATGCCATGAAGAGGCTGCTGGATCGCGTTCGCCAGCGCAGGAGTGATGCAGAACTTTTTGCCGGGCTCGCCCACGTGTGCCGTTACTGCGGGTTACTGCAGGCGGCCCTCGCCGCGCATCACGAGGCGCGACGGCTGGATCCTTTGATACCGACCAGTGTCAGTCATACCTACTTTATGCTTGGGGAATACCAAAAGGCGCTGGAATCCGCTGGGGATGATTTCGGCTACTTTTTGGGACTGGCACTCGCACTACTCGGGCGGACGGATGAGGCGGTTTCGATACTTCGGGAGAAAGAGCAGCTGCATACCCCGCATCTCGGCAGGCTCTATCTGATCTCGTTGCGCGCACTTCTGGAGACCCAGCGTGAGGAGAGTTTGCAGGCCAGCCAGGAATTAATGAAGGCCACATTCCGCGATCCGGAGGGGATGTATTATCTGGCACGTCAACTCAGTTACCTTGGTCAGGAAGCTCCAGCGCTGGAAATGATGTCGCGCGCTATCGCGCAAGGCTTTTTCTGCTATCCCGCGATGGTTCGTGATCCATGGCTTGATCCTCTTCGCGGGCACCCGGACTTTACGGCCTTATTGGCCAGCGCGCACCGCCTATCGCGGGAAGCCGCGGCCTTATTTTTTGAAGCTGGCGGCGATTCAATTCTGGGGATAAGTGTGGAAGGCCGCTGACCAAGGCCCCGCTTCTAGGCGACGGCGCAATGGGTCCGACCTGCCCGGTAAAAGCCGTCACTACCCTAATGTCGCAAAGTGCGCAACGCGTCGTGTTTTCGCCAATTCGCT
>Ga0335078_10006751_pt1 | contig 16995 bp, 15 predicted proteins | sample Lox_Sample_32_FD_206711 | JGI IMG/M metagenome (GOLD analysis project Ga0335078, IMG submission 206711) | Soil microbial communities from Loxahatchee National Wildlife Refuge, Florida, United States - Lox_Sample_3.2 | ecosystem: Environmental > Terrestrial > Soil > Wetlands | place: USA... | reverse complement strand
CGAAAAATAGGATGGCCGTCATCGTTTGGTCACCACCAGAGCCAGGCTCGTGAGCACGACGTTCGCGAGCGACACAGGCAGAAGAAACTTCCAGCCGATAGACATCAACTGATCGTAACGGAATCGCGGCAGGGTTCCGCGGACCCACACGTAGATGAAAAGAAAGGCCAGCACCTTGGTCAAAAACCAGAACGGACCCTGTACAAATTGAATCGCGAACGGCGCCGCCGCGAGCGCGCCCACGCCGCACAGCACGATGCCGAGGACGCACATTTCAACTTTTCCGATGACCGTGGTGTAACGAATACCATCCCAGACGAGCATCAATCCGCAGAGCAAGAAAACCATGGCAGGCAAATAGAGCGTCACGTGCCAGCCGCCGGTGGTGCGGAGCGGAGAGAGCCAGCCGCCGAAGAAAAGAATCGTGGCAAGGCAGGAAACGGTGAGCATGTTTGCGTATTCCGCCATGAAAAACATGGCGAACTTCATGCTGGAATATTCGGTGTGGAAGCCGCCGACGAGTTCCTGTTCGGCTTCCGCCAAGTCAAACGGCGCGCGATTGGTCTCCGCCACTGCAGCCATGAAATAGCAGAAAAATCCCAGAATTTGCGGCGCGGGCCCGCCAATCAGATTCCAATGCGGGACGCCGTGCCACCATCCCGCCTGAGACTGGATGATGTCGCGCAAGCTGAACGAGCCAGCCATCAACACGACGCCGACGACGCTCAGCGTGAGCGAGAGTTCGTAGCTCACCATCTGAGCCGAGCTGCGCAGCCCGCCGAGCAGCGGATACTTGCTGTTGGAAGCCCATCCCGCGAGCGCTACGCCGTAAACTCCGAGCGCGGTAATCGCGAACAGAAACAGAAGGCCGAGATTCAAATCGACGATGGCGAGCGGCGTGGTGCGGCCGAAAATGGTAATTTCCTGCGGCCCGAACGGAATTATTCCCAGCGCTGTGATTGCCAGGGTCAGCGCCAGCAGCGGCGCCAGAAAATAGACGAATTTATCCGCGCCCGCCGGCAGCGGATCTTCCTTCATGATGAATTTCAGTCCGTCCGCCAGCGGCTGCAGCAAACCGTGCGGCCCCACGCGATACGGGCCCCAGCGCGATTGAATGTGACCAACGACTTTGCGCTCAAACCAGGTGAGATACGCGCATGCGGTCAGGATCAACAACAGCAACACGACGGCTTTCACGATCGAAACGGCGAGTAGCGAGTGGGCGGCTAGGAAATCGTTCACGGCTTCGCCTCAGCTTCGTCCAGTTTCGGAATCAGTGTGAAGTAGCGCCCCAGTGTGCCGCTGGTGAATAAGTTATCGCTGGAGGAAAACACGGTGCCGGCAGGAGCAGGCGCGCTCTTGCCGTCCACTGCGATCCGCGGTGCGCCCAGCGCCGCCGCGCCGGAAAGTAGTACGGGGAGCGAAACATCGTAGCCGGGCACATTCGCGCGCATTTCTTCAAATAGCGCTTCCGGCGTGCGAACGCCGAGCGCATTGCCGAGGCCGAGTTTCGCCAACTGGTGCGACAGAATGCGCAGCAGATCGAAATCCGTGCGCGCTCCGACAGGATCAACAGCGTGCTGCAGCCGCTGAATCTCGCCCGCTGTGTTTGTCACCGTGCCGATTTTTTCGTACGCGGACGCCGCCGGCAGGATCACATCGGCGTGCCGCGCCGTTTCCGTCATGAAAAGTTCGTGCACAACAAGGAATTCAAGTCCTTTTGGCCGCGCGCCGGAAGCAATACCATAAGTCTTAAAGGGGTTCGCGCCAACGACGTAGAGCGCCTTCAAATTTCCAGCCTGCGCCGCGGCCAACATCTCGCGAGCGTTCAGTCCCTGAGACTGGGGAAGCTGCACGCCCCACAGCTTGCCGAACCTCTCGCGTGCGGTCCCGGCCGTGACCGGAAAATATCCAGGCAATCGGTCGGGCAACAAGCCCATATCCGCCGCTCCGCGCGAATTGCTGTAATCGCCCAGCGCCATGTAGCGTGTTCGTCCGCTCAGCTTCGCGCCATATGCGACCAAATCCTTGATCGCCGCGCCGCTGATTGCCGCGCCGAACAAAATCACGACGTCAGATTCCTTGCCGAGTGCTTCCTTCAGCGCGGCCAGTTCGCCCGGCGCCGCGCCGCTGCCTGTCGCGAGCCATTTCACCGCAGCTGCTTCGCCGCTGGCATTTACCGTGACGCTCATCGTTGCCTGGCGCTGCAGCTTGATCTTTTCCGCGCTCAAGATGTAAAGCTTCGCGCCGTGATGTCGGATCGCCGCGCGAATCTGCCACGCAACCAGTGGATTCTGATTCGTCGCGTCATTTCCAATCAGCAGAAACGCGCGCGCATCGCCAAGCTGCTGCATCGTGGCGCTCGCCGCCGCGGCATTTTCTCCGAGAGCTGAAATCAATCCCGCGTAATCCGCCGTGCGGTGGTGATCAATGCTGTTGGTCTTGAAGGCCGCGCGCGCCATTCGCTGCAGCAGATAATTTTCTTCGTTGGATGTGCGGTTCGACCCAATGAATCCAACCGAGCCTTCGCCGTTGTTCTTGTGTATCTCGGCGAGGCGCGTCGCAATTTCGCCGATCGCGTCTTCCCAGGTGGTTGGCTGCAGCTTGCCTTTTCGCCGCACCATCGGCAGGCGCAGGCGTTCCGTGTGCGTTGTGAAATCGAAACCGAACCTGCCCTTGGCGCACAGAAATTCGCCGTTGATGCCGCTCAGGTCGCGATTATTCGCGCGCAGAATTTCGTTGCTCCGCACACTCAGCGTCACCTTGCAACCGTTCGAGCAGTGCGCGCATACCGTCGGCGCGTAGGTCATTTCCCACGGACGCGTTTTGTAGCGATATGTGCCGCTCGTCAGCGCACCGACCGGGCAAATGTCTATGCACATGCCGCATTCTTCGCATTCGAGGTGATCTTCGTGGTTGGGAATAATGACCGAGCTGACGCCGCGCATGCCGACGCCCAGCGCCTTGACTCCCATTCCCTCGTCGCAGACGCGCACGCAGCGGAAGCACAAAATGCAACGTGGCTTATCGTAGTAAACCGCCTCAGACCACTTTTCTTCGGGCTGATGATTTTTTTCTTCGACGAAGCGGCTCTTGTCCGCGCCGTAGCGGAAAACCATGTCCTGCAATTCGCACTCGCCGCCCTTGTCGCACACCGGGCAATCCAGCGGATGATTCGCAAGCAGGAATTCCAGCATGGCCTTGCGCGCGCCGTGAACTTGCGGCGTATCAGTGCGCACGATCATGCCCTCGGTCGCTACGAGCGTGCAGGCCGTCTGCAGCTTCGGCATTTTTTCAACTTCCACCAGACACATCCGGCAGGCGGCTTGCAGCGAAAGCCCGGGGTAATAGCAGAATGAAGGCACCTCGATGCCCATGCGCCGCGTCGCCTCGATGACGAGCGTTCCGGGCGCGACCTGGACGTCGCGGTCATTGACCTTCAGCGTGATGAGTTTTTCGTCGGCCATTTGTGAATGCAATTTCTAGTGCGCAACCAACACTTCAGCTGCCTTGAACGGGCACTTGCCGTTCAAATGCTCCTCAAATTCATGCCGCCACTTCTTCACAATGCTGATGGTGGGCAGCGCAGCGGCGTCGCCGAGCGGGCAAAACGTCTTGCCCAGCATGTTCTTTGCAAGCTCGTCCACCAGGTCAATGTCTTCTTTGCGGCCGAGGCCCGAATGGAAGCGGTCCAGCATCTTCTTCAGCCACGAAGTGCCTTCACGGCAGGGAATACACCAGCCGCAGGATTCGTGCGCATAAAAATGCATGATACGTTTCGCCAAATCCACCATGCAGGTATCTTCGTCGATGGCGATTGTGCCGCCGGAACCGAGCATCGAACCGGCCTTCGCGACCGAATCAAAGTCCATCGCAATATCGATCTCATCGGCTTTCAAAATTGGGCAGGAACTGCCACCGGGAATCACGGCCTTCAATTTCTTGCCGCCTGGAACGCCGCCAGCGACTTCTTCGATCATGCGCTTCAGATTAAAACCCATCGGCAGCTCGTAGATTCCGGGGCGCGTCACGTGACCGGAAATCGCGAATAAGCGTGTGCCGCCGTTTTTCGGCGTGCCCAGATTCGCATAGTATTCGCCGCCGCGGAGAATCACGCTCGGCACCGAACTGAGTGTTTCCGCGTTGTTGATCACCGTCGGGCAACCGTAAAGGCCGACAACCGCGGGGAAGGGAGGCCGAATGCGCGGATAGCCGCGTTTACCCTCCAACGATTCCATCAGCGCCGATTCTTCGCCGCATTCGTATGCGCCCGCGCCTGTGTGCGCCACGAGATCAAAATCAAAACTGCTGCCCAGAAGGTTCTTGCCCAGATAGCCGCCCGCGTACGCTTCCGCGACGGCCGCTTCCAGAATGTCCAGCACGCCGCGGTATTCTCCGCGGCAGTAGATGTATCCCTGGTGTGAGCCGACCGCTTTGCCCGCGATAATCATGCCCTCGATCAGCTGATGCGGATCCATTTCCAGCAGCGGGCGGTCCTTGCAGGTGCCGGGTTCGCTCTCGTCCGCGTTGCAAATGACGTATTTCGGTTTCTGCACGTCCTTCGGCACGAAGCTCCACTTCATGCCGGTGGGGAATCCCGCACCGCCGCGGCCACGCAGATTGGATTTCTTCAGCTCGTCAATGATTTGTTCCGGCGTCATCTTCAGAGCTTTTTTCAACGCCTGATATCCTTCGTTTTTCAAGTACACGTCGAGTTTTGTTGAATGCTGTATGCCGAATCGGCGGCTGATGAGCGGCACTTCCGCAGCGTGCCTTTCATGCACGGAGCCGGACGTGAGCGCGGCCGGCGCGGGCTTAAGTCCGCGGTCGAGGCCGTCAATAATTTGGTCCACCGATTCCGGCGCCAGATTTTCGTAGAAATCGTAATTCACCTGCATTGCCGGCGCTCCCGTGCATGCGCCGATGCATTCCACTTCTTCCAGCGAGAAGATGCCGTCCTTGGTGACCTGCTTGTGACCGATCTCCAGTTTTTTCTCGACGTGTTCCAAAATCTTGTTTCCGCCGCGCAGCATGCAGGAAACGTTGGTGCACACCTGGACGTGATATTTGCCGGCAGGTTTCCGCCGCAGCATCGAGTAATAGGCCATGGTTTCGGTGACTTGAAGAATGTTCAAATCCAGGCGCTCGGCGATTTCCGCGATCATCTCGTCGCTGACGAAACCGTAGGAATCCTGTGCGAAAAGCAGCATGGGAATCAACGCAGAGCGCTTCACGGGATAGCGTGTAAGCAGCGTCCGGAATTTTTCTTCGAGCGGCTGCGGCAGATTCATCAACGGTCCACTTCTCCCAGCACGATATCAATCGTGCCGATGCAGGCAATTAGGTCGGCAATCATGCGGCCTTCACACAATTTTGGCAGCGCGGAAAGATTTGCGAAAGACGGTGCGCGCACTTTCACGCGGTATGGCTTCGGCGAACCATCACTCGCGACGAAAAATCCCAGCTCGCCTCGCGGAGATTCGATTCGCTGGTAGACCTCACCCGGCGGCGGCGAAAACCCTTCCGTGAAAATCTTGAAATGATAGATGAGCGATTCCATTTCCGTCTTCATGCGCTCGCGCACGGGAGGCACGATTCCGGGCGCGTCGGTGCGAATCGGGCCTGATGGTGGAATTTTATCCATCGCCTGGCGGATGATCTTCAGGCTTTCTTTGACCTCCGCCACGCGCAGCAGATATCGCGCATAGCAATCGCCTTCCGTTCTGGTGGGCACGTTAAATTCAAATTCTTCGTAGCTGGAATACGGAAAATACTTGCGAACGTCGTAATCCACACCGGTCGAACGCAAAGTGGGGCCGCTCATCCCATTGGCAATCGCGTCTTCGGCATTTATTGCGCCTATGCCCTTCAGCCGCCCCAGCCAGATGCGGTTGCGCGTCAGCAGGTTTTCATATTCATCCATCCGCGCGGGCATCATTTTTACGAACCGGTCAACGCGCTGCATCCAGCCCGTTGGAGGTTCCAGCGCCAGCCCACCGATGCGGAAATAGCTGGTCATCATCCGTTGTCCGCTGACGAACTCGAAAATTTTCATGGCCTCTTCGCGCTCGCGGAAACAGTACAGAAACACCGACATCGCCCCTAGGTCGATCGCGTGCGTTCCGATCCAGACCAGGTGCGAAGCGACTCGCGTCAGCTCCGTCAATAAAACACGGATATACTGCGCGCGCTTCGGGACTTCCAGGTTCAGCAGTTTTTCAACGGCGAGGCAGTAGCACAAATTATTGGAAAGCGGAGCGAGATAATCCAGCCGGTCGGTGAGCGTGATGGCCTGCGAATACGTCTTCGCTTCGCAGGATTTTTCAATTCCGGTGTGGAGATAGCCGATATCCGGCACGGCCCTAACGATCGTTTCACCGTCCAGTTCCAGCACCACGCGCAGCACGCCGTGCGTGGAAGGGTGCTGCGGGCCCATATTCAGCACCATCGTTTTCGCCTGACCGATCACGGTCTCGACGTTCGTTGGTGTCAGCGTCGCCACTAGCGGTAACCCTCCACCGGATAATCCTTGCGCAACGGATAGCCTTCCCAATCTTCCGGCATCAGGATTCGCTGCAGATTCGGGTGCCCTTCAAATCGCACGCCGAACAAATCGAAGACTTCGCGCTCGTGCCAATTCGCACCGGGCCACACCTCCGTCACCGACGGCACGACGGGATCGGCTCCATGCGCGCGGACTCGCAGGCGGATCACGGCGCGGCGTGAAATGGAAAGCAGGTGATAATTCAGCTCAAATCGGGGCTCGACGGGAAAGCGATCGATGCAGGAAATATCCGAAAGAAAATTGAAGCTCAGCTCCGGTGCCGCCTTCAACAGTTCCGCCGCACGGCGCAGATGAGTCCGCGGCACCACCAGCGTGCGCTCGCCGCGAAATTCCAAAACTTCAGCGACGGCCTGGGGGTCCCAGGCGCGCAACCTTTCAGCTACGGGGTCTTGTTGTACGTCCTCCGCTTGGGCCATTTGATATGAAGGCAAAGCGCGCTCAGCGATTAGTCGACCAATCCAGAGCGCCTTTCTTCCAGAGATAAATGTAGCCAGCCAATAAGATCAAGATGTATAGGAGCATCTCCACGAATCCAAACCAGTGAAGTGATCGGTAGATGAACGCCCACGGGTAAAGAAAGATGGCTTCGACATCAAACAGGATGAAGACCATTGCGAGTAGGTAGAATTTGACGGGAACGGGCTCACGCGCGTCGCCGACGGGCGAGATGCCGCATTCATAGGGTTGTTGTTTGGTCCGGGAAGGGCGCCGGTAACCGACCAGCGTCGAAATCGCCACGAGCGCCGCGGAAAGCAGGATCGCGGCGATGAGGTATACAAGTAGCGGAGCGTAGCTTTGTAGTGGATTTCCACCCATCGCTTGAAAAGCTATAATAACGGTCAGCCGCCGCCCGGTCAAATGTCCCGGCGGAAGATTCTTCAGGTGCCGCGTGGCAAAAGAACCCTCTCACTTTCACATTGGCGATAACTCGTCGGTCGAGGTAGGTGGCCAAAAATTCCACGTGGAGACGGAAACTCGCGCGGGTGAGCACCCGGCAATTGATACCACTGTTTATTCCAAGGGACGCATTCTGTATCGCCGCGTTAACTCGTGCGACGACCTTTCGGCCGGCTCAAAAGAACATTTTAGCGAAATGCAGAAGCGCCTGAATGCGCAGCATCGCAGCGTAGTCGAGGATTTGCAGACAGGCGTTCTGAATTTCGAGCAGTCGGGCGCCGCACCACGGCTCATGACGCCCCCGGCGCCGATTGAATTTCCGAAGGGCATCGAGGTTAGGCTGTCCAATTCCGGCGCGTGGCTGGAAGCAGGCACAGCGTCGTTGGACGTCGAGGTTCGGGGGCGCGCGACGCACAAGCCGGCGGCGGGAATCAGCGTTGAAGTTCTGCTGGAGGGCGCGAAGCCGCCGTTTCGGATGCAGGCAGGGACTGATCCGCGCGGCCGAGTTTCGCTGGCGTTTCCCATGCCCAGGCTCGGTCCGAACGGCGGAGAGCTTGTGATCCGCGCGACGGGTCCTGCAGGACGTGATGAGCTTCGCTTTCGTTTGAAGCCCAAGGTAGACGCGGCACGCAGGCAGCAGATGTCATAGCCGCGGCGCCGGGTCCCCGGCGAACATCAAAAATGCAAATTACCGTGAACGGCGAATCGCACGAGGTTCCGGAAGGGCTGGACGTGCCTCGTTTGCTTGAACATCTGGGTCTGCGCGCCGAGCGAGTGGCGATCGAGCGCAACCTGGAAATCCTGCCTCGTAGCGCGTGGGTTGCAACGCGCGTCGTGCCCGGCGACCGTTATGAGATTGTCCATCTCGTCGGTGGAGGCTAGCGCTTCTTCTCGGCGTAATTCCGCCACGGGCCCCAATAATATTGTTTCCAGCCGTTCATCACGCCCTTGTGATCCGATGGCACCACATTCACGTGCGCCAAATCAATCCGTGTTCCGCCGTCAACCTTTGTAAACGTCACGACGAGAATCGAATCCTCATCCGCTTTCTTGAACGCCGTCGAGCGCCATGACTGCACCACCATTTTCCCCGGCGCCAGCAGGATGTTCCGGCCCCAAATTGAGCCGCCAAACGCATTCCATTTTCCACCAACCCTCGGACTGATCTTTGCGGGCATTCCCGTCATCGCGGAATGTTTCTTGGAGTCCATGAAGGTATCGTAGAGCGCCTTCGGAGTTGCGGGCAGCGTGATGGATTGCTGAATCGCTGGCGTCATCGGAGTCCTCCTGATGAATGTTGATCTTGGCCGGAAAAATTTAGAGCCCTGCGAGCAAATGTCCCATCTTCGATTTTTTCGTCGCCAGATAAGTACGCGTCCTTCGCGTCACGCGTGATTGGCAGGGCACTCGCTCGACCACTTGAATGCCCGCCTTCTCGAGCTGGCTCACCTTGTCGGGATTGTTGGACAGCAAACGCACACGGCGAATTCCCAGCCGCCGCAGGATCGCCGCCGAAAATCCGTAGTCGCGCGAATCCGCAGCGAACCCCAGTTTCTGATTCGCTTCGACCGTATCCATGCCGCCGTCCTGCAACTCGTACGCACGCAATTTGTTCAGCAATCCGATGCCGCGCCCTTCCTGAGGCAAATACAGCAATACGCCGCTCGGGGCTTTGGCGATTTGGCGCAGAGCCAGCTCAAGCTGAGCCCGGCAATCGCACCGCTGTGAAGTGAAAACGTCGCCGGTGAGGCATTGCGAATGAACCCGCACGAGCGGCGCCGCTTTTCCACGGCGCAGGGCACTCAATTTTCCGCGGACGAGCGCGACAGCTTCCTCGCTGCGTCCTAAGCCCTTCACGCCGAGCACGGTGAATTCGCCGAAGCTCGTCGGCAATTTTGCCTGCGCCACAACTTGGACGCCATTTGCCGCGTGCCCAGCTTTTGTTTTTCGCTTCATAGAGGGAAGCTCAGTATATCAGGCCGCGCTTCCGAGCCGCGGCGGGACGCGTTTCGCCGCCTATCCTAAGTTTGGTGCACCAATTTGGCTTTGCACCAAAATGGTATATCGCGAATCACTTTGCGCGCAAAAATCGGATGGTGTCGGCAGGCTGGTTTTGCGTAAGTTTAGTGCATGCCAAATTCACTCGACAGATTTCGCCCGGCTCTCAATGCCGCTATTCAAGCGGCTCAGACGTATTTGGAAAACCTGGATGAGGCGCCCGTCGGCGCCACCGCCGACCTCGCGACCTTGCGAAAACAGCTCCGAAAAGATTTGACGGACGACGGCCTCGCTCCCGAACAGGTGATCTCCGAACTCGCGCGTGACGTGCAGGGCGGTCTGATTGCCACCGGTGGCGGGCGATTCTATGGGTGGGTCATCGGCGGTGCAGTGCCTGCCGCGCTCGGCGCCGACATACTGACCAGTGTGTGGGATCAGAATTGCGCGCTCTACGCCACCAGCCCGGCCGCGGCGGTGGCGGAAGAAATCGCCGGCGATTGGCTGAAGGAGATTCTGGGGCTGCCGAAGCGCGCGAGCTTTGCGCTCGTCACCGGTTGCCAGATGGCGCATACGACGTGCCTTGCGGCCGCTCGACATGCGCTGCTGGCGAAAATGAATTGGGATGTGGAAGAACGCGGACTTTTTGGCGCGCCGCCGATTCGCATCCTCACAAGCGCCATGCGTCACGGCACATTCGAGCGCGCGATTCAGTATCTGGGCATCGGGAAAGCCGCGGTGCAATATCTCGACGCAGACGACCGCGATTGCCTGCGCGCCGACGCGCTGGAACGCGCGCTGCAAATCGGTCCCGCCGGCCCGACAATCGTCCTGCTGCAGGCGGGCGATGTGAACATCGGCGCGATGGACGATTTCAAAACGCTGATTCCCATCGCGAAGCGCCACGGTGCGTGGGTTCACGTGGACGGCGCGTTCGGCCTTTGGGCCGGCGCCAACGCGCGCTACAAACACTTCCTCGCCGGCGTCGAATCCGCCGATTCGTGGGCCACCGACGGACACAAGTGGCTGAACGTTCCGTTCGACTGCGGATATGCGTTCGTCGCGAACGCAGAATCGCATCGTGCTTCGATGTCGCATCGCGCGAGCTACATGATTCACGTCGGCGACGCGCGCGATGAGTTGGATTGGACGCTGGAATGGTCGCGCCGTGCACGCGGATTTCCCACGTATGCCGCGCTACGCCAGCTTGGAAGGCATGGCGTCGCCGATATCGTGGCGCGTTGCTGCGAACATGCGCACACCATCGTCACCGGCATCGGCAAGCTTGCCGGCGCGGAACTCGTTTGGGAGCCGACGATCAATCAGGGCCTCGTGCGCTTTCTGGATCCCAAGCCCGGCGCCACCGACAAGGATCACGACCGGCGCACAGATGAAGTAATCGCCGCGATCACTGCGTCCGGCGTTGCGTTTTTTGGTGGCACGACCTGGCGCGGAAAGCGCGCAATGCGCGTCAGCGTCTCGTGCTGGCAAACGTCTGCCGAAGACGTGGCCAAGACGGTCAGCGCCGTGGAGCGGATATTGAGCGAGGGGCGGGATTAGGTCTGCCATTTACTTTACATCCCCGCGCCATTTGGCTAACGTAGCCGCATTGAGGCGCGATGAATCCGCTGATTGGCGACAGGGAACTCTTATTCATTCTGTTGCTGAAAGTTGGATCTTCGGCAGCCATCGCCGCCATCGTCGTTCGCTCGGCCACGTTCCGCAAAGTTCTCTTCACTGAAATCCGCAATCCCGACCTGAAATTGAAATTGATGTTGTTCCTCACGCCGCCGCTCATGCTGGGCGTGCTGCTGCGGTTCGTGGGCGCCGGTGCGCCATATCGGTTTGCGGACCTTACGCTCGAGGGAGCGTTTATCCTGGGTTTGCTCGGCGGCCGGGTCGTTGGCCCAATAGGGGGCTCTCTCGTCAGTTTGCCGGCATTTCTAAATCATGAGTGGCTTGCCATGCCTCTGGCGGCCACTGTGGGCCTGGTGGGCGGCCTGGTGCGGCAGGCGATGCCGAATAAGGAGGATATCTGGAGCTTCGGTCCATTTACCTTTCTTGGGATTCCGCGCTCGCTGGTGCAGCTGATTCGCAATCGCAGGATTCCCTGGCAAATGCTCCCGATGTTCGTGTCCATCGGACTCGAAGTTGCTCGCATCATGCTTGGCCGTGCGGTCTATCCTCGCCATCACAACTGGCTCTTCTATCTTGATGCGCAGGGCATCTGGCAATTCGCGCTCATCCTCGTGGCCACGATGATGTCCGTCGCCGTGCCCATCAAGATTTGGGACAACACGCGTATCGAAATGAATCTCGAGCAGCATCAGGCGCTGCTGATGAAGGCGCGCATGGACGCGCTTTCCAGCCAGATCAATCCGCACTTTTTGTTCAACACGCTGAACACGGTCACCTCGCTGATTCGCTTTGATCCGGATATGGCGCGCGTAGTGGTCGTGAAGCTCAGCAACATTTTGCGGCGGCTTTTACGCAAGCACGAAACCTTCGTCGCTTTGCGTGACGAACTCGAATTCATTGACGACTATCTCGATATCGAAGTTGTGCGCTTCGGCCGCGAGAATCTGCAAATTTTCAAGGAAGTGGATGAACGCACGCTGGACGCGTTCGTGCCTAGCATGCTCCTGCAGCCCATCGTGGAAAATTCCCTGAAACATGGACTTTCCGGAAAGCTCGAAGGCGGACACATTTGCATCCGAACGACGCTCGACAACGGCCGCTTACAGATTGAAGTGGAAGACAACGGCGTCGGCATACCCGAAGTGCGCATGCCGCAGGTTTATGTCAAGGGAATCGGAATCAGTAACGTCCACGAGCGCCTGAAGCTGCTCTACGGCGCCGATTTCACGATGGACATTTCCAGTCAGGAAGGCCAGGGCACCAAGATTCGTATCGAAGTGCCAGAAGTGGTTCCCACCCTCCCCGCCGTTTTCTAGTCGCAGGAAGATTGCTGGCGGCGCGCCCGCTCACTCATAACGCAACGCGATAATCGGATCCACTTTCGTCGCTCTTCGCGCGGGGATGTAACACGCCGCCATCGCGACAATCGTCAGCAGGGCTCCAGCCGCGATAAATGCGAAAGGATCCTTCGCGCTCACCGAAAACAGCAGCGACTGCTTCGCCATATATCCCGTCAGCGCCAGCGCTGCCAAGACGCCGATCCCCACTCCCGCGACCGCCAAGTAAAATCCTTGCCCGAGTACCAGCCGCAAGATGTCACGCCGCTGTGCGCCCAGCGCGATGCGCACGCCGATTTCGTGCGTTCGCTGGCCGACCAGATGCGTAACCACGCCGTAGATGCCGATGCTCGCCAATCCCAGAGCGACCGCCGCGAATATCGCCAGCAAAATCATTGAGAATTGCTGCGTCGCGATGGAGCTCGCAATCATCTCCACCATCGTCTGATTTCCATAAATCGTTGGGCTGCCCGGCGCGGAATGCAGAGCTTCGCGAATCGCGCCGAATGTGGCCGCCGGAGATCCCGCCACGCGCGCCATCACTGTGGTGCCCGAAGGTGAAAGCGACATTGCCGCGTCCTGCAACTGCATGAACGGCAGGTACATCTGTGCGCGCAAGCTGGTGTCGTCGGACGCCAATCCCCACTGCTTCACGTGTGCGACGACGCCAACGATTTCGGCGGATTGATTCAAGTCATACAAGACCAGCCGCTTGCCGATGGGGTTCTGACTTCCGAAATACTGGTGCGCCAGCACATCGTCAATTACGATCACAGGTGGCGCGTGCTCGTTATCCTGATCGGTGAAAAACCTGCCTTCCAGCAGCGGAATCTTCATCGTCTTCAAATAATCCGGCTCCACGCGGTAGTTCAGGGCCCAGTTCGCGTCATTTTCAGTGGCAGGGCGCTGTTGGCCTTCCGGATAGAAAAGAATTTCATCATCGCTGCTCATCGGCACCGCGCCCCAGGACATTGAGATCGCTTCCACTCTTAGCGTCGCCGCAATTCGCTTGTCAATTTCGCGGAATACCTCGCGGAGTTCGCCGGGGCTGCGATTTGTGAGGCTGGGCATGGTGATCCCAAACGATATTACGTTCTGCGGTTCAAATCCCGGATTCACGTGCCACAGCGCCGCGAGCGTGCGAATCATCAATCCGGCGCCGACCAGCAGCACCAGCGCCATGGCCATTTCCAGCACCACGAAAACTCCGTGCGCGCGATGCCGCGCGCCACTGCCGCCCCGGCCGCTTTCCTTCAGCGTGTCGTGCAGATTCGGATTCGCCGTTCGCAGCGCGGGCGCTAGTCCGAAGCAGATTCCCGCGACGAGCGAAATGCCCAGCGTGAAAAGCAGCACGCGTGCATCCACTCCAACATTGTTCGCTCGGGGCAAGCCAAACGGCAGTCGCGATATCGTCAATTTCGTGCAGGCAAACGCAAGCGCCAGGCCAAGTGCGCCGCCAATCAGCGCGAGCAAGCTGCCTTCTGTGACCAATTGCCGCACAATGCGGCCTTGCCCGGCTCCGAGCGCGGCGCGAATCGCAAATTCACGCGACCGCCCAGCCGCCCGCGTCAACATTAGGTTCGCGACGTTCACGCAGGCGATCAGCAGCACAAATCCCACAGACGCCAACAGCGCGATCAGATACGGTTGCACTCGCCCCAGCGCCCACTTCTTGAACGGAATAATCGCCGCGCCAATGCCTTTGTCGTCGTTCGGATATGTCGCGGTCAAACTGGCCGTCACGCGATTCATGTCGGCTTGCGCTTCAGCCAGCGTCACGCCGGGCTTCAATCGCGCCACGCCATGAATCCCGAGTCCCGCGTTGCGGTTCGTCAGCAGATTGTTATTCCACTGGCCGACCGGCACGTAAACCTCTTTGTGGCTCGCTCGATTGAAGAACAAATCGAAACCGGCAGGCATCACGCCGACGATCACATAGCTCTTGGCGTCCAGAGTGATGGTCTGCCCGAGAACGTCCGGCCGTTTGTTGAATTTTCGCGCCCACAAATCCTCGCCGATCATTGCAATCGGTGCGGCGCCGATCTCGTCTTCGCCTCGCGCGAATGTTCGGCCGAGTAATGGATTCACGCCGAGCATCGGAAACAGGTCCGACGAGACAAACAGCGAGTTCACTTGCTCCGGGTCGCCGGCGCCGGTGAGGCTATAGCGGTAGCCACGGTAAATCGCCAGCGCGGAAAAGCTGTGATTCTGGTCGCGCCAATCGCGGAAGTTGGGATAGGAAATCGAGCCGCTCGAGAAATTTGGTTTGCTTTCGTGCAGAGTCATCAGTTGGTCAGGCTGCGGGTAGGGAAGCGCGTTGAGCAGCACTCCGTTCACCACCGTAAACAGCGCCGTATTTGCGCCGATGCCGATCGCCAGCGTCAGGATCGCCACCGCGGCGAATCCCGGACTTTTCGCCAGCGCCCGCAGACCGAATTTCCAATCTTGCCACAGTGTGTTCATGGATTCGCGCCTCCGGGAAGTTCGCTGACGGCTAATAATAAGACGTCGTCCCGCGGTATTCGTCACGTTCTTGGTTCCGTCGGGCTTTTGCAGTGGCGGGTCTGTTTATTCTGAGCAGCGCGAAGCGCGTCCTGCCCGGATGTCAGCGCATTTTTCCCTCTTGACAAATTTCCAATGTTACGGTATATTCTGGCTAGACAGAAATAACGGAAGGAAAGGAATCGGCCGATGCCCGAACTTAGCGCGGTCCAAAAGAAATTCATCCTCCACTGGGGAGAAATGGGCGCCCGCTGGGGCATCAACCGCACCGTCGCTCAAGTCCACTCGCTGCTCTATCTTTCCGCCAAGCCGTTGGACGCGGAGGAAATCGCCAAGACGCTTGGCGTCGCGCGCTCGAACGTAAGCAACAGCCTGCGCGAACTGCAGGGCTGGGGCATCGTTCGCGTCACTCATCTGCTGGGCGACAGGCGCGATCACTTTGTTTCCTTGACCGACGTGTGGGAAATGTTCCGCATCATCCTGGACGAGCGCAAGCGTCGCGAGATTGACCCCACGGTCGTCATGCTCCGCGAATGCCTGGCCGAAATGAAATCGAGCGGAGACGCCGACGCCTATTCGCGCGAGCGCATCGCAGCCATGCTCGATTTCATGGAAAACATGTGCGAGCTCTACGACGAAGTTGGTTCAATGTCGCCCTCCACGCTGAAAAGTCTCGCCAAGCTGCGCGGCAAATTGAAAGGTTTCCTCGGCGGCAAATCGAAGCGCTGACGGATTTTCTGCGCGATCCGCAGCGCGCAAGGGAAGGAGGCCGAAAATGATTTCGCTCGCTTCTCAATTCACAGATGGAAAAGGCCGGCACGCCCGCGGCTGGCTTTTCTTCGACGCCGATTGCGAATTCTGCACCCGCACCGCGCGATGGCTCGCGCCCAAACTCGCGCGCCGCGGCATCGCCGTCGCCCCCTTGCAGGATCCGCGCGTCGCCGATCTGCTCGGCATGTCGCTCGATCAACTTTTGCTCGAAATTCGCTATCTCGATTCGCAGGGCCGGCAGTTCGGCGGCGCGGATGCGCTCGTCGTGCTTGCCCGCGAAATTTGGTGGATGGCGCCGCTCGTGTGGTTCAGCAGGATTCCCGCTGGTCTGCGTTGCCTCGACGCAACATACCGCCGGTTTGCCGCTCGACGCAAATGCGTGGGTGCGACGCGCTGCGCCATGCATGCCGGCGAATCCGCGCATCGCAACGCTTGGTGAATTTATGAGCTACGCTGCGGCAAGCTCGATTGACGTGCAAGCTCCGCAGGGCCGGCAAGTCTCGGTCGCCGCAATTTGCAAAGCCCTCATTCTTCTGCCGATCATCGTGGCCCTCGCGCTGCGCGGCCACCTGCAGCCATGGGTTTTCATGTGGCTTCTCGCGGCCGCAATTTTTGCCGAATGCAAAGCGGTTTCGTGGTCTGCCGCGCGGGATATCGCGCGCCGAGCCGGTTGGAAGCGTAACGCCGCGTACCTTTTTCTCTGGCCCGGCATGAACGCGCAAGAGTTCCTGGACTCAACCGCGTGTGTCTCGAAGCCGCTCGCAAGCGAATGGCTTGCGGCCCTGACGAAAACTCTTCTTGGCGCTGCGTGCATTTGGCTCGGCGTCCGGCGCACGCCGCATGCTCTTCTGGCCGCGTGGGTCGGAATGCTCGGATTAATTCTTCTGCTCCACTTCGGATTTTTCCACGTGTTGTCACTCGCCTGGCGAACCGCGGGTATTGCGGCGCCGCCGATCATGCAAAAGCCACTGAGGTCTGAATCGTTGAGCGAATTTTGGGGCAAGCGCTGGAATCTCGGTTATCGGCAGCTGTCGCACGATTGGGTTTTTGTTCCGCTGAAGAAAGCGGCGGGACTTGCAGCCGCAATGATAGGCGCATTTCTTGTGTCTGGATTGATTCACGACTTCGTGATCTCGCTGCCTGCGCATGCGGGATACGGTCTGCCCACGGCATATTTCCTGCTGCAAGGCATTGGGGTGATGGCTGAGCACACCAAGCTGGGCATTCGCGCGGGGCTTGGGCATGGATTTACGGGATGGCTTTGGACTCTGTTCTTCACTGCGGGACCAG
>Ga0335078_10006750_pt1 | contig 16996 bp, 19 predicted proteins | sample Lox_Sample_32_FD_206711 | JGI IMG/M metagenome (GOLD analysis project Ga0335078, IMG submission 206711) | Soil microbial communities from Loxahatchee National Wildlife Refuge, Florida, United States - Lox_Sample_3.2 | ecosystem: Environmental > Terrestrial > Soil > Wetlands | place: USA... | reverse complement strand
AAGACGACGACGTCGATGAGGAGATCCGTCGTCGTCTCGCCGCGTCGACGAGGGCCGCCCAGCGCGGTGACTTCATGACGGTGCATCCCGCGCCGCGAACGCCCGCGGAAGTGCCCGACGAGGCCGAAGTCCGTCTAGTCGTCCTCGGCCCCGAGCACCCGCACTCCGGCAAGACCACCGACAGCCCAGCCCGTGTTGCAGCTCGGCGGTTTCTCGACAAGCGGGCAGCAGGTGACCGCCTTCATCGCAACATGCTCGTCTTTCTCGCCCCGGACAGAAGTAGGCTAGCTGAGTTGCGCCAAGGCGTGCGCGACTACCTCGCCTGGCGCTCTATCGACGCGGAGAAGGAGACCCTTAACCTCGACAACTTCCAGCGCAAACAGGCCGAGACGAAGAAGGTCCATTTCGACGACGTCGTCACACAGCGGATCGGGGAGACCTTCGCTTGGGTACTGGTTCCATCGCAATCCGCCAGCGATCCCACCGTTACCTGGGATGAGACTCGGGTTAGTGGGCCCGACCCGCTCGCCGTACGCGTGGGCACGAGACTCCGTGCCGAAGAAGCGCTGATCACTGAATACTCCGGTGTACGGCTCCGGATGGACCTTGACCGTGTGCCACTGTGGCGTGGCGATCATGTGGGGTTGAAGCAGCTCTGGAGCGACTACAGCCAGTACCTTTACCTGCCCCGCCTCCGGGACTCGGCGGGACTGCTCGACGCCGTACGGTCCGGTATCGGCCTTCTGACCTGGAACGCAGATACGTTCGCCTACGCCAGCGCCTTCGACGAAGAAAGTGGCCGTTACGGCGGGCTGGTTGGTGGAGAGAACGGCGCGGTCGTGCTTGACGCCACCTCGATTCTAGTGAGGCCCGGCGGTGGCGGCCCGGCAGCTCGAAGAGGAGAGTCAGGGCGAAGCAGGATCAACGGGCGTTGTTGAAAAAGGAGCTAGGCAGGGCTCGACTGAACACCGGGTTGGCGGCGACGGGCCGAGCCCTGTCCCGTCGCCACAGCCAGTCACCCCCAAGCGGTTCTACGGACGGGTAACCGTAGAGCCTCTACGCATGTTGCGCGACCTCGGCGACATCGCAGACGCCATAGTTGCTCAGCTCGGCCGCGCTGACGCGGCCGTAACGATCACGGTCGAGATCGAGGCAACCGCCGACCAAGGCTTCTCTGACGACGTACGACGCGCCGTCAGCGAGAACGCTCGCACTCTGAAGTTCGAGACCCACGAATTCGAGGGGGAATGATTTGCTTGCGGCTCGCGGCATGGAGGGCAGTGCCAGGCGTTTGTCGAGGCAGACCCAACCTGTCGGCCTGGCCGACAGGTTGGGGTGTGGTTAGAGGCGCTGGATAGAGACCTGAACAGCGACGCGCGCAAACACTGGCGCCCGATGAAGGGGGAATGATCTATAGATAGTTCCAGCCGGCTCCGGACGCACGGTACGAGGCAGCGCTGGCCCGCGCGGCGGGCGACCGCGGCGCTGGGCCTCGATCACGCCCGCCCGTTACTACCACTGGGCTGCCCGCCGCGATGCCGGACGGCTGAAGGACGCCGCGCCGGGCGGGCACCCGCTGCACGGGCTGCTGGGCTGGGAGCGTGCCGCGATCGTCGAGCCCGCGGTGTACGGGCTGCAGGGTGACGCATGTGCTGCGCACACGGGCAGAGGCGATGTCAGCCAACAGCTACGGGCGCACGGCGCCATGATGGCCCACTCGCGGCACTGCCAGCGCGGATGCGGGAACGTGCGGCGACTCGTGCTCGTGGAACAGAACAGCATCGTTTATGGCTGCCCCGACTCATCGGGACGCGCAGTCAATGGACACTGCGTCTATCTGCCGCGGCCTGGGCGGGCGCGTGTACGTGAACATCGGCGGTCCTGTCTGCTTGTGGCTGGCCGATCGTGAATTGGCGGTGGTGGCCGCCGAGGTGGCGGTAGATGGTCTGGCGGGAGACGCGGAACATGCCAGCGATCTGGGTGACGGTGTACTCGAGGGAGTTGTACATGGGGCGGGCCTCGGCGGCCTGCAGCTCGGTGAGCCCGGGCCGCCGCCCGCCGTTGTTCCCTTTGGCGCGGGCGGCGTCGAGGCCGTCGCGGGTGCGCTCGCGGATCAGGTCGCGTTCGAACTCGGCGATCGCGGCGAGCACGTGGAACAGCAGCTTTCCGCCGGGCGTGGCAGTGTCGATCGCCTGACCGGTGACGGTCAGGTCGACGCGGCGCTCACCGAGCCGCAGCACCAGGTCGACCAGGTGCTTGACGGAGCGGCCGAGCCTATCCAGTTTGGTGCACACCAGCGTGTCGCCGGCCCGCAGGTAGTCCAGGCAGGCGGCGAGCTCAGGGCGCTCGGCAAGCTTGCCGCTGGCGGTGTCGCTAAAGATCCGCTCGCATCCGGCGGCCCGGAGGGCGGCGTGCTGGGCCTCGGGGTTCTGGTCGCGGGTGGAGACCCGGGCGTAGCCAATGAGTGCCATGGCCAGGAGCGTGCCACAAACGGGTGACCGGCCGCGGGCCGTGACACCGGTTTCGTACATGGGTTCTGTGACAGTCGGCCCGGGCGTGTCGCGCTGTCCACGGACGTCCGTGATCTTGTCGCGTTAACGGCCGATTCTCGACAGGCCGGACAGGACGACCGCCAGTGAACGATCTTCACGGGCGGGACCCTGGAAACAGGAAAGCTGCCGCCGTCCCGCGGGGTCCGGGCCCGGAGAACGACGGGCCAGCGGCCGGTCGCAGCCGCGGTACGGGCATGACCTGTCATGTCCACGGTATGCTGTCGTCCTAGGGCTGAGCCCCGGTTCGCCGCGGGCACACATCCACGCGGTGGCCATGCGGAAGCTCGCCCCGACCGGCACACTTCACGCCGCGCGCCAGGCTACCCGGCGCTGAAGCCGCCCCCCTTGGGAAGACCCGGATTCCGCTGTCACCCAGGGGAAGATCAACTGTTTGGGCCCCTGGGCGCACGGTCCTTACCTGATGCCCCGCCTGGCCCGGCGGATGTCACGGCGAGCTGATGGACGGGCACCTCCGAACCTCTTATTAGGAGTTCGCGCGATGAGCACCCTCATCCGCAACACGACGACACTCGAATGCGGCATCGACCGGCGCGTCGGCCGCGCAGGCCACGGCGAGCACGGCGGGTGGTCGCTGAGCCAGGGCACAACGATTATCTGCTCGTGCGGCGAGCGGCTGTTCGAGCTGGCCGACCTGAAGGCGGCAGAGGTCGCGGAAGGGGTAAGCACTGTCGTCATGGGCCCGAACGTGCTCGTCGGCGGGTATCAAGCAGACGCCGGGAACTTGAACGTCCAGGTCCTGGTGAGAAATATTGCCTTTCAGAAACAAGTGGCCATAGTCTACACGACGGACAACTGGTTTACCTGCCACAACGCCTTCGGTATCTACTCGCGGCCGTTCGCGCCAGCCAGCACGCCGCATCAACTCAATACCGAATTGTGGAACATCGGTCCAGTCGCCGTAGGCACAACAGGTCAGTTCGCGGCTTTTTATACTGTCGCCGAAGCCACCTATTGGGACAACAACTTCGGCCTCAATTACTCATTCGAGCCTCGCAAAGGAGTTCGCGCGATGAGCACCCTCATCCGCAACACGACGACGCTCGAATTCGGCATCGACCGGCGCGTCGGCCGCGCAGGCCACGGCGAGCACGGCGGGTGGTCGCTGAGCCAGGGCACAACGATTATCTGCTCGTGCGGCGAGCGGCTGTTCGAGCTGGCCGACCTGAAGGCGGCGGCGTGATGGCGGAACCCGTATCCCCCTCGCCGGAATCCACCCGGTGCATCAGCGCCGTGAACGCGGCCCGCAGCCGCCCGGCATTCGCGGTAAACCGCGCCACGCACCGCCGGACCACCCCGAGCTCCGCCGCCTGCCCATCGGTCTTCCGCAGCCACCGGCCAGGCACAGCCAGCACCGGGCATCCGCCCCTTGGGGACGATCTCGGGGCCGGACGCCGGCAGCGGCGGATCGCGTCTGGTTATCTGTTCGGTACCCCGCGTATCTGCGCCAGGCCGATGGCGGGTCGCGATGGGGAGTCTGAGGGAAGTTAGCGGGAAAGTTAGTGGGAAGTGAGTGGGAAGTGAGTGGTGCGGTGGGTGAGTCATGTACATCGTGATGGTCGGGCCTGAGTGCGCTCCCGCGGCGAAGGCGGGCGGGCTGGGCGATGTGGTGTTCGGGCTGAGCCGGGAGCTGGAGATCCGGGGAAACGCGGTCGAGATCGTGCTGCCGAAGTACGCCAGCATGCGCTATACGGACATCTCGGACCTGCAGGTCACCTATCAGGATCTGTGGGTGCCGTGGCATGGCGGGGCGGTTTGCTGCACGGTGTGGTTCGGCCACGTGCACGGGCGTAAGTGCTTTTTCATCGAGCCGCACTCGGCTGGCAATTTCTTTGGCCGGGAGCTGCTGTATGGGTACCCGGACGACGCCGAGCGGTTCACGTTCTTTTCCAAGGCGGCGCTCGAGTTCATGGTCAAGTCGGGCAAGCGCCCCGATGTGATCCACTGCCACGACTGGCAGACCGGGCTGGTGCCGGTACTGCTGTACGAGCAGTACCGCCAGGCGCTGCCGTACCAGCGGGTCTGTTACACGATCCACAACTTCTGCCATCAGGGCATCACCGGCCCGCAGATGCTCTGGGGCCCCAACCTGGATCGGCCCGAGTACTTCCTGGCCCGGGACCGGCTGGGCGACGACACCTACCACCGGGCCGCCAACTTGATGAAGGGCGGCGTGGTGTACTCGAACTTCGTCGCCACGGTGTCGCCCAACCACGCCGGTGAAGCACGGTCCGGCGGCGGCTTCGGGCTCGATCATTCGCTGAACGTGCATCAGGGCAAGTTCGGCGGGGTCCTCAACGGCGTGGACTACGACGTTTGGAATCCCGAGATCGACCCGTTCCTGCCGGCCCGCTATTCGGCCGGCACCCTCGACCGCAAGTACCAGAACAAAGAGCGGCTGCGGGAGCGGTTCTTGCTGCGCAAGACCTGGAGCCCGGTTGTCGCCTACGTGGGCCGCCTGGACCAGCAGAAAGGCATGCACCTGGTCCACCACGCCCTGTTTTTCGCGCTGGCGGCCGGGGCGCAGTTCGTGCTGCTCGGCGACGCGTTCCACGACAATGGCATCAGCAGCCACTTCTGGCATCTCAAAAACCACCTTAATGACAACCCGGACTGTCACCTCGAGATCGGCTACAGCGAGGAGCTGGCCCATCTCGTCTACGCCGGCGCCGACCTGCTGGTGGTGCCCAGCATGTTCGAGCCGTGCGGGCTGGCCCCGATGATCGCGATGCGCTACGGGACGGTGCCGGTGGTCCGGGCGGTCGGCGGCATGGTCGACACCGTGTTCGACCGCGACCACTCCGATCGCCCGCCCGGGCAGCGCAACGGGTATGTGTTCCAGCACGCCGACAACCCGGCCATCGAGTCCGCGCTGCACCGCGCGCTGGGACTGTGGCACGCCTACCCGGACCAGTTCCGCCAGCTCATGGTCAACGCCATGCGGGCCGACTACTCGTGGGCCCGGCCCGGCCAGGACTACCTGAACATCTACGAATACATCCGCCACAAGTGAGTGAGCCTGCCCCAGGGAGACGGGCTATGCAGACCCTTGCCGATGGCGCCGTGTGCCATCAGATGCCCAGCTCGAGGTCGGCCTCGATCTGCATCTCGATCGTGTCGGCGAGCTGGTTGTACGCCTGCCGCTGCTCCTGCTCCGCCTGGTGCTGGTCACACCACTGCGCTGACAGTTCACAATCCGCGCAGTAGCTGTCGACGGATTCGGCCCGCAGCTCGGCCGCGTCGGCCAGCGCTAACCGAAGGACGTGCATCTGGCTGTCGTCGAGAGTGACGATGTGGGTATGCGTAGGGTCGTTCATGGTGATCCTCCTGGTTCTGGCAGGTGGTGATCAAGGGCTCTCCGCGGTGTTTGCAGCACCCGGAGGGCCCGCCTTTCACAACTGCAGTTCGGCCTCCTGTTCGTGTTCGACGGAGCTGCACCACATCCCGCGCTCGATGAGCGCGTCGAGGCACTGCCGGCACAGGTCCGTTTGCCGGCAGCCTTCGCCGTGCAGGGCCTGCATCAGATCCCCAGCTCCGGGCCGTCGATCTCGGCTGAGTCGCGGGCCGCTTCCTGCTCCACCTCGGCCTGAAAGACTGCCTGCTCCTCACGACGGCGGAACTCGCCTGCATCGTCCCAGCCGAAAAATTCCAGGTCCCGCTCCACTTGCCTGTCAAATGACTCCATGTCTGCCTCCGGCTTGCCGGTGATGCCCAGGTCATACGCGGTCGGTTCGTACTGCATCGATATCGATCCTCATCATGGGGGTTGATCTGGCTGGGTGGCCGGTCGCCTTCCCCGACGCCGGCCGCCCAGGCACGAAGCATGCCGAGAAGCACCACCTCTCTTCCTCAGCCTGCCGGGGAGCCCGCGCGTCAAGATCGCAGGCACGTGCCTGCCCCTTCCCGGCGATCAGGGCCGATAGAGGCTCCGGATGCAAGGCTGGGGCCCAATGATGCTTTGCAGCGCGGAGCGCGGGTTCGGCAAAGGATCATGGGGTGGCCTTGTATCTGGAGGGGCTCGGCCCGTACCCTGCGCGGGATCCCCGGTACGGACGGCACCGCCGGGTTAGCACTCATCGGTACCTGGGCACCGTGTGCAGCCGGGTGATGACCCCGATGAACAACAAGGCCGTGGGAGTCCACGGCGTTGGACTCCAGGTGCATGTCGGTGCCGTGCCGTATGGTGCCGTCGCCCCACAGCCATGCTTGCCGGGCGGCGAAGGTGGCGTTGGCGATCGCCCCAGGTGACCTCCCGGCAGGCCGCGACGGTGAAGTAGCGTCGGCGAATGTAGCGCAGGTCGTCCTCGCTGAGACGATCCGTGATCGCGTTCGGCCTAGACTCCAGAAGCTGCGCCGGGGGTCAGACGGCATCGTCACCGCTAGTCACGGCAAGATACCGGTATGCACCGCTAGATCAGCGGGGGGTGAACACTCAGTGCAGCGGGAAGAATCCGGCGCGGAGGTGGAGCGTTATGTTGTTGATCGCTTCGTCGGTGCCAGGCTGTGGCCAGTGCTCGTGTTCTGACGAGACACAGAATGTCGCGGTCGCTGGCCGGTTTGCTCTGAAGCAGACTTGATCTACTGCGCTATCATGCCGGCGCGGTACGTTGACCAGTTGGGCGCCCAGTACTGCCGCCCAGGATCTGCGAACTAGTCAAGAACGATCAAGAAAGGAGGACGCTATGAGTCTCAGAGTTTGCACATGCGGCTGGACAACCGTGACGCTGCAGGGCTGGAACAACCACCTCGCCACCGCTCGTGGTGACCACCGCCAGCGGCGTAGGTGATCAGCATGAACTATTGCTCCTGGTACGGGCTGTCGAGCCCGTCGGCGGTGAGCGCGCCGCGGTCCTAGTCAAGGCCCGTCGTCACGGCGACGACGTGCTGCACGCCATCGCCGCCTGGCACGCCAGCGCCGATCCGGCGTCCGCCCCCGGCCGGCTCGGTGCCCTGCTGGCCGCTGTCGCGGAATGCGCCGGCCCGGCCTGGTTGAAGGCCAACGTCGGCGACCCCGCCATCGCCCGCTTCATCGACCTGGCCAACCGGCGCATCCGCTGGCTGTGGGGCGCATTCGAGCAGGTCCGGGCGGCGCTGGCGGCGCGCCTGCCCGAAGACGACTGCCAGCAGATCGACACCAGCGCGCTGCTGGTCAAGCACACCTCCCGGGGCCGCGGCCCAGACGGCTGGACCGGGCCGGATGGCCTGCATGCCCCGGTTCGGCCGCGACGCCACCCACGGCGAATGGTTCTACGGCTTCCGGCTGGCGATCAAGACGGACCTGGGCAGCCGCCTGGTGCGGGCCTGGAGCATCGTGCCCGCAGCGGTCAACGAACGACAGGTGGGCACCGACCTGCTGGAGACCGGGCCGCCACCACGCGACCTGCTGTGTGACAAGGGCTTCAACGGCGCAGCCTTCGCCGCCGGGCAGGCCGCCCGCGGCACCGCGGTGCTCGTCCCGCCCACCAGCAGCCAGCGCCGCAGCATGCCGGCGATCCTGCAGAAGATCATCGCCGAGCGACGGAACTAGATCGAAGCCACCTTTCGCGAGATCACCGACCTGATGGAGCTGGCCCGCCACGGCGCGCACACGTTCTGGGGGCTCCTTACCCGCACCGCCGCGACCATCGCCGCCCATACCCTGTCATGCGAATTTGCCTCGACGGTCAATGGATCAACCCACATAACGCGCCTTAGGCAGCGCGGCATCCGTTCCGGTCATTCCGTTCAGCCACGCGGTACTGGCCTGTTCGCGGGCATCACGGACCATCTTCGCGGCTTGCTCCAGCGCCGTATCGGCTTCTTCGCGAGCGTCGGCCGCGATTTGCTCAGCTTGTCGGCGGGCACCGGCGATTATGGCACGGTCGGCGTTGTATCCACGCCATAGCTCAGGAGCCTCACCGCCGTGACCCGCTCTGATCGAGAACCCGGCCCAGGTGCTCTTCCACCTCAGCGTCCGTGATCCTCGCGACCGTCTCGTCGACAAGGTCGAGCGCATCGCCGGAGAGGTGCTCGAGCGCCATGGCCAGGTCCCGGTATTCCTGGCGCCAGGTGAGCCCCGCGGCGTTCTCATCGCATACGGCCGAGAGGCCTCCAGGTCGCAGTCGCCACACCATCCGTCGACCGACGCCGTCTGGAGCTCGATGGCGTCGGCCAGGGCCGACGACGGTGGCGCCCATGAAGCGGGGACCATCGGCCCAAGGGACTGCGGTCTTCCATGTCATGCCTCCAGTTGCGTGTTCCGGCGGTCAGTCTCCGGGGATGCGCCGCGTCAAGATCGCAGGCACCTGCCCGCCCCTCACTGCAATCAGGGCCGACAGAGGCTCCAGATACAAGGCCGGGGCCCCATGATGCTTTGCGGTGTTTGCAAAGGATCATGGGGTGGCCTTGTATCTGGAGGGGCTCGGCCCGTACCATCAGCGGCGCATCCTTGGTACGGCGGGTAGCTGCGGCATTGTGTGCTGACGGATGACTGCGCGGGACTTTGATTCATGAAACGTGGCGCCATGTACGCCGTTGTGTGCGCGGTCTTGTTTGAGTTGCCCGCTGAGACTGCGCATCGTTGGATGATCGCGGTTTTGCGGTTGTTGTCGTTGCCGCCGTTGCCCCGACTGCTGGGATGGTTGCTGAACCGGCGGGACCCGGTGCTGGCAGTTCGTGCGATGGGGCTGGAATTTCCCGGGCCGGTGGTGATGGCGGCCGGGTTCGACAAGAACGCTGTGGCCTACCGGGCTCTGGGTGGTCTGGGGTTCGCGGCGGTTGAGGTCGGCACGGTGACGGCACGGCCACAGCCGGGCAATCCGCGGCCGCGTCTGTTCCGGCTGCCCCGTGACAAGGCGATCATCAACCGGATGGGGTTCAACAACTGCGGCGCTGCCGCCGTAGCACAGCGGCTCGGCTGTGACAAGGGCGTAATCGTGGGGGTGAACATCGGCAAGAGCAAGGCCGCGGCAGAGACCGAGGCGGTGGCCGACTACGTGGACAGCGCCCGGCAGCTGGGCCCGCTGGCCGGCTACGTGGTGGTAAACGTCTCGAGCCCAAACACGCCTGGCCTGCGTGACCTGCAGGCCGTCGGGAAGCTCCGGCCGCTGCTGGCGGCGGTCCGGCAGGCGCTGGACGGGGCAAGCCCGGGCCGGCGGGTGCCGCTGCTGGTGAAGATTGCACCTGATCTCGCCGATGCCGATATCGACGCAGTTGCCGACCTGGCGGTCGAGCTGGGACTGGACGGGATTGTTGCTGTCAACACGACGATCACGCGGGATGGCCTGGCCACTCCCCCGGCCCGGGTTGCGGAGATCGGTGCGGGCGGCCTGTCCGGCCCGCCGGTGGCCGCCCGCGCACTGGAAGTGCTTCGGCGGCTGCGCGCCCGCACCGGAAACCAGCTCGTGTTGATCTCTGTCGGCGGCATCGCGACCGCTGATGACGCATGGGAGCGGCTGCAGGCAGGCGCGACGCTGGTTCAGGCGTACACCGGGATCGTCTACGGCGGCCCGCTGTGGGCACGTAGGATCAACCGGCAGCTAGCAGCCCGGGCCCGGAAGGAGGGCCTGGATCATGTACCGGCCGCGGCGGGCAGGTAAGCAAAATATGGTACGCCACGGCGCCAGGCGAATCACCGGCCGGGTAGTCCTCAGGTAGAGCCAATGCCACCGCGGGGCCTGGTCATGACCATGATCTACTCGTTGAAGATCGGCCCGGCTGGATAAATAATGCGCCATCCGGGCCCTAAGGTCGCCCACAATGTCCGACTTTCCGGCTACAGAGGGCGGGATCGTGATGAGTGCTGCTGCGGCTAACGCAGCGGCTTACTGTTGATGGAGCGCGCGCGGCCCGCAAGAGGGGGAACGTGACCGGATCCGCAGAGCTAGACCCGGTGGATACCGGCCAGCGCATTGCCCGCGCGCGCCGCCGCGCGGGCCTGACTCAGCGTGACCTCGCCCAGCGACTAAGCCGCTCGGTGGGCTGGGTGCAGAAAATCGAGCAGGGTACGCGGCGACCGGACCGCTGGAGCGTGCTGCATCAACTCGCTGACGCGTTGGGCGTGGAAGTCGTAGAGATCACCGGCCAGCCGTATCGGCATGAGAAAGCCGATCTGGACTCTGGGCACGCAGCCGTGCCGGAACTGCGGCTGGCGCTGCAGCACGCTCTGATGCCTGCGTCGGCACCGGACCGGGAGGTGCGGCCAAGCCACGAGCTGGAGGCCGATGTGCTGCGTGCCGAACAGCTACGGCAGGCCGCCCGTTTCAACGTGCTGGGTGGCTTCCTCCCAGCAGTGCTTGATGATCTGACAGCGGCGGTTCGGGAGTCCCGTGACAGTGTCCGCCCGGCGCTGGAAGCGCTGATGGTCCGGGCCTGCCACATCGCCCGTGTTTCCTCATCCTTGCTCGGTCATCATGATCTAGCCTGGATGGCGGCCCAGCGGCAGCAGGCCGCGGCGATAGAAGCCGGTGACCCGCTGTCCCGCGGTGCGGCCGACTGGGATCTGATCGGCGTCTGGCTGCATACTGGCGCGCTGGAGGAAGCCCGGGCCCACGGTCAGGCCGCCGTTGAGGTGCTTGCCCCTCACGTGGCTGGGGATCGTGAACTGTATGCGCTCTGGGGCGCTTTGCACCTGCGGATCGCGATTGCTGCCTCCCGCCTGTGGGATCGCCGCACAGCCGAGCACCACCTCGCGCAGGCTCGTGACATTGCTGGCCAGACCGGTGATGTGAATGTCGCTCAGAGCATGTTCGGGCCCGTGAACGCGGCTATCCATGGAGCTGAGATAGCGCTGGAACTCGGCGACCCGCGGGCTGTCCTCGAGCGCGCTGAAGGACTAGAGCATGATGTCGCGGCGCTACCGTCAATCGAACGGCAATCGCATTACTGGACTACCAGAGCGCACGGGGAGGCCATGTCGCGCCATGATGGCCAAGCGCTGAAGGCGCTAATGCGGGCCGACCGCCTGGCGCCAGAGCATGTACGTAACCGGCCGCTGACCCGCGAATTGGTTGCAGATTTGCTTGACCGCGAGCGGCGCAAGATCCCGCACGAGCTGCGCACTTTGGCGATCAGAATGGGTGTCTGAGAGCGGAGACTCAGGACCACGATTCCGCCTGCGGCACAAGTCCGCCATGTGTGGAAGCGGACACCAATCCGGAGGCGTGCCCATGTGGGCGAATGGTGAATGCAGCTACTACTGAGCCGACCCGGTCTTCACGGACGAGTTCACGGCTGAGGTGGATGACCTGCGCACCGGGCTCAACATCTCTGCCGCAGCCTGGCAGCTGCGGAGGTGATCAGGTGCTGGGCAAGGTCTCCGCTGACGGCCTCGCTGTTCAGCCCATCGGCGATCCGCTCGTAAGCAGCTGACTCCTCGCCTCGCAGGATGATTTCGGAAGCGTGTGTCTCGACGTAAGTTACGTCGTCCGCCATCAGGAATCCGTGCTCGGGCGCCACCGTCAGCTGGGCATCTAGCGGGATAATCCCGAGCGTAACGTTGGCCAGCCCGGTGATGCCCAGTAGGCGGTCAAGCTGGGCAAGCATCACCTGTGGCGGGCATAGCCGGACCTGGAGCGCCACTTCCATAATGATGAACTCGAAGTGGCGCGTGGTGTCGTAGAGGATTTCCTGGCGGTGCATCCTTGCCGCGACGGCGGTTTCAACGCCGTCCTCGGCGGCGCCGTAGACATGTACCGCTTCGAGCATCCGGTATCGGGCGTAATCGGGGGTCTGAATCAGACCCGGGATGAACATGACCTCGAAGTTGCGGATGTGCTGGGCCTGGCGCACCAACTGGTCGAGATCTCCCTGCATCGCGGCATGCCCGCGACGCAGCTGGTGTCGGTACTGGCGATGGATGTGCTGGGCCTGGGCGAGCATATCCAGCAGCTCGCCCGCAGCGTCTGGCTGGCCGCAGCTGGCGGCCCAGGCGGTGATGTCGGCGGCTGTCGGCATTTGCCTACCATTTTCCAGCTTGGAAATCTTCGACCGTGGCCAGCTAAGACCAGCGGCCATGCGCTCGCCGGTGAGCCCGGCGGCCTTCCGCATGCGCTCGAGGCTCTCAGCGAGGCCGCCGGGCTGGTTGAGCCAGTCTCCGGTGGGCTGCACGTGGGAACGGTTTTTCGGGGTCAAGCGGCGGCGATCTCGTCCGCCAGTACGGCGTTACGGACTGCCATATCCCGCCATTCACGATGCTGGGCGATCACCGGTGGGTCGGTGACTAGCACCTTGCCGTCGATCCTGCCGACCTCGTCGAACCGCATGATCACGAGGCGTGCATCGTCGAACAGCCACCAGTCGCAGCCCGCGGGCAGGCCCATCCTGTCGGCCGTGTTGCGCTGCATGTAGCGGATGTGTTCCCCGGCTGCCGCATGCCACGGTGCTGCCCATAGTTCCCACCGCTGGTAGTCGCTAGGGGGCTCGGCGAGAATGCGCACCCGGCTGATCCGCTTGCCCTGCTTAGTCAGGTCGGCGATCTGGTCAAGCCACGGCCGCCACCAGCTGATCTCGGGGGGTGGTGATGGTGATCCGGCGAGGAACCGCCGGTAGTCGGCCTCCTCATAAGACAGGGCATACATGTCGCGGGTCTCTAGCCGGAAGGCCGTTTCTCGGAAAGAGCGGAACAGACCGTCGAACTCGGCCTCGGTGATGGCTAGAGCCATGATCAACCAAATTCCCAGATGCGGTCGATGACGTTAGCAGGGACGAACACGGCGGTCTCGTCGTCGGCGATCTCAGGGATCTGCGCGCGAGTGGCGGGGTCGATGTTCTTGCCGACGACGACATAGCCGGCCGGTCCTTCCTCGACCCGGCTTATCGAGGGGCAGTTACCGATGTTCGAGCCAGCGTCCTTGCAGAGGAACTGGATCTTCATGCGGAGTCCTTCCTTCCAGGTGGCCTCTCCCGCGATGGTTGCACCGTTCGAGAGCGTTCCGCAAGGTGCACGACCCATTCAAGCTGTGACCGAACACCAGTCAATCATCCCGAGCAGTTGTAGAAAGTTTCTTAATTGTTCTTGTAAGTTCTCAGAGTCTCATCCTACCGTTGAGAGAACACGGCCGGGCAGGCTGCAGGCCGGGCACTTGACAACTACATGCCAAGGGAGCCACCCACCATCCGGCCCAGGCCTGCGTGGCCCCTGTTCTTTACGCCCGGGGCCGCCTGCGTCGGCCGCCCCTGTGATGGCCGCGGCCCGCGCACGGGCGCTGCGCGATGGCTTGGCAGAGTCGCTCGCCCATGGTGGGCGACTTCTTGCGCGGGTTTGTTGGCATTCTGCGCGGTGAGGTGGTGGCACCGCGGGCTATAGCACGCGGGCGCGCTGGTCTACGTGGGCAAACGACGGCCCCGGCGGTGGAGCGCCGAGGCCGCGTGACGGGTCGGAACCACCAGGTGAAAGGAGCTCGACCCATGAGCAGTATTGCTGTTCGCCAGGAGGGCGAACCTACTGACCCCGGCGGCGATCATCGCGGCGCGATGAGGTCAGGGCACGCTCTAGCGCCGGGGATAGGCGCTGGTTGCCGCAGCTTTCATGCTGATCTCACCACTCCGTCTGCTGCGCGGGCGTTTGTTCGCGAGGCCATCACATCGTGGGGCCTTGTGGAGCTTGCCGCCGACGTAGAACTGGGCGCAAGTGAGCTGGTCACGAACGCGGTGGTGTACGGGGCTGCGCCAATCACGGTGCAGCTGCACCGTCAGGGGTCTGGCGCGGTGATCTGCGAGGTGTCCGATAGCGGCTGGTGGGCGCCGTGGGCATACGAGCCGGGGCAGGAGGCCGAACACGGCAGGGGCCTTCGCGTGGTCGCGGGGCTCGCGGCGGGGTTCGGCGCCCGGCTCGGCGGATGTCACGGCGAGCGCAACGGCAAGACGGTCTGGTTCTGCGTGGAGCCACCAGCCGCCGCCGCGGAAGGGAGCTGATGGCCCAGAAATAACGGGTACGACGCGCTGCCGGGTGAATGAGCCTGATCGCCCGGTCGATCCCGAGCCCCCGGCACCGGTCAGAACTTGCCAGAACGCCCGATGCCGGGGGCCCTCATCAACTGACAGGAGAGGACCCCCACCAGTGGTAACTCCCAACGTACGGCACATGATCGAGGCTGGGGCAGGTGCGGCCGCGCAGGTCATTGCCCTGCCGACGCGGGTGCTGTCGCACCGCACCGGCGTGGTAGGCCTTTGCTCGGACAGTGGCAGCGACCGATGGTTCCCGCCCGAGCCACCGATCGACCCGGCCGACGGCCGGGCCCGGCAGGGCTACGAGCAGTACGCCCGGGCGGTCTGCCTCGGCTGCCCGGTGATGGCCGAGTGCCGTGAGCTGGCGCTGCGGATCGAATCACAACCAGGAATCCAGGCGCACGGGATCTGGGGAGGCCTGGCCCCATGGGAACGGGACCGGCTGCGCCGGCGAGGCTCCCGCGCGGCCACCCGCCGCGCTGCGGCGGTGGCGTCATGACCCTCTACGAGCGCAGCATCTACGAGGTCAACGGTGACGGGACGGAAACCGTCCGGCGTCGGCGGTACCTCACCGACACCCCGCTCACGGCCGGGCGGAAGCCCGGCACGATCCTCCTGGTGGTGGCAAGCGGCCTGCTGTTCCTGCTCGCGGCCGGGCAGGGGTATGTGTCCTGGCGCGCACAGTTCATGTTCGTCAACAAGGCGAAGAACGCGCCGCTGGCGTCGGGGCTCGAGGCAGCCGGACTCGACGCAGCCGCCGTCATCTTCGCCCTGCTCGGCCTGGCGCACGCGCGGATGGGCCGCCCGGCCCGGGTCGAGCGGATCTTGAACGTGGCGTGTGCGGTCGGCTCGATGGTGATGAACGTGCTCACCGCCGACCTTGTTTCGCCGAGGTCGGTCGCGGCGTATGTACTGCCGCCGGTGCTGTACGCGGCGTGCAGTGACCGGCTGATCGCGGTCGCCGGGTCGGCCGCGGGGGTGCCGGAAACCTCGCTGTGGCGCGTGGCAGGCGCCGCGGCGCCGTACCTGCTGCGGCTGGTGCTCGCGCCGCCGAGCACCGCCCGCGGGCTGCGCCGCTGGGTGCTGGCCGCCACTCCGCTGCCGGGCGGCCCGCCGTCATCGCCGCGGGCCGGGCTCACCGGCCCCGGGGCCGGGGCCGCGGCGCTCGCGGTGGTTGCCGGGCCGGCGGTGCGGGCGCCGGCGAGTGGCGGCGGCCGGGCCACCCGCGGCCGCGCCCGGGTGGACCGGCGGGTGGACGTGGACGGTGCAGCCGGGCAGCCCGCAGGGCGCGGCGAGGCGGCCAGGGCATTTGCCGCTGAGCTGGCCGCGGGGAAGGTGCCGGGTATCCGGCGGATCCGTGAGCAGCTCGGCTGCGGGCAGGCGCGGGCGGTGCAGGTGCAAAAGCAGCTGCGCGCCGAGGTGACCTCATGACGGCGGTCAAAGCCGCCGCCGCGATCGCCGCCGTCAGCGTGGTGATCCTTGCGGTGCTGCACCCGGTGGCAGCGGCTGGAGCCGGGCTGCTGGCCAGCCCGGCCGGCTATCACCGGCTGCGGCTGTCCCGCTGGGCGGCCCGGCGGGACCTGGTCGGCACGATGCGGCGGCGGACGTTCTGGTTCCTGCGGCCGCGGCCGGGGCCGGGGTTCGCGCCGCTGCTGCACCTGCTAACCAGCTGGTCCCGCACCAGCGCCGCGCTGAGTCACGGCCAGCGGGCCCGGCCCGGCACGACGAGGTGGCAGCGGCTCACCAGCCCGGTCACCGGCTACGCGATCCCGCTGGGCCGCAGCTGCTACGGCAAACGGCTCTTCGCATCGCTCGAGGAGATCGTGCTGTACTGCTCGCTGCCCCGCCAGGGCAAAACGTCCGCGCTGGCCCGCCGCATCGCCCGCCACCAGGGCGGCTGTGTCGCAGCCAGCAGCAAACCGGACCTGTACTGGCTGACCGTGCACCGCCGCCGCAGAAAGGGCCCGGTGCACGTGTTCAACCCCGGCGGCTTCGGCCAGGTCACCTCGACCGTGCGGTGGAACGTGCTGGCCGGATGCGAAGACGAGGACACCGCCTGCCGCCGCGCCGCCGACCTGACCGGCAAACAATACGCCGGACGCGGCGACATGCAGTTCTGGATCTCCAAGGCCACCGTCGCGCTCGCCGCGCTCCTGCACGCCGCCGCGCTCGGCGGCCACACCATCCTCGACGTGACCCTGTGGGCCGACAAAGACGGCACCCAGGACGCGATCGACATCCTGCAGCAGCACCGGCCCGGCGGGCTGCTCGCCGCGAAAGTGCAGGAACTCCGCGGCAGCGGCTCCGGGCGGATCGCCGACTCGATCCGCACCACCATCACCGAAGCGCTGGCGTTCTGCACCGTGCCGAAACTGCTCGAGTCGGCCACACCCGGCGGCCCGGGCGAGCAGTTCAACGTGTACGAGTTCCTGCGCCGCCACGGCACCCTGTACATGATCGCCGGGGACGATGCCGGGAACCTGGCCACCTAGTTCCGGGCG